>ERZ1034365.667-NODE-667-length-18667-cov-3.483970_pt1 | contig 18667 bp, 14 predicted proteins | sample MGYA00520615_ERZ1034365 | MGnify/ENA primary metagenome ERZ1034365 (study PRJEB33736, sample SAMEA104284505) | Azolla filiculoides | biome: Urban; feature: Water surface; material: Ditch water | place: Netherlands | collected 2015-10-28 | depth 0-0.1 m ... | reverse complement strand
GCACCACCCCGGCATCGACCCATTCCGCCGCCAGCAGCGAGATCAGCGAGGCTGCCATCAGGATCAGCACCAGCGGACTCCTGAACTGGTTCAGGAACAGGCTCCAGGCCGTGGCCTGCTTCATGGTCTTGAGCGAATTGGAACCGTATCGCGTCAAGCGAGCAGAGGCTTCGCGCTGAGAAAGCCCGTGCGGGTCGGCTGCCAGCGTCTTGAGCAAGGCTTCGACAGGCAGGCTCCAGTAAGCCTCGGCCAGCACCGGCGCTTCAGGCAAGGCTGTCACCCGGCGCCTGGACCAGGAAGGAAAGAAGGACATGGACGGGCTCCCCGGCAAGCGACCAGACTCAGCCGACCGCGTTTTCCGGGAATCGGCCCAACAGCGGCTGAAAGCGCGCGGCTCCGGCATGAAGCGCTCGACTCAGCGCCGGCTCGGGCTGCAGTGAGTGGCCTGTGATCGTCCAACAGCGTCCAGGTTGGTCGATTGCAATCGAGTTCCGAATTGGTAGGAACAATGGTAGTAGAAATAAAAAAAGGCCCTAAGACCTTGATTTGTATAGATAAATGGCGGAAACGGTGAGATTCGAACTCACGGAGGGGGATAAGCCCTCGGCGCTTTTCAAGAGCGCTGCCTTAAACCGCTCGGCCACGTTTCCTTGCACCAGACGACCGCGAGGGTCGATGCAGTGGCCATTGTAAGGCCTGCCAGGCCGGTTTTCGTGCCACACTCCCGCCCCATGTCCAAGGTAGAAATGGCGCGCTCGGCGCTGCAGGTGTTCGATCAGGTGGTGGCGGCCAGCGGGCTGCGGGTGCGCGAGGGTCAGCGGCTGATGGCCGAGCAGGTCGCGCTGACCTTCAGCGAGGCCGACCTCGGCAAGCCGCCCGAGGACGAGGACGGCCCGATCGAGGCGCTCGAGCCGCAGCGCTCGATCGCGGTGATCCAGGCCGGCACCGGGGTCGGCAAGTCGCTGGCCTACAGCGTGCCGGCGATCGCGCTGGCGCTGGCGCGCAACACGCGCGTGATGATCTCGACCGCCACCGTCGCATTGCAGGAGCAGCTGGTCGCCAAGGACCTGCCGGCGCTCTGCAACAGCCTGCCGCAGCCGTTCCGCTTCGCGCTGGCCAAGGGGCGCGGGCGCTATGTCTGCAAGCTCAAGCTCGACCGCTGGTCCGCCGGCAGCGACGGGGGCGATGGCGATGCGGCCTGGGATGCCGAGGATGACCTGTTCGCCGAGGAGGCGCGGCCGACCAGTGCCGGGCTAGCCTTAAGCCTGGCGCAGGAACAGGTCGAGCGCCAGTCCTTCTACCAGGACTTGCAGCGCCAGCTCGAGCGTGGCCGCTGGGACGGCGACCGCGACCAGCTCGAGCAGCCGCCCGAAGGCGTCTGGTGGGCGGCAGTCGCGGCCGAGGGCAGTTCCTGCACCGCGCGCCATTGCCCGGCCTACGACCAGTGCAGCTATTACGCGGCGCGCAAGAGCCTGGTCGGCGCGCAGGTGATCGTGGTCAACCATGACCTGCTGCTGTCCTCGCTCGGGTCGCGCCTGCTGCCCGAGCTCGACAACTGCCTGCTGGTGCTCGACGAGGCGCATCACCTGCCCGGCATCGCGCTCGACCAGTTCGCCAGCAGCATGGACCTGAGCCGGCTCAAGTGGATCGACAAGCTGGCCAGCCAGGCGGTGCGCACCGGTGGCCTGCTCGCGGTGTCCGAGGTGGCCGAGATTCCGCGCCTGTCGGCCCAGCTGCGCCAGCTGATGCAGGACCTGGCGCGCCTGGTCATGCATCACCATGGCCCGGCCCTGAAAGGCGAGCAGGCGCCGGCTTTTGGCAGCCGGCGCAGCGGAGCGGGAGGGCTGGCGAACCAGCCCGGGCGCTACCGCGTGCCGCGTGGGCAGCTGCACCCGGAGCTGATCGAGCCGCTGGCCCAGCTCTCGCACCAGGCGCAGGAATTCCTCGATGCGCTGCGCGCGGTCAGCAAGGCGCTTCGCGCCGAGATCAAGGGCCAGCCCGACCAGGCCAAGCGGCTGTCGCAGCAATACGCCCAGCTTGGCACGCTGGCGCCCCGGCTCGAGGCGGTCGCCGCCACGACCCAGCTGATGCTGCAGGAGGCCGACGAGGGGACTGCGCCAGCGGCCAAGTGGTTCACGCTCGCGACCCAGGGCGACTACATCGTGCTGCAGGCGCATGCCAGTCCGACCCTGCCGGGCGCGACGCTGCGCCAGCATCTGTGGTCGGTGGTGCGCGGCGCGGTGCTGACCTCGGCCACGCTGACCAGCCTGGGCCGCTTCGACTTCTTCCTGAAGGAGGTCGGCCTGTTCGGCGACCCTTGCACGCTGGCGCTGGAAGTCCAGAGCCCGTTCGATTTCGCGCGCCAGGGCCGGCTCGTGCTGGTCGACGATCTGCCCGACCCGAAGGACGCCACCGCCTACAACGCGGCGATGGTGCAGGCGCTGCTGCGCGATCTGCAGCAGGTCGAGCATGGTGCGCTGGTGCTGTTCACCTCGCGCGCGCAGTTGCGGCTGGCCGAGGAATCGCTACCCGAATCGTTGCGCGAGATCGTGCTGGTGCAGACCGCGCTGCCGCGCTGGCAGCTGCTCTCGCGCCACCGCGAGCGGGTCGCGGCCGGGCAACCGTCGGTGATCTTCGGCATGCAGTCCTTCGGCGAGGGGCTGGACCTGCCGGGCCCGCTGTGCGAGGACCTGTTCATCACCAAGCTGCCGTTCGCGCCGCCCGATGATCCGGTTGGCGAGGCGCGCGCCGAATGGCTGCGCCAGGTCGGGCGCGACCCCTTCACCGAGCTGGTGGTGCCGGCGACCGCGATCCGGCTCGCGCAGTGGGTGGGCCGCGCGATCCGCACCGAGGAGGACCTGGCCCATGTGACCTGCTACGACCGCCGCTTATCGCGCACCAGCTACGGCCAGCGCCTGCTGCAGGGGCTGCCGCCCTTCACGCGAATCACCCGGGGTGGGCCGAGTGGGCTGGGCGGACCGGCGCGCGGGGCCTGATCCAATCCGGTCGGGTCAGTCCAGCTCGCCCAGTGCCCGCAGCAGCCGTTCCGGCGTGGCTGGTGCATCGAGCCGGACCGGCTGTCCGTCGCCACGCGCCTGGGCGACCGCATCGCGCAGCGCCTCCCAGACGCTGATCGCCAGCATCAGCGGGGGTTCGCCGACCGCCTTGCTGCCGTAGACATTGTCCTCGCGGTTGGCCTCGGGCCAGAGCGCGACCCGGAACTCGGCCGGCAGGTCGCCCGCGCTCGGGATCTTGTAGCTGCTCGGGCCATGGGTCAGCAGCCGGCCCTGTGCGTCCCAGACCAGTTCCTCGCTGGTCAGCCAGCCCATGCCCTGGATGAAGCCGCCTTCGATCTGGCCGATGTCGAGCGCCGGGTTGATGCTGCGCCCGACGTCGTGCAGGATGTCGACCGCCAGCACCCGGCTCTCGCCGGTCAGCTGGTCGAGCGCGACCTCGGTGCAGGCGGCGCCATAGGCGAAATAGTAGAACGGGCGTCCGGTCAGCGTGCGCGGGTCGTAGTGGATCTTGGGCGTGCGGTAGTAGCCGTCGCTCCAGAGCTGGAGGCGGGCCGAATAGGACGCGGCCACGACTTCTTTCCAGGCTCGACGGGCCTGGGGGCTGACGACCTGAGCCTGCTCGAAGCGCACTTCGGCGGCGGCGCAGCCGTCGAGTTCGGCGACGAACCGGGCCAGTCGCTCGCGCACCTGGATCGCGGCGAGCTGCGCGGCGCGGCCGTTCAGGTCGGTGCCGCTCGAGGCGGCGGTGGCCGAGGCATTCGGTACCCGGGCCGTGTCGCTGGCGCTGACGCGCACGCTCGACAGCGGCAGGCCCAGTTCCTCGGCGACGATCTGCGCGACCTTGGTGTGCAGGCCCTGGCCCATTTCGGTGCCGCCGTGATTGAGCAGCACGCTGCCATCGGTGTAGACATGGACCAGCGCGCCGGCCTGGTTGAGCGGGGTCGCGGTGAAGCTGATGCCGAACTTGACCGGCGTCAGCGCCAGTCCGCGCGTGATGACCGGGTTGTTCGCGTTCCAATGCGCGATCGCGGCGCGCCGTTCGCGGTAGCGGGCGCTCAGTGCCAGGCTGTCGATCAGCGGCGCCAGGATGTTGTCCTCCAGTTGCATGCCGTAGGGCGTGACGTTGCGCTCCTCGGTGCCGTAGAGGTTGGCTTGCCGTACCTCGAGCGGATCGAGTCCGAGCCGGCGCGCGATCTCGCCCATGACCGTCTCGATCACGAGCATGCCCTGCGGTCCGCCGAAGCCGCGAAAGGCGGTGCTGCTCTGCTTGTGGGTGCGGCAGCGCCAGCTGTGGATCGCGACATGCTCGAGGAAATAGGCGTTGTCGCTGTGGAATATCGCGCGGTCGCAGATCGGCCCCGACAGGTCGGCCGAAAAGCCGCAGTCGGCCAGCTCGGTCAGCTCGAGCGCCAGCAGCCGGCCCCGGTCGTCGAAGCCGGCCTCCCAGTCGAAGCTGAAGGCGTGGCGCTTGCCGGTGATCAGGAAGTCGTCGTCGCGGTCGAGCCTGAGCTTGACCGGGCGGGCGAACTTGTGCGCGGCCAGCGTGGCCCAGATCGCGATCTGGCTGGCCTGGGTTTCCTTGCCGCCGAAGCCGCCCCCCATGCGCCGACAGACCACCTGCACATCATGGTTGCACAGGCCCAGCGCGCTGGCGATGGCGTGCTGCACCTCGCCCGGGTGCTGGGTGCTGGCGTGCACCCGCCACTGGCCCTGCTCCTGCGGCAGGGCGTAGGCGACCTGACCCTCGAGGTAGAGATGCTCCTGCGCGCCGCTGTCGAACTGGCCCGCGAGGCGGTGCGGTGAGCGCGCCAGCGCGGCGGCCACGTCACCGCGCGCCAGATGCACCGGCGGCGCGACATAGTGACCAGCCGCATGGGCGGCGCGTGCCGACAGCAGCGCCGGCAGCGGTTCGGTCCGCAGCTGGACCAGCCGCGCCGCGCGCCGGGCGGTTTCGCGGTCCGTTGCCACCGCCAGGCCGATCACCTGGCCGGCGTAGAGCAGTTCGTCCTGCGCCAGCAGTGGCTCGTCGCGGGCCGAGGTCGGCAGCAGGGGTGAGCCCGGGATGTCGGCAGCCAGCACCAGGCCACGCAGGCCGGGCAGCGCCAGCGCGGCCGCCGTGTCGAGGCCGAGCAGGCGCCCATGCGCCAGCGGCGACAGGATCGGGGCCGCGTGCAGCGTGCCGGCCAGCTCGGGCAGGTCGTCGATGAAGGCGGCCGCGCCCGTGACATGGGCCTGGGCGCTCTCGTGCGGCAGGGGCTGGCCGCAGGGGCCGGTCGGCGGCAGGTTGTGGGTGTTCTTCATGGCAGCGGCTCCGTCTCGAGCCTGGGGCTGATCGGTTCCAGCGCTTGCAGGCGGGTCGCGTAGGGCAGGGTGCTGCCCTGGCTTTCAAGCCAGCTGCGCCAGAGCAGCCGGCCCAGCACCAGGCGCCGGTAGCCGGCGCTGGCGCGCAGGTCCGACAGCGGCTCGAATTCGCTTTCGAGCGTGCTCATGGCCTGTTGCACCGTTCTGGCGTTCCAGGGCTGGCCGGTCAGCGCCGCTTCGGTGCGTCTGGCCCGCACCGGCGTCGCCGCGACGCCACCGACGCCGATCGCGGCTGCCAGCACCTGGCCATCGTCGAGTTGCAGCGACAGCGCGAGGCAGACGGTCGAGATGTCGTCCTCAGATCGTTTCGAGACCTTGTAGGCCCGGATCCAGTCGGCGCCGGCAGGCCGGTCCGGGCAGGGGATCTCGACCATTGCGATCAGTTCATCCGGGCCGAGCCGATTGCGGCGGTAGCCGGTGTAGAAGTCCTCGAGCGCGATGCGCCGTTCGGAAGCGACCTGGCTGGCCGGGTCCCAGCGCACCAGTCGCAGGCTGGCGCGCAGCGCGATCAGCAGCGGCATCGAGTCGCCGATCGGCGAGCCGTTGGCGATATTACCGGCCAGCGTGCCCGACTGGCGCACCGGCAGGCCGGCGAAGCGCTGCGCGAACTCCGCCAGCGTTGGCCATTCCTGCACCAGCGCGGTGAAGGCATCCTCGAGCGTGACGGCCGCGCCGATGCCAAGCCAGCCGGGCTGGCGCTCGATGCGAGCCAGTTCTTCTACGCGCGTGAGGTCGAGCCACCGGGCTTGAGGCTGTAGTCCCTTGGTGATCGACAGCCCGAGGTCGGTCGCGCCAGCCACCAGCCTGGCCTCGGGCCAGCGCGCGCGCGCCTGCAGCAGGGCTGCCAGCGTGGTCGGCGTCCGGTACAGGGGCAGTGGAATGTCACTGGAGGCGTCTGCCCCGGCAGTTCCTGGCGCACTCGCCGGGGCTCGGGCTTGCTCGATGTCCTGCGCTTGTGGTGCCGGGGTGATCTGTCCCAGCAGCGCCAGCAGCGCGGCCTCGTCGACCCGTGCCGGCGGCAGTTGCGCCATCGACTGCGCCGCGTCGAGGATCGGCCGGTAGCCAGTGCAGCGGCACAGATTGCCCGACAGGTCGGACTGCGCGGCCTCGCGTGTCACCGCTTCGCCCGCCACGACCCGGTTCTGGTATTGCGCGAACAGGCTCATCACGAAGCCCGGCGTGCAAAAGCCGCATTGCGAGCCGTGCTGCTCGAGCAGGGCCTGCTGCGCCGGGTGCAGCCGGGCTCCGCCGAGGTCGAGCAGCGGGTCCTGCGCCAGGTCGGCCGCGGTCCAGAGCGCGCTGCCATCGATCGAATGCGCCAGCCGCAGGCAGCTGTTGATGGCCCGCCAGCGCAGCCCGTCGCCTTGCGTCTGCGCCAGCACCACGGTGCAGGCGCCGCAGTCGCCCGAGTTGCAGCCCTCCTTGACCGCTGGCTGCCCGAGGTCCTCGCGCAGCAGCGCCAACAGGGTGCGGTCGGGCGCGACATGCTCGATGTTCACGACCGAGCCGCGCTGGACAAAACGCAAGGGCTGGATGGGGGGGTGATCGGATGGCATCTGGCGGTTGGCGGTTCGGTTCAACTCGATTGCAACATTTGTGCCATCGTATCCGCGTCGGAACCGCGAGGGAATGCCCGGCTGGCCTTAACATCGGGGCTCCCTGCCCGGCAGGTCCGGCTTGTCCTGGGCCGTCCCTGCCGACGAGCATCGAGATTCCTTTCCGTCTCCGACCCTCCCTATGAGCAGTACCCCCAGACTCGAGCTCACTGGCGTCACCAAGCGCTATCCCGGCGTGGTGGCCAACGACAACATCGCGCTCAGCGTGGCGCCCGGCAGCATTCACGCCATCCTGGGCGAGAACGGTGCCGGCAAATCGACGCTGATGAAGCTGATCTACGGCGTGGCCAAGCTCGACGCCGGCGTCATGCACTTCAACGGCCAGCAGGTCCAGGTGCGCAACCCGCAGGAGGCGCGCGCGCTCGGCATCAGCATGGTGTTCCAGCATTTCAGCCTGTTCGACACCCTGACCGTGGCCGAGAACGTCTGGCTCGGCCTCGACAAGCATCTGAGCCTGCGCGAGGTGGTCGAGCGCATCGAGGCCAAGGCCAGCGAGTACGGGCTCGAGCTCGATCCGCGCCGGCCGGTGCACACGCTCTCGGTCGGTGAGCGCCAGCGGGTCGAGATCGTGCGCGCGCTGCTGACCCGGCCCCAGCTGCTGATCCTCGACGAGCCGACCTCGGTGCTGACGCCGCAGGCGGTCGAGAGCCTGTTCGTGGTGCTGCGCCAGCTCGCCGCCGAGGGCTGCTCGATCCTCTACATCAGCCACAAGCTGCACGAGATCCGCGAACTCTGCCGCGCCTGCACCGTGATGCGGGCCGGCCGGGTGGTCGGCCACTGCGACCCGAGCCGCGAGACCAATGCCTCGCTGAGCCGGCTCATGATGGGCTCCGAGCCCGAGCTGCTGAGTGCGCGCGACCAGGCCCCGGGCGCGCTGCTGCTCGATGTGCGCGATCTGCAGCTGGCCAGCGAGGACCCCTTCGGCACCGACCTGCAGGGGATTTCGCTGCAGGTGCGCGCCGGCGAGGTGGTCGGCATTGCCGGTGTCTCGGGCAACGGCCAGGGCGAGCTGCTCTGCGCACTCTCGGGCGAGGACCGGCGCGCGGCGCCCGGCAGCGTGCAGCTGGCCGGCGTCGACCTGTCGCAGGCCAGCCCCGGACTGCGGCGCAAGCACGGGCTGCATTTCGTGCCCGAGGAAAGGCTGGGGCGCGGCGCGGTGCCGACGCTGGGTCTGGCACACAACGTGCTGCTGACCCGGCATGACGCGGTCGGCCCGCTGGGCTGGCTCAGGCTCGGCGTGCTGCGAGCGCAGGCCGACGAGATCATCGCGCGCTACAAGGTCAAGGCCGGCGGCCCCGATGCGGCCGCGCGCTCGCTGTCAGGAGGCAATTTGCAGAAATTCATCGTCGGTCGCGAGATCGATTGCAATCCCCGCGTGCTGATCGTGAGTCAGCCGACCTGGGGTGTCGATGTCGGGTCGGCGGCGCATATCCGGGCCGAGATCCTGGCCCTGCGCGATGCCGGCTGCGCCGTGCTGGTGGTCAGCGAGGAGCTCGACGAGCTGTTCGAGATCAGCGACCGGCTGCATGTGATCGCCGATGGCCGGCTCTCGCCGTCGGTGCCGCGTACCGAGGCCACGGTCGAGCGCATCGGCGCCTGGATGTCGGGCTTATGGCCGTCTCCGCCGAACCAGCAAGCCATCAACGCCGAAGGGGAGACCGCCGATGCTTAGGGTTGAACTGCGCGCCCAGCCCTCCAGGGTCTGGAGCTATGCCTCGCCGCTGCTGGCGCTGGTGCTGACGGTGCTGATCGGCATGGCGCTGTTCGTGCTGCTCGGCAAGGACCCGCTGCGCGGCCTGCAGGTCTTCTTCTGGGAGCCGATCCGCACGCCCTACGCGCTCGGCGAGCTGCTGCTCAAGGCCACGCCGCTGCTGCTGATCGCGCTCGGGCTGGCGGTCTGCTTCCGCTCGAATGTCTGGAACATCGGCGCCGAAGGCCAGTTCGTGCTTGGCGCGCTCGCCGCTGGCGGCGTCGCCCTGCTGGCCGGTCCTGACAGCGGGCGCTGGATGGTGGTGGCCGTGCTGCTGGCCGGAGTCGCGGGCGGCATGGTCTGGGCCGGTCTGACGGCCTGGCTGCGCGACCGCTTCCATGCCAACGAAATCCTGGTCAGCCTGATGCTGGTCTATGTCGCGATCCAGCTGCTCGGCTTCCTGGTCTACGGGCCCTGGAAGGACCCGCTGGGCTACAACTTCCCGCAGACCAAGACCTTCGAGGCGGCGGCGCGCATGCCGCGCCTGTTCGACGGCTCGCGCCTCAACATCGGCCTGCCGATCGCGCTGGCGCTGGCCGCAGGCATCTGGCTCTACCTGTTTCGCACCCTGTCGGGCTTTGCCCAGCAGATCGGCGGGCTGGCGCCGGCGGCCGCGCGCTTTGCCGGCTTCTCGTCGCGGCGCGCGCTCTGGATCGCGCTGCTGGTCTCGGGCGGACTGGCCGGACTGGCCGGCGCGCTCGAGGTCGCCGGCCCGCTCGGCCAGCTCACGCCCTATGTGCCGGCCGGCTACGGCTTCGCCGCCATCATCGTCGCCTTCGTTGGCCGGCTGCATCCGGTCGGCATCGTGCTGTCGGCCTTGCTGATGAGCATGTTCTACATCGGCGGCGAACTCGCGCAGTCGCGCCTGGGCTTTCCGAAGTCGATCACCGGCGTGTTCCAGGGCCTGCTGCTGTTCTCGCTGCTGGCCTGCGACACCCTGGTCGCCTATCGCATCAAATGGGGGAAATGAGATGGAACAAAGCGCGCTGCTGCTGGCTTCCTCGCTCAATGCGGGCACCGTGCTCGCGATCGCCGCGCTCGGCCTGCTGATCAACGAGAAGGCCGGCATCGTCAACCTCGGCGCCGAGGGCATGATGCTGTGCGCCGCGCTGGCCGGCTTCGCGACCGTGGTCGCCACCGGCAGCCATACCCTGGGCCTGCTCGCCGGCATGCTGGCGGGCCTGCTGCTCGCGGCGCTGTTCGGCCTGCTGGTGATCTGGCTCAACACCAACCAGTACGCCACCGGGCTGGCGCTGAGCCTGTTCGGCGCCGGTTTCTCGGCCTTCGCCGGCACCGGCTATGTGCAGGCCAAGCTGCCCGAGCAGGGGCCGTTCGCCGTCCCGCTGCTGTCCGATCTGCCCTGGTTCGGTCCGGCGCTGTTTCGCCACCACCCGCTGGTCTATGGCGCGCTGGCGCTGGTGCTGCTGCTGGTCTGGTGGCTCTATCGCACCCGCAGCGGCCTGATCCTGCGCAGCGTCGGCGAGAGCCCCGAATCGGCCCACGCGCTGGGCTATCCGGTCCGGCGCATCCGGCTCGGCGCGGTGCTGGCCGGCGGCGCGCTGTGCGGCCTGGCCGGTGCCTATGTCTCGACCTGCTATACGCCGCTCTGGGTCGAGGGCATGATCGCCGGCAAGGGCTGGATCGCGCTGGCACTGACCACCTTCGCGACCTGGCGCCCGGCACGGATCCTGCTGGGGGCTTACCTGTTCGGCGCCGTCACCATGATCCAGTTTCATCTGCAGGGCCAGGGGATCAACCTGCCGAGCCAGTTCTTGACTATGTTGCCCTATTTGGCGACGATCCTGGTGCTGGTGCTGATCTCGCGCAACCCGCAGTGGATACGCATCAACATGCCGGCCTCGCTCGGCAAGCCGTTCTATCCCGGGGCCTGAGCGGTCCCGTCGTTCGCCTTTTCAGTTTGTTCGCCGTTTCAGTTCGCGTTTTCGTCTTTCACCACCCGTCAACACTCGTTCTCAAGGATTCGACATGACAGACAATTCCAAGCGCCGCTGGGTCCAGCTCGTCGCGCTGTCCACGCTCGCCGCCGCTGCGCTGGTCGCCTGCGGCAAGAAAGAGCCAGCACCCGTGGCCGCGCCGGCACCGGCACCGGCCAAGCCCGAGCCGCTCAAGGTGGCCTTCGCCTATGTCGGCCCGGTCGGCGATGGCGGCTGGAGCTTCGCCCACGACAACGCACGCAAGGCGCTGGAAGCCGAGTTCGGCGACAAGATCCAGACCAGCTTCGTCGAGAGCGTGCCCGAGGGCGCCGACGCCGAGCGCGTGTTCCGCGACATGGCCTCGCAGGGCAACAAGATCGTGTTCGGCACCAGCTTTGGCTACATGGAGCCGATGATCAAGGTCGCCGCCGACTTCAAGGACGTCAAGTTCGAGCACGCCACCGGCTACAAGCAGGCCGAGAACCTGCGCACCTACGACAGCCGCACCTACGAAGGCGCCTACATGGCCGGCGTCATCGCGGGCGGCATGACCAAGAGCAACACCCTGGGTGTGGTGGCCTCGGTGCCGATCCCCGAGGTGATCCGCAACATCAACAGCTTCACGCTCGGCGCGCAGTCGGTCAACCCCAAGGTCAAGACCCGCGTGGTCTGGGTCAACAACTGGTTCGATCCGCCGAAGGAGACCGAGGCCGCGACCTCGCTGATCAACGGCGGCGCTGACGTGCTGATGCAGAACACCGATTCCTCGGCCGTGCTGCAGACCGCCGAGAAGCTCGGCAAGCGCGGCTTCGGCTGGGATTCCGACATGACCGCCTACGGCCCCAAGGCTCACCTGGGCTCGTCCGTCATCAACTGGGCGCCCTACTACAAGAAGACCGTCGCCGACGCGCTGGCCGGCAGCTGGAGCACCGGCCAGGCCTGGTGGGGCGTCAAGGAGGGCGCGATCGACCTGGTCTCGATCGCCGATGACGTGCCGGCCGAGCTCAAGCAGAAGGTCGAGACCGTCAAGGCCGGCCTGAAGGACGGCAGCTTCGCGATCTGGAAGGGCCCGATCAAGGACCAGGCCGGCAAGGAAATGCTGGCCAAGGATGTCGTGGCCGACGACGCCTTCCTGGGCGGCATCAAGTTCTACGTCAAGGGCGTCGAAGGCAAGCTGCCGAACTGATCGCCGCTACCGTCTGAAAGCCGCCCGGGTTGCTGCCAGCCTGGGCGGCTTTTTTCATCGGACGGCGCGGGCCGGGACCGGAGTCGTCACGGCCTGGGTATTGCCGAGGGCCGCTCGAGCAGCGGGTCTGTTCGGTGCGGTACCGGCGGCTTTTCCGCTACCCTCGCATGACCTTGTGCTGACATGAGAATCACACCCATGCGAGGTCATGCGACATGGACACCATTGCACCCCCCTGGCTCTGGCTGGTATTCGTGGCCTTTGTGCTGGCCGCGTTGCTGGTCGACTTCTGGGTCCTGAAAAAGCAGGGTGCGCACGAGGTCGGCCTGAAAGAAGCCATACGCTGGTCATTGCTCTGGGTCGCGCTGAGCTTTGTCTTCAATGCCTTGCTGTGGTGGGTCGTGCGCGACATCAGCGGTTCGGTCGCGGTCGCGAACGAGAGGTCGCTCGAGTTCCTGACCGGCTATCTGATCGAGAAAAGCCTGGCGGTCGACAACATCTTCCTGTTCCTGATGATCTTCAGCTACTTCGCGGTACCGGCGGCGTACCAGAAGCGGGTGCTGATGATCGGCATCATCGGCGCGATCGTGCTGCGCACGGCGATGATCCTGATCGGCAGCTGGCTGCTGGCCCGGTTTCACTGGATCCTGTACCTGTTCGGCGCCTTCCTGATCCTGACCGGCATCAAGCTGTGGCTGGCCGCCGGCGCTGAGGCCGACCTGGATGACAACCCCGCGCTCAAGCTGTTGCGCCGGGTGCTGCCGGTCAGCCGCCAGTACGACGGCGAGCGCTTCTGGACGCGGGAAAACGGCCGGCGCATCGCCACCCCGCTGCTGATGGTCATCTGTCTGATCGGCTTCACCGACATGGTGTTCGCAGTCGATTCGATTCCGGCCATCTTCGCGATCACCAGCGACCCCTTCATCGTGCTGACCAGCAATGTGTTCGCGATCCTGGGCCTGCGTGCGATGTACTTCATGCTGCAGGCGGCGGCGGGCAAGTTTCACCTGCTCAACTACGGCCTGGCGCTGATCCTGGTCTTCATCGGCGGCAAGATGGTCATCATCGATTTCTACAAGATCCCGGTGTTGCTGTCGCTGGGCATCGTGCTGGGCATCCTGGCCATCACCATGGTCTGGAGCTTGAAGACTGCCCCGCGGTCGTCGCCTAGCGACGGTTGACCTGATGCCGGGGGCCTGTCGGGACGGTCTGGCACCGGAGCCGGGCCGGCGCTCAGGCCTGCTGGCGCCACTGGTACCACTCGCGTGCGGTGTGCTCGATATGCTCAAGCAGCACCTGGGCCAGCGGCGACAGACGCTTGCCGCGCGGATACAGCGTCCACCACTGTGACTGGAGCGGAAAGTCCTGCACGTCGAGCAGCTCGAGTTGGTCCTCAGCCGGATGCAAGGCCAGCGCGTGGCGCGAGATGATGGCCAAGCCCATGCCGCCGGCGACCGCCTGCTTGATCGCCTCGTTGCTGCCGAGCTCGAGCCGGACCCGGGGCTTGAAGCCCTCGCGGCTGAAATGCGAGTCGCAGCTCAGCCGGGTGCCCGAGCCCGGTTCGCGCAGGATGAACCGTTCGTCGCCCAGCTCGGCCAGGGCGATCTGGCGCCGCTGCACCAGAGGATGCGACTCGGGGGCGATGACTACCAGCGGATTGGGCAGGAAGTCGTGGCGTTCGAGCTCCATGTGCTCGGGCGGCATCGACATGATGTAGAGGTCGTCCCGGTTGTCGCGCAGCCGGGCCACCACGCCGTCGCGGTTGAGCACCTCGAGCGCGACGTCGACATCCGGATGGCTGCTGCAGAAGCTGCCGAGCAGGCGCGGAACGAAGTACTTGGCGGTGCTGACTACCGCCAGCCGGACCCGCCCGCGCGCAAGCCCCTTCATCGCGTCGATGCGCTGGCCGAAGGCCGCCCATTCGTCGACCATGGCGCGCGCGGTCTCGGCCAGCGCCTCGCCGGCGGAGGTCAGATAGAGCTTCTTGCCGATTTGCTCGTACAGTGGCAGTCCGACCGCCTCGGACAGCTCGCGTAGCTGGATCGACACCGTCGGCTGGGTCACATGGCAGGCCCGCGCCGCAGCGGTGATGCTGCCGTGCTCGGCCAGCGCCAGGAACAGGCGCAGCTGGCGAAAGGTTGCATGCATAGAAAAAACTCTATTCATTTTATAAAAATAAAAGATTTTTACTAATTGATTCTAGTCACTACCATCGCACCGTTTCCAATCATGACGCTGCGACATGCAAAACCTCCTCGATCCGGCCATCCTGTTCTTTGTCTTTGGCGTGCTGGCTGGGCTGCTCAAGTCCAACCTCGAAATCCCGCCCGCGATCTCTCGCTTCCTGTCGCTTTATCTGCTGATGGCGCTCGGGCTCAAGGGCGGCTTTGCGCTGGCCAAGTCGGGCCTGAACGCCGAGGTCGCGACCACCCTGGGCTGCGCGGTCGCGCTGGCCGTGCTCGTGCCGCTGTTGGGCTACCAGATCATGCGCCGCTTCCTGAGCGGCTATGACGCAGCGGCGATCGCTGCCACCTATGGCTCGGTCAGCGCGGTGACCTTCATCACCACGCTGCAATACCTCGAGAGCCGTGGTCTGCCCTATGGTGGCCACATGGCGGCGGCGATGGCGCTGATGGAGTCGCCCGCCATCATCCTGGCTGTGCTGTTCGCCAACCGGTTGCGCCAGCGCACCGCTGCGACCCAGACCAGCGTGGTGCATGCCGGTGCCGGCGTACTGGCGCTGGGCGGTGCACCAGCGCTGGAGCCAAGGCCTGATTCAGTGTCCCTGAGCAAGCTGCTGCACGAGGCCTTCACCGACGGGGCCCAGCTGCTGCTGCTGGGCGCGATGCTGGTCGGCGTGCTGACCGGTGCCCAGGGCGAGACCATGATGGCGCCGTTCTCGGTCGACCTGTTCAAGGGCATGCTGGCCTTCTTCCTGCTCGACATGGGTCTGACGGCGGCGCGTCAGCTGGCCCAGCTTGGCCGGCCTTCGCCCTTGCTGCTGCTCTACGCCGTCGCCGGGCCGCTGCTGCATGCCAGCCTGGCGCTCGGTTTGGCGCTGGCCCTTGGCATCGAGCCCGGCAACGGCGCCTTGTTGATGGTGCTGGCCGCCAGTGCCTCCTACATTGCGGTGCCGGCGGTGTTGCGCTATGCGATTCCCGAAGCCCGGCCCGCCTTCTACATCGGGCTGTCGCTCGGCGTCACCTTCCCGTTCAACCTGCTGGTCGGCATTCCTCTCTATGTGGCTGTGGCCTGGAGACTGCTGGCCTGAGTCTGCGCCTTGCGGCTCGCAGGTGGCCGCCAGATTGCGGGACTATGCAAGGAGCGTGAATCTCATCCATTTCATGTCGAGGATGAAAATCCGGGGGCTCCAGCAATGGAGTGACTGAAGGTGAGCCTCAGGTCTTGGCGGCCTCGCCATGTAGCCATGACAGGAAGGCCTCAACCGAGGGGCGCTTGGCATGTCGTGCCGGGTAGACGGCGAAATGCGCTTTGACTGGAATCGACATGTCGAACCCGAACACGGGCAGCAGCAATCCTTTTTCCAGTTGTTGACTGGCCAAGGTGGCACTTTCCAGCGCCACGCCCAACCCTTGCGTGGCGGCATCGATCGACATCTGCGCTCGATCAAACCTGACCGCGAATCGATCGGGTGCCCGAAGATTGGTCATGGCATTGAACCAGTCGGACCATTGGATCATGCTGACATTGCTCTGTATCAGAGGAACGTCGACCAACTGCATCGGCCGGCGCAGGCGATGCTCCCGGATGAAGGTGGGACTGGCCAGGGGAACCATTCGCTCTTCAAACAGTGGCTCGACGATCAAGTCTGGCCATTGCGGCGCCCCATACCGGATATCGATGTCTGCCTGTCCCAGCGCGAAATCGCTGGGGGTATGGGCGGCTGACAAATTGAGCGTGATGTCTGGGTAGGCCTGGGCAAATGTGCGTAAACGGGGCATCAGCCACAGGCTGGCGATGCTGGGGGCCGAGTGAACATACAGGCTGTTGCTCACTCCATGCCGCAGGTCATCGGTCGCGGAGCTGATGGTGTTGAGCGCGCCACCCAAGCGGGTGAGGTATTGCTCGCCCGCAGTGCTCAGGCGCACGCCGTGGGCGCTGCGCTCGAACAGTCGCACGCCCAGTTGGACCTCAAGGCGTGCCACCTGGTGGCTGATTGCCGAGGCCGTGAGGTTCAGTTCAGCCGCTGCATGAGCAAAGCTGCGTCGCCTGGCTACTGCTTCGAACGCGAGTAAGTTGGCTATCGGCGGGATGTAAGCCATAGGGTTGACCCTATCTTTAAATGACAAAACGTCATCTTAGCCTGAGAAAGTATCGCTTGTTGGAATCTAAGGCCTGCCGGATGATCCGTTTCACGTCACTGGAGTCGGGCATCGATGCCTTTTCCCATGCAGCCCAAGCGCCGCTGGTTTCAAGACTCCGGTATCCATCATTCAGACAAGGAGACGCTTTCAATGTTGCTCAAGGACAAGGTTGCCGTTATCACCGGTGGTGCCGGCCTCAACGGACTCGGTTTCGCGACCGCCAAGCTCATGGCCGCTCACGGCGCCCGCGTGGTCGTGCTGGATCTGGCGGCGGCACAGCCTCAGGCTGCCGCTGCACAGTTGGGGCCCCAGCACCTGGGTCTGGTCGCCGATGTGACTGACAAGGCCTCCTGCGATGCCGCTGTCACGGCTGTCCTCGAGGCGTTTGGCCGCATCGACATCCTGGTCAACAACGCCGGCATCACCCAGCCAGTCAGCACGCTCCAGATCACGGGTGCCGATTACGACCGTATCCTGGATGTGAGTCTGCGTGGCACGCTGTACATGTCGCAAGCCGTGTTGCCGTCCATGCAGGAACACCACAGCGGGTCGATCGTCTGCATTTCCTCGGTGTCGGCACAACGCGGCGGCGGAATTCTCGGCGGCCCGCATTATTCGGCCGCCAAGGCCGGGGTGCTGGGTTTGGCGCGTGCCATGGCACGCGAGTTCGGTCCGCAAGGCATCCGCATCAACTGCATTGCACCGGGTCTGATCGGCACCGACATCATCAAAGGCAAGCTCGATGAGCAGCGCAAGGCCGAGATCGCAGAAACCATTCCGCTGGCGCGCCTGGGGCGTGCGCAAGACATCGCGGGCGCTTGCGTGTTTCTCGGCAGCGACCTCTCCGCCTACTGCACCGGCATCACGCTCGACGTGAATGGCGGCATGCTGATTCACTGAAGTATTTCCAAAAAATCAACTGAAGGAGACAAAAATGAAACGCAAGACATTCACGACTCACTGGCTGGTAGTGGCAGCCCTGACAGCCGCCATGCCCTTGGCGGCCCAGGCCCAGTCGATGAAATTGACCCTAGGCCATGGTGCGGCCCCCGGCAATCCGCGCCATGAAGCCTCGGTCAAGTTCGCAGAAGTGGTGAAGACCAAGACCAATGGCCGTCTCGAAGTTCAGGTGGCACCTTCGGCGCAGTTGGGCGATGACTCGGCCATGATTACCGCCCTGCGCACCGGAGCACTGGACCTGTCGGCCAATTCCCAGGGCGCTATCTCGGCAACCGTTCCCGAGTACGCGGCCTACGGAATGCCCTTCATGTTTGCCAATGCTGCCCAAGCCTTCAAGCTGCTCGATGGTCCGCTGGGCCAGGAGCTGGCCGAGAAGACGGCAGCCAAGGGCATGGTGGTATTGGGCTACTGGGACAACGGCATCCGTCACATGACCAACAGCAAGCGCCCGATCAACAAGGTGGAGGACATGAAGGGTCTGAAGATGCGGACTCCGCCCGATGCCGTGCTGGTCGACATCATGCAAGCCTTGGGGGCGGATCCGCAATCAAATTCTCTGAGCTGTATGTTGCGTTGCAGCAAGGTGTGGTGGACGGGCAAGAAAACCCGCTGGTCAACATCCATGCCAGCAAGCTCTACGAGGTTCAGAAACACCTGGCCCTGACAAGTCACATGTTCCAGATGACGCCTTTCCTGATGAGCAAGCGCAGTTGGGAGCGTCTGTCGGAAGCCGATCGCAAAGCGGTCCAGGAAGCGGCGACTGAAGCGACGGCAATGCAGCGGCGCATGTCTCAGGAGGCCGATGACAAGCTGCTGGCCGATCTCAAGGGCAAGGGCGTTCAAATCACCACGGTTGACAAGAACGCCTTTGCCAAGGCCACGGAGAAAGTCGATGACAAGTGGCTGGCCACTCCGATGGGACCTTACTTGAAAAAGGTCATCGCAGCCACCCGTTGATCTTTTGCTCCTCTCTGCAATTAATTAGCCAGTGCAGATCTTCTGCACTGGAAGGAGTCTTGCTGTGAATAACTTAATCGATGGGCTCAATCGAGTCATCGGGCTTGCTTGTCGTTCTGTCCTGTACATGACATTGGCGGTTACCTTCATCATTCTCAGCGCCAACGTGGGTCTGCGCTATGTCATGGGGACCAGTATTTCTTGGGCCTCTGAGCTGCCTGAGCTGCTGTTTCCCTGGATCATCATGTCAGGTGTGATTCTGGCTGCGCAGCAGGGTTCGCACATTGCAGTCGTCATCCTGACACAAAAACTTGGTGCCGCACGCCGCTGGGTTCTCGCCGCCGGTTCGCTGATTGTCGCCAGTCTCTATCTGGGGCTGTGCTGGGCGGCATGGCCACTGATAGAAATCACCTCTGATGAGGTCACTCCGATCCTTAACGTCCCGGGTTCTGTCACCGTGGCCAGCTTGCTGATCAGCTTTGTGTTGCTGGCACTCATCACCTTGAGTCAGATTCCGTCCATCTTGCGCGGTGAGTTCGAGAAAACCTGTGAAGAAGAGAC
>ERZ1034365.666-NODE-666-length-18679-cov-3.714224_pt1 | contig 18679 bp, 17 predicted proteins | sample MGYA00520615_ERZ1034365 | MGnify/ENA primary metagenome ERZ1034365 (study PRJEB33736, sample SAMEA104284505) | Azolla filiculoides | biome: Urban; feature: Water surface; material: Ditch water | place: Netherlands | collected 2015-10-28 | depth 0-0.1 m ... | reverse complement strand
GCTGCACCGGCGGGCTGATCGCCGGCGCCTGCACCGATCTGTCGGGCTCCAGCAACTGGTTCGAGCGCGGCTTCGTGACCTATTCCAACGCGGCCAAGGTGGAGATGCTGGGCGTGGACGCCACACTGATCGACACCCACGGCGCGGTGAGCGAACCCGTGGCGCGCGCCATGGCCGAAGGTGCCGTCCGCCATGCACATGCCCAGGTCAGCGTGGCCGTCACCGGCGTGGCCGGCCCCACAGGCGGCAGCGCGGACAAACCAGTCGGCACGGTGTGGTTCGGCTGGCATGTGGCCGGCCAGACCACCTCTGAAATGCGGCGCTTCGACGGCGACCGCGCCGCCGTGCGGGCGCAGACGGTGGCGCATGCGCTGGCGCAGCTGACCGCCCTGCTCCACGCCGCGCCCCCCGCCCCGCCCGCCTGATCCAGGCTTGATCTTGCGCCGGCTTCGCGGCAGGATGCGCTCCACGGGCAGCCTTTGCTGCGCCATTGAGAGGCCTCCATGCGCATCGGCATCCCCAGGGAAATCAAGAACCACGAATACCGCGTGGCCGCCACACCCGACAGCGTGCGCGAGCTGGTGGCCCACGGCCACACGGTGCGGGTCGAACGCCAGGCGGGCGCGGGCGTCGGCCTGCACGATGCCGCCTACCAGGCTGCGGGCGCCACGCTGCTGGACACGCCCGAAGCCGTCTTCGCCGACGCGGAACTGATCCTCAAGGTCAAGGAACCCCAGCCCCACGAATGCCGCTGGCTGCGCGCCGACCAGGTGCTGTTCACCTACCTGCACCTGGCCGCCGACCCCGCGCAGGCCCGGGCGCTGCAGGCCTGCGGCGTCACCGCCATCGCCTACGAGACCGTCACCAGCGCCTCGGGCAGCCTGCCGCTGCTGGCGCCCATGAGCGAAGTGGCCGGCCGCATGGCGGTGCAGGCCGGCGCGCACTGCCTGGAGAAATCGCAGGGCGGCGCGGGCCTGCTGCTGGGCGGCGTGCCGGGCGTGCCGGCGGCCAAGGTGGTGATTTTGGGTGGCGGCGTGGTCGGCGGCAACGCCGCGGTGATGGCCATGGGCCTGGGCGCGCAGGTGACGGTGGTGGACCGCTCGGTGGACCGCCTGCGCCGGCTGGACGCACAGTTTGGCAACCGCCTCTGCACCCAGCACGCCAGCGAAGGCGCCATCGAGGCGCTGGTGCTGGACGCTGACCTCGTGATTGGCGCCGCGCTGGTGGCCGGTGCGGCCGCGCCGAAGCTGGTGTGCCGGGCCTGGCTGGCCCACATGCGGCCAGGCTCGGTGCTGGTGGACGTGTCCATCGACCAGGGCGGCTGCTTCGAGACCAGCCACCCCACCACCCATGCCGACCCGAACTATGTCGTCGATGGCATCGTGCATTACTGCGTGGCCAACATGCCGGGCGCCGTGGCGCGCACCTCCACCTTCGCGCTCAACCACGCCACCCTGCCCTTTGCGCTGGCGCTGGCCGACAAGGGCTTGCAGCAGGCGCTGGCGGACGATCCACACCTGGCGAACGGCCTGAACGTGCAGGCCGGCCGGATCGCGCACCCGGCCGTGGCGCGCGCGCTGGGCGCCGGCTGACGCAAGCGCCGGGCTTGCGCCATATCAAGCCCCGCCGCCCCGCCCGCCAGACAATGAGGCCACTTCAAGGAGTGAGACATGCCCCGGCCTCCCCGCATCCGCAAGCAACTTGCCGACCTGGCCGTTGCGCCGAACCTGCGCGACTACGCGGCGGAATGTAAAACCTTCACCTGGAACGCCGCCCGCCGCGCGCTGGAGGGCCTGCCCGGCGGTGGCCTGAACATCGCGCACGAGGCGGTGGACCGCCACGCCCGGGGGCCGCGCGCGGACCACGTCGCCTTCCGCTTTCTCGGCGTGCAAAGCCAGCGCGACATCAGCTACGCGGAACTCGCGCGCCTCACCAGCCGTTTTGCCAACGTGCTGACCGCCCTGGGCGTCGGGCGCGGCGCGCGGGTCTTTGTGCTGACCGGGCGCATCCCGGCGCTGTACACGGCGGTGCTGGGCAGCTTCAAGGCAGGCTGCGTGGTTTCGCCGTTGTTCTCCGCCTTCGGGCCGGAGCCGCTGGCCACCCGCCTGAAGCTGGGCGAGGGCGCAGTGCTGGTCACCACCGACAGCCTTTACGAACGCAAGGTGGCCAGCATCCGCGACCAGTTGCCGGCGCTGCGCCATGTGCTGCTGGTGGGCGATGACGGGCCGCCGGCCGACCTCCCCGGCACACACGACCTGGACCGCCTGATGGCGCAGGCGTCCGACACCTTCGACGTCGTGGCGACGCAGCCCGACGACCTGGCGCTGCTGCACTTCACCAGCGGCACCACAGGCACCCCCAAGGGCGCGATGCATGTGCACGGCGCAGCGGTCACGCACTGGGCCACCGGCCGCTACGCGCTGGACCTGCACCCGGACGACCTCTTCTGGTGCACGGCCGACCCCGGTTGGGTCACCGGCACCTCCTACGGCATCATCGCGCCGCTGCTGCACGGCGTAACCTCCATCGTGGACGAGGCCGAGTTCGACGCGCAGCGCTGGTGGCACCTGCTGCACACCCAACAGGTGAGCGTCTGGTATACCGCGCCCACGGCGATCCGCATGCTCATGAAGGCCGGCGCGGCACTGGCGCAGAGCTTCGACTACCCAAAGCTGCGCTTCGTCGCCAGTGTGGGAGAGCCGCTGAACCCCGAGGCCGTCTGGTGGGGCCAGGAGGTGCTGGGCCGTCCGATCCACGACAACTGGTGGCAGACCGAGACCGGCGGCATCATGATCGCCAACCTGCCCGCGCTCGACATCAAGCCCGGCTCGATGGGCCTGCCGCTGCCCGGCGTGGACGCCGCGCTGGTGCGCCAGCGCGCCGACGGATCGGTCGAGCTGATCGACCAGCCCGACGTGGAAGGTGAGCTGGCGTTGCAGCGTGGCTGGCCGTCGATGCTCCGCGGCTACCTGCACAACGAGGAACGCTACCGCAAATGTTTTTCCGGCGAGTGGTACCTGACCGGCGACCTGGCGCGGCGTGATGCCGACGGCTACTACTGGTTCGTCGGCCGCACCGACGACGTCATCAAGTCGGCCGGCCACCTGATCGGCCCGTTCGAGGTCGAAAGCGCGCTGATGGAACACCCGGCCGTGGCCGAGGCCGGCGTGATCGGCAAACCCGACGCCATGGTCGGCGAGGTGGTCAAGGCCTTCGTTTCACTCAAGGCGGGCTTCACGCCGGGCGAGGCGCTGCGCATGGAACTGCTGGGCCACGCGCGCAAACGCCTCGGCGCAGCAGTGGCGCCCAAGGAGATCGACTTCTTGCCCACGCTGCCGCGCACGCGCAGCGGCAAGATCATGCGCCGCCTGCTGAAAGCGCGCGAACTGGGCCTGCCCGAGGGCGACACCTCGACCCTGGAGGCCGGATCATGAGCGCCCCCACCGACGCGCTCGATCCGCGCACCCACGGGCGCGACTTCTGCCTGGCCCGCCTGCGCGACATGTTGCGCATCCGGCGCTTCGAGGAGCGCTGCGCGCAGCTCTACGGCGAGACCAAGATCCGCGGCTTCCTGCACCTCTACATCGGCGAGGAGGCCGTCGCCACCGGGGTGCTGTCCAACCTGCACCCCGACGACAACGTGGTGGCGACCTACCGGGAACACGGCCACGCATTGCTGCGCGGCTTGTCGATGCCGTCGATCATGGCCGAGATGTACGGCAAGCAGGAAGGCTGCTCGCGCGGGCGCGGCGGCTCGATGCACCTGTTCGACCGGGCGACCCATTTCTATGGCGGCAACGCGATCGTCGCTGGCGGGCTGCCGCTGGCGGTCGGGCTGGCGCTGGCCGACCAGCTGGGAGGGCGCAAAGAGCGCGTCACCGTCTGCTTCTTCGGCGAAGGCGCCGTGGCCGAAGGCGCGTTCCACGAGTCGATGAACCTGGCCGCGCTGTGGAAGCTGCCGGTGCTGTTCGTCTGCGAGAACAACCTGTACGCGATGGGCACGGCGCTGGCGCGCAGCGAGGCGCAGATCGCGCTGACCGTCAAGGCGGCCGGCTACAACATGCCCAGCGCACAGGTCAACGGCATGCACGTGCTGGCCGTGCACGACGCCGCGCGCCAGGCGCTGGACCAGGTGCGCGCGCATCAGTCGCCGTTCTTCCTGGAGCTGCACACCTACCGCTTCCGCGCGCATTCGATGTACGACGCCGAGCTGTACCGCGACAAGGCGGAGGTCGAGCGCTGGAAGCAGCACGACCCGATTGCCACCTTTGCCGACCGGGTGAAAGCCGCGCAGATGATGGGCGACGATGACGTCCAGGCCATCGACCGCGCCGCGCAGGACGAAGTCGAAGCCGCAGTGGCGTTTGCGGAAGCCGGCACCTGGGAACCTGTGGACCAACTGCTGCGCGACGTCACCACACCTGCCGCGCCCGCTGTGCCGACCGGGAGCGCGTCATGACCAAGACCACCTACCGCGAAGCCCTGCGCGCCGCGCACCGCGAGGCCCTGCTGGCCGACCCGCGCGTCTTCATCATGGGCGAAGATGTCGGCCGCTACGGCGGCAGCTACGCCGTCACCATGGGCCTGCTGGCCGAGTTTGGCGAGGCCCGCGTGCGCGACACGCCGCTGTCGGAGCTGGGCTTTGTCGGCGCCGGCGTGGGGGCGGCGCTCGGCGGCCTGCGCCCGATTGTCGAAATCATGACGGTGAACTTCAGCCTGCTGGCGCTCGACCCGATCGTCAACACTGCTGCCGCGCTGCGCCACATGTCGGGCGGGCAGTTTTCGGTGCCGCTGGTGGTGCGCATGGCCACCGGCGCGGGCCGTCAGCTCGCGGCCCAGCACTCGCACAGCCTGGAAAACTGGTACGCGCACATCCCCGGCATCCGCGTGCTGGCACCGGCCACGGTGGCCGATGCGCGCGGCATGCTCGCGCCCGCGCTGGCCGACCCCGACCCGGTCGTACTCTTCGAGCACGCGCAGCTCTACAACCTCGAAGAAGACCTGCCCGACGACGGGCACTGCGATATCACGCACGCCGCCGTACGCCGCGCCGGCACGCAACTCAGCCTGATCACCTACGGCGGCAGCCTGCCCAAGACGATGCAGGCGGCCGAACTGCTGGCCCATGAGGGCATCGACGTCGAAGTCATCGACCTGCGCGTGCTGCGGCCGCTGGACACCGCCACCCTCTGCGCATCGGTGCGCAAGACGCACCGCGCCGTGGTCGTGGACGAAGGCTGGAAGAGTGGCAGCCTGGCCGCCGAAGTGATGGCGCGGATCATGGAAGAGTGCTTCTACGACCTGGACGCCCCGGTGGCCCGCGTCTGCAGCGAGGAAGTGCCGATGCCCTACGCCAAGCACCTTGAAGACGCCGCGCTGCCCCAGGCGCCGAAGATCGTGGCAGCCGTCAAGGCGGTGCTGAATGTCTGAGTTCCGGCTGCCCTCGCTCGGCGCCGACATGGACGCCGGCACCCTGCTGCAATGGCTGGTGCAGCCCGGCGACACCGTGCACAAGGGCCAGGTCATCGCCGTGGTGGACACCGCCAAGGCCGCCATCGACATCGAGATCTGGCAGGACGGCACCGTGCAAACGCTGCAGGTGCAGCCCGGCGAAAAGGTGCCGGTGGGCACGGTGCTGGCTACGCTGCGGGCGCCGGGGGAGGCCGCAGGTGCGGCACCGCCGCCCCAGGCCGCCCAGCTTGCGCCGGTTCCGCCTGCAACAGCGCGGGCCCCGTCCGCGGCATCCGCCCCATCGGCCGTATCCGGCGCCGCAGGAGGCGCCACGCAGGGGCCATCGCCACCGCCGCAGCCGACGTTTGCGGCTGGCCCGCCCCCCCTGCCGGCGCACCCAGCCGCCCCGTCCGGCCTGCGGCTGCGGGTCTCGCCGGCCGCGCGCCGGCAGGCCGAAGCCCTGGGTCTGGACCTGCACGGTGTCGCCGGCAGCGGCCCCGGTGGCGCCATCACACTGACCGACGTGGCGCGCGCTGCGGCATCGGCGCTGGCGTCGGCATCGCCCGCCGGCCCGGCTGCGTCCGCAACCGTGCCCGTGGCAGAGCCCACACCGGGCACGCCTGCCACCGACCGCCAAACCGAGATCCGCCGCGCCATCGCCAGCGCAATGAGCCGCTCCAAGCGCGAGATTCCGCACTATTACCTGCTGGAAACCATTCCGATGGCGCGGGCCCAGCAGTGGCTGGCCCAGGCCAACGCCGGCCGGCCGATCACGGCGCGGCTGTTGATGGCCGCACTGCAACTCAAGGCCGTGGCGCTCGCGCTCAAACGCTACCCGGAACTCAACGGCTTTTTCATCGACGGCCAGTTCCAGCCCGCTTCAGCGGCGCACATCGGCCTGGCGATCTCGCTGCGTCAGGGCGGCCTGATCGCGCCGGCGCTGCACAACGTCGATCAACTGCCGCTGGATGCGCTCATGCCAGCGCTGGCCGATCTGGTCCAGCGCACGCGGGCCGGCTCGCTGCGCCGTACCGAGATGGTCGATGCCTCGATCACCGTGACCAACCTGGGCGACCAGGGCGTGGAATCGGTGCTCGGCGTGATCCATCCGCCGCAGGTGGCGCTGGTCGGCTTCGGCCGCATCACGCAGCGGCCCTGGGTGGACGCGGCCGGTGGCTTGTGTGTCATGCCCGTGGTCACGGCCAGCCTGGCCGCCGACCACCGCGTGTCCGACGGTCACCGCGGCGGGCTGTTCCTGGCCGAACTGCGCGAACAGCTGCAGCACCCGGAAGAACTGTAAAACCAGATGGAGTCCCCATGGCCCACGCCCCACTGAACGACGCCGACCTGCGCGCCACGGTCATTGCCACGCTGCAGTCCATTGCCCCCGAGGTCGAGCCCGAACTGCTGCGCGACAGCCGCCCGCTGCGCCTGCAGGTGGACCTGGACTCGATGGACTGGCTCAACTTCCTGATCGGGCTGAGCGAGCGCCTGAAGGTCGCCATTCCCGAGAGCGACTACGGGCAACTGGTCACCCTCCAGGACTTGATGGACTACCTGAAAGCGCGCCTGGGTTGAGAGGCTGAAAGCCGCTGGCCCGATGGCCAGGCCGAGGCGCGGCAGGCCCGCACCGCGGCTTGATGTGCCCCTGCGTTCGCTGGCAGACGCTGCAGACTGAGATGCGGCGTCATTTTCATGAAAAAATCCACCTTCCCAGCGTCGGATGGTCTTCTTCCGCTATGGATTCAGGACTTCTTCAGACTCAAGCGCCGCAGCACTTCTTGTACTTTTTGCCGCTGCCGCACGAACACGGGTCGTTGCGGCCGGGCGTGGGCACCACGTGAACGGTTTCCACGCGGGCGCCGATGTCGCGCCAGATCTCGCGCAGGTCGTACACCGCCCACAGGGCTTCGCCGTAAGCATCGAGCCGGGAGGCGCTCACGCTGGGCGGGCCGTCTTCGCTCAGGGCGGAGAGCGTGGGCTCGTCCTCGTCGTCCTCGGTCAGGGCCACGATGGCCTCCAGTGCCGCGTCGTGGAGCTTGGCGATCTTCTTGTCGCGCGGGGCGGCCCACTCGTCGGGCCAGTTTTCCACCGCGAACATGAAGCCCAGCGCCCAGACCTGGGCAAAGGCGGGCAACTCGGCGCCGTCGGCCAGGATTTCGGCGCGCTCGGCCTCAGGCAGGCTGGCCACGCCGCCGCGCACGTCCATCACCTCGGGCGCGTAGGCGCGCTCGTCGTCCAGGCGTTCGATGGGCGTGTTCAGCGCCGCGGCCACTTCATTCCAGCGCCGGCCCCACAGCGTCATGAAACGCTCGAACTGGGCGGCATCGGCAAACGAGCCATCGCCATCCTGCGGGGCCTCGCCATCGAGCGCGGTGCCCAGCAGCACCGGCAGGTATTCGCTGGGCGGAATCACGCGCCGGCAGCAGATCAGCGCGGCCATGAAGCCCTCGCAGAACTCCCACTGCGGGGTTTCGTCGTAGCGGGTGCGCAGTTCGTCGAGGATGTCGTCGAGCGCGTCAAAGTCGGCGCTGGCCGTGGCATGGCCTGCGGCATCGGCGGGCACGAGGAGATCCCCGGCCGGGGTGGTGGTGTCGTTCATGGCGTGGTCTCTAACGGATCGGGAGGGAGTCGCCACAGCGGGTGGCAGTTGGCGACCGGTGGGTTCGCGCAGTGTAGCGCCGCCGGGCGGCCGACGGTTTTGCGAAATCAGACCGCAGGCACACCCAGCGCGGTGCGGGTCTGCACGCCCAGCCCCAGCAGACGCTTGCCGAGGCGCAGCACCGCACGGTCCTTGCTCAGCAGCACGCATTGGTGCGCCACGGCCAGGTCGATGAAGGGCTGGTCATCGGGGTCGGTGCAGGTACAGCGGGCTTTGGGCGCGGCAGCCACCGGACGCACGTGGCGGTCAAACGCAGCCAGCACGTCGGCGGCGGCCAGCCCGTAAAACGCCAGGCGCGGCACGATCTGCGGGTAGTCCAGCACGCGGGCCAGCTCGATGCGCATGCCGGCGGTCGCGATCCATAGCAGGGTGCCGTCCTCCAGCCCCGCGCGCAGCGGCACGGCCGCAACGTCGCCGAACACGAAGGCGTCCAGCACGATGTTGGTGTCAAGAACGAGCAGACGGGGTGTCATCAGCGCCTTGGGGTTTGGCGCGGACGGCGCCCTTGACCATGTCGAAGCGGAACAGCCGGCATTCGATCGGGCCGTTCCACATCGGCACGCGGCGGCTTTCCTTCAGGCGCATGCGTCCGGGCAGCTTGAGGTCAGGGGTCAGCATCCAGGCGGTCCAGCCGGGGTAGTTTTTCTTCCAGTGGCTGGCCAGCTGGGGAAAGAAGTCGCCGCCGTCGTCGGTGTGCGCGGTTTCACGGCTGGCCTGCACGGTCTGCATGGGCTGGGCCGCGCGGGCGCCGGCCAGCGCACCGGGCTGGAAGCCGCCCCGGCCAGGCCGCCCGCCGGTGCCGGCCACGCCGGCCACGGCAATCCGCTCGCCGTAGGGCGGGTTCAGCAGCATCACACCGGGTTCGTCGCAGGGCGGCATGCGCTGCAGCGCGTCACCCCCGCGGAACTGCACCGCGTGGGCCACGCCAGCGCGCTCAGCGTTACGCTCGGCAAAGTCCACCATGCGGTGGGCCACGTCGCTGCCGAAGACCGGCGCGGTGGGCGGGTGCTCGGCCGCTTTGGCCTCGCTTTTCAGCGCCTGCCACACATGCGGCTGGAAGGGCAACAGCTTCTCGAAGCCGAAACGGCGCAGCGAGCCGGGGGCAATGCCGCAGGCGATCTGCGCGGCCTCGATGGCGATGGTGCCGCTGCCGCAGCAGGGGTCGTACAGCGGCACACCTGCGGCGGCGTCCCAGCCGCTGGCGGCGATCATCGCGGCGGCCAGGGTTTCCTTGAGCGGTGCCTCGCCGGTGTCCTCGCGCCAGCCGCGCTTGAACAGCGGCTCGCCCGAGGTGTCGATGTACAACGTGGCGGTGTCGGTGGTCAGGTGGGCATAAAGGCGCACGTCGGGCCACTGGGTGTTGACGTCGGGGCGCACGCCGGTCTTCTGGCGGAAGCGGTCGGCCACGGCGTCCTTGATCTTGAGCGCGGCAAAGTTCAGGCTGGTCAGCGGGCTGTGCTGCGCGGTGATCTCGATCTTGAAGGTCTGGCGCGTGGTGAACCAGATCTCCCAGGCCACGCCGCTGGCGGCCTCATAAAGGTCTTTCTCGCTGCGGTAGGGCGTGTGCGAGAGCTGCACCAGCACGCGCTGCGCCAGCCGGCAGTGCAGGTTGAGCAGCATGGCGTCGCGCCACGAGGCGCGGGCCACGACGCCGCCGCGGTGGGTCAGCAGGTCCTGGCCTTTCAGTCCGGTGAGGTGGTGCACCTCGTGGGCCAGAAGCTCCTCGACGCCGGCGGCGCAGGGCAGAAACAGTTGCAATTGGTTCATGGGTGGGTTCTCCGGCGCGGCCTGGCGGCACGCGCATTCAGGGGCATCAGAGTGCCTTGCGCAGATTGGCAGGCGCGATTTTCAGCGCGTCGCGGTATTTGGCCACGGTGCGGCGGGCGCATTCGATCCCCTGCTCCTTGAGCATGTCGGAGATCTGGTTGTCGCTCAGCGGCTTTTTCGGGCTCTCCGAGGCGACGAATTGCTTGATCAGCGCGCGCACGGCGGTGCTGGAGGCATTGCCGCCGGTCTCGGTGCCCAGGCCCGAGCCAAAGAAGTACTTCAGCTCGAAGGTGCCAAACGGCGTGGCCATGTACTTGGCGGTGGTCACGCGGCTGATGGTGGATTCGTGCAGCCCGAGTTCGTCGGCGATCTCGCGCAGCACCAGCGGGCGCATGGCCAGCTCGCCGTGCACGAAGAAGCTCTTTTGCCGCTCAACGATGGCGCTGGACACGCGCAGGATGGTGTCAAAGCGCTGCTGGATGTTCTTGATGAACCAGCGCGCTTCCTGCAGGCGCTGCTGCAGCGCCTGCCCCCCCTCGCCCTTGTGCTGGCGCAGGGCGCTGGCGTAAATGTCGTGCACCCGCAGGCGCGGCATCACGTCGGCATTGAGGCGCACGCTGAACCTGGGCTGGGCGCCGCGCCCGACCTGGGTCACGATCACGTCGGGCACGATGATGTTGCGCTCCACGTCGATGAAGCGCCGCCCCGGCTTGGGCTCCAGCCGCCCGATCAGGCCGATGGCAGCGCGCACGGCAGTCTCGGTGTCGCCGCAAAGCTGCATCAGGCGCTTGATGTCGCGCCGGGCCAGCAGGTCCATGGGCTGGGTACAGATGCGCAGCGCGGTGGCCGCGATGGCGTCGTCGGGCGCTGCGGCCAGCCGGGCCTTGAGCTGCAGGCGCAGGCATTCGGCCAGATCGCGCGCGCCCACGCCGGTGGGCTCCAGCGACTGCAGCAGGTGCAGCGCGACGCTGAAGCGGTGCTCCAGCTCCTCGGCCTGCTCCAGGTCGTCGCCGGCCAGCCCGGCGGCCAGCGAAGCCAGCGTGTCTTCCAGGTAGCCGTCGTCGTTGAGCGACTCGATCAGGAAGCGCAGCGCGGCGCGGTCCACCTCGCCCAGCCGCAAGGCCAGCGCCTGGCGGTGCAGGAAGGCGGTCAGCGACTCCTGGCTGCGGGCGAATTCGGCGGCATCGGTGCGCTCATCGTCGTCACCCAGGTTGTTCTTGCGCGCGGGCGCGTCGCCGCCCCATTCGCTGTCGTCGGGGACGACTTCAGAGGTCCCGTCACCCTCCCAGCTGTCCGGCACTGCCACTTCAGACTCATTTTGCTCAGTTCCCAGCGTCGAATGGTCATTGTTTGCTATGGAACTTGAAGCTCCCTCGCTCTCCAGATCGTCCCGGCGGATCGGCGTGTCCGCCTGCGGCAATCCGAACTCTTCGCGCGGGGCTTCTTCGGCCGTGACTTCAAGGAACGGGTTCTCGTCGAGCATCTGCTCAACTTCCTGGCTCAGCTCCAGCGTGGAGAGCTGCAACAGCCGGATCGACTGCTGCAGCTGGGGCGTCAGCGCCAGATGCTGCGAAACGCGGAGGGAAAGACCTTGCTTCATCACATCCGGAAATGCTCGCCCAGGTACACGCGGCGCACCTCGGCGTTGTCCACGATCTCGGCGGGCGTGCCCTGCGCCAGCAACTTGCCATCGCTGATGATGAAGGCGTGGTCGCAAATGCCCAGCGTCTCGCGCACGTTGTGGTCGGTGATCAGCACCCCGATGCCGCGCGACTTGAGGAAGGCCACGATGCGCTGGATTTCAATGACGGCAATCGGGTCGATGCCGGCGAAGGGCTCGTCCAGCAGGATGAAGCGCGGCTGGGTGGCCAGCGCCCGGGCAATCTCCACGCGGCGGCGTTCACCGCCGGACAGCGCCATGGCCGGGGAGTCGTGCAGGTGCTCCACGCGCAGGTCCTTGAGCAGGCCGGCCAGACGTTTTTCGATCTCGGCGTCCGGCAGGGGCTTGCCGTTGGCACCCTGCTGCAGTTCCAGCACGGCGCGTACGTTTTCGGCCACGGTGAGCTTGCGGAAGATCGAGGCTTCCTGCGGCAGATAGGACAGCCCGAGCCGGGCGCGCCGGTGGATCGGCATGTGCTCGACGCGCTGGCCGTCGATGAGGATTTCGCCCGCATCGGGCCGGACCAGCCCCACGATCATGTAGAACGAAGTGGTCTTGCCGGCGCCATTGGGCCCCAGCAAGCCCACCACTTCGCCCTCCAGCACGGTGAGCGACACATCCTTGACCACTTCGCGCTTGCCGTAGGCCTTGCGCAGATGCCGGACTTCCAGGCGGCTGACACCTGCGACCACACTGTCCGCATCCCGGAGACGCTCCACGCTCACTTGCGGTCCCCGTTGATGGTCGTGCTGGATCGCAGGCTGGGCACGCTCTGCGCAGCGCCGGCTGGCGTGGGCGCGGAAGAGGCCGCTGCCCGCGGCGCCAGGACAGCCCGCACACGGCCGCTGCCCGACGGACCCGCCACGCCATCCACCGTGAACATCTCCGTCTTGTTGTCGTACACAATGAGATTGCCGCTGATCTCGTCATTCAGCTTGGTGCCACGGTAACGGCGCAGCTCAGCGGTGCGCAGCAACCGCACGCTGTCGGCCTGGCTGTCGTATTCGATCCGCTCGGCTTCGCCTTCGATGAACTCCTCCACGGCATCGCGCTTCTGCCGGAAAAAGGCCAGCTTGCCGGGCTCTGCCGTGAGTGTGCCGAACTGGTTGCCCCTGGCGTCCTGCCGAACCTCCAGACGCCCCCCCCGCATGACGATGGAGCCCTTGGTCATGACCACCTTGCCGGTAAATGTGCTGATCTGCTTCTGATCGTCGTAACGCAAGGCGTCGGACTCGATGTTCATGGGCTTGTCGCGGTCGGCGCGTTCGGCCTGGGCCGTCAGCGACCACACGGCCAGGACAACGAAAAGCAGGGGGGTAGTGAGGTGTTTCATAGAGGCACGAATCTTGCTGACATTGTAGAGCGCCCCGGCGGCCTTCCGCTTCTCCGGCCAAGAAAAAAGCCCGCCGAAGCGGGCCTGGTGCCACGGGCCTCCCGTTCAGGCGCTCTTGCGGGCCTCTGCGATCAGATGGTCGGTGACTTTCAGCGCGCGCTCCATGGAGCCCGCCATGGAGCCGTCGGTGTAGTAGCGCCCGGCAATGCCCAGCGCGGGAACACCTTCGACCTTGAACGCGTCCTGCAATTGTGCGGCGCGGCGCAACTTGCTGGCCACGGTGAAAGAACGGAACACTTCAGTGAACTTCGCCTTGTCCAGCCCCTGCTTCTCGGCCCAGGCGATGATGGCGTCGTCCTTGTTGAGCGCCTGACGCTCCATGTGCACCGCGTGGAACACCTTGCGGTGCAGTTCGTCCACCTTGTTCATGGCCTCCAGGGTGTAGAACAGGCGCTGCTGCGGCGCAAAGTCATCACGGAAAGCCACCGGCACGCGCTTGAAACTCACATCCTTGGGCGCCGCCTTGACCCAGGCTTCCAGGGTGGGCTCGAACGCATTGCAGTGGGGGCAGCTGTACCAGAAGAACTCGACCACCTCGACCTTGCCGGCCGTCACGTCCATCGGGACGCGCTTGTCGAGCACGTTGTAGTCCTTGCCCGCCTGGGGCTTGGCCCCCTGGGCCACCGCATTGCCAAGGCCCGTCAGACCGGGGACCGCCACCGTTGCGGCAGCCAGAGAAAAATCACGACGTTTCATTCCATCACACTCCTGTTGTGTCCATTGAGCCGGCTGGCCCGGGGAAGTTCCCGGGGCCCTGCGCGCACTTCAGCGCTGCACACGCACGAGGGCCGAGTCCATCCCGCTGCTGTCCATGCGCTCTTTCGCACGGTCGGCGGCCTCCTTGGTGTCAAACGGCCCCAGGCGCACGCGGTACACCGTGCGGCCGGACTGCTCTCGCTCGGTGACCTTGGCATCCAGGCCCATCAGGGACAGCTTGACGCGCTGCGCCTCGGCATCCTCGGGCGTGCGGAAGGCCCCGGCCTGCACAAAGTAGCTGAACGGGTCCACCGTCGCGCCGCCCGACTTGGCGCGGGCCAGATCGCCCAGTGGATCGGCCGATGGGGCCGGCCTGGCGTCGGACCTGGGCGCAGAAGCTGCACCGGCCACTGCAGGCGCGCTGGCGACACCTCGGGCCGGCCTGGCTGCCGACGCGCTGACCAGGGGTGCCGGCGCGGAAGCCGGCGACGTTGCCGCAGACGGCTGCGGCTGCTGCGGTGCCGGAGCGGCGCCGCTGTCGACCGGCGGGGCCGGGCGCGCCGGATTCTTGCCATACAAGGCGGCGTTGGGATCCCAGTTCTTGTTCTTGAGGGCCTCGGCCGCGTCCTGTTCCGCCTTGCGCGGCTGGTTCTTGTTGAGAAACGGAATGGGCACCTTGGTCACATAAATGGCCACGGCCAGCGCTGCACCCAAGCCCAGCACGACGCCGATGACGATGCCCAGAAACGTACCACCGCGTTGTTGTTGTCTCATGTTGCCTCTTACATTCTGGTCGGCGCCGACACACCCAGCACCGCCAGGCCATTGTGCAGCACCTGCGCGGTCGCGGCGATCAGCGCCAGGCGGGCTTTTTTCACCGCCTCGTCGTCCACCAGGATGCGCTCGGCGTCGTAGTAGCTGTGGTAGGTCGCGGCCAGGTCGCGCAGGTAGAAGGTCACGTCGTGCGGCGCGCAGTCCTGGGCGGCGGCGGTCAGCATCTCGGGGAATTTGGCCAGCGCCAGCATCAGGGTCTGCGCGGCCGGGCTGTCCAGCGGCGACAGGTCGGTGTCCGCCAGCGTGGCGGCATCGCCGCCCCACGCCGTCAGCACCGAACAGATCCGCGCATGGGCGTACTGCACGTAATACACCGGGTTGTCGTTGTTCTTGGCCACGGCCAGATCGACGTCAAAGGTGTATTCGGTGTCGGGCTTGCGGCTCAGCAGGAAGAAGCGCACCGCGTCGGTGCTGGTCCACTCGATCAGGTCGCGCAGCGTGACGTAGCTGCCGGCGCGCTTGCTGATCTTGACCTCCTCGCCGCCCTTGACCACGCGCACCATGGTGTGCAGCACGTAGTCGGGGTAGCCCTCGGGGATGCCCACGCCGGCGGCCTGCAGGCCGGCGCGCACGCGCGCGATGGTGCCGTGGTGGTCGGTGCCCTGGATGTTGACGACCTTGCTGAAGCCGCGCTCCCACTTGGTGATGTGGTAGGCCACGTCCGGCACGAAGTAGGTGAACGTGCCGTCGCCCTTGCGCATCACGCGGTCCTTGTCGTCCCCGTAGTCGGTGGACTTGAGCCACAGCGCACCGTCCTGCTCGTAGGTCTTGCCGGCGTCCTGCAGCTTCTGCACGGCGGCGGCAACCTTGCCACTGGTGTAGAGGCTGGATTCGAGGTAGTAGTTGTCGAAGTGAACCTGGAAGGCCTTCAGGTCCAGGTCCTGCTCGTGGCGCAGGTAGGCCACGGCGAACTGGCGGATGCTGTCCAGGTCGTCAATGTCGCCGCTGGCGGTGAAGGCGCGGTCATCGGAGGTGACGGTCTTGCCGGCCAGGAAGTCGCGGGCAATGTCCTGGATGTACTCGCCGTTGTAGGCGGCCTCGGGCCACGCGGCGTCACCGGGCTTGAAGCCCTTGGCACGCAGCTGCGTGCTGTTGGCCAGCGTGGCAATCTGCACGCCGGCGTCGTTGTAATAGAACTCGCGGTAGACGTTCCAGCCCTGGGTGGCGTAGAGGTTGCAGATGGCGTCGCCCAAAGCGGCCTGGCGGCCGTGGCCGACGTGCAGCGGGCCGGTGGGGTTGGCCGAGACGAACTCGACCAGCACGCGCGCATCGCGCGGTGCCTGGGTGCCAAACTGCGCGCCGGCCTGCAGCACCGCCAGCACGATCTGCTGCTTGGCCTCGGGCTTGAGCCGGATGTTGATGAAGCCCGGCCCGGCGATCTCGATGGCCGCGACCCAGCGCTGGTAGGGCGCGCTGGCCAGCAGCACCTCGCGCAGGGCTTCCGCCGTCTGGCGCGGGTTCTGTTTGAGGGGTTTGGCCAGCTGCATGGCGGCCGTGCAGGCAAAGTCGCCATGGGCGGCCACTTTGGGCGACTCAAATGCGGCTTTGGCACCCGCGCCGGGAGAAAGGTGTTCCAGCCCGTCGGCCAGGGCCGCGAGCAAATCTTGTTTGACTGAAAGCATCGGGCGATTTTACGGGGGCGAACGCACCGCGCCCGGCCGCCAGGCGCGCAACCGGCCATCTTGCGGCCCGGGACGCTCTGTGATGCAATCCTGCCGGGACGCGGTGTCCTGCCCCACATTCTTGACTGGAAACTCCATGAAACAGCTTCTTTCCCTGCTCGCACTGGGCCTGACCCTCTCGCTGGGCGCGCATGCCGCCGAAGGCGACGCAAAAACCGCGCAGCAATCCAGAATGACCACCTGCAACAAGGAAGCGGCAGGCAAAAAGGGCGATGAACGCAAGGCCTTCATGAAGACCTGCCTGAGTGCCAAGAAAGAAACCGCGCAAGCGCAGCCTGCCACCACGCAGCAAAGCAAGATGAAGACCTGCAACGCCGAGGCCAAGGGCAAGAAGGGCGATGAGCGCAAGGCCTTCATGAGCGAGTGCCTGAAGAAGTAAACCGGGCTCAGGTCAGCCCCTCGCCATGCGGCTGCAACGGCGTGGCGAGGGTGGCGCCCACCCCGGCCTGCCGTCCCGCCGGAATCATGTGCCCAGGCCACGCGCCAGGAACACGGCCGCCAGTGGAATCAGCGGCAACAGGTGCGCCTGCCACATGACCAGACGCCGCGTGCGCCGCACTGCCTCCGGCGAGGGCAGGCCGCCTCCCGCGTCCAGCGTGCGCCGCCAGCGGATGAAACTGCGTGTCGGCTGGATCGACAGCCCGCCGATCACCACAAACAGCGTCAGTTTGAGATGCAGCAGTGGATGGCTCCAGTACCAGCCACTCCCCTTGACGCCAAAATAGATCCGTGCCAGGCCCGTCAGCAAGACCGCCGCAGCCGAGACGCCATAAATAAGGTCCAGTCGCCCGAGGCGCCGCACCACCGCCTCGTTCAGCCATTCCATGCGGCACAGGGCGGCCTCGCTGGCCAGGAAAACCACCATGGTCAGGAACGCCAGAATGTGGGCGTAGGCCAGAAGCGCTTCGAGGGTCATGCGGCAACTCCGGAAATGGGGGAAATAAGGGTGCCTTGCCAGAAGCCGGGCCGCCCGTATTGGTCCTTGAGATAGTCGATCCACAGCCGCAGTCGCAGCGGCAGGTGCTTGCGCTGGGGAAACACCACGTAGATGCCGTTGGGCGGCGCGCCAAATTCATCCAGCACCGGCACCAGCTGGCCGGCGGCGATCTCGGCCTCGACTTCCCAGGTGCTGCGCCACGCGATGCCGTAGCCAGCCAGGCACCAGTCGTGCAGCACCTGTCCGTCGGAGCAGTCCAGCGGGCCGCCGGGCTTGAAGTGCACCACCTCGCGGCCGCCCCCCCCGGCCCCGCCCTTGGGCACGCTGAACGCCCAGCCGCGCGTCTGCGAGGCGTCGCTGGACAGCGTCAGGCAGTCATACCGCACCAGCTCGTTCGGATGCCTGGGCGTGCCGTGCAGCTGCAGGTAACGCGGCGTGGCCACGCACAGGCGCCGGTTGTCGGCCAGGCGCACGCTGACCAGCGAGGAGTCGGCCATGTCGCCCACGCGCACCGCGCAGTCGAAGCCCTCGCCGGCCAGATCCACCACGCGGTCGCTGAGGTTCAGGGACACCGTCACGTCGGCGTGCAGCTCCCGGAAACGCGGCACCAGCGGCGCCACATGGCGGCGACCAAAGCCGGCCGGCGCGGTGATGCGCAGGTGCCCGCTGGCCTTGACCCCGCCGGCCGAGACGCTGGCCTCGGCATTAGCCACGTCGGCCAGCAGCCGCTGGCAGTCTTCCAGGAAGGCGCTGCCCTCGTGCGTGAGCGTGATGCGCCGCGTGGTGCGCACCAGCAGCTTGACGCCCAGATGCTCCTCCAGCGCGTCCAGCCGGCGGCCCATGATGGCCGGCGCCACGCCCTCGGCATTGGCGGCCGCCGTGAGGCTGCCCCGGGTGGCCACGGAGACGAAGGATTCGAAGGCCTTGAGTTTGTCCATGGGCGCAGATTATGCAGATGAAAGTCATAAATCAATCCACGCCCAATGCCTATTCCGTCATGGACTGGGCCCCGCCGGGCTTTGGGCGCTTTCACGCCTGCGCGAACAGAGGAAGGCCCGGACCAGGTAGTTCTGCCACCAGAAGGCTGCCCGTGGCGGATTCCGTCATCACCAGTTCGTTCGTGCCAGGCCTGAAAGCCACATTGGTCACCGTGGTGCCCATCGGGCTTCGGATGAAATGCGTCACCTCGCCACGCGGGTTCAACACGAACGCGCCGCCCAGGCTGGCATGCGCCACGACCAGCCGGCCTTCGGCATCGGTGTTCAAAATTTCAATCGTCTGACCGCTCATGCTGGTGACCACATCGCCGGGTTTGACCGCGAGGCCGTCGGGCATGTTTTCGGTGGCGGGGATCAACCCCACGACGTTGATGGTCGGCTTGAGTTCACCCAGAGCCTTGAAGACGCCCAGCACGCTGGCCGCCCCGCTCATGTCGTACTTCATCTCGTCCATTTCAGCCGCAGGCTTCATGGAGATGCCTCCGGTGTCAAAAGTGATGCCTTTGCCCACCAAGACGATGGGGGCCTGGCTGCGGACGGCGCCGTTGTAGCGCATGACAATGAACCGCAGCGGCTCTGCCGCGCCCTTGGCCACAGCC
>ERZ1034365.663-NODE-663-length-18741-cov-3.492285_pt1 | contig 18741 bp, 17 predicted proteins | sample MGYA00520615_ERZ1034365 | MGnify/ENA primary metagenome ERZ1034365 (study PRJEB33736, sample SAMEA104284505) | Azolla filiculoides | biome: Urban; feature: Water surface; material: Ditch water | place: Netherlands | collected 2015-10-28 | depth 0-0.1 m ... | reverse complement strand
GCCGAGTACAGCGCCAGCTCGCAACCGCCACCGAGCGCCAGCCCACGCACGGCAGCCACCACCGGCACATTGGCATAACGCAGCCTCAGCATGGCCTGCTGCATGGCCAGCTCGGAGGCCGAGATGGCCTTGATGCCACCGGTCATGAAGGTCGGCAACATGGCCTGCAGGTCGGCACCGGCCGAAAACACCTCGTCGTTGCTCCAGATCACCAGCCCTTTGTACTTGTCTTCGGCCAGCGCCAGGCCTTGCAGCAGGCCGGCGATCACGCCCGGGCCGATCGCGTGCATCTTGGTCTTGATGCTGGCAATGACCACTTCGTTATCGAGCGTCCACAGGCGGATGGCGTCGTCTTCCATCAGCGTGGTGCCTGCGGTGCGGTAATCCGGCCCAGCCTCGCCCAGCAGCAGCTCGGGGAACAGCTGGCGGCTGTACACGGGCAGCGTGCGGCGGGCTTCAAACGCGCCGGTGGATGGGTTGAACGAGCCTTGTGCGCTGTGCACACCACCGGCCTCAGCCACAGGGCCTTCAAACACCCACGCGGGCAGCGGCGTGTTGCACAGGGCATTGCCTGCGTCAATGTCTTCCTGGACCATCTTGGCCACATCCAGCCAACCAGCTTCCTGCCACAGCTCGAAGGGGCCTTGCTTCATGCCAAAGCCCCAGCGCATGGCCTGGTCCACGTCGCGGGCGGTGTGGGCAATGGTGCCCAGGTGCACAGCGGCGTAGTGGAAGGCGTTGCGCAGAATGGCCCACAGGAACTGGCCCTGCGGGCCCTCGGCGTTGCGCAGCAACTTCAAGCGCTCGCCAGCGGGCTTTTTGAGCATGCGGGCGTACACCTCGTCGCTCTTCTGGCCAGCGGGGACGTATTCGCCGCTTTCCAGGTCAAAGCGCATCACATCGCGCCCCACCTTTTTGAAGAAACCGGCCTTGAAGTTGAAATTGTTGAGGCGCTTGGCGAAATTAAATACGAGTTCTCGGCCGGCAACAAACTTATTTCCAAAACCGTTCACCACTTTTTGATGCGACAAACCGGTGGATACCTAACCGTAGAAAATGACCCTCAGCAAGAAGCCGTTGATGTGCAGTGGTTTGAAATTGACACCCTGCACGTTAGCTTGGCTCACGAAAACGAGCGCCGAATTGCTCGTGGTGTTCAAGAGTGGATAGCGAGGAACGTTTGAAAAAACTAATCGCAGTTTTGCTGAGCACGCTTGTTCTACTAATTAGCAGTGTGCTTTCTTCGGCACCCGCAACCGCTATGAACCCAGAAACGGGTGAGGGTGTTTACATTGTGCCGGGCTCTGAAATTAATTTGGTGGCTAGAACCTCAAACGTTCCAGTACAGATCAAAAATGACTTTGGCTCCGATGTGGTTGTGCACGTGCACGCACAACCAACCAATCCAAGAGTTGTAATTCCTGCTGCGGTTGAAATTAAAATTCCTGGCTATACCTCTGTGACTGCCAAGGTTCCGGTTGAAGCTGTCGCCAACGGCGACGTAATTTTAAAAGTTTGGCTAACCACTTTTTCTGGTCACAAACTTGGGCCAGCCAGCTACCTTTCAATGAACGTTAACGCCGATGTCGAGTTAACCATGTTGGTTGGTTTTGGCGGCGCCGTGTTCTTGCTTCTTGGTTTTGGAATTGTGCGCACAGTGCGAAAGAGAAGATCCGCATGAGCGTAGCGCGTTCATCGATGTTGATGGCCTCGGGAACAATTCTTTCTCGCGTGCTTGGTTTTGTTAGAACAATTCTTTTGGCTGCAGCAATTGGAGTAACTACTGATGCCGCCGACGCTTTTGGTGTTGCCAACCAACTGCCAAACAACGTTTACGCAATTATCGTCACCGGCTTGCTGAATGCGGTTCTTATTCCGCAACTGGTTAAAGCGCGCAGCAATAAAGATGGTGGCAAAGGTTACGTTGATCGCCTACTAACTTTGATTCTCACAGTGTTCTTTGTGGTCACACTTGCAGTCACAATTGCCGCACCCGCTTTGGTTTCGCTTTACACCAGCGGCTGGAACGACCAGCAGCTAGCCCTTGCCACCGCCTTTGCCTACTGGTGTTTGCCACAGCTTTTCTTTTACGGCCTGTATTCACTTTTTGGCGAAGTGTTAAATTCACGCAGCGTGTTTGGCCCATACATGTGGGCGCCGGTGCTCAACAACATTGTTTCAACTATTGGTCTTGTTGCATTCATTGTGTTGTTTGGTCTTGACCCAACCGGTGAGCGTTCAATTGAAAACTGGACGGGCGACCAAATTGCATTGCTATCGGGTGGTGCAACATTGGGTGTTGCAGCGCAGGCTTTGATTTTGTTGTTCGCTTGGAAACGAGCCGAGATTAAATTCAGTTTGAATTTTAAGTGGCGCGGATTCGGATTGCGCCCAGCATTGAAAGCAGCAACCTGGTCACTAGGCATGGTTGTGGTTACTCAAATTGGTGGAGTGGTGCAAACCATTGTTGCTTCTAGTGCGGTTAATTCTCGCGGCACGAATTCTGCGGTTGCATCTGTTGCCGTAGCGGCAGTTGCCTGGTTGATTTTTATGGTGCCGCACTCGGTGGTAACTGTTTCGGTAGCAACCGCGTACTTCACCAAAATGGCACAGCATGCTCACGACGGCCGCATGGATTTGTTTCGAAAAGATTTTTCAGCGGGTCTTCGCGCCATCAGTGTTTTCGCGGTTTTCTTTTCAGTGGCCATGATGGTCTTGGCTTATCCAATGTCACGAGTTTTCATTGGTGATTTTGATTCAACAATTTCTCTTGGCAATGTGTTGATTGCCCTGATGGTTGGCTTGGTGCCGTTCAGTTTTGTTTACATGATGCAGCGTGCGTTCTATGCGCTTGAAGATACCCGCACGCCTTTTATCTTCACCACAATTCAAATTGTGATTTACATCGTTGGTGCTTTTGTAATAGCACAGTCTGTTGCAGCCGAGTGGTTGGTGGTTGCGCTTTCACTACTTACCTCAACCTCTGTAACCATTCAGGCAATTATTGCTTACACGCTTTTGGTGAAGCGGGTTGGTCCCCTTGGTGATCACCGAATCGCAACAGCGCTGGCGCAATTCATTCTTTCGGGCATCATCGCCGGAGCACTGGGCTACGGCGGAATCGAAATAATAGGCGGCGTAAAACCGGAGTCGTTCGCGGTTGATTCTGTGCTTAGTTCATCGCTCACCATCGCGCTAATTGGATTCTTAATGTTTGGTGTTTACACCGTTGCTTTGCGTTTACTTAGAGTTCCCGAAATAGACACGGCTCTAGCCGGTCTAAAGGGAATTTTGCGCCGATAAAATTGGCTGTACACCCCCTAGGAGAAAAACAAATGCGCGACGTCATCATTATTGGTTCAGGCCCTGCCGGTTACACCGCAGGCATCTATACAGCTCGCGCTGGACTAAAGCCTTTGCTAATTGCTTCATCTGTTGAAGCCGGCGGTGAGCTAATGAAGACAACAGAGGTAGAGAACTTCCCTGGATTTCCTGAAGGCCTAATGGGCCCAGAGTTGATGGGTCACTTTCAGGCTCAGGCTGAGCGCTTCGGCACCGAGATCCTGATGGATGACGTGGTTGAGGTTGACCTAAAGGGTGACGTAAAGATCGTTAAGACCGGAGCTGGTGAGACCTTTGAAGCAAAGACTGTGATCTTGGCCACCGGTGCGGCTTACCGTGAGCTTGGCTTGCCTCGCGAAAAAGACCTATCGGGTCGCGGGGTTTCATGGTGTGCCACCTGCGACGGCTTCTTCTTCCGTGAAAAGACCATTGCCGTAGTTGGCGGTGGCGACTCAGCAATGGAAGAGGCCCTGTTCCTAACCCGTTTTGCCAGCAAGGTTTACCTAATTCACCGCCGAGACACCTTTAAGGCCTCAAAAATCATGCAGGAGCGCGCCTTGGCTCACGAAAAGATTGAGGTTATCTGGAATACAGAGATCGCCGAGCTAAAGGGTGCCACCAACCTTGAGGCCGTGACCCTAAAGAACACCGTTGACGGTTCCACTAAAGATTTGGCTCTAGATGGCCTGTTTATTGCAGTTGGAAATGATCCACGCGTTTGGCTTGTTGAGAACCAGGTCACTCTGACCCCTGAAAAGTTCATTCAGGTTGAGGGGCGCAGTTCTAAGACCAATTTGCCGGGTGTTTTTGCCGCCGGCGACGTAATTGACCCAACTTACCGCCAGGCAATCACCGCTGCAGGCTCTGGTTGTGTGGCTGCACTAGATGCAGAGCACTACCTGGCCAACCACTAACCTCCCAAATCGGGAATTTGTACAGATTTATCGAAAAATAGGAGTACCGAATGTCTAAAGACGTAACCACCGCAAGCTTCCAGGCTGATGTTCTTTCAAGTGCAAAGCCAGTTTTGGTTGATTTCTGGGCTGAGTGGTGTGGTCCTTGCCGCATGGTGTCTCCGATTCTTGATGAGATCGCTGCCGAATACGGCGACAAAATTGACATCGTCAAGGTAAACGTAGACAACGAGCCTGGCTTGGCTCAGCAATATGGCATCACCGGAATTCCTGCGCTTCAGGTTTTCCAAAACGGTGCCTTGGTGAAGTCAATGGTTGGCGCAAAGCCAAAGGCCGTTCTAGTGAAGGACCTCGAAGAGTTCCTTGGCTAAACTGTCTAAATGACAAATACCGCAAGCACAGGCAATAATCTCGACCACTGGTTGGATGCTTATGCTGCGCGAGCGGAAACCCTTACCGTCTCAGAAGTTCGAGCCCTATTTTCTGTAGTTTCCCGCCCAGAGGTTGTTTCTCTTGCCGGCGGAATGCCTTATGTGGCTGCTCTTCCAAAAGACTTGCTTAGCGATGCTTACGAAAGCATGATGAAAAACCGTGGCGATCTGGCAATTCAGTACGCCGGCGGCCAAGGAGACCTAAAACTTCGCGATCAAATTCGTGAACTGATGGCACTTGAAGGTATCCATTCATCGGTGGAAGACATTGTGATCACCACCGGTTCACAGCACGGTCTGGATATGCTGGCCGGCCTGTTCCTTGACGAAGGCGATGTTGTTTTGGCCGAGGGCCCAAGCTACGTTGGCGCCATCGGAATCTTTCGTCACTACGAAGCACACATTGAACACGTTTACACAGACCACGATGGCATGAGCCCTGAGGCTCTTGAAGATTCAATCCGCGAGATGAAGAAGCAGGGCAAGAAAATCAAGTTCCTTTACTTGGTGCCAAACTTTGCTAACCCATCTGGTGTAACCCTTTCAGCCGATCGCCGCCCAAAGATTCTTGAAATCTGTAAGCGCGAGCACATTCTTATTCTCGAAGACAACCCTTACGGTCTTTTGTATTTCGATAAGCCGGTTCCAGATGCACTGCGCGCGGTTGAGGAAGAGGGCGTAATTTATCTGGGATCATTCTCAAAGATTTTGGCTCCTGGGTTCCGCGTTGGTTATGTGTTGGCGCCGCCTGCAATTCGCGACAAGTTAGTTTTGGCTCAAGAGTCTGCGCTGCTATGCCCAAGCTCTTTCACTCAGTTCATGATTAGCGAATACTTGGCTCACGCCGATTGGCAAAAACAGATTGACACCTTCCGCGGTGTTTATCGTGAGCGCAAGGACGCAGCTCTTTCGGCTGTGCGCGAGTACCTGCCGAATGTTCAAACCACAACCCCCGATGGTGGTTTCTACCTGTGGCTAACTTTGCCTGAGGGAATTGACTCAAAGGCAATGTTGCCACTAGCAGTGAAAGAGTTGGTTGCTTACACACCTGGTACTGCTTTCTTTGGCGACGGCACCGGTCAACGCAACCTTCGTATCTGCTACTCGTTCCCAACCCCCGAGAACATCAAGGTGGGCATTAAGCGTTTAGCTAATGTAATCAACTTGCAAACAGATCTTCTCGAGACCTTCAAGTAACCCCAACAATAAAAAGGGACACAAATGATTCCCAAGGGCAAGCAGAGCAATAAGCTCAAGATCCAAATTTTGGCCGGTGGCATTAGTCACGAGCGCGACATCTCACTTAAGTCTGGGCGCCGTGTAGCCGATGCGCTTACTGACTTTGGCGCCGAAGTTGTGATTCGCGAACCAGATCACAATCTGTTAACCAACATTAAAAAAGATAAGCCCGATGTAATTTTTCCTTGCCTGCACGGAGCATCTGGTGAAGACGGCGCACTGCGCGACATTCTTTCACTCAGTGGTGTTCCATTCGTTGGCGCAACGGCTGCCGGTGCGCGCTTAGCTTGGGACAAATCAGTAGCCAAGATTTTGGTTTCACGTGATGGCATTCAAACCCCGGCTTCAATAACTTTGCCTAAAGACACGTTCCGTGAATTAGATGCCGACGCCGTTTTGAAATTAGTTGCGTCTTCAATTTCTCTACCGGTTGTCGTCAAGCCTGCACGTTCAGGTTCGGCTCAAGGTGTATCAATTGTTAAGACGCAAGCCGAGTTGAATCGCGCAATGATTGACGCCTATGTTTACTGCGATGTTGCAATCATCGAAAAATACATTGATGGTACTGAGCTTGCAATTTCAGTTGTTGATCTTGGTGCCGGGCCAATTGCCTTGCCCCCGGTAGAGATTGAACCGCGTGATGGTAAGTACGGATACGACGAGCGATACATTGCCGGCGAGACAAACTTTTATATTCCTGCGCGAGTTAAACCTCAGGTCAACGAAGAAGCCGCGGCGCTTGCAATTGCCGTGCACGAAATTCTGAACCTGCGTCATCTTTCACGCGTTGATGTGATTGTTGATAAGAAGGGCGTGGTTTGGTTCCTAGAAGCAAACGTTTCGCCTGGACTAACCGAGACATCTCTATTGCCACAGTCTGTTGCAGCTTCAGGTAATTCTTTGGGTGAGGTTTATTACTCACTGGCCGAAGCCGCAAAACGAAACGTTTAGGTAAACAAGAAATCCCCCGCAAGAATTTGTGGGGGATTTACTTTTTAAGCCTTAGTACTTTGCTTCGTGACCAAGTTCTTTAAGAATGCGGTTTAGGTCGGCGATGGTTGCAAAATCAATAACCAGCTGGCCCTTTTTCTTGCCCAGGTTAATTGCCACCTTGGTGTTCAATTTGTCACCTAGTTGTTCAGCAATAACTTTGAGTGAATCTTGGCGACCACCGGCAATAATTTTTGCCTTGCCCGGGCCCGCTGGCTTATCCATGCCTACAAGTTCTTCAAGTGAACGAACCGATAGCCCCTCGTTGATTACTTTGTTGGCAAAGTACTCCATGCGGGCTTCGTCAGCAGCCGAAAGAATTGCGCGCGCATGACCTGCTGATAGAACACCGGCAGCCACTTTTTGCTGAACGCTCATAGGTAGCTTCAACAAACGAATTGTGTTGGTGATCTGTGGGCGAGAACGGCCCAGTTTTTCGGCCAATTGATCTTGGGTAACACCAAAGTCGCTCAGCATTTGCTGATAGGCCGATGCCTCTTCGAGCGGGTTTAGGTTTGCGCGGTGAATGTTCTCGAGAAGGGCGTCTCGAAGCATGTCTTCATCGGCTGTTTCTTTGATGATTGCCGGAATCTTAGAAAGCCCGGCTTCCTTAGATGCGCGAAAACGACGCTCACCCATGATGAGTTCGTATTTTCCACCCGATAGTGGTCGAACAACGATGGCCTGCAGCACACCAAAGTTCTTAATTGAATGAACCAGTTCGGCGAACGGCTCGGCTTCAAAAACTTTGCGAGGCTGGTTGGCGTTCGGCTGGATTAAATTGAGGTCAATTTCACCGTAGCGAATTCCATCAACTTGTACAAGTTCTTGTGCAGAATCGGCTTTTTTGCCATTTTCGGCCTGATTTCCGAAAAATACGTCGATTGGGCGCTCGCTTGGAACGGCTGAAGTTGGAATTAAAGCGCCAATTCCGCGGCCTAGGCCAACTTTCTTCTTATCTGCCATGCTGTGCTCCCTTTTGCGCGATTTCAATTGCTGCCTCTAGGTAGGCCAAGCTACCAACTGAAGATTTATCGTGTGTGATCACTGTACGACCAAAACTTGGTGCCTCAGAGACGCGAACATTTCTTGGGATAACCGTGGTGAGAGTTTGCACCGGAAAGTGGGTGCGAACATCGTCTACTACCGCCGAAGCCAATTTGGTTCGGCTGTCGTACATGGTCAAAAGAATGGTGGAAAGAACCAAGCTAGGGTTTAGGGCCTGTTGAATGCGCTCGATATTGCGTAGCAACTGGCTTAAACCTTCAAGAGCGTAGTACTCGCATTGAATTGGAAGCAGAACCTCGGTGGCCGCCACAAATGCGTTCACGGTTAGCAGGCCCAAACTTGGTGGGCAGTCAATGAAGATGTAGTCCAAACCTGGGTTTTCAGCCAAATAGGTATCAATTGCTGTCTTAAGAAGAGCGTGCCAGTCTTGGCGTTCAAAGGCGGTGACTATTTCAATTTCGGCACCAGCAAGGTCAATGGTGGCTGGTAGACAACTTAGGTTTGGGTTTTCAGGGCTTACCTGAACGGCGTCTTTGATTGCTGCGCCTTCAATTAGCACCTCATAAATACCAAGGGTGCCTTCCTGGTGATCAATTCCCAGCGCAGTTGAAGCGTTTCCCTGTGGATCAAGGTCAATTACCAGTACTTTTAGGCCTTTAGCTGCCAGCGATGCTGCTAAGTTCACGGTTGATGTGGTTTTACCCACGCCGCCTTTTTGGTTAGAAACCGAGATAATTCGGGTTCTTGCCGGCTTTGGCAGGGTAGTGGCGTTAATTGTTTTCAGGCGCGAAGAGGACTGAAATAGTTCATCGCCAAGGGGAGAGCCGGTCATGCTCATGCTGAATACCCCCTTGCAAAGACTGAATGTTTCACGTGAAACTACACTAACTTAGTTCGAACCACGCGAGTTGGCTCATCAAGAAACTGTTCGCCTGTGAAAACAATATCAAAGCTTTGGATGTCTAATTTCTTCATTAGGCGCTTGGAATCATCGATTTCCAACTGAGCTTTTTCGCCCTTAAGGGCAATAATCTCCCCGCCGTGCTTGGTCATAGGAACACACATCTGCAACAGCTGGGGTAGTGCCTTCACCGCTCGGGCGGTGACAATATCAAAGGCTTCGCCAACCTCTTCGGCACGTGCGCGAAGCACAGAAACATTAGTTAGGCCAAGTTTCTCAACCTGTTCCTTTAGCCAGTCGGAACGACGTTCCATTGGCTCAATCAGGGTGAAGTGAGCATCAGGCTGGCAAATCGCCATGGGAATGCCCGGCAATCCAGCCCCAGAGCCAACATCGGCAACTGTTTTACCAGCTGCAACCAGCTCGGCTACCACGGCTGAATTAAGCACGTGACGAGTCCAAATTCTTGGGTATTCGCGGGGCCCAAGCAAACCAAGGGTTTCACCATCGGCAACTAGGGCAGCGGTATACGCCCTGGCTTTCTCAATGTTTAGGCCAAAAATCCGAGCGGCTGATGCCGGCTCGGATTCTGGTTCAAACTCTAGATCGCTCAATGTTTCACGTGAAACTAGGCTGGCTTGATCACAATGTGACGGTCACGGCCTTCACCCTCAGATTCAGACACTAGGCCAGCTGAAGAGATCACGTCGTGCACGATCTTGCGCTCGTATGAAGACATTGGCTTCATTGGAATTTGCTCGCCGGTGTCTTTTACCTTGGCAATTAGCTTGTTCACGATGCGGGTTAGCTCGTCTACGCGAGCCTGGCGTGAGCCACCAACATCAAGAATCAAGCGGCTAAAGTTGGTGGTTTTAACCTGAACAGCCAGGCGGGTAAGCTCCTGCAGAGCCTCCACGGTCTCTGGGTCAGAGATCAATCGCAGGTTGCTGTCGCCGTTTGCGGTTACCTCAAGGTAAGCGCGGCCCTGGCGAACATCGATGTCAATATCGCCATCAAGATCGAAGATATCTAGCAGTTCTTCTAGGTAGTCAGCCGCGATATCGCCTTCTTCTTCAAGGGCTTTAACGCTTGATTCAGGGGCTTCGGTGGCCTCTGATACTTCTTCTACTGCTGCGGTTTCGTTCAAGTTTTCAGTCATTTTTACTTCTTGCCCTTCTTGGCACGGGTCTTTCCGGTTGGCTGAGTGCGCTGACGAGGGGTTTCCTCTTCAATAATTGCCTCGGCCTCGGCGGTCTTCTTAGGCAGCTTGCCCTTCTTGGCAAGGCGAGCTTCACGTTCGTGGTGCGCCTTTGAGCCAGGGGTTGGCATGTTGCGAATAACGATGTACTGCTGGCCCATGGTCCAGAAGTTTGAAGCTAGCCAGTAGAACATCACACCGATAGGGAATGAGATACCCGAGATAGCAAAGATGATAGGGAACAGGATCAGCATGATCTTTTGGGTCTGCATGTATTGGCTGTTCATGGTCTCAGGGTTCTGGTTCTTAGCCATGATCTGCTTCTGAGTAATGAACTGTGATGCGGTCATCACAATGATCATGACTGCAGCAAGAATCTTTACCTCAATGTTTTCAGTAGACAAGAAGGTGTCTTTTAGAGGCGCACCAAAAAGGTCTGAAACGGCAAACTGGTTTGAAAGCTGCTCGTTTAGCAGGCCAACACCGCCGGTGCCGCGGGCAATTGAGTTCTGAGCGTCGTTCAATACGAAGAACAAACCAGAGAAAATAGGCATCTGGATAAGCAGAGGCAGGCAAGAGCTCAATGGGTTTGAGCCGGTGCGCTTATAAAGTTCCATTTGCTCTTTAGCAAACTTCTCGCGAGATTCGCGGTCTGTCTTGCCCTTGTATTTCTTTTGAAGCTTGGCAATCTCAGGCTGGGCAACCATCATGTTGCGCTGGCTCTTGATTTGCTTCACAAAGATAGGAATCAAGGCGGCACGGACAATAACGGTCAAGCCAACAATAGAAAGCACCCAGGTAATACCCTGAGCGGCATCCATGCCAACCGCTGTAAATAGTGAGTGGAATGCAACCAAGATAAGTTCAATAACCCACTTGATTGGCCATAAAAGATCTGGCATTTAATTACCCTTCTTTGGAACTACGAAGCCTTTATCGGTGACCCGAAAAAAGCCCAAACCCGGTTTTACCTCGTCGACGCCACCTTGCGACCACGGGTTGCAACGCAAAATACGAGCTGCGGTAAGAACCGAGCCGGCAATCACGCCACGTTGTTGAATCTGACCCAATCCGTAGGAACTACAGCTTGGGTAGTACCGGCAAACATCCCCATAAAGCGGAGAAATCAGCTTTCGATACAGTTTCAGAAATCCAATAACTAAATTTCTTGGTACCAGCCAGATTATGTAAAGTAAATTCACTTATCCGGCTGTCTTCTTCACCCCGGTTGCTACTGAGGATCTAAGTTCATTTTGCAGGTTGGCCCAGTCGATTTCGGCTGCCCCTGGAAGTGCTCTGACTACTACGGTGAACCCCGATGAATGTTCTTTGAGAAGTTCTCGGGCTATTTCACGCATTCTGCGTTTCACGAGGTTTCTTTTGACTGCCCCACCAACAGTCTTTGCCACCACAAAACCAAAGCGGGTATGAGACTGGGTCTCATCCCGCTTTAGGTAGGTGACTAGGTGATCTGAGCCTATTTTCTTTCCCGACTTCATAGTCGTGCGAAAGTCATCAGCCTTGACCAGGCGGTTTTCGCGAGCTAACACGAACTACCGGCGATTGAGACTGATTTAAGCTGAAAGCTCTGAGCGGCCCTTGCGGCGACGCGCTGAAAGAATTGCGCGACCGGCACGGGTCGACATGCGCAAACGGAAGCCGTGAGTCTTTGCACGACGGCGGTTGTTTGGCTGGAAGGTACGCTTCGACATGATTATCTCCGTAAATTTTGGGGCTACTGCGTCAACAAGTGCAGAGCAACCTGTTAAACCTAGCCGTTACCTGGGGTCTGCGCAAGTTTTTTCTTCTCCACAGCTGTTAATAATTCTGTTAATAATTAGCCAGTTTTTAATTTGCTTAATGGACCAGATATCCACAACAATCAACTGTCGACGAATATCGACTGGGGCTGTGGATAGTTTTATCCACAGGTTCTCCACAGGGTGGAAAACCATGTGGAAAACAATGACTAAAGTAAGTAAATACAGGCGTTTAGCGCCTGTGGATAAATAACAAAAGTTGGGGATTAATCATGGCCGAAGAGGAAGTAGTTGCCGCACTATGGCAACAGCTCGTCGCCAAACTTAATGCCGACGATCGCCTGACCCCTCAGCTCCAGGGCTTTATAAGTCTTGTTGAGCCAAAAGGTATTTTGGGCGAAACCCTTTATCTTGAGGTTCCAAACGAGCTAACCCGCGAAATGATTCAGCAGCGCATGCGCACCTATATTCAGGAAGCACTAGCTGAAGATGCTGAAATTGGCGGCCCAACCAACTTTGCCGTAGTGGTGAACCCCGATATCGAGGCAGCCTTTACCCCGGCCGCTGAGGTTGAAGAAACCATTGCTACCGTCACCCCTATTGGCGCCCCAGTTACCTATAACGAGGTCAAGTCTGGTGGGCCATCGGCTTCAAACACCTTTGATACCCGCTTGAACCCAAAGTACACATTTGACTCATTCGTGACCGGTGGTTCTAACCGCTTCGCCCACGCCGCCGCCTTTGCGGTTGCCGAAGCTCCGGCCAAGGCTTATAACCCGCTGTTTATCTATGGAAATTCGGGTCTGGGTAAAACTCACCTTTTGCACGCCATTGGTCACTATGCCCTGAACCTTTACCCACGCATCAAGGTTCGCTACGTATCCTCTGAAGAGTTCACCAACGACTTCATCAACGCCATTCAGAACAACAGAACTGTTGATTTCCAGGCCACTTACCGCGACATTGATGTTCTTCTGATTGACGATATTCAGTTCTTGCAGGGTAAAGATCAAACCCAAGAGGCTTTCTTTCACACTTTCAACACTCTGCACGATCACAATAAGCAGGTTGTAATTACCTCTGATTTGCCACCAAAGCAGCTAACCGGCTTCGAAGACCGCATGCTTAGCCGTTTTGAATGGGGGCTTTTGACCGATATTCAGGCCCCAGAGCTTGAAACCCGAATTGCAATTCTTCGCAAAAAGGCCGAAAACGACAAACTTCGTGTTCCAGACGAGGTTCTTGAATACATGGCCGCCCGAGTTTCCTCGAATATTCGCGAACTTGAAGGTACTTTGCTTCGAGTCAACGCATTCGCGGCTCTAAATCGCCAGGTTGTTGACATGCAGCTGGTTCAAACCGTTCTAAAAGATGTTGTTCCATTGGGCGAAGACTCTGTAATTGCGCCAATTGAAATCATCAATGCTGTAGCCACCTATTACAAAATCACACCCGATGACCTTTACGGGCAAAGCCGAATTGCAGCTATTGCACTAGCCCGCCAGATTGCTATGTACATTTGTCGCGAACAGACCAATCTGTCACTACCTAAGATCGGCCAGCTATTTGGCGGCCGCGACCACACCACTGTTATGTATGCCCAAAAGAAGATCACCGAGTACATGAACGAGCGTCGCTACGTTTATAACCAGGTGACCGAAATTATTGGCCGAATCAAGGCTCAGGGCAAGAACTAAGCAATAAAGCTGAATTCTTTATAAATAATTTATAAATATTCACACTGGGTACAACCCTGTGGATAACTGTGGATAAAACCAACTAATCCGTGTAAATACCAGCTTTTGGCTGTGTTCTTGTAATTATCAATTCACAACCCGGTTAGTTATCCACAGTTTCATCCACAGGTGTGTAAACAACTTTCACCGTTGTAGTTCCATGAGAAACATTGGCCAGCAGCAACTTATCCACATTTTCCACAATGGTTAATAATGTTGTTTTAAATATTTAAATATTTAGCTAACTCATAACGCTTTTGTTGGAATTACAAGAAATTTTTAGCAAAACAATTTATGCCACAATAAACCCCTAACAGAATTTGGGGATCACTTTGAAGTTCCAGGTAAACAAAGACGTGCTCAGTGAAGCAGTATCTTTTGCTGTTCGCCTTTTGCCGCAGCGCACCACCTTGCCAATTCTTGGTGGAATTTTGATCGAAGCAGATGCAAACGCTCTGCGCCTTTCAGTATTCGACTATGAGGTTTCAGCGCAAGCCGAGATCGTAGCCAAGGTCGAGACTTCCGGCCGTGTTTTGGTATCGGGCCGTCTGCTTTCAGAAATCGCCAGCAAGCTACCAAACGCCCCGGTTGAATTTGCAACAGACGGAACCAAGGTCACAGTTAGCTGTGGCTCAACCAAGTTCTCACTTTTGACTATGCCGGTTGAGGAATACCCAACCCTTCCTGAAATTCCTGCAGTCTCTGGCTCTATCACCGGAGAGGCTTTCGCGAACGCCGTGAGCCAAATTGCTGTTGCCGCGTCTAAAGATGACGTCACCCCGGTACTTACCGGTGTTCAGATTGAAGCCAGCGAAAAATCTTTGTCATTCGTAGCAACAGATCGTTATCGCGTTGCGCTTCGTGAGGCAGCTTGGAACGGAACTAAAGCAGCAGAAGGTGCAATTGCATTGGTGCCTGCCCGCACCCTTCAAGAGGTTGCAAAAACTTTTGGCAACCAGGGTGACATTCAAATATCAATTGCAAAAACAGATGATCGCGAAATGATTGCGTTCAAGGCAAATAATCGCTCTGTGACTTCTTTGCTACTAAAAGGAAACTTTCCACCTGTTAAATCATTGTTCCCTTCAGACATTGATAACTACGCGGTAATTGCTACCCAAGACTTGATTGACTCAACCCGCCGAGTCTCTTTGGTTCTTGAGCGTGAGGCGCCGCTGCGCTTCAACTTCAACGACGGAAACGTTTCGCTCGAGGCAACCGGAAACGAAACTGCCCAGGCATCTGAAAGCATCAATGCAGAACTTGAAGGTAAAGAGATTGTTGTTTCGCTAAAGCCACAGTTCCTAATTGATGGTCTGGCCGGTGTGCACAGCGAATTTGTAAAGATTGCTTTCACCAATAACGACAACCCAAATAAGCCCGGACCAGTTCTGATCTCATCTCACGGATCTAAAGAAAAAACTGAAGCAGACAGCTACCGCTACTTGCTACAGCCAAATCTTCTAGTTCGCTAAAGCAAAGATGTTTATAAAACATCTTGAGCTAAATAATTTCCGAAATTATTTAAACGCAGATGTTGCGCTAGCCAAGGGTGTGAATCTATTGGTTGGCCCTAACGGCCAAGGCAAAACAAATATCGTTGAAGCAATTAGATATTTATCTACGCTTTCATCTCACCGTGTAGCCGGCTACATACCAATGATCAAGCAGGATGCAGGGCAGGCCGTAATTCGCGCACTTGCTTCACATGACGACCGCGATGTGTTGCTGGAGTTGGAATTAAATCGCGACAATCCAAATAAAGCTCGCATAAATAAATCACCCGCACAAAAAATTCGCGATGTTTTGGGTTATGTGAACTCGGTGACCTTTGCACCAGAAGACCTAGACATCATCAAGCGCGACCCATCAAATCGCCGTGCGTTTATTGACGAACTTGTAATTCAGGTTTGGCCACGGTTTGCGGGCGTTTATGCCGATTACGAAAGAGTGCTAAAGCAGCGCAACACCTTACTTAAGTCGGCCAGAGCAACCGGCGCAAAAGGTTCGGCACTTTCAACCCTTGACGCTTGGGATCAATCTTTAATCTCATACGGTTCTGAAATCATTGCCGCCCGCGTTGACCTAATTGAAAGATTGCGCCCACATCTTTTTGCCGCGTACCAATCAATTGCAATTGCAAACAACGAACCAAAGATTTTAATTAAGTCTTCTTTGCTAAGCGCAAGCGTTCCTTCTTTCTACGAAGAAGAAGAAAGCTCAGACACTTGGGAGGCCGAGTTTCTGCAGACCGGAGTTCGCGCAGAAATAGAAGAACTGTTCCGGTTGAAATTACAAAGTGTGCGCCCAAAAGAATTAGAACGTGGAATTACATTGGTTGGCCCTCACAGAGACGACTTGGTTTTGCTTTTGGGCACTTTGCCCGCCAAGGGTTATGCCTCACACGGTGAGTCTTGGTCTTATGCTCTTGCGCTTCGCCTGGCCTCTATTGAGTTGCTACGAAACGAAACCAGAAGCGGCGACCCAATTTTAATTCTTGATGATGTTTTTGCCGAGCTAGATGCTGGTCGTCGCGAGCGACTTGCGGCAATGGTTAAAAACAACGAACAGGTTCTAATCACGGCTGCCGTTGCCGATGATGTTCCGGCGGAACTTGTGGCAACCGTGTTCAACGTGAAGGCTGGCGAGGTTTCACGTGTCGAATAATTCAAATTCTGAAAATAAAGATTTTGCCCAAGAGTTCTATTGGAAGATGCGTGAGGCAATTACCGGCCGCCTATCAAGAGACGCCAAGCGCATTGCCGAAAAAGAGCAAAAGGCTAACTCACGCCCTTTCGAGAAGGGACGTGATTTCGTCAGGGGCGGCGATGCCATTGATGGGCTGCTAAAGGCGTTTCGCTGGGAGGGGCAGTTGGCCGAGGCCGATCTGTTCAATAAGTGGGCAGAGATCGTTGGCGACACCAATGCCGCCAGCAGCCAACCAGAGACACTAACCAACGGCACCCTCACCATTCGCTGCAAATCAACCGCCTGGGCCACCCAGCTGCGCCTGATGCAAGCTCAAATTCTTGAAAAGATCAACCAGGCCTATCCAGAGGTGGAAATTAAGGCCCTAAAGATGCTTGGACCAGACGCCCCCTCGTGGAAACGTGGACCCCGAAGCGTTCCGGGACGTGGGCCGCGGGACACGTATGGGTAGCTTCAATTTTTAGGCCCAATGTCGAGCTGGGCCGCATTGCGAAGCATCCTTAGGCCCAGGTTGATTTGGGCTAAAAATTGCATTTATCCACATCCTTGAACGGCCCTATATCCCAGTAATTGTCTGGGTTTTAGGGTAGGCTGAGGGTAGTTAATCACCCCGAAAATCAGTCGCTCGCACGAGCGCATTTCCATAGGGCCTAACTACCGAGAAATAGGAGTGGAAACTCAATATGTCGACAGATTTGAACAAAGAGTCAAAAGCTGAACAAACCGCAGCCGAACAAGGCTACGACGCTGGAAATATCCAGGTTCTAGAAGGCCTTGAGGCGGTTCGTAAGCGCCCAGGTATGTACATTGGCTCAACCGGTCCCCGTGGTTTGCACCATTTGGTTTACGAAATTGTTGATAACTCGGTAGACGAGGCCCTTGCTGGCCACTGTGACACCATCAACGTCACCATTACCAAAGACGGCTGGATCCGGGTTCAAGACAACGGCCGCGGTATTCCTGTTTCAGTTCACCCAACTGAAGGCGTTTCAACCGTTCAGGTTGTTCTAACCGTGCTGCACGCCGGTGGAAAATTCGGCGGCGGCGGATACGCGGTATCGGGTGGTCTACACGGTGTTGGTGCATCTGTTGTTAACGCTCTTTCAACCAAGCTTCGCGTTGCGGTTGCTCGTGAGGGCCACTACTGGACTCAGTCTTACAGCATTGGTGTTCCAGATGCCCCCCTAGTAAAGGGTAAAGAAACTGATCTGCACGGAACCATGATTGAGTTCCTGGCCAGCCCAGAAATTTTTGAAACCGTTGAATACGACTACGAAACCCTGCGTCAGCGTTTTCAGCAGATGTGTTTCTTGAACAAGGGTCTAACCATTTCGTTGGCCGATGAGCGCAACGGTCGCGAAGACACCTACTGCTACGAAAACGGATTGAAAGATTACGTTGCTTACCTTAACAACTCTAAGAAATCAGAAATCGTAAACGAAGAAATTATTTCGTTTGAGGCTGAGACCAAAGAAAAGAATATGTCGGTCGAGATTGCGATGCAATGGACCAACGCTTACAACGAATCAGTTCACACTTACGCAAACACTATTAACACTCACGAGGGTGGAACCCACGAAGAGGGTTTCCGCGCAGCGCTTACCTCACTTTTAAATAAGTACGCTCGCGAAAAGTCTTTGCTAAAAGAAAAAGACGAGAACCTATCGGGTGATGACTGCCGCGAAGGTCTAACTTGTGTGATTTCGGTGAAGCTTGCCGAGCCGCAGTTCGAAGGCCAGACCAAAACAAAACTTGGCAACACTGAGGCAAAAGCGTTTGTGCAAAAAGTTGTGAACGAAGAATTTGGTGACTGGTTGGGCCGCAACCCAAACGTAGCCAAAGACATTATTCGTAAAGCAATTCAGGCAGCGTCTGCACGCCAAGCTGCACGTAAAGCGCGCGAAGCAACCCGCCGCAAGGGTCTACTTGAATCAGGCGGCATGCCTGGAAAGTTGCGCGACTGTTCATCACGCAGCCCTGAGCTTTCAGAAATTTTCCTAGTTGAGGGTGACTCTGCGGGTGGTTCTGCTGTTCGTGGTCGTAACCCAGAGACGCAAGCTATCTTGCCGCTGCGTGGAAAAGTTTTGAACGTTGAAAAGGCTCGACTAGATCGCGCACTTGGCAACGCAGAAATTCAAGCCATGATCACAGCATTCGGAACCGGAATTGGTGACGAGTTTGATGTGAGCAAGGTTCGATATCACAAGTGTGTATTGATGGCCGATGCCGATGTTGACGGCCTGCACATTCGCACACTGTTGTTGACATTCTTGTTCCGCTACATGCGCCCACTTATTGAGCACGGCTACGTTTACCTAGCTCAGCCACCGCTATTCAAAATCAAGTGGTCAAACGGCCCACACCAATATGTGTACTCAGATGACGAGCGCGATAAAGCGCTGGCCGATGGAGCAGCATCAGGTCGCAAGATTCCAAAAGAGAATTCAATTCAGCGCTACAAGGGTCTAGGCGAGATGGACTACGACGAGCTTTGGGAAACCACAATGGACCCA
>ERZ1034365.659-NODE-659-length-18824-cov-3.333120_pt1 | contig 18824 bp, 16 predicted proteins | sample MGYA00520615_ERZ1034365 | MGnify/ENA primary metagenome ERZ1034365 (study PRJEB33736, sample SAMEA104284505) | Azolla filiculoides | biome: Urban; feature: Water surface; material: Ditch water | place: Netherlands | collected 2015-10-28 | depth 0-0.1 m ... | reverse complement strand
AGGCAGATCGCGATCAAATCCGTTAATGAGTCCCTGCAACCAGCTGAATTGGTCGAGGGAGAGCTCGCCTTTGATTTTCTGAATCAATGACAGCAATCATTGTGTGAAGATTTTGTTTTTTGGCTAATTGTATTAATTCTTGGAGTAAAAGTTTTCCAATCCCTTTTCCATGGTATCCTTTGTCAACATAGACGGAATGTTCAACGGTATATTTATAAGCTTCTCTAAATCTAAATTCACTATACATTCCAAAACCAACAACTTTCCCTTCATATTCAGCAACAATCACAGGGAAATTTTTGTTGATTTTTTCCTCCAAAATATTTTTTTGCTGCTCATAACTTCTAATATTGTAATCATAAAGCGCAGTTGAATTAAGAATATTATAGTTGATGATTTCTAATATTGCTTGTGTATCTTCGGTTTGATAAGGTCTTAAGCTAATTTTCATTTCTTATTTATTTGCTTTCAAAATTAAGAAAAATCAGCCGAAATGAACGGAAAAGCAACAGCAAGTTTGTAACTTTGTAATCAGAAAAATAAACAAATGATTTATCCAAAAATACCTTTAGCACAAAGCATCATACAAATTTGTTTAGCCAAAGGAATCACTACCATAATAATTTCCCCAGGTTCTCGAAATGCCCCTTTAACAATTGGTTTTGTAAGCAATCCGGCCTTTAAATGTTATAGTATTGCAGACGAGCGTTGTGCCGCTTTTTTTGCAGTAGGAATGGCGCAACAAACCAAACAACCTATCGCGCTGGTTTGTACTTCGGGTTCAGCTTTACTGAATTATTACCCTGCTTTTGCAGAAGCATTTTACAGTCAGATTCCTTTGATTGTTATTTCGGCAGACAGACCACAAAGTAAAATTGATATTGGTGACGGACAAACCATTCGTCAAGAAAATGTATTCTCAAATCATTCGTTGTACAATGCCAATTTACAAGAGCATGTTTCGGCAGAAAATGATTTAAAAATCAACGAAGCGATTGATTGTGCTGTGCTCAAAAAAGGTCCAGTTCACATCAATGCACCTTTTGAAGAGCCTTTGTATGAAACCGTTTCAGAACTTTCGGTGGAGGTGAATAGTTTCGCTTCCGCAAATAATACTCCGACAAATTCCATAGAAAACTTAGCTGAATTTGCTTCCATTTGGAACAATTCTACTAGAAAAATGATTCTCGTAGGTGTGAATGATCCCAATGTCATTTCGGACAAAACAATAGCACATTTTGCTCAAGACGAATCGGTTGTGGTCATGACCGAAACGACTTCTAATGTTCACCATCCAACATTTATAAATAATATTGACACCATAATCACACCTTTTACAAATGATGATTTTGAACGATTTCGTCCGGAAATTTTAGTCACTTTTGGCGGAATGGTTGTCTCTAAACGCATTAAGGCTTTTTTGCGAAAGTACAAACCAAAACACCATTGGCATATTGATACCTGGAGAGCTTATGATACTTTTAATGCTTTAACACATCATTTTGAAGCAGATCCAAATGCCTTTTTTAATGCCTTTTTACCACTTACAAATACAATCGAAAGTGATTATTTTCAGCAATTAGATGCCGTGAAAGAACTGAGAAAAGTAAAAGGAGATTTGTATTTGTCTAAAATTCCTTTTTCAGATTTTAAAGTTTTCGAAAAAGTAATTCAAAGTTTACCAACGAACAGTCAACTGCAAATCAGTAATAGCTCTGCCATTCGATATGCACAATTAATAGACATCGATCCATCAATTGAAGTCTATTGCAATCGAGGAACCAGCGGAATTGACGGCAGCACTTCGACTGCAATTGGTGCAGCTGTGGCCAATGAAAAACAAACCGTATTCATCAGTGGTGATATTGGTTTTTTATATGACAGCAATGCTTTGTGGAATAGTTATATTCCTAAAAACTTCAAAATAATCTTGATTAATAATGGTGGTGGCGGGATTTTCAGAATCTTACCAGGACACGAGGAAAGCCCTGTTTTCAATACTTTCTTTGAAACTTCACATTGTCATACAGCAGAACATTTAGCAAAAATGTATGGTTTTGAATACAGTATTGCCAGTGATGAAAAAAGTTTAGATACCAGTTTGAAAATGCTTTATGCTCAAAATGAGAAACCAAGCATTCTTGAGGTTTTCACACCAACATTAAAAAACGATCAAATTTTATTGCAGTTTTTTAAAGAATTAGTTTAATTTTCATTCGCATAATAAGCGCAAAAATTATTTATCGGACATAAATCGCACTTGGGTTTTGGTCGACAAATTTCTCTTCCAAGAAAAGAAATCGCCATACCAATTTCACCCCAAATTGATTTTGGCAAAACCTGCATCAATTGTTTTTCCACTTTGTTACCGTCTTTAGTTTCAGAAATTAAACCTATTCTTGGCGCTACTCGAATGACATGTAAATCGGCAATAATGCCTTCTGCAGGCTGGTTTGATTCCCGCAATATTACATTGGCTGATTTTCTTCCAATGCCTTTTAAGGCTGTTAAAGCATTCATAGTTAACGGAATATTCTCGTTTTTTTCGATGATTTGTGCAATTTCAATCAGCCAATTGGCTTTTGTTCTAAAATTCCGAACGGTACTAATATTAGGTAATAATGCATCTCTATTAGTCACCGATAACCGTTCCATGTCTGGATATACTTCAAATAAAGCAGGAGCTATCACATTGATATTTGCATCAGAATCTTGTGCCGATAAAATAACCATAACCACTAACTGATATAAATTTTCGTAGGCTAAAGGATGTTTTCGATTTTTATATTTTGTCAGGATTGGTGATAAATAAGTTGCCCAATCTGGAGTTTCACCAAATAAATCCATGTTTTATATTTCTTTAAAATCTACAGATAATGAATTTACACAGTATCGCTGTCCGGTTTTAGTGGGTCCGTCATTAAAAACATGTCCCAGATGACTTCCACAATTAGCACATAGAATTTCGGTACGTTTCATGCCATGTGTAGTATCAGTTATGTATTCTACTTTTCCGGGAATTGATTCGTCAAAAGAAGGCCATCCACAATGCGCGTCAAACTTAGAATCGCTTTCAAATAAGGGTTCATTACAGGCACCGCAACAATAGGTTCCTTTTTCATAATGCAAATTATATTTACCGGTATGAGGATATTCGGTTCCTTTTTGACGAAGAATTCTAAAGCGTTCCGGCCCCAATAATTCGTTCCATTCTTGTTCTGTTTTTTCTAAAGGATATTTCATATTTTGAGTTATTATTGAATACTATTTTCAAAGTATTTTAATATTAATATTTTTTTATATAATTTAAAATCAATTATTTACCAGTTACAAACTCAACTGTTTTTTGAACTACATTCGCATCGCCTAAAATTTTTCGGTGTCCTAATCCTTCGGTCAATATAAGCTCGCCATTCTTTAAATGTTCGTGGATATGAATTCCTGCTTTTACGGGAACTTCATGGTCGTCTTTATCATGAATAACAAGAACAGGAACTGTGATTTCTGATGCCGCTTTATAGCCCGAGAAATCATCCATTTTTTCGTTGTATTTTTTTTCAAAATGCAAACGAAGTTTTGTACTGATTATTGGTTTTAATTCTAATTTAGAAATGAAATCATCCAAAATATCCTGAACAACATCTCCGCTTCCAATTATTACGGCATGTTTAACGTTCAATCCTCTTTTTATAGCATTTAGTACTGACATTCCTCCTAAAGAATGACCTACGACTGCTTCAAAAGGTCCATATTTGGTATTAATTTCTAAAATAGAAGCGATAAAATCAACCATAATTGATTCATTACCGGGAGATTTTCCATGTGCTGGCGCATCAAAACTTAGGGTTGAATATCCTGCAGCCAAAAAAGCATCAGCTATTTTAAATAATTGTGTTCCTCTTCCTGACCAACCGTGAACTAATAGAATTTTCTTGTCGCTTTCTCCGTATTCATAAAGCATAACTTGTTTATTGATTGCGGGAACTAACATTAAATTTTGAATGCTTTTGCGGTCCATTTCCAATTCTCGTTTTGGAACCTTATGTTTTATGGGTGTCGTAAATAATTTTGAAGCAAAAAGAGTTACTAATTTTGTTGAAATAAAAGCGAAAAATTTACTTATTAATAAAATAACCCTCGGAATTCTTAATGATTGAGAAATATTTTTGTTTTTTTTTGACATTAAAATAAATTTTTAATAGTATTAATATGTTACTTTTTTTTTACTAAATTTAGAAAAACATAAAAGTAATATAATTTATAAATTTTTAACGTAATAATTGGTATTTACACAAAAATTGAGAACTACCTACGATTGAGTAAATAATGCGTTCATCAAATTTTATGTTGAATTGAAAAGAAACAAAGTTTTATAAATGGAATTATTTCACATCAGTGCAGAATGTTATCCTGCGGCAAAAGTAGGCGGTTTGGCTGATGTTGTTGGAGCATTACCAAAATATCAAAGTACTGAAGGACATGATGTACGAGTAGTGATTCCGGGTTATGATACTAAATTTATAAATGAAAATGAGTTTGAATGTGTTCATTGGAGTCATGTGAAATTAGGAAATTTTAATTTTCCGTTTAGCGTACACAAAGAAAAAACAGATAAACTGGGATTTGAATTATATATAATAGCCATTCAGGAGTTATTTGACCGCAAAGAAGTTTATGGTTATGAAGATGATATTGAGCGATTTGTGGCATTTCAAATTGCTACTTTAGATTGGATTTTAGGGCGAAGAGAAATTCCAGATGTTATTAATTGTCACGATCATCATACAGGATTGATTCCTTTTATGATGTTTTATGCATACAAATATCAAAAATTAAAAAATACACCAACGGTATTAACCATTCACAGTGGTTTGTATCAGGGAATTTTTGGATTTAATAAATTGTATTATTTGCCTGAATTTGATTTGGCTCATGTTGGTGTTTTAGAATGGGGAAATGCTATCAATTCTCTGGCTGTTGGAATAAAATGTGCGAGTGCGGTAACGACTGTATCACCTAATTATTTGAATGAAATTAATCATTCTTCAAATGGTTTGGAATCATTGTTTAATATGGTGCGTCAGAAGTCGAAAGGAATTTTGAATGGTATTGATGAAAAAGTCTGGAATCCGGCTACTGATAAAGTATTAGTCAGTAATTATACGATTGATGCGATTGAAAATGGAAAGCAAGAAAATAAAGAGAAACTTTGCGATATTTTTGATTTAGACCCGTCGAAACCGCTTTTTAGTTTTATTGGACGATTATTAGAAGAAAAAGGAGCCGATTTATTGCCGCAAGCATCAGCATTGGCTTTAGCCGAGAATTTAAATGAAATTAATATTCTAATTTTAGGTTCAGGAAATGAAACCATAGCAACAGAATTGAATCAATTATTGCCGGATTATAAAGGAAATTACAATACTTTCATTGGATACAATGAAGATTTAGCACATTTGATTTTTGCAGGTTCGGATTTTTTATTAATGCCATCAAGAGTAGAACCTTGCGGATTAAACCAAATGTATGCCTTGCGTTACGGAACAATTCCCGTAGTAAGAAGAACAGGAGGATTGAAAGATACAGTTATAGATTTTGAAGACGGCGGAAATGGGATTTGTCATGAACAAGCCAGCGTTACAGATATTTGCACTTCAATAAGAAGAGCATTGAAAATGTATGAGGACAAAAAAACTTTAAATAAAATTAGAAAATCAGGAATGCAAATAGATCATTCTTGGAGTAGCGTTTGCAAAGAGTATACAATTTAATTATTAAAAAAAATGAAAGCTAAAAAGAAAAACGTAATTGCAATTATTTTAGGAGGAGGTCAGGGTTCTAGATTGTATCCGCTAACAGAAACAAGGTCAAAACCCGCTGTGCCAATTGGAGGAAAATACAGATTGGTTGATATTCCTATCTCAAATTGTATGAATTCAGACATTTACAGAATGTTTGTATTGACGCAATTCAATTCTGCCTCTTTAAACAGACACATCAAAAACACGTATAGTTTCAGTATTTTTAGCCATGCTTTTGTAGATATTCTTGCAGCTGAACAAACTCCGGATAATCCAACTTGGTTTCAAGGAACATCAGATGCGGTTAGACAATGTATGCCTCATTTTTTGAATCATGAATTTGATTATGCTTTGATTCTTTCCGGAGATCAATTATATCAAATGGATTTTAACGAAATGCTTGAAGCACATATCGAAGCCGAAGCTGATATTTCTATTGCCACTTTACCGGTAAATGCAAAAGATGCTCCTGAATTTGGGATTTTAAAAACAAACGCTGAAAGCTGCATTGAATCTTTTATTGAAAAACCGGCTGCAGAACTATTGCCTGATTGGGAATCTGACGTAAGCGATGAGATGAAAAGCCAAGGAAAGCATTATTTGGCTTCAATGGGGATCTACATCTTCAACAGAAAATTATTGATTGAATTAATGAAAAATCCGGACACAAAGGATTTTGGTAAAGAAATCATTCCACAAGCCGTTGGACACCGAAAAATATTAAGCTATCAATATGAAGGATATTGGACAGATATTGGTAACATCGATTCTTTCTTTGAAGCTAATATTGGTTTAACAAATGATATTCCGGAGTTTAATTTATTTGATAACGACAATAAAATTTTCACAAGACCTCGTTTATTACCACCTTCAAAATTTCAAAAAACCACGATTGAAAAGTCATTAATCTCCGAAGGTTGTATTATTCATGCCAAAGAAATAGATCAATCTGTAATTGGAATCCGTTCCAGAATAGGGGAAGGAACCGTTATCAAGAATTGTTATGTTATGGGTAATGATTTTTACCAAAGCATTGATGATATGAAAGAAGACGTCTCTAATAACAAGCAGCTGGTAGGAATTGGAGAACGATGTTTTATAAACAATGCTATCGTAGATAAAAACTGTAGAATAGGAAATGATGTTTATATTAACGGCGGATCCCATTTAGAAAATTTCTCAAATGAGTTGTATGCCATAAAAGACGGAATAGTAGTCATTAAAAAAGGCGTAATTATTCCGGATAATTTCAGTATCAAATAATTCATTCTTTATGAATGTTTAACTAATTCCAAAACTAACACCTGTTTTTTGAAGATCAGATGGTAGAAACTATAATTTTTAATAAAATTTGGTTTTTGCCCATTTATCAAAAAACATTTAGCTGTTAGTTTTGGATTTTTTAACAAATAATTTATTCAAATACGCTAAATTAGAGAGATATATTTATTGCTTTTGACAAATGATTTTAAATTTCTCAATGATTAATTCTATTACACTTATATTATTGTGAAATCAATAATTTTTTTATTAAAGTTTCATGAATATATAAAATTCATTATTTTTCCAATACAAAATAAAAGTACAAAATGCAGAACCAAACCCGAATAATAATAGAAAATGTTTCGCCACAATTAGATTGTGGTTCTAATGCCATAAAACGAATTGTTGGTCAAAAAGTAATAGTAACTGCCTCTGTTTTTTCTGATGGACATGATGTCATAGAATGTTGTGTAAAGTACAAACATGAAGAGGATGAAAACTGGGATGAAGTTAGAATGATTCCTACTTTTAATGATGAATGGATTGCTGAATTTAAAGTCGAAAAACAAGGTTTCTATTCCTATTTTGTTGAAGGTTGGGTTGATTATGCTTTGAATTGGCAACATGGAACAGAACGAAAAATTCAAGACAATCAATACGTAAAATCGGAATTACTGGAAGGAGCAGAGTATGTTCGTGCCATACTGAATAAAGTTGATGCTTCCGAAAACAACTATTTAAACACTTTAGCTTATTATTTCACTACAGAATCGGAATATGATAATGCTGTTCGTGAAGCGACTTCACATGAATTAACACGAATTTTCAAGAAATATCCAATCCGTTTTTTAGAGAATAAATCAATGCCTTTAAAGGTTTATGTCGACAGAAAAAAAGCATTATTCAGTACTTGGTATGAGTTTTTTCCCCGTTCAGCTTCGCCTGAAGAAGGAAAACATGGAACTTTTAAAGACTGTGAAAGACTCTTGCCAAGAGTAGCAGAAATGGGATTTGACACCTTATATTTTCCACCGATTCATCCTATTGGTGAAGTAAATCGAAAAGGAAAAAATAACGCTACAAATGCAGAATATGGAGATGTAGGCTCGCCTTGGGGAATTGGTTCTCATCATGGCGGTCATAAATCAACTCATCCTGAATTAGGAACAATCGATGATTTTAAGGAATTAGTAAAAAAAGCACAAGATTTAGGTATCGAAGTGGCTATGGATTATGCTTTGCAAGCAGCTCCGGATCATCCTTATGTGAAAGATTTTCCACAATGGTTTAAATGGAGACCAGACGGAACGGTACAATATGCTGAAAATCCACCTAAAAAATACCAAGATATTCAGCCTATTTATTTTGAAAGCGGCGATTGGAAAAACCTTTGGAAAGAATTATTAGATGTTGCCCTGTTTTGGATTGAAGAATGTAATATCAAAATTTACAGAGTAGATAATCCGCATACAAAACCATTCTATTTTTGGGGCTGGTTGATTGCTGAAATCAAGAAAAAACATCCGGACGTTTTATTTTTAGCGGAAGCATTTACACGTCCAAAAATCATGAATGAGTTGGCCAAACAAGGATTCAGCCAATCGTACACATACTTTACTTGGAGAAATTCTAAAAAAGAATTAACCGAATATGTAGAAGAATTAACGCAATCCGAACAAAAAGAATTTTATCGTCCGAATTTCTGGCCCAACACGCCAGATATTAATCCTTTTGCTTTGCAAAGTGGGAATGAATCGGTACACCTTCAAAAATATTTTCTAGCCGCTACATTAAGCTCAAGCGTAGGTATTTATGGCCCTGTATTTGAATACATGGTTTGTGCTCCAATGGCTCCCGGAAAAGAAGAATATTTGAATTCTGAAAAATATGAATATTACAAATGGGATTGGGAAAAACAGAATAAGCTGATCACTTTGATTACCCGAATAAATACCATTAGAAAAGAGCAACTTTCTTTACAACAAACCAATAATATTGTTTTTTGTGATACTAATAACGAACAAGTTATGGCGTATTACAAATTTGATGATGACAAGCTCAATGAAACTTTAATGGTTGTGAGTTTAGACGCTTATAATTCTAGTCAGGCAATGGTTCGAATTCCTTTGCAACAATTAGGAAATCAGCCTATTCACGTAACCGATTTGATTACAGGAAATACTTATTTATGGGATAAAGAATGGAATTATGTGGTACTTTCTCCGGAATTGCCATTTCATTTATTTAAAATTCAGCGCTAATGATAGATAATAAAATTAATGAAGATGAATTTCAAAATCCATTTGTTTTTAAAACAGATTGGAAAAATGCTTTCGATGACGAAGAATTTGTAAAAATATTCTCGTCAGATATTTTGGAAAACTATATCATTAATAAACGTTGGTATGGTGGTAAAGCAAGTACTTTAAAATATATTGAGGTAGTTGACTCTTTTAGAATTTCTTCAAAAGAGAATACCTATTTTGGTGTTTTGCTTGAAGTAAATTTCAAAGAAGCCTTTTATCAGCATTATTTCATGCCATTGGCTTTTATGTCCGAAGAGGAATTAGATACCAATACCGTGATTGCGCCTGTAAAAATGAACGATCAGGAAGGTTTTTTGGTTGATGCTTTACATCAGGAAGACTTTAGAAAATTATTATTTGACAAAATTATACATTCTAAAGAATCTGACCCTTCAAAAGTGAAATTTCACAAAGGAAGTAAACTGGAAGAAAAAGAATATATTTCGTCTAAGTTTATGGGAGTGGAGCAAAGCAATACTTCAATTATCTATAATAACACCTTGGTATTAAAGATTTTCAGAAGAATTTATATCAGTATGAATCCGGATTATGAAATCAGTCGTTTTCTTACGGAAAGAATGCATTTTAAAAGTTCCCCAGAGTATATGGGAAGCATTAGTGTAATATTGACTGAAGGAAATATTACACTTGGATTGATGCAAAAACTGGTTCCAAATCAAGGTGATGCCTGGAAATTTATGTTGGAAGAAAGCGATCGAATTTTTGATAATTTGCAACATAAGAAAATAAAAATAGCCAAATTACCAGATATTGAACTTTTCAAAAGATTAAAACTAAATGAAGTTCCCCATGAAATAATTGATTGGGCCGGATTGAGTATTTTTCTTCGAATTCAAACATTGGCAACAAGAACCGCAGAAATGCATATTGCTTTAGGAAGTGATATTCATGAAACGGCATTTACGCCAACCACTTATAATGGTGATTATACGGTTTGGCTCAAAAACAGATTGACATATCAGTTTCAAAATCGTTTGAATATTCTGGAAAATAATTTGCACAAATTAGATGGTTTAGCTTTAGAATTAGCGAATCAGTTTTTAGATCATAAAAAAGAAATCAGAAAACTATTCCTTGATTTTGATTGGACTAAAATGAAATCAGAACGAATCAGGATTCATGGAGATTATCATTTAGGACAAGTTTTGGTGAACGGCGATGATTTCTATATATTAGATTTTGAAGGTGAACCGGAAAGTACAATTCGGGATCGAAAAGTAAAACAACCGCCGTTGAAAGACGTTGCAGGAATGTTTCGTTCTTTTCATTATGCCATTTACGCAACAATTTTCAATAATAAAGACAAATATCCATTTGAACAAAAAGAGTTGTTTTATGCCGGAGAAATTTTATACAAGTATTTTGTAGGCGTATTTTTGCAAACCTATACAGATGTAGCTCAAGGCGGAAATTTGAATATTGGTTACAGAAACGAGATTGATTTTCTGTTAAAATACTGTCTTTTGGAAAAAGCAGTTTATGAATTGGGTTACGAGTTAAATTCTCGCCCGCGTTGGTCAGTGATTCCTTTGACAGGAATTGCAAGTATAATGGATTTTGAAAAGAAGAATTAAAAGAGTTATTCATCAAATAATTGCTGTTAAAATACACAAAATAATATCACAAAAATGAACAAAGTACAAACACATTCCCTTTTTACCGATTTTGATATTGATTTATTCAAAGCGGGAAAACATTTCAGACTTTACGAAAAATTAGGCGCACATCTTATCGAAGTTGATGGAGTTAAAGGGGTTTATTTTGCCGTTTGGGCTCCATCAGCCCGGTCGGTTTCTGTAATTGGGGATTTCAATTATTGGATACAAGGAGAACATCAATTACAGGTAAGATGGGATTCGTCAGGGATTTGGGAAGGATTTATTCCGGGTATCGAAAAAGGAACAACTTACAAATATAAAATACAATCGAATAACGGAGGAATTATTACCGAAAAAGCGGATCCATTTGCTTTTTATTGTGAAAAACCACCACATACTGCATCTGTAATTTGGGATTTAGAACACAAATGGAAAGATAAAAAATGGATGGAAACCCGTAAAGATCATAATGGTCTTGACAAACCATACTCCGTTTATGAAGTACATTTAGGTTCTTGGAAACGTCATGGAACAGAAAATCGATTTTTGACTTATCTAGAATTTGCAGAAGAATTAGTCAATTATGTGAAAGAAACCGGATTTACCCATGTTGAGTTTATGCCAGTAATGGAATATCCGTATGATCCGTCATGGGGTTATCAATTAGTAGGGTATTTTGCACCAACATCCCGTTTTGGAACACCACAGGAATTTATGGTTTTGGTCGATAAATTGCACCAAGCCGGAATTGGAGTAATTCTGGATTGGGTTCCTTCACATTTTCCTGATGACGCGCATGGTTTGGGTTTCTTTGATGGATCAAATCTTTTTGAACATCCAGACCGCAGAAAAGGCTATCATCCGGATTGGAAAAGTTTAGTTTTTAATTACGGCCGAAATGAAGTGCGCTCTTTCTTAATTAGTAATGCGCTGTTTTGGCTGCAACATTATCATGTTGACGGACTTCGGGTAGATGCTGTAGCTTCCATGTTATATTTAGATTATTCCAGAAAAGATGGAGAATGGGAACCAAATATTTTTGGAGGAAGAGAAAATCTCGATACGATAAGTTTCCTGAAAGATTTTAATGAAGCCGTATATCATAATTATGAAGGTGTACAAACTATTGCTGAAGAAAGCACTTCTTTTCCAATGGTTTCAAGACCAACATTTTCAGGTGGTTTAGGATTTGGAATGAAATGGATGATGGGCTGGATGCACGATACATTAGAGTATTTTCAAAAAGAAACCGTATATAGAAAATACCATCAGAATGATTTGACTTTTTCGATGACCTATGCCTTTTCTGAAAACTTTATGTTACCACTTTCACATGATGAAGTGGTGTATGGTAAAAAATCTATTGCCGGAAGAATGCCAGGAGATGAATGGCAAAAATTTGCCAATTTACGTTTATTATACAGTTATATGTTTACACATCCTGGAACAAAACTGTTGTTTATGGGTAGTGAATTCGGACAAAGTAGCGAATGGAATTTTGAAGGAAGTTTAGATTGGCATTTGTTGCAATATCCATTTCATGAAGGCGTAAGAAAATTAATTACTGACTTGAATGAATTGTATAAAACCGAACCGGCTTTGTATGAGAAACAATTTAGTCAGGAAGGTTTTGAATGGATTAATTATTCCGATCATCAAAATGCCGTGATGACTTTTATAAGAAAAGGAAATAAGTCAAAAGACGATGTAATTGTTGTATGTAATTTTACTCAAGTTGTGCGAAAAAATTATAGAATTGGTTTGCCTAAAAAAGGTAAATTAACCGAAATTTTCAACAGTGACAAACTTATTTATGGCGGTAGCGGTGTTCAAAATCCAAAAGCTTTAGTTATTGAAGCTACTCCTTATGACGGAAGAGATTATTCAACGGAATTACTTTTGTCTCCATTGAGTATGATTGCTTTCAAGATTTCTTAGCAAATTAGAATTATAGTATAAACCACTATCAAATTGCAGTAATTTGATAGTGGTTTTTTTTAGGCTGTTAATTACAACTACAGATGTTCAGAGAATTGTATCACATCAGAGTATAACTAAACAAAAAAAATGATAATTTTAACCATAATTATATAAACAGAATTATTTTTATACTGTTATTTTTGTCCCATCTCTAAAAATTAAATTATGAAAAAGTATTCAGTAGCAATTGCAATCGTTACAATAGGACTCTTTTTTTCTTGTGCAACCAACCCATTAACAGGTAAAAAAAGTTTGAATTTTGTATCTAATAGTGAATTATTTCCATCCTCTTTTCAGCAATATGGTACTTTCTTGAAAGAAAACAAGGTTATTTCAGGAACTGCCGATGCAAAAAGAGTAGAAAATGTAGGTATTAAAATCAGATTAGCCGCAGAAAAATACCTGACTTCGATAGGCCAATCTGAATATTTAAAAGATTATCGATGGGAATATAAATTAATAGACAGTAAGGAAATTAATGCTTGGTGTATGCCAGGAGGAAAAATTGTTGTCTATTCTGGAATTTTACCTGTGACCAAAGATGATACGGGTTTAGCAACAGTTATGGGTCATGAAGTTTCTCATGCATTGGCAAATCACGGGGCACAACGAATGAGTGCTTCACAGTTACAGCAAATAGGAGCCGTAGGAGTTTCTCTTGCAACCGGAAATCAAAGCAGCGAAAAACAGCAAATGTGGCAACAATATTATGGTGTGGGTTCACAAGTAGGAGTGATGCTTCCATTTAGCAGAAGTCATGAAAGTGAAGCTGATAAAATTGGACTTACATTAATGGCTATTGCAGGATACAACCCGGATCAGGCAATTGTTTTTTGGCAACGAATGGCAGCACAATCAGCAGGTCAAGCACAACCGGAGTTTTTAAGTACACACCCTTCTGATGCAACCAGAATTGCAAATCTTAAAGCTTTAGTTCCCGAAGCAAAAGCGACTGCTGCAAAATTTGGAGTTGTTTTCAAATAAAAAAGGAATACATAAAATAAAAAGCCAATTCAATTGAATTGGCTTTTTTAGTTTAAAGAAAGATTAAGTTTTCATTATTTATGATTTTTTTTGCATTTACTGTTTAGAAATAAATAAATTCGTAAAAAATTTAAATATGGCAGATTTACCAAAGGGAAGTGCAAAATTATTGAATGCTTGGGCGTTTTATGATTGGGCAAATTCAGTTTACAGCTTAGTCATTGCTTCAGCAATATTCCCTATTTTTTATGGTGCATTATTCAAAATTAAAGGTGCTACTTCTTTAGAAATTTTTGGAACAGAACTTACCAGCACTTCATTAATTAGTTTTGTTACCGCTGCAGCTTTTTTATTAGTTGCCTTAATTTCCCCATTATTATCCGGAATAGCAGATTATATTGGTAACAAACGAATATTCATGAAATTCTTTTGTTATGTAGGATCGCTTTCTTGTATTGGACTATATTGGTTTAGTTTAGAAAATATATATTTAAGTTTGATTTTTTATTTCTTCGGATTAGTTGGTTTTTGGGCAAGTTTGGTTTTTTACAATTCGTATTTACCGGATATTGCGTTTGCAGAGCAACAAGATAAAGTTAGTGCTAAAGGGTATTCTTTTGGTTATATAGGAAGTGTTATTCTGTTGATTATCAATCTTGCTATGATAATGAAACCTGACTTTTTTGGTATTACCGGTTCAGAAGGAGAAGCTAGCATCAAAGCGATGCGCTATTCGTTTGTAATGGTTGGAATTTGGTGGATTGTTTTTAGTCAATACACCTATTACTATTTGCCAAAAGGAAATAAAGGACATAAAGTAACGAAAGCGGTAATCTTCAACGGATTTAAAGAACTTAACAATGTTTGGAAATTATTAGAACACAATATGGTTCTAAAAAGGTATTTATTTAGCTTTTTTGTATACGGAATGGCCGTTCAAACGGTAATGATTATCGCTACTTATTTTGGAGAACAAGAAATAATTTGGAGTTCTGATTCTGAAAAGACTATGGGATTAATTATAAGTATTTTATTAATTCAAATCGTAGCAATTATTGGGGCTACATTGACCTCTAAAGCTTCAGAAAAGTATGGAAACATAAACACATTAATTGTTCTGAATTGTTTTTGGGCGACTTTATGTGTGTTTGCGTATTTCATCACAACACCATTTGAATTCTATACAATCGCCGGTTTTGTTGGATTAGTGATGGGAGGAATTCAATCACTTTCCAGATCAACGTACTCGAAAATGCTTCCTAAAACGGTAGACACAGCATCCTTTTTTAGTTTTTATGATGTTACTGAAAAAATCGGAATCGTTATAGGAATGAGTCTTTACGGAATTATCAATCAACTGACGGGGAGTGCCCGATTTGCAATTGTATTTTTGTGTATTTTCTTTATTACTGGAGTAATTTTGCTAAAAAGAGTGCCAAAAAAAGGTGTTTTACATTCATAAAACACCTTGAATAACAACTAATCAAAATAATTACCCTTTCGAAATTTCTCCAGAGCCATTTACTTTAGTATCTTTTTCCTTTGGATTTCCTTTGTATTGAATATCACCAGATCCAGAAACTCTTGCTTTGAGACTTTCGGTACAATTTACTTTACTGTCACCCGAACCAGCAACGGCAACATCAACATTTTTAGCATTCAATTCAGATGCGTCAATATCACCTGAACCCGCTAATTTACTACTCAAATTTTCAGTATTTCCTGTTATAACAATATCTCCGGAACCACTAAGATTGACTTCAACTTGATTCGACTTTAGGTCTAAAGTCAAATCGCCAGAACCCGATAAATTAGCAACAAAAGTCTCTGATTGTATCGTATTTTTTGTTCTTATATCTCCCGAACCAGAAAGAGAAACTTGGTTTATCGATTCAAAAGGAACGGTTATTTTGATGGTTTTACCTTTGCTAGGACTGATATATCTATTTTTCTCGGTGTAGATTCTCAATGTGTTGTCAACCACTTCCACTTTCAAATAAGAAAGTAAATTTCCTTCTCCTTCCAAGGTAATCGTTCCTTCATTTCCCGAAACCAAATCCACATCAAAAAAACCACCAACTTTTACAGCCTCATAATCTGTTGTTTTTCGAACTTCGGTAATCACATGTCCATTTCCTTTAATTCTATCTTTTGGAGACCATTGAGCATTGGCCAATGTGGTTAAAAAAAACGCACTACAAATAAATAATTGAATTGATTTTTTCATTGTTTATGGGGGTTTTGATTATTGTTTCTTGGTTAAACTTACATTTCCGTAATCTGAAATTACAGATAAATTATTAATTCCTTTTTTCTTATTAAAACCGCTGTATACTTTTGAATTATTGTTTTCTTCTTTCGAATAAATGTCTAAATCACTATCATATTTAAAATCGGCATATTTAACACTTACATTAAAATCAAAGAAATAATTGGGTTGATATCCAATTGAAATTCCGCTATATCCAGCAACAATTGCAATATTGTTTGCCTTGGCATTTATACTTGAAATACCCACATTGCTGTATTTGGTATTCAATCGCAATTGATTAAAAACTGATCCAATTTTTATGGTCAAATAATTTCCGCTTGCGTCTAATGAATTCACATTTTGGATTTTGATTGTTCCATATTTACTTAAATATTTAACATCGCCACTTTCTTGAATAACAACATCTGTATAATCTGAAATCAAATCAAGTTTTACGACTTCGCCAATTTTTATTTCTGAATATTTAGCATTCACAGTTCCATTTTTCAAGAAATCAATACTAGAATCGGTACAATATTGCATCAAAATTGCGTTTCGGTTTCCGTTTAACTTTCCCAAATTAATTTTTCCATATTTGCAATTGATATCGGTATTGGCAAAAAGGTCAGTCGTTGTAATATTCCCATATTTATTATTGAGTTTTACACTACCGTTTTTGGGAATTTTTACGATATAATTAATTTCAAAACTGTTGTTTTTACCTTTGTATTTAGAACTTGAATTGGCGATTACCGTTTTAGCCGAAATCAATCCTTTCAATGCGGTAATATCAACATTGATATCATTTATACGTTCGTTTACCCAATTTTCTCTATCGCCGCTTACTTTTATCAAAATATCCAATTCAATTTTATCCTCATCCCAAGTGGTGACAAAAATAGTTCCATAAGAATTATCGATATTTAATCCCGCGTCCAGATTGACAAAATACGCTTTCTTTATACTTTTTTGCTTTACAAAAGTAAAATCATTAGTATTTGAAAAACCTAAAAACGGAATTAATACTAATAAAATCAATAAATTACATTGTTTTTTCATCGGAAATTATTTTTCGATTTTCATTATCTTCAATATGCTGCAGTACGTTTTGTAAAAAAGAAATTCGGGTTTGAAGGTTGCTAATCATGGCGTAAATAATTTGTTTACTTTCCCCGTTCGTTTCTAATTCCATGATTATTTTTTGATAATCACTGTCCAAAGTTCTCATTTGCTTGAGTGCATCCGCAATAATTTTTTCGTTTTCAGGTGATTTCTTCTCTTTTATTTTTTCTAATTCTTTTTCGATTAAAACTGTAAAAATCGAATCGGTCTGTTTAGTTTCTTTCGAAGCAAATTTCAATTCACTTGATTCTGCATTAGAGTTGTAAAAAAAAGAAATGCTCAGTAATACAACAATAGATGCGGCGATTGCCATTGAAATAAAATAATTTCGTTTGGATTTCTTTTTTGTTTTCGAATTTAATTTGTCTAAAAATCGAATTTCATGGCTATTCTCTGGTTCTTGAACGTCCCATTGCGAATCAAATTTTTCAAACAATTTGTCTAATTTCTCATTTTCATGTATCATATCTCTAGTAATTTTTTTCTTAAACTGTCTTTTGCTCTGCTCAATGTAGTCCTGCAATTGGCATAACTGATATTCAGAATTTCACTGATTTCTTCTTGATCATAACCTTCGATAAAAAACAAAGTCAAAACCATTCGATAATTATCTTTTAAGGATTGAATCGTATCTAAAACCTGCTTTACTTTTAAATCATTAAAGTTTAAATTTTCTGTAAAATCCGAAGTTATTTCTACTACTTTAGACAGTGTTTTTTCTAATTCTTCGGGTTGAAACTGATTGTTTTTTTTGTAAAAATCAATGCTGCAATTCACAATAATTCGTTTCAACCAAGCCCCAAAAGCCACTTCTTGTTTGTAATCTTCTATTTTTGTAAACGCTTTCAAAAAACCTTCCTGCATAACATCTTCGGCAAAATGTACATCTTTTACAATTCTATACGCAACATTATACATCGCTTAACAATAGCGATTATAAACCTCGAATTGGGCTTTCTGATTTTTTTGCTTACAAAGCAAAATTAATTCTTCGATATTTTGATTAGACAAACTCAAACAGCTGATTGGGATTTATACTATAGACTTGACTTTTTTTTATTTGTTACACTTTTTGTAAATATAAACGGTAAATTTAGTTTTCTATCGAGCTGAAAAGAAATATATTTTCAAAAAAAATCATAAAGATTAGTTTAATCTTTATCTTTAAATTTTAATTGATTAATTAATTTGGCGAAGCAAGGGTCCTACAAAAAACTGTCCAAGACCTGAGGTATGCAAGTGACTACCATCACTCATACCTTTGACTACGAAGAGAAAACGTACATCTGCATTCCTTATCTTGAACAATTCGGAGTTTATTTCTAGTTAAGACGCTGGTACGCACCTTGCACAACTGTATTCTCATCTCTCTCCGTCGACTCGTAGGATCCGACTTCATAAACAGTAAACTTTATAAGTGCAGTGTCAGCGGCTTGCCCGGCGCATATCCTCGCTCCTTAGGTTGCTGTTCGCTAGGCGCTGAGCGATATAGCCGCGC
>ERZ1034365.655-NODE-655-length-18868-cov-6.537385_pt1 | contig 18868 bp, 16 predicted proteins | sample MGYA00520615_ERZ1034365 | MGnify/ENA primary metagenome ERZ1034365 (study PRJEB33736, sample SAMEA104284505) | Azolla filiculoides | biome: Urban; feature: Water surface; material: Ditch water | place: Netherlands | collected 2015-10-28 | depth 0-0.1 m ... | reverse complement strand
GCCAAGCAGATGGAGGAAGAAGGCCACAAGATCATCAAGCTGAATATCGGCAATCTGGCCGCGTTCGGCTTTGATTCGCCTGAAGAAATTCAGCAGGACATGATTCGTAACCTGCCCAATGCGGCGGGCTACACGGACTCCAAGGGTATTTTCGCGGCGCGCAAGGCGATCATGCACTACACCCAGCAGAAAGACATCAAGGGTGTGACGCTGGACGACATCTACGTCGGCAACGGCGTCTCCGAGCTGATCGTCATGGCGATGAATGCGCTGCTCGATGCCGGTGACGAGGTGCTCGTGCCGGCCCCGGATTATCCTTTGTGGACGGCGGCGATCAGCCTTTCCGGCGGTACGCCCAAGCATTACCTGTGCGATGAGAGCAAGGGCTGGATGCCGGATCTCGACGATATCCGCAGCAAGATCAACAGCAATACCAAGGCGATTGTCATCATCAATCCCAACAATCCGACTGGTGCGCTGTATCCGGACGACCTGCTGCACGAAATCATCGACATCGCCCGCAAGCATCACCTGACGATCTATGCCGACGAGGTGTACGACAAGGTGCTGTACGACGGCGTCAAGCACACCTCGATTGCCGCACTGGCCGAGGACGTGCTGATGATCACCTTCAACGGCCTGTCGAAGAACTATCGCTCCTGCGGCTATCGCGCCGGCTGGATGGTGGTGTCCGGCGACAAGCGCCATGCCAAGGATTACATCGAAGGCCTCGACATGCTCGCCTCGATGCGCCTGTGCGCCAATGCGCCGGGCCAGCATGGCATCCAGACGGCACTGGGCGGCTACCAGAGCATCGACGACCTGATCAAGGAAGGCGGTCGCCTGCGTCGGCAGCGTGATATCGCGCATGAACTGATTACTGCCATTCCAGGCGTCAGTTGCGTCAAGCCGAAGGCAGCGCTGTACATGTTCCCGAAGCTTGATCCCGTGATTTATCCGATCAAGAACGACCAGCAGTTCATCAGCGAACTGCTGCAGGAAGAAAAAGTCCTGCTCGTCCAGGGCTCGGGCTTCAACTGGCCGCACCCGGACCACTTCCGCCTCGTCTTCCTGCCACACGAGGATGACCTGCGCGAAGCCGTCGGCCGCATTGCCCGCTTCCTTGAAAACTACCGCAAACGTCACGGCACCAATTAATAGTTTCCACCGGCGCCATTTACCAATAACCAATTACCCATTACTGAACAAAAAATGAATCCTATCAATGTTGGCCTTATCGGCATCGGCACCGTCGGCGGTGGCACCTGGACTGTTCTGAAGCGCAATGCGGAGGAAATTACGCGTCGCGCCGGGCGTCCGATCCGGATTACGGCTGTGGCCGACAAGAATGTCGAGCTGGCCAGGCAGATCACTGGCGGCGAGGCTCGCGTTACCGATGATGCTTTCTCGCTGGTCAATGATCCGGAGATCGACATCATCGTCGAACTGATCGGCGGCTACGGCGTGGCCAAGGAAGTGGTCATGCAGGCCATCGCCAATGGCAAGCACGTGGTCACCGCCAACAAGGCGCTGCTCGCCGTGCATGGCACCGAGATTTTCAGTGCCGCCCAGGAAAAGGGCGTCATGGTTGCCTTCGAAGCGGCTGTGGCCGGCGGCATCCCGGTCATCAAGGCGCTGCGCGAAGGCCTCAGCGCCAACCGCATCGAATGGGCTGCCGGCATCATCAACGGCACGACCAATTTCATCCTCTCCGAAATGCGCGACAAGGGCCTGTCCTTTGACGACGTGCTCAAGGAAGCCCAGCGTCTGGGTTACGCCGAAGCCGATCCGACCTTCGACATCGAAGGTGTCGATGCCGCCCACAAGGCGACGCTGATCGCGTCCATCGCTTTCGGCATTCCGGTCCAGTTCGACAAGGCCTACATCGAAGGCATCACCAAGCTCGAAGCCTCCGACATCAAGTACGCCGAACAGCTCGGCTACCGCATCAAGCTGCTCGGCATCGCCAAGCGTCGCGAGAAGGGTATCGAACTGCGCGTCCATCCGACCCTGATCCCGGCCAAGCGCCTGATCGCGAACGTCGAAGGCGCCATGAACGCCGTGCTCGTCAAGGGCGACGCCGTCGGCGCCACGATGTACTACGGCAAGGGTGCCGGCGCCGAGCCGACCGCTTCCGCCGTCATCGCCGACCTCGTCGATGTCACCCGCCTGGCCACCGCCGATGCCGCCCACCGCGTGCCGCATCTCGCCTTCCAGCCGGATGCCATGTCCAACCTGCCGATCCTGCCGATGAGCGAGATCGAGACCGGTTACTACCTGCGCCTGCGCGTTGAAGACAAGCCGGGCGTCCTGGCTGACGTCACGCGCATTCTGGCCGATCAGGGCATCTCCATCGACGCCATGCTCCAGCGCGAGCCGGAAGAAGGCGAGGGCGAGACCGACATCATCATCCTCACCCACGTCTGCAAGGAAAGCGCCGCCGATGCGGCCATTGCCAAGATCGAAGGCCTCTCCGCCCAGAAGGGCAAGGTCAAGCGCATTCGTCTGGAAGAGCTGCAGTAATTCCTCCGGACCACGCCAAAAAAACGGGAGCCTGGTGCTCCCGTTTTTAGTTATCGAACCAGGCGCAGATAGCGCTTGTTGATGCCAGTAATGTTTATCCGCACAGTGTTTTTCCCGGCGCTGACTGGTATGCCGCGGCGTGTCGGCAAAAATGGTCCCATGATCGAGTCTGCCTGTTCCAGTCGCCAGACTGCTTTTTTGGGTGACATCAGGGTCAGTTGGTAGTTGGTTTCGTCGATTCTGCTCAGTGTCGGCGCGAACGGGCGGGCCAGCGGTTCGCCGATGAACAGGCCTTCGCCGGGCCAGGCGACGCTTTTCCAGTAGGCTTCGATGGCTGTGGCGCCGGCCAGATAGTGAAACATGGCGACGGCCGGTATCGGGAATTTCTGCTGATGGTTGCAAGGCTCGGTGACTGTGCCGTAACTGGCCGTGGCGCCCGCTTCCAGCCAGCGCAGGCTGCTCATCTGGGGCGAATCGGTGAGGCGGCCGCCGAGTGAGGTCAGGTGATCGGCCAGCGCGCCGGGCAGGAATTTGAGCGTGGCGAGATGCGGTACCTGGACGAGTCCGGTGAAATAGAACAGGACATCCTGACGATCCGCGATGGCATCGGCTTCGATGATCTCCATGGGCAACAAGGCGCTGAGCCTGGTCTGGGCGATGGCGAACTGACTGGCCCGAACGCTGCGCGCCGTGTCCGAGGTGTTGAGCAGATAGGCCGTGCCCTCGGGAAATGCATGGTCGGCAGCCACCCCGCGGTCGATCAGTGCCTTGACGTCGGCGAAATTACGGCCGGCCAGCATCATGGCCGGGCGAATCTGGAAGTCGTCATGAGGATAAGCGCTGGCTGAGTCGAAATATCGGCTGGCGCTGGTCGGGGCACATTTTGTCGAACAGTATTTTTCGTCGTGGCCAAAGGCCAGCGCCGAGGTCATCGACATGCAGCCGACCTGGAAGGGCTGGGTCCAGGCCACGGCATAGGCCTGGATATGCGGCGGGGTGAGGCGGTCGATTTCGGCCTTGAGTGGCTCGAACTCCTGGCTGCTCAGTGCCGTCTTGCCAAGCGGCAAGCGCAGATGGATGACATTCTGCTCGGGAATCCGGCGGGTTCGCTGGTAATAGGCGCCAGTCTCGCGGGAGAGCGGATCGTTGTCGTTGATCAGCAGCGCCAGCTCATCGGCCGAAATGCCGGTGCGCGGCAACAGGATGTCCGGTGCCGCGCTGGCAGCTTCCGCCCCGAGCAGGATGCACAGGGTGAGAAGGCGAAGGAGGGCGGGAAGATACTGGGCGGACATGGCAATTCGCAGGTTCAACGGTGAGCCGATTGTCGCGCATAATCACGCTCTTGAATTTCATTGACTGGCATTCTTTCCGGACCATGCCCTCGCTTCACGATCAGCTTCGCCAGCGCCTGCCGAGATTGCGGATCACACCGCTGTTGCTGTTTGCCAACATCCTCGTATTCGGTGCCATGCTGCTCAGCGGGGCCGGTCTGTGGCATGCGCAGAACGGCGTCCAGCTGGCATGGGGTGCCAATTTCGGCCCGGCCACCCAGGACGGTGAATGGTGGCGTCTGGGCAGCGCCATGTTCCTGCATTTCGGCCTGCTCCATCTCGGTTTCAACATGTGGGCCCTGTGGGATGCCGGCCAGTGGGTCGAGCGCATGGTCGGCCATACCCGGTTTCTGCTCATTTACTTTGCGGCGGGGCTGGCCGGCAATCTTATGTCCCTGGTCATGCATCAGGGGCTGGCCGTTTCGGGCGGTGCCTCCGGCGCCATTTTCGGTATTTACGGGGCTTTGCTCAGCTATCTCTGGCTCGAGCGCTCGCGTCTTCAGCCTGGTGAATTTCGCTGGCTGTTCTGGGCGGCGATCGGTTTTTCGGCGGCGACCATCGGTTTTGGCGTGATGGTGTCCGGCATCGACAATGCCGCGCATATCGGCGGCCTGTTTGCCGGAATCCTCATGGGGGTTCTACTCAAGCCCGATCCGGACGGCATCGCCATGCCTGTGCGCATGCGCTGGGCTGCCGGCTTGCTGCTGGCTGCGATGCTCTCCACCCTGGTCGCCAATCTGCCGCCACGGGCCTATCGCTGGAGTGACGAACAGCAGGTCAGGCGCGAGATCGACGAGTTCTTGCAGAATGACGCGGCGATTTCCCGAGCCTGGCAAAGCATCATGCTCCAGGGGCAGAAAAAGGGAGTGACTTTTGAGCAAATGGCCGATGTCATCGAGTCGGTCGTGGCCGAGCGTTACGAACACAGTTTCGAGGCGCTTTCAGCTTTGCCGCAGGATGCCAATCTGCCATCGGCGCAGGCGGTTGAAAACCTGACCCGCTACGCCGAGCAGCGGCGCGATGCCTCGCGGGCCATGGTTGAGGGCTTGCGCACCAATGACCGGGCTCAGGTCCGCAAGGCTCTGGAGCAGGCGCGGCAATCGGGGAAACCTGAATGATTGCAGCCGTTCGAGTGGCTGCAGAGGGGGGAGATTGAGGACATTGACGCTGCAGCTTGACCAGACTAGACTAAGAGCTAACTTATGGAGGTTGCGATGCAAGCTGTCAACATGCTGCAAGCCAAAACGTCGCTCTCAAGGCTGGTCGAAGCCATTGAGCAAGGCCGGGAGCGAGAAATCGTGATTGCCCGGAATGGGCGCCCTGCGGCCAAGCTGGTGTCCATGGATGCGGCACCTGCAGGCAAGCGTATCGGCGTTGCCAAGGGGGTGTTCGTGGTGCCGGACAGCATTGATGCGCACAACGATGAAGTGTCCCGGTTGTTCATGGGAGGGGCGGCGGCTTGAATCTCCTGCTCGATACCCATGTTGCGTTGTGGGCCATCACGGATAGCCCGAAGCTGCCACCCAAGGCGCGCGAGTTGATAGCCTCGCCGAAAACGAATGTCTGGATTAGTGCAGCAAGTATTTGGGAAATCGCCATCAAACATTCGCTCGGTCGGGGTGACATGCCGATTTCTGCCCAGGATGCCCGGCGCTATTTTTCGGAATCCGGGTATCGACTGCTTGCCATTGAAGCCGAGCATGCACTCGCCGTCGAGGACTTGCCCACACACCATGGCGATCCGTTCGACCGCATTCTTGTTGCACAAGCGCTTATGGAACCCATGCGTTTGATGACCCATGACGCGATGGTGGCGCTCTATAGCGACACCATCATCAAGATTTGAGGCCCATCGGAAACCCCCGATGCCCAAGGGTTATTCCGATCAGGATCAAGGAAATGGCGTGGCTGGCCGGGCAGAATCGACCTCGATTGCCATCCCGGCATGTCTTTTTCGGAGCTCACATGCAAACCATCCACGCCGTTCATTCCTGCGATCAACCTACTGCCGCAGCCCTCTATCCCTTCGATGCCCGCGGTATCGCCAAGCGTTTCCGTCATGCCGCCATCTTCGGCGCCCTCGATGCGCTGCAGGTCGGTGAAACCATGCGTTTCTGCAATGATCACGACCCCTTGCCACTCCTCGCCCAGCTTCAGGCCCGCTACGGCGCCCACCTCACCATCGAATACCGACAGCGCGAGCCGGGCGCCATCGTCATCGATTTTTCTGTCGTTGGCTGAGTGATCCATACCGCGAGCCTGACCCTCCTTTCATTGATCGGCAGCGCCGTCCTGGCGCTGAGCGGGTTGGGTTCGCCCCTGGCAGTCGCGCATCTGGCGTTTGCCGTCGGCATCGTGCCCCTGATTTTTGCGGCGATGATGCATTTTGTCCCGGTGCTGACCCGTACCGGCGAGCCGGACAGGCGACTGGCAAAGCTGCCGTCGGCTGTTCAGGCGACCGGGCTGGTGGCGGTGGCCGCCATGCAGAACTGGTTGCCCTATAGCCTGGTTTACCTGGCGGCTGCCCTTGACCTTGTATTTACCGCCATCCTGCTCAACTGGATGGCTCTGCGCGTCCGCGCCACGCTTGGTTCGCCGCACCCCGGCTGGCGCTGGTACGCGGCGGGGCTGGGTTGCCTGATGCTGGCCCTCTCGGCCATCGTGCTGATTCCACTGTGGCCCTCTTATTGGCAGGCGATGCGAGTCTTTCACCTGCACCTCAATACCCTCGGCCTGGTCGGCCTGGCGGCGCTGGGTACCTTGCCCGTGCTGATGCCGACGGCGCTGGGGCAAGCCGACCCCGAAGCCGGCGGCTGGCTGCGCCGCCGCCTCTGGCTGGTGGCTGCGGGTGCCCTGATGGTGGCAACCGGTGCCGCCATCGCCTGGCCGTTCGCGGCGCCCGGTACGGCCCTCATGCTGGTCGCCGGGCTCGGACTGCTCGGGCAATGGGGGCGCCGTTTCGGCATCTGGCCCTTGCTGCGCGATGGCGTTACGGCTTCGCTGCTGGCCGCAGTTATTGGTCTGGTGCTGACGCTGGCCGCCGGTTTGCTGCATGGTGCCGGGATGATCTCGACACGGCCGTCCTTGCTTGCCTGGGGCAGCGGTTTCCTGCTGCCGCTGGTCACCGGCGCCCTGAGCCAGTTGCTGCCGGTGTGGCGCTGGCCGGGACCGCAGACGCCGGAACGCCAGCTCATGCGCCGGAAACTGGCGGCTTCGGGGGCGGTGCGAGCCGGGCTGTTCCTGGCCGCGGCGCTGGCTTGGCTGGCCGGACTGGATGTGCTGGGCGGCATCCTGGTGGCATTCGCCATGGCACTCTTTGTCATCGCCGTGCTGCAAGCCGTGCGCGTGCAGCGGTCGACGCGGTAAAATCACGGCTTTTCGCCTTTCAGGTTTTTGCCATGCGCTATCTCTCGACCCGCGGCCATGCCGTGCCCCAGTCTTTCTGCGACATCCTGCTCGGCGGCCTGGCGCCCGATGGTGGCCTCTACCTGCCGGAAAGCTATCCGCAGATCAGCCGGGCCGAACTCGATGCCTGGCGCCAGTTGTCGTACGCCGACCTGGCCTACGAAATCCTCTCGCGCTTCATCACTGACATCCCGGCGGCCGACCTCAAGGCCCTGGTCGCCAGGACCTACACGGCCCAGGTCTATTGCCACACGCGCAATGGCGGCGATGCGGCCGAGATCACGCCGTTGACCAAACTTGAAGATGGCCTGTATACGCAGGAACTGTCCAACGGCCCCACCCTGGCCTTCAAGGACATGGCCATGCAGTTGCTCGGCAACCTGTTCGAATACGTGCTCGACCAGCGGAAAGAGTCGATCAACATCCTCGGCGCCACCTCCGGCGACACCGGCTCGGCGGCCGAATACGCCATGCGCGGCAAGCACAACGTCAAGGTCTTCATGCTCTCGCCGGATGGCAAGATGAGCGCTTTCCAGCGCGCCCAGATGTATTCGCTGCAGGACGCCAACATCTTCAACATCGCTGTCACCGGCCTTTTCGACGACGCGCAGGACATCGTCAAGGCGGTTTCCAACGACGCCGAGTTCAAGGCCAGGTACAAGATCGGCGCCGTCAATTCGATCAACTGGGCACGGGTTGCGGCGCAGATCGTCTATTACTTCCAGGGCTATTTCCTGGCCACGAAATCGAACGATGAGCAGGTCGCCTTCGCCGTGCCTTCGGGCAATTTTGGCAACATCTGCGCCGGCCACATCGCCCGTCAGATGGGCCTGCCGATTGCCCGTCTGGTGCTCGCCACCAACGAAAACGACGTCCTCGACGAATTTTTCCGTACCGGCGTCTATCGCCCGCGTACCGCAGCCCAGACGAGCATCACCTCCAGCCCGTCGATGGACATCTCCAAGGCATCCAACTTCGAGCGTTTTATTTTCGATCTGGTCGGTCGCGATCCCGCCGTGGTCAAGGCCCTGTGGGCCAAGGTCGACAAGGGCGAAGCCTTCGATCTGTCGGCCACCGATTACTGGAAAAACCTGCCGAAATTCGGCTTCGTTTCGGGCAAGAGCTCGCATGGCGACCGTATCAACACCATCCGTTTCGCCCAGGAGCGTTACAACGTGATGCTCGACACGCATACGGCCGATGGCCTCAAGGTGGCGCTGGAGCATCGCTTGCCGAATGTTCCGATGATCGTTCTGGAAACCGCTCAGCCGGCCAAGTTCGAGGAAACCATCCGCGAGGCGCTGGGCACCGAGCCAGTGCGTCCGGCCGATCTGGCCGGCATCGAAAAGCTGCCGCAGCGCGTCGTCGTCATGGCGCCGGATGTTGCCGCCATCAAGCAGTTCGTCGTCGAGCACGTGTGAGCTTCGACCACGAAGCCTTCTGGTCGGCCCGCTATCGCGATGCGGGCGATGACTACCTGTTCGGCACTGCGCCGAACAGCTTTCTCGCCTCGCAGGCGGCGTATTTTGGCGCCGGGATGAGCGTTCTTTCCGTCGCCGATGGCGAGGGGCGCAACGCGGTGTGGCTGGCCGAGCAGGGCTGTCAGGTTACCGCCACCGAGATTTCGCCGGTGGCGCTGGAAAAAGCGGCGAAGCTGGCGCGTGGCCGTAAGGTCGACGTCGATTTCGTCCAGGCCGATATCCTGAACTGGGACTGGCCGCAGGCGGCTTACGATGCAGTCGTCGGCATCTTCATCCAGTTCGCGACGCCGGCCGAGCGCCCGCGCCAGTTGGCCGGGATGAAGCAGGCGGTGAAATCGGGAGGTTTGCTGTTCCTGCAGGGCTACACCCCGAAACAGCTGGAATACAGGACGGGCGGTCCGTCGGCCGTGGAAAATCTCTATACCGCCGATCTGCTGCGCGAGATTTTTGCCGACTGGGAGATCGTGCTGCTCCGCGAGCACGAAGACGTCATCGAAGAAGGATCGGCCCACATCGGCCGATCGGCCCTGATCGACCTCGTGGCGCGCAAGCCCTGACGGGTTGAAGCCCTAGAGGTAAATGACGGCCGGGAAAACGGCCGCAGCCAGGACCAGGACCAGCCACTCCAGATTGTGTCGGGCCAGGAAGCCGGTGAAGTGCAGTACCAGGATCAAAATGGCGACGACGTAAAACAGCGCAAACAACATCTGAGATTCCCCTGAATATTTTTAGTACGTCGGACCCCGATTATGGCGGCAATCCGTTCGAATTTCTAGCCGACGAAGCGCATTGACAGATCAAGCGCCTTGACGTCCTTGGTCAGTGCCCCGACTGAAATGCGGTCGACCCCGGTTTCGGCGATGGCGCGGATGGTCTCCAGCGTGACATTGCCGGATGCTTCAAGCACGGCACGGCCGGCATTGATGGCAACCGCCTGGCGGAGCAGGGCGTTGTCGAAATTGTCGAGCAGGATCATTTTGGCGCCGGCCTGGAGCGCCTGATCGAGTTCGTCGAGGTTCTCGACTTCGACCTGGATGAACTTGCAGCGATCCGCTGCGGCTGCTGCCACTTGTTGCGCTGCCGCCATGGCTTGGGCAATGCCGCCGGCTGCGTGGATATGGTTTTCCTTGATCAGGATGGCATCCCACAGGGCAAGGCGATGGTTGCCGCCGCCGCCGGCCCGCACCGCGTATTTCTGCGCAATGCGCAGGCCGGGCAGGGTCTTGCGGGTGTCGACCACCTGCGCCCCGGTGCCGGCGATGGCGTCGGCGTAGATGCGCGCCTTGCTGGCGACGGCGGAGAGCAGTTGCAGGAAATTGAGGGCGCTGCGTTCGGCCGTGAGCAGGGCGCGGCCATTACCGTCGATTTCACAGAGCAGTTGATTGGCCGCGATGCGGTCGCCGTCGGCGGCATGCCAGGTGATGCGGGCGCTTGGGTCGAGGCGGGCGACACATTCATCAAACCAGGCGCGGCCGCAGAGGACGCCGGCTTCGCGGCAGATCACGGTGGCCCGGACCTGGCGCTCGCCGGGGACGAGGCTGGCGGTCAGGTCGCCGGCGCCGACATCCTCGACGAGGGCGGTATCTACGTTGCGGGAAATCTCGGTGGCAAGCGGGAAATCGAATTCGATGGTCATTGCGGACTGGTGGCGACGGTGGAGGGGCGATTTTACAGGCTGTGCGGGCCGATCAGCCATTCGTTGAAGAGATTCCGGGCGGCGTCTATGACTTCGCCAGCAGTCAGGCCGACTGGCCCGATGCCGTTGGCGACCAGCCGATCGGCTGCAGCGCCATGCAGATGTACCCCTGCCAGCAGTGCTTTTTCGGCAGGCCAGCCTTGGGCGAGGAGGGCGACGATCAGGCCGCTCAGGACATCGCCCATGCCGGCCGTGGCCATGCCGGGGTTGCCGGTCGAATTCAGCCAGAAATGGCCTTCAGGGTTGGCTATCACCGTGCCGCAGCCCTTGAGGGCGACGTGGCTGCGATAGCGGCTGGCCAGTTCGCGGGCGGCCTTGATCCGGTCGTTCTGGATAGCGGCGACCGGGCAGCCGAGCAGGCGGGCTGCTTCGGCCGGGTGTGGGGTGAGGATGGCCGGGTTGTCGCGTTTGACGAGAATGCCTTCCAGACGGCGGTCTTCGGCCAGCAGGTTGAGCGCATCGGCATCCAGAACGAGCGGGATAGCGGCGTTCAGCACCTCTTCAAGCAACTGCAGCGCGGCCGCTGAACGGCCCAGGCCGGGGCCGCAGGCAAGGGCCTGGAGGTCGGCCTGGAGCAGCGCCTCGGCCGGACGCATCATGAGTTCCGGCTGGACGGGATCGACGGCCGGCGCAGAGGGATCGAGCAGGCCGAGATAGAGTCGCCCGGCGCCCAGCTTGAGCGCGGCGCGCCCGGTCAGCAAGGCGGCGCCGACCATGTTCTGGTCGCCGCCAAGAACGCCGGCGCTGCCGAAACTGCCCTTGTGCGTATTGCGGCGGCGCGCTTTGAGATGGGAGGCGAAGTCGGCGAGACTCACCACGTGGCCATCCGGCGCAATGTCGTCGCAGGGGGGCAGGCCGAGGTCGGCGACCCGGACTTCGCCACAGAAATCGGGGCCATCGTTGGTCAGCAGACCCGGCTTGGCGGCAATGAAAGTCAGCGTATGGCTGGCCTCGATGCACGGGGCGAAGCAGGTGCCAGTGTCGGCATTGAGCCCGGAGGGGCAGTCGAGGGCGAGCAGCGGACAGTGGTCGCGCCCGGCCAGGTGGTTGGCTGCGACGATCCATTCGGCGTAACGGCCATCCGGTGCACGCGTCAGTCCGATGCCGAACAGGCCGTCGATGATCAGCGACCAGCGGGTGTCTTCCGGAATGTCGGCAAGGCTTGTCCCGCCGGCATCCAGGAAGCGCTGGCAGGCGGCTGCCGCATCGGCCGGCAGCTTGCCCGGATCACCCACAAAAACCAGGCGTACGTCGAAGAAGCGTTGGCGCAGCAGGTGTGCCGCCTCGAAGGCATCGCCGCCATTGTTTCCCGGCCCGGCCAGAATGAGGATGGCACGGTTGCGCTCGCCGGCCAGTGTTGTCGCCCAATCGGCCGCGGCGGCGCCGGCGCGTTGCATGAGCGGCTCGTCGGCATGCGCCGCCTCGATATGGCGCAAGCTTGATGACAGGTAAAGCGTCTCGGAAATCATGATCCGATTCTATCGCCGGACGGGCGTTTGCCATGCTTGATTATCATCGCGACCAGCGCATCCGGATCAATCGGCTTGGTGATGAGATCGACCATGCCTGCGGCCATGCAGGCACTGCGCTCTTCGAGCATGGCATGGGCCGTCTGGCCGATGACGGGAAGCTCGGGCGCCAGGCTGCGGATGGCACGGGTGGCGTCGGTCCCACTCATGACGGGCATCTGGATATCCATGAGGACGGCATCATAGTCCTGGCCGCCACGACGCCGAACGGCGTCGACGGCCTGGGCGCCATCCTCGGCAAAGCTGACCACGGCGCCTGCATCGGTGAGGATTTCACCCATGATCTCGCGGTTGATGTCGACATCTTCGGCCACCAGAATCCGCCAGCCGGCCAGTGCTTTTTCGGGCCAGGCTTGCGCCGATGGCTCGGGGTTGGCCGGGTGCCTGGCGTCAATCGCCGCATAGGGTAACCGGACCGTGAAACAGCTGCCGATGCCGGGCGTGCTATCAACGCTGATCGTGCCGCCCATCAGATGAACGAGATGATCGGTGATGGCGAGTCCGAGACCGGAGCCGCCAAAGCGCCGGGTCGTCGAATTGTCGCCCTGCACGAAGGGATTGAAGATGCTGCTCAACTGTTCATTGGAAATGCCGATACCGGTGTCGGTAATCCGGAAACGCAGATGCGCGTCATCAAGGTCGGCTTCCAGGCAGACCGAGCCGCTACTTGTGAACTTGACGGCATTGGAGAGCAGGTTGAGCAGGATCTGGCGCAGACGCAGCGCATCGCTGCGACATTCGGCGGGCAGGTTGTCGGCGCAGATGAGGCGAAGTTCGAGGCCTTTGCCGGTCGCCCGCTCCTCCATCATGCCGACCGTTTCATCGAGAACCTGCTTGATGTTCACCGGCAGGCGCTCAATCTTGAGCATGCCGGCTTCCATCTTCGAGAAATCGAGGATGTCGTTGATGATGCCCAGCAGCAAGTTGCCCGAGTTCTGGATCTTGATCAGGGCATCATGGACCTTGCTGTCCTTGTCGCAGGCACGCAGGCCGATGTACGTCATGCCGAGGACGCCATTCAGCGGCGTGCGGATTTCATGGCTCATCTTGGCCAGGAATTCGCTCTTGGCCATGGCCAGGCGCATGGCGTCGGCGCGCGCCAGTTCGAGATCGGCGGTACGTTCTTCGACCAGTTGTTCGAGGTGGTCGCGGTAGCGGGCGATCTCGGCATCCTTGCGCAGATGGTCGTCGAGCGCCTCGCGCAGTTCGCCCTCCATTGACTTGATGTCGGTGATGTCGGCGACAAAGCCGCAGAAGGTGATGCTGTTGTCGGCCGTTGCCTCGGGAATGGCCCGAATCAGCAGCCACTTGATCTGGCCATCGAGGCAGATGCGGTACTCGTGCCGCCAGGGGGTGAGGGTCTGTGCTGCGGTATTCAGGGAGTTTATGTAATCCACGTAATCGTCGGGATGCACCATCTGGCGCAATAGCTCGGTGCTGTCGCGGACATTTTCCGGGGTGACCCCATAGAGCGACTTGATGGCATCGCTGGCAAAGAGGAAGCCACCGTGGCCATCGGCGTAAAAGCGGTACTCGAAGACCACACCCGGCACATCCGCGACGATCTGGCGCAGCCGCTTGTTGGCCGCATTTTCAGCAGACTTCGCCTCTTCGGCATTGATGACTTCCTGCAAGCCATTGAAGGCGCTGACCAGTTGGCCGATTTCGTCATTCTTGTGCACCGGCAGCGCCTGGCGGGGTATCTCGGTATTGCGCATGCGCGTCAGCAATTGCGAAGCTTCGGCCAGCGGCCGGAACTGTTTGCGCAGCCACCATCCGCACAGGATGGCGAGGACCAGGGTCAAGGCCGAAGAGACCATGACGAGGTGTTGCTCGACTGCATCGATAGGCGCGAAGGCTTCGGCGGCGGGCAGGACCGATTGCATGAGCCAGCCGGTCGCCGGAATTCGTTTGCTCGACGACAGTTCGAGAACGCCGCGGGAACTGCGGGCCAGGCCGGAACCTTCGTAGCCGTCGATGTAGCTGTCGTACACTGGGTTGATGCCACGGGGCGGGCCGCTCTTGAGCAGTCGCGCCTTGTCGGAAGCGATGACATAGCTGCGCGTCTTGGGTGCGGTGATCAGGAAATCGCCGGTCATGCCGTATTTCGTCGCACTGATCTGATCGAGGAAGCTGGGCTGGCTCAGGTTGGTGACGCCGACGACGAGGCCGATTACCTGATCGCGTTCGTCGTGGATGGGCGAGATGATGGCGAATACGGGTTGCTGGCTGTGTTCGCTGAACAGCGGGTCAGTGATGATATCGCCGGCTCCGCCGAGTGCCATCCTGATGCCCGGATAGTCATGAAAATCGACCCCGGTCCGCTTGAGCCGGGAGGGAATGCTGGCCACCGCATTGCCCCGGCGATCAATGACGATGACCCCCCAGTTGAAGATGCTCTCGGGCACCGGGTGGCTTTCAAGCGAGGCCTGGGCATCCCGTGGATTGGTCAGCTGGCTGTGATGATAGCCACCGGCGATGGTCTGGACTATCTGCTGGCGTTCGCGGATGGAGCGGTCGAGTTCGCCGGCGATCAGGGACACCGTCGAAAACTGCTGCCTGGAGATGGTTTTCTCCATGTCGCTGCGCAACGTGTGGCCGAGTGCGAAAAAGGCACTCCACAAGACGAAAAGGCCCAGCAGCAGGACGCCGATGGTGATGCGCACCTGTAGCGACTGCAAGTCGAACAGTGCCAGCAATTTCTTCATTGCACTCTCTGGATACCCACTGTATTTCCACAGCTTAAGGCGTCAGGAGAGATTTCGCCAGAAGGATGGTCTGACGATGAATGCTAACGGTATCTTCTATTTGTCGGGCATAACCGCCGGCCATGGCGATGGCCACCGGGCTGTTGATTTCACGGGATTTTTCAAAGACCAGGCGGTCGCGCTCGGCGAGGCCGGAAAAAGTTAGCCCGAGGCGGCCAAGACGGTCATCCAGATAGGGATCGGCGCCGGCCAGGTAGATGACGAGGTCGGGGCGGGCGAGGTCAAAGGCTGTATCCAGACCGTGTTCCAGTTGCTGCAGGTAAGCGTCGTCTGTGCAGCCATCGGGCAGTTCGATGTCGAGATCGCTTTGTTCCTTGGCAAAGGGGAAATTGCGGGCGCCGTGGATGGAGAAAGTGAAGATGCTGTCGTCGCCGCGCAGGATGCTGGCCGTGCCGTTGCCTTGATGGACATCGCAATCGACGATCAGTACGCGTTCAACACGGCCTTCGGCCTGCATGGCGCGGGCGGAGACGGCGGCGTCGTTGAAGACGCAGAAGCCTTCGCCGTGATCGCGAAAGGCGTGGTGGGTGCCACCGGCCAGGTTGGCTGATACGCCGTCTTCGAGTGCGGCACGACAGGCACAAAGGGTGGCGCCAGCCGAGCGTCGTGAGCGTTCGACCATGCCGGCGCTCCAGGGAAAGCCGATCTGTTTTTGGGCTGCAGCGTCGAGTCGCCCGTGTGAGACCGCTTCGATGTAAGCCGAGTCGTGGGCGCGGACCAGTTCTTCGTCGGTGGCGGCGGGCGGTACGTGGAAATCAGCAGGAGTGAACTCGCTGCTTTCGAGCAAGGCCTCGCGCAGCCGGGAATATTTTTCCATCGGAAAACGATGCCCGGCCGGGAGTGGCAATACAAAGACGTCGGTGTAGAAGAGCTTCACGACCGATGTCTGCGGGAAAAACTCAGTTGAGCGCGGCCGACATCTTGCGGCGGAATTCACGGATCAGGTCGTCGTACTGATCGCTGCCGGCGAGGGCTTCAAACAGGGTGAGCAGGGCTTTGCGACCGGCGCCTTCGTTGAAGAAGCGGTCGCGGCTGACGACCTCGAGGGCGGCTTCCATGGCGGCGCGGAAGTTGCCCTGGGCGGCGTAAGCGCGCGACAGGTCGAGGCGGATGGCGTGATCGGCCGGGTTGGCCGCCAGTTTGGCTTCCAGCTCGGCCGTGTCGGCGGCGCCAGCGGAGAGGGCGAGGCGGGCGCGCAGGGCGTTGGCGCGGTCGGGCTCCTGCGTGTAGTCGCCGGACAGCAGCTGGCCGGCTTCGTCGTTGCGGCCGAGTTGCATCATGACATCGACTGCATCGAGCTGGATGGACTGGTCGTCCGGCTTGGCCTGGCTGGCTTCAATCAGCTTGGCGAGGGCTTCGTCGAGCTTGCCTTCGAGCACCAGCGCGGCGGCTTCCTCGCGCAGGTTGCCGCCGGGACCGGCGGGCAGGGCGATGCGGTCGAGGAATTCGCGGATCTGGGCTTCGGGCAGCATGCCGTTGAATTCATCGACCAACTGGCCCTGGAACAGGACTTTCACCGACGGGATGCTGCGCACGCCGAAATGCTGCGACAGTTCCGGGTTTTCGTCGGCATTGACCATGGCCAGCAGGAAGCGGCCCTGATATTCCTCGGCCAGTTTTTCGAGCAGCGGCTTGAGCGTCTTGCAGGGTTCGCACCAGGGTGCCCAGAAGTCGACGACGACCGGCACGGTTTCAGCCGGCACAATAACCTTGGCTTCAAAATCCTGGATGGAAACGTCAAAAGCAAATTCGGACATGGCAGGGCCTGTAATAATTGGAGTCGGGCGAATTCTACCGCCAGCCTCGGCTTGGCGGGAGATTGGCCTGCGGCTGATGGGGATTTTGCGCGACAGGCTTGGGGATTTCTCTCCTTATCGGCTATCATTCTGCTTTCCCGCAGCCTGTCTTTCCATGACCAAATTTGTTTTCGTTACGGGTGGTGTCGTGTCCTCATTGGGCAAAGGCATCGCCGCCGCGTCGCTCGGGGCCATTCTGGAATCCCGCGGCATCAAAGTCACCCACATCAAGCTCGACCCCTACATCAACGTCGACCCCGGCACGATGAGTCCCTTCCAGCATGGCGAAGTTTTCGTCACGGAAGATGGCGCCGAAACCGACCTTGACCTTGGCCACTACGAGCGCTTCACCAGCGCCAAGATGGCCAAGCGCAACAACTTCACGACCGGCCAGATTTACGACTCGGTGATCAAGAAAGAGCGTCGCGGCGAGTATCTCGGCAAGACCGTGCAGGTCATCCCGCACATTACCGACGAGATCAAGGACCGCATCAAGGCCGGTGCCGAAGGTGCCGACGTGGCGATTGTCGAAGTCGGCGGCACGGTCGGCGACATCGAGTCGCTGCCCTTCCTTGAAGCCATCCGCCAGATGGGTATTCAGGAAGGCCGCAATAACGTCTGCTTCATGCACCTGACGCTGCTGCCCTACATTCCGACAGCGGGTGAACTGAAGACCAAGCCGACCCAGCACTCCGTCAAGGAGCTGCGCGAAATCGGTATCCAGCCGGACATCCTGCTCTGTCGTGCCGACCGCTCGATTCCCATCGAAGAGCGCCGCAAGATCGCGCTGTTCTGTAATGTCATGCCGGAAGCCGTCATCGAATGCCTCGATGCCGATTCGATCTACAAGATTCCTGGCATGCTGCATGAGCAGATGCTCGACGAAATCGTCTGCCACAAGCTCAATATCCTGGCCAAGGCAGCCGACCTGACCGTCTGGGAAAAGCTCATCGATGCCATGGAGCATCCGCAGGGCGAGGTCAAGATTGCTTTCGTCGGCAAGTATGTCGACCTGACCGAGTCCTACAAGTCGCTGATCGAGGCGATCAAGCATGCCGGGATTCATACGCGCAGCAAGGTCAATATCGTCTATCTCGATTCCGAAGATATCGAAAAGAACGGCACCGCCGTGCTCGAAGACCTCGACGCCATCCTCGTACCGGGCGGTTTCGGCCGGCGCGGCACCGAAGGCAAGATTGCCGCCATCCGCTATGCCCGCGAAAACAAGGTGCCTTATCTCGGTATCTGCCTCGGCATGCAGCTCGCCGTCGTCGAGTTTGCGCGTGACGTGGCCGGCATGGCCGACGCGCATTCGACCGAGTTCGATCATGACACGCCGTACCCGGTGATCGGTCTGATTACCGAGTGGCTCGATGCTTCCGGCAAGATCGAGAAGCGCAGCGAAGATTCCGACATCGGCGGCACCATGCGCCTCGGCGGCCAGGTCTGCAAGCTGGCCGAAGGCTCGCTGGCACGCCAGATCTACGGTGCGCCGGAGATCACCGAACGTCACCGCCACCGCTATGAAGTGAACAACACCCTGCTAGCCCAGCTCGAAGGCAAGGGCCTCATCGTCGCTGGTCGCGCCCCGGGCACCGAGCTCTGCGAAATGGTCGAACTGCCGGCCGATGTCCATCCGTGGTTCGTCGGTTGCCAGTTCCACCCGGAATTCACCTCCAACCCGCGTCAGGGTCACCCGCTCTTCACCTCATTCGTGAAGGCAGCGGTGACCAGTCAAAAGGGCAAAGGCCAATGAAGCTCTGCGGTTTCGAGGCTGGTCTTGACCAGCCTTTTTTCCTGATAGCCGGTCCTTGTACGGCTGAATCCGAACAACTGTGCCTCGATGTCGCCGGCCACATGAAGGAAGTCTGCGCCCGGCTCGGCATCCCGTACATTTTCAAGGCCTCCTACGACAAGGCGAACCGCAGTTCCGGCAAGTCGGTGCGCGGCCTGGGTCTGGACGAAGGTCTGCGCATCTTCTCGGAAGTGCAGCGCCAGATCGGCGTACCAGTTCTGACCGATGTGCACACCATTGAAGACATCCCCGCCGTGGCGAGTGTCGTCGATGTCCTGCAGACGCCGGCTTTCCTCTGTCGCCAGACCGATTTCATCCATGCTGTTGCCACCTGCGGCAAGCCGGTCAATATCAAGAAGGGCCAGTTCCTGGCGCCGGGCGACATGAAGAATGTCGTCGACAAGGCGCGTGAAGTGAACAACGGCGCCGACAACATCATGGTCTGCGAACGCGGTGCTTCCTTCGGTTACAACAATCTGGTCTCCGACATGCGCAGCCTTGCCATCATGCGCGAGACCGGCTGCCCTGTCGTTTTCGACGCCAC
>ERZ1034365.654-NODE-654-length-18871-cov-3.726668_pt1 | contig 18871 bp, 15 predicted proteins | sample MGYA00520615_ERZ1034365 | MGnify/ENA primary metagenome ERZ1034365 (study PRJEB33736, sample SAMEA104284505) | Azolla filiculoides | biome: Urban; feature: Water surface; material: Ditch water | place: Netherlands | collected 2015-10-28 | depth 0-0.1 m ... | reverse complement strand
CCACATATCGTGCAGCTTCGCATTGGCGCGCGCCGGTTCATAGGGGTAGCGGGTCTCGACGGCGGCGTCCTTGAAGGCGTAGCTGTTGGTGAAGGGGCCGTTCACGGTTTCGCCGAAGGTCGAGAAGATGTTCTTGACGATGAACTGGCGGTCCAGCGCGTGGGCAATGGCCTGGCGGAAGCGCTTGTCGTCCATCGGCTTCTTGCGCAGGTTCATGTGGAAGAAGCCGATCGGGTCGAGGAACTCCCAGCCCGCCTTGGTCAACGCCGTGCCCGGGGCCGCCGCGAGCCGGGCGATCTCGAAGTTTTCGACATCGCCGGCGCGGATCGCGTCGACCTTGCCGCTTTCGAACGCAATCGAGCGGCCCACGGCGTCGGGCACAACGTGGAAGTACAGGTTATCCAGGTGCGGCCGGCCCTTGGCCCAGTAGGCCGGGTTCTTCACAAGTTTGATGTAGGCGCCCTTGCGCCACTCGGCCAGCTTGAACGGGCCCGTGCCCACGATCGTGTTGTTGACTGGCGAGGTGCGGTACTCGGTGACACCGGCGTACAGGTGCTGCGGCATGATGGTGCCGCCCGTGGCCTCGAAGATCAGCATGAAGGCGGGGTAAGGCTGGCGCAGCTTGAAGACCACGGTGTGGGCATCGGGCGCGGTGATGGACTCGGCCTGGTCCATGATCAGCTTGGTGCGGGGGAACACCGCGGGCAGGTACTGCTTGAAGCTGAACAACACGTCGGCGGAGGTGAAGGGTTTGCCGTCGTGCCAAGTCACACCCTGGCGCAGCTTGAAGGTATAAGTCTTGCCGTCCGGCGAAGTCGTCCACGATTCGGCCAGGCGCGGAATCGGCTCCAGCTTCGGCGACAGCGTGATCAGGCCCTCGTAGACCTTGCTGCCCACATAGGAGCTGGGGCCGAGTTTGGAGTTGCCCAGGTTGATGTTGGGCGGCTCCGGCTGCACGATGAGGTTGAGCGTGCCGCCCGCCTTGGGCGTCTGGGCATGGGCGCCGGACAGGGCCAGGGCGGCGCACAGGGCGATTCCGAGTGTCTTGAGGGTTTTCATGAGGATGGTGGGGGTAGAAGTCAGGGTCAGATCAGCTGGTGTTGACGGGCATGCGCCAGTCCGTCGTCGAAGGCGCGGGCCAGCCCGTCGACCAGTTCGTCGAGGTGCGCGCGCTCGCTGATCAGCGGCGGGCACAGCGCAATGCAGTTGCCGACGGCCCGCACGATCACGCCGTGCTCCATGGCGCGGCCCTGGATGAATGCGCCGATGCCCGCGGCAGTCGGGAAGGGTCGCCGGGCGGACTTGTCGGCGGTGATCTCTACGGCGGCCAGCAGGCCCATGCCACGCACCTGGCCAACCAGGGGGTGGTCCTCCAGCTCACGCAGGCGCTGGAACAGGTGCGGCGAGACCGCCTGCACATGGCCGACGATGTCGCGTTCGCGGTAGATGGCCAGCGCCTCCAGCGCCACTGCCGCCGCCACGGGATGGGCGGCGTAGGTCAGGCCGTGTGCGAAGACGCCGTGTTTGCGGCTTTCATCCTTCATTGCGTCATGGATGGCGTCGGTCAGCAGCAGCCCTGAGATCGGCTGGTAGGCGGCCGACAGGCCCTTGGCCACGGTCATCATGTCGGGCTTCAGGTCGAACACCTCGCTGCCGAAGAGGCGGCCCGTGCGGCCAAACCCGCAGATCACCTCGTCCACGATGAACAGGATGTCGTATTTCTTCAGGATGGCCTGCACCCGTTCGAAGTAGCCCGCGGGCGGGACGATCACGCCGCCCGAGCCGTTGATGGGCTCCGCGATGAAGGCTGCCACGGTGTCGGGGCCTTCGCGCAGGATCAGCTGCTCCAGGTTGTCGGCGAGGCGCTGGGCAAACGCCTCCTCCGATTCGCCGGGCTGGCCGAAGTGGTAGTGGCTGGGGCAGTCGGTATGCAGGATACCTGGCAGCGGCAGGTCGAAGTCCAGGTGCAAATGCGTGAGGCCGGTCAGGCTGCCCGAGGCAACTGTGACGCCGTGGTAGCCGTACAGGCGCGAGATAATCTTTTTTTTCTTTGGCCGTCCGAGCGCGTTGTTGTAGTACCAGACCAGCTTGACCGCGGCGTCGTTGGCCTCCGAGCCGGAGTTGGCGAACAACACGTGGTTCAGTCCGGCTGGCGCCAGGGCTGTCAGCGCCTGCGCCAGCGCGATGCCGGGCGGGTGCGAGCGGTGGTTGAACAGGTGGTAGTAGGGCAGCGTGTCGAGCTGCGCGGTAGCGGCCTGCACCAGGCGCTTCTCGGAGAAGCCGAGCGAGGCGCACCACAGGCCCGACATGCCTTCAAGGAAACGCCGGCCGTGTTCGTCGTACACATAACAGCCGTCGCCGCGCGTGATGACGGTGGGCCCGCGCGTGGTGTGGGCGTCGAGGTTCGAATAGGGGTGGACCAGGTGGGCGACGTCCTGGTGCCAGAGGGTGCTTTGGGGGGGGCTCATGGGTCTTGTCCTGGGGCTGTGGAGGGGCGGCGTGGTGGAAGGGGCGTCAGGCTCAGGCCGCGCCGTGGCGCGCGCGCTGGAAACCGTCGAGGAAGGCGTCCAGGTTGTCCGCCAGCTTGTCGACGACATAACCGCCTTCCTGCACCAGGACCACCGGGCCGGGGTAGCGGCCGATGCGTGCGCCCGCAGCGCGGAAACCTTCGGTGCTCACGGCCAGGTCGGAGGAGGGGTCGCCCTTGAAGGTGTCGAAGCCCAGCGAGACCAGCAGCGCGCGGGGCGCGTAGTTCAGGATCGAGGTCATGCCCTCGGCGATGGCGCCCAGCCAGGCGTCGTCCTCCGACTTCGGCGGCAGCGGCAGGTTGAGGTTGTAGCCCTCGCCGGCGCCCTCGCCGCGCTCGTGGGCGTAGCCGGCGTAGAAGGGGAACAACACGTTCGGGTCGCCGTGCACGGAGACGAAGTGCACGTCGTCGCGCCGGTAGAAGATGGATTGCGTGCCGTTGCCGTGGTGGGTGTCGATGTCGAGGATGGCGACCGGGCCCAGCTCCCGCGCCAGGTAGTTCGCGGCGATCGCCACGTTGTTCAGGTAGCAGAACCCGCCGCCGAAGTCGCTGTAGGCATGGTGGCCGGGCGGGCGGCACAGGGCATAGGCCTCGCGCTCGCCTTGCAGCACGAGGCGGCTGGCCTCCAGGGCTGCGTGTGCCGAGCCCAGCGCGGCCTCCCAGGTGCCCTGGTCCAGGGGGCTGGAGCCGCCGGCCAGATAAAAGCCGACCTGGCCCTGGATGCTGTGCGGCCGCATTCGCGCTGTGTGGTGGGCAAAGGCGTGCGGGTGGATCAGGCGCGACGCGTTGGGCAGGGCCTGCCAGCGTTCATAGGCCGTTTCCAGGAAGCCCAGGTAGCCCAGGTCGTGCACCGCCGAAATCCAGCGCCGGTCCCAGGCGGCGGGCTCCACTTTCTCATGGCCCCGGGCCAGCAGGCCGGCGAGCAGGGCCTCGGCCCGGGCGGGGGATTCCAGGTTGCCGACGACCATGCCGCGGACGATGATTTCGTTGGGCGCGTGCAGCGCATGGGCGGGGGAAAACGTGAACTTCATGCGGGACTCCTTGAATGCGGAGTCAGGTTAGCCGCGCGCTCAGTTCAATACTTGACCTGGGACGACAATCTGCGCCCCGCCCGCGAGCGTGGTGGTCTGACGGAAGGCGCGCGGGCTCAGCTGGTTGTGGGTGCGGAACGCGCGGGTGAAGGCGCTGGTCTCGCTGAAGCCCAGCAGGCCGGCGATGCGCGTGATCGGCAGCGAACCCTGCGCGAGCAGGTCGCGCGCCACCTGCATGCGCACCTGCGCCCGCAGGTCCACGAAGTGGATCTGCAGCTCCTTGAGCCGCCGCTGCAGGGTGCGCGGCGTGGTCCCGAAATCCGCGGCCGCCTGCTCCAGCGTGACGGCGCGCGCGTGGCGCGCCGCGTGCAGCATCCAGGCGCGCAAGGCGTCCTGCAGCAGCCGCGTGTCGCCGGCGTCCGGCAGCCGGCGCTGCAGCGTGTCGCAGGCGATGGCATGGCGCTGGGGGTCGGCGCCGGGAATGGCGACATCCAGCAGGGCGGCCGGAAAACACAGCGAGGTCAGGGGCGCGTTGAATACCACGGGTGCCTCGAAGAACGCCTGCCAGGCGCGTGCCTGCGGCGGCACCGGCATGGCCATGGTGACCTGTTCGAGCTGCCAGGTCCGCCCGGCGGCCCGCTGCAGGGCGCGGTGCAGCTTGCCCAGCGTGTAGGAGGCGTCCTGCAGGCTCTGCGAAATGCTGAGGTCGCGGATGCGGTAGATGAAGCGCGCCGACGCGCCCTCGCGCACCAGGCTGACCGCCGTCTGCGTCTGCACGGCGGGGAAGAAGCGCACCAGGTCGGTCAGCGCCTGGCCCAGCGTGGGGGCGTGGGTGAACAGCTCGATCAGCGGGCCGCTGTGCTGCACCTCGTGCAGCCGGGCCATCTCCAGACCCAGGTGGCTCAGCCCGTGTTCCTCGGCGGCATGTTCGAGCATGTCCGTGAAGCCCAGCAGCGAGGTCGCTTCACGGGGCCCGCCCAGGCTTTCGAAAAAACGGCCATGGGCGGCGCGGTGCACGCGCGCGCCGGCGCGCCGCCGGCCCAGCACCGCGGCCAGACGGTCCTGAACCTGGACAACGACGTCGGACCGGATCGCGCCGACAGCAAGGGAGATGGTCATGGGAGGGTGGGTCGCGGGACGTTTTTTTGATGATAAGCAGGGCGTACAAAATATAGACAATATTCCAATATATGGAACAGCTGTTTCGTAATTTGTAAATTGCAAAAATAGCTGAAGCCCGCGGGACCGCCGGGGTCCAGGCGGGGCACTACGCTCTTCCCATCCACTTCATTCCCATCGATCGCCATGCCACACCATGATTTGACCGCCGCCCACTGGGGTGTCTACGCCGTGCAGCGCCAGGCCGGCCAGGCCACCGGCCTGGATCCGCTGCCGCAGGACCCAGACCCTTCGCCCATCGGGCTGGCCATGTGGGACGCCTACCGCTCGCCGTTGCGCATCCAGCGCCCGGCGGTGCGGCGCAGCTGGCTGGAGCACGGACCGGGCGCACGGCCCGAGCTGCGCGGCAGCGAGCCTTTTGTCGAGGTGTCCTGGGCGCAGGCGCTCGACCTGGTGGCCGCCGAGCTGGGCCGCGTGCGCGAGCGCCACGGCAACGGCGCCATCTTCGGTGGCTCCTACGGCTGGTCGAGCGCGGGCCGCTTCCACCATGCGCAGAGCCAGGTGCACCGCTTCCTCAACACGTTCGGCGGTTACGTGCGCAGCGTGGACAGCTACAGCCTCGGGGCCGCGCGGGTGCTGATGCCGCACATCGTGGCGCCGATGGACGAGTTGATGGGCGGACACCACAGCTGGGACGTGCTGGAGGCCCACACCCGGCTGCTGGTGGCTTTTGGCGGCATCCCCGCCAAAAACGCGCAGGTCAGCGCCGGTGGCGCGGCCGAGCACCGGGTGCGGCCCGGCCTGGCGCGCCTGGCCGCGGCGGGCTGCCGCCTGGTCAACATCAGCCCGGTGCGCGACAACTTCGACGCGCCGGCAGGCAGCGTCGAATGGATTCCGATCCGGCCCAACACCGACACGGCCGCGCTGCTGGCCCTGGCCTGCGAGCTGGTGCGCGCCGGCCAACACGACCTTGAATTCCTCCAGCGTTACTGCGTGGGCTTCGACGAATGGGCCGCCTACCTGCTCGGCCACCGCGATGGTGTGGTCAAGGACGCCGACTGGGCGGCGCCGATCACCGGCATTCCGGCCGAGCGCCTGCGCCAGCTCGCCCGGGATCTGGCGGGCACGCGTTCCTTCGTCAACGTGGCGTGGTCGCTGCAGCGCGCCGACCACGGTGAGCAGCCGTTCTGGGCCACGGTGGGCCTCGCGGCGGTGCTGGGGCAGATCGGCCTGCCGGGCGGCGGCTTCGGCGTGGGCTACGGGCCCACCAACCAGATCGGCAGCCCGCACGCCCGGTTCGCGGGGCCGACCCTGCCCCAGGGGCGCAACGCGGTGCAGGCGTTCATTCCGGTGGCCCGGCTGGCCGACATGCTGCTGCATCCCGGCGCGGCCTTCGACTACAACGGCGAGCGCCACACCTACCCGGACATCGCGCTGATCTACTGGGCCGGCGGCAACCCGTTCCACCACCACCAGGACCTGAACCGCCTGGCCCGCGCGTGGCGCAAGCCCGACACCGTGGTGGTGCACGAACAGGTGTGGAACGCACACGCCCGCATGGCCGACATCGTGCTGCCGGCCACGTCCACCCTGGAGCGCGACGACATCGGTTTTTCCAGTGGCGAGCCGTTGATGGTCGCGATGAAGGCGCTGCAGCCGCCGCCCGGCGAGGCGCGCGACGACTACGCCATTTTTGCCGCGCTGGCGCAGCGCCTGGGCTGCGAGGCCGCCTTCACCGAGGGCCGCTCGACGGGCGACTGGCTGCGGCACCTGTATGCCGGTGCTTCTGAGCGCGCCAGCGCGGCCGGCATCAGCTTGCCGGCCTTCGACGACTTCTGGCAGGCGGGCGCCTTCCGCCTGCCCGCTGCCGCCAAGCCAGTGGTGATGCTGGAGGGCTTTCGCGCCGATCCGAAGGCGCATGCGCTGCGCACGCCGAGCGGGCGTATCGAGCTGCACGCGCAGCGCATCGCCAGCTTCGGCTACGACGACTGTCCCGGCCACCCGGTGTGGCGCGCGCCCCGCGAATGGCTCGGCGCCGCACAGGCGGCGACCTTCCCGCTGCACCTGATCTCGGACCAGCCGCACACCAAGTTGCACAGCCAGCTCGATTTTTCGAGTTACAGCCGCGCCAGCAAGGTCGCCGGCCGGGAGCCCGTGCTGATCCATCCGGACGACGCAGCGCGCCGCGGCATAACCTCCGGCGATGTGGTGCGCCTGTTCAACGACCGTGGGGCCTGCCTGGCGGGGGCCGTGGTCAGCGACGCCACCATGCCCGGCGTGGTGAATCTGGCCACCGGCGCGTGGTGGGACCCGGTGGCTGTGGGCGCGCCCGGCGACCTGGACCGGCACGGCAACCCCAATGTGCTGACCCGCGATGCCGGTGCGTCGCGGCTATCGCAGGGCTGCGCGGCGCAGTCCTGCCTGGTCGAGCTGGCGCGCCACGAGGGTGCGGCGCCGGCCATGCGGGCCTTCGACCCGCCGGTCTTCGGTCTGTCCGCGGCGGGTGGCGAAAGCTGAGGCTCAGCCCATCCGGATTTGGGTCAAAACGGCCAAAAGCCATTATGGTGCGGTCTTTGTTTGCTATTGATATGTGAGTTATTTGGGTGCCGCTGCTTCAGCCCCAGTGCGCCATCAGCAGCAGACCTGAGCCCGCGAACAGCGCGATCCACAGGGTCTCGGTGACCAGCATGGCCACGGGCATCCAGCCGAGCTGGAGCAGATCCTCGAAACTGGTCTTCACGCCGGCTGCGGCAATCGCCACCACCAGCAGCCAGCGCGAAGCCTGGCTGGCCGAGCTGGCCAGCGCAGCAGGCACCAGGCCCGACGTGGCCAGCAGCATGCACACGATGAAGGCCAGCAGAAAACCCGGCACCAACGGCACCGGCCGGTCCGCAGGGGCCTCGTCGTCGCCGGCGTCGGCGGCGGTGGAAGGGCGCATCGCCATGGCCACCAGCACCACCACGGGCATCAGCAACATCACCCGAAACAGCTTGACCACGGTGGCGCTGTCGGCGGCGGCCGTGTCGCCGGCATTCGACAACATCATGCCGGCAGCCACCACCTGGGCCACGTCATGGATCGTGGCGCCGAAAAACACACCGGCCTGCGCGGGTGTCAGGCCCGCCAGGGACGAAGCCAGCGGATACAGCACCATGGCAAGGGTGGACAACAGCGTCACGCCGACCACGGCCAGCAGTGTGAAACGCTCGTTCTCCTTGGTCTGTGGCAGTACCGACGACACCGCCAGGGCGGCGGAAGCGCCGCAGATGCCCACGGCGCAGCCCGAGACCAGGCCCTCGGCCACGGGACGGCGCAGCAGGCGCGCCAGCAGCAGGCCCAGGGCGATGGTGGAGGCCACGCCCAGGGCGGTGAGCGCGCCGGTGCCCCAGCCCAGGGCGGAGACCTGGGCGAAGGTGATGCGCAGGCCCAACAGTGCGACGCCGGCGCGCAGCAGGGTGCGCCCGCAGAAATCGATGCCGGGGCGGATCTTGGGGTCGCGCGAGAGGAAGTGGAAGGCCAGGCCGATGAGCAGGGCGTAGAGCAGCTGGGGGCCGCCGTAGTGCTCGGCCACGAAAGTGGCTGACAGCGCCACCACGGCGCACAACAGCAGGCCCGGGGCGAGCGTCCTGGCCCGCTGCAGGGCCCGGCTCCAGAGCGGTTGGGCCATGCTCAGGTGTTCCACAGCTGCTGGTTGGCCAGGGGGTTGGCCCCCAGGCCCACGGAAATGCATTGCGCGGCCGCCACCACCGGGCCGGCGAGGGTCTTGAACATGGAGGGTTTGATCCGCGCGATAGGGCCCGAGATGCCGACGGCAGCGATCACATGGCCCTGGATGTCGCGGATCGGCGCACCGATGCCGCCCACGCTCTCGCGCCACTCGCCGCGGTTGACGGCGTAGCCCTGCTTGCGCACGCGCTCCATCTCGCGCAGGAAGGCTGATTCCTCGACGATGGTGTGGGGCGTGTAGCGCTCGATGCCGGCCGCCACCTCGCCCAGGCGCGCCGCGCCCAGCCAGGCGAGCAGGGCCTTGCCTGTGGCGACGCAATACGCCGGCGCGCGCCCGCCGATCTGGCTGTAGGCGCGCACCGGCTCGTTGCTCTCGATCTTGTGCACGTACACGACTTCGGCGCCGTCCAGCACCGACAGGTGGACGGTCTCGCGCGTCTGCTCCAGCAGGGCTTCCATGTAGGGCTGCGCAATTCGCCGCAGGTCCAGCCCCTCCAGCACCGAGCTGCCCAGCTCCCACAGCCGCACCGAGGCCGCATAGCCCCGGGTCGCCGGGTCATGCTGCACGTATTTCAGCTCGACCAGCCCTTGTAGCAGGCGGTGCGCATGGCTTTTGGCGATGCCCAGCTGGGCGGCCAGCTCCGTGACGCCCAGCGGGCGCTGCGCGCGGGCCACGACCTCCAGCAGGGCCAGGCCCTTGATCAGCGTGTTGTTCATGGCCCCACCCCCCCGGTTGCCGCTCCGATTTTTCGTTCAGATGTTTGTTGCATATGAAAATTCTAAGGTGTTCCATAGAAGGGAACATTTGTATCTTATTTTAGAACTCCGTAAATTTCCGGACATGAACTCCTCCATTCCATTGCACCCGCACGGCCCGTCATGGGCGCGCAGACAGGCCCCCCGATGACCGGCGCACTCCCGCTTCTGCAAGGCGTCCAGGTCGTCGAGTTCTGCCAGGTGGCAGCCGGCCCCTTCTGCGGCATGCTGCTGGCCGACTTTGGCGCCACCGTCACCAAGGTCGAGCCGCCCGAGGGCGACGCCATGCGCCAGTGGCCGCCGCTCACCAACGGCTACAGCGAGAACTTCGCCTCCATCAACCGGGGCAAGAAATCGGTGGTGCTGGACCTGAAGAATCCGGCCGACCGCGACCTGGCGCGCGAGCTGGTGCTGCAGTCCGACGTGCTGGTCGAAAACACGCGCCCCGGCGTGATGCGCCGCCTGGGGCTCGACTGGGACTGGTTTGCTTCGCGCAAGCCCTCGCTGATCTACTGCTCGATTTCCGCCTACGGGCAGGATGGCCCGCGTGGCGGGGAGGGCGGGTTTGACCTGACCATCCAGGCCGGCGCCGGCGTCATGAGCGTCACCGGCGAGCCCGACGGCGCCCCGGTCAAGGCCGGCGTGCCGCTGGCCGACTTTGCCTCCGGGCTGTACGCCGCTTACGCCATCAGCGCCATGCTCAGCCGCGTGCGTGCCGGCGGCCCGGGCGGCTGGATCGACGTGCCCATGGTCGGCGCCACGATTGCCATCTCCGCGCTGCAGACCAGCGAGTACTTCGGCACCGGCCAGAACCCGCGCAAGCTGGGCTCGGCCCATCCGCGCAACGCGCCGTACCAGGCCTACCGGGCCCGCGACGGCTGGTTTGCGATTGCCGCCGGCAACAACAAGCTGTGGCGTTCGGTCTGCGAGGTCGTCGGCACGACTGAATTGCTCGACGACCCGCGTTTCACCACGCCCACGCTGCGTGCGGCCAACCAGGCTGCACTGAAGGTGCTGCTGGACGGCCCCTTTGCCACCCGCACGGTGCAGGACTGGCTCGACCACTTCGCCGCCGCCGGCGTGCCCAGCGCGCCGATCAACGGCTATGCCGAGGCGCTGGCCGATCCGCAGACCGTGCACCTGCAGCTGGTGCGCGACATGACGCTGCCCAACGGCAGCGCCACGCGCACCGTGGGTTCGCCCATCCGCATCAACGGCACGCCCATTGCCCACGACACCCGCCCGCCTGCGCTGGGCGAAGACACCGAGGCCCTGCGGGCCACCTTCCGGAAAGACTGAGCCATGACCACAGACGCCCATATCGATACCGACACCATCCGCCCGCTGCGCGACTTCGTGACCGGCATGACCGCGCTGGTGCAGCAAGACCTGCCCGAGGCCGCCCTGCTGCCCGAGGTCACCGCCCTGATGGCGCGCCTGATCGCGCACGACCGTTGGCTGCCCGAGCCCTTCACCCGCCCCGGGCAGGGCACGTACGCCCAGCACCTGCTGCATTGCGACCCGCTGGAGCGTTTCTCCGTGGTGAGTTTTGTCTGGGGTCCGGGCCAGCGCACGCCGGTGCACAACCACACCGTGTGGGGCGTGGTGGGTGTGCTGCGCGGGCTGGAGACGTGTGACGAGTTTGAGCCCACGGCCGACGGCGTGCGCGCCACGGGCCTGACCCATGCGCTCAAGACCGGCGCCATTGAAGCCGTCTCGCCCACGGTGGGCGACTGGCACCGCGTGGGCAACGCGCTGGCGGACCAGCCGTCGATCAGCATCCACGTCTACGGCGGCAACATCGGCGCCATCCACCGCAGCATGCTCGACGCCGACGGTGTGGAGCGGCCCTTTGTCTCTGGCTACTCGTCCACCGTGGTACCCAACCTCTGGGACCGCTCGGCCGAAGTCCGCAAGGCGGTGTCCTGATGCTGCAGCTGGAGCGGCATGAGCGCACGGCGGTGCTGACGCTGGACCGCCCCGCACGCGGCAACGCGCTGTCGGTCGAGCTGGTGGACGCGCTGCTGGCCCAGGTGCTGGCCTTGACCAGCGACCCCGACGTGGATGCGCTGGTGTTCCAGGCCAGCGGCGCGCATTTCTGCACCGGCTTTGATCTGTCCGACCTGGCCACCAGCAGCGAGGCCGACCTGCTGCAGCGCTTTGTGCGGGTGGAGCAGTTGCTGCAGGCCGTCTGGCACGCGCCCATCCGCACCATTGCGCTGGCGCAGGGCCGCACCTGGGGTGCGGGTGCTGATTTGTTTGCCGCCTGCGAGGTGCGCCTGGCCACGCCGCAGGCCAGCTTCCGCTTTCCCGGTGCGCGCTTTGGCATCGTGCTGGGCACGCGCCGGCTGGCCGAGCGCGTGGGCGGCGACACCGCGCGCCGCTGGCTGCTGGACAGTGCGCATGTGGACGCTGCCTCCGCGCAGGCCGCCGCTCTGGCGACCGGGCTGGTGGAGGCCGACAGCTTGACGGAGGCCTGGCGCGCGCACGGGCCGGGTCCGATCGACCGGGTCACGGCGGCGGCCCTCCGGCGCCTGACCCGGGTCGATGCCGCCGAGCGCGACATGAACGAGTTGGTGGCCTCCGCCGCCCGCCCCGGCCTGAAAACCCGCATGACCGATTACCTGGCCGCCCTGCGTGCCTGAAAGCCTGACCATGAACGACGCCAAAGCCTTCTCCAACGTCCGCATCCTGGATTTCACCCACTACCTGGCCGGCCCCTTCAGCACCTTCCAGCTCGCGCTGCAGGGGGCCGACGTGATCAAGATCGAGCCGCAAGGCGGCGACGGCATGCGCCTGTCGCCGGTCTCCAAGACCTGGTCGGACCGCGGCCTGTCGCCCGGCTGGATGGCCGTCAACGCCAACAAGCGCAGCCTGGTGCTGGACCTGTCAAAGCCTGAAGCCGTGGAGATCATCCACAAGCTCGCGGCCGAGGCCGACGTGGTCTGCGAGAACTTCCGCCCCGGCGTGCTGGAGCGTCTGGGCATGGGCTACAAGCAGCTCAGCGCCCTCAACCCGCGCCTGATCTACTGCGCCATCTCGGGCTTTGGCAGCACCGGGCCGGAGCGCGGCACGGCCAGCTTCGACGGCAAGATCCAGGCGATGTCCGGCCTGATGTCGCTGACCGGCGACCCCGAGGGCGGTCCCATGCGCGCCGGCTTTGCCGCCGCCGACGTCACGGCCGGCATGATGGCCGCGTTCGCCGTGGCCACCGCGCTCTACCAGCGCACCCACACTGGCGAGGGGCAGTTTGTGGACGTGTCCATGCTGGACTCGATGCTGAACTTCCTGAGCCTGCCCGTGGCCGAGTACACGGTCGATGGCTTCCGCCACACCCAGTTCGGCAACCGCTCGGTCAGCCGCAAGCCCACCGCTGACCGCTTCCGCTGCGGCACGGGCTTCATCGTGCTGGCGGTGCTGACCGACAAGCAGTTCAACAAGATGCTCGAAGCCCTGGGCCGTGCCGACCTGCTGGCCGACCCGCGCTTTGCCGACTGGTTCACCCGCACCGAGCACGCGGCCGCGCTGCGCGAGATCATCGAAGGCGCGATGGAAGGCGGCGACCCCAAGGTCTGGGAGCAGCGCCTGACCGCCGCCGACGTGCCCTGCGCCACCGTCTACACCCTGCCCGAGATCCTGGAACACCCGCAGGTGGTGCACCGCGGCCTGCTGCGCGAGACCGCCACCCCGCACGGCCCGGTCAAGCTGGTCGGGCCGGCCTTCACGCTGGCGCATGGCAGCGGCGGCATCGACCGGCCGGCCGTGCTGCCGGGCGCCGACACCGACGACATCCTCGCTGAACTCGGGTACCCCGCGGCCGAGGTCGCCCGGCTGCACCAGACCGGTGTCGTCTAAACCTTCCCCCACCACCGCCCATTCACGACGCAAGGAATCCCTCATGGAAAAAGTCACCGCCACCGATTTCGCCGACGGCACCACGCTGATCGCCATCAACCGCCCGGACAAGCGCAACGCCATCTGTGCCACGACGGCCATTGAGTTGCAGCAGGCCTTTGCCGCCTTTGACGCAGCCGACAGCCAGCGCGTGGCCGTCGTCACCGGGACCGGCGACGCCGCGTTTTCCGGCGGCGCCGACCTCACCAACATCCCCGAGCTGTGGCGCTGCATCCCCACCGTGGGCATCACCACGGAAAAGCCGGTGATCGCCGCCGTGGGCGGGCACTGCGTGGGCGGCGCCCTGGTGCTGGTCATGATGTGCGACCTGCTGGTGGCCGCCGAGAACGCGAAGTTCTCCTACCCCGAGGCGGCCGTGGGCTTCACGGGCGGCATGATCGCCGGCCTGGCGGCGCGCATCCCGCACAAGGTGGCCATGGAGATGATCCTGCTGTGCAAGACGCTGGACGCGCAGCGCGCCTACCACGTCGGCCTGGCCAACGAGATCGTGCCCACCGGGCAGCAGGTGGAACGCGCGCTGGCCATGGCGCGCGAGATCGCCACCTTCTCGCCGCTGGTACTCAGGACGCTCAAGCGCTTCGTGAACGAGGGCGTGCTGCCGCAGGGGCCGTCCGAGCGCATGGCCCGCGCCAACCGCGACCTGGCCATCGTGCGCGACAGCGCCGATGCGCAGGAGTCGCTGCGGGCCTTCAAGGAAAAGCGCCGTCCCAGCTTCCAGGGCCGCTGAATCCCCCAATTCGAGAGAGAGAACACACACCATGACCCTTTCCATTTCCCGCCGCCGCGCCGCCACCCTGTTGCTGGCCCTGCCGGCCAGCCGCTTCGCCTTCGCGCAGGACAGCTGGCCCAGCCGGCCGATCAAGCTGGTGGTGCCCTACCCGCCGGGCGGCAACAGCGACAGCCTGGGCCGCATCGTGGCCGACCGCCTGGCGGCCAACCTCAACGCCACGATCGTGGTGGACAACAAGCCTGGCGGCACCACCCAGCTGGGCACCGAGCTGGTGGCCCGTGCCGCCCCTGACGGCTACACGCTGCTGCTGGGCGCGGTCACGGCCTTCACCGTGCTGCCGCACCTGCGCAAGAAGCTGCCGTATGACCCCAAGCGCAGCTTCGAGCCGCTGGGTGCCATTGCCGACTACGTGGCGGTGGCCGCCGCGCGCAAGGACCTGGGCGTGGCCACGCTGGCCGACCTGGTCCGCGTGGCCAAGGCCAGCCCGGGCAAGCTGACCTTCGGCTCCGCCGGCCTGTCGTCCTTCGGGCACATCGCGGGTGAAATCATCAAGCGGGACGCCGGCATCGACCTGCTGCACATCCCCTTCAAGGGCTCGGCCGATGCGGCGGCGGCACTGGCCGGCGGGCAGATCGATTTCCTGATCGACGGCACCACGGTGCAACTGGCCAAGGGCGGACGCGCCGTGGCGCTGTTTGCCTTTGCCGACAAGCGCCATCCCGAGCTGCCCAACGTCCCCAGCCTGCCCGAGACCGGCCTGCAGGTGAAGCGGCCGACCGGGTCGTCGTGGGGACTGTTCGCGCCCGCCGGCACGCCCAAAGCCGTGACCGAGAAGCTGGTCCGGGCGCTGGAAAAATCCCTGGCCGAGCCCGACACGCAGGCCCGCATGCAGCGCATCAGCGCGATGCCCGCCTGGGGGGCGCCGGCCGAGCTGATGCGCGGGGTGGACAACGACTTCCGCTTCTACGGCGAGCTGCTGCCCGCCATTGGCCTGAAGGCCGAAGACTGAGCGCCTGTGCGCCCAATCCGTTGACCCAACCGAAGGAACCGAATCCATGAAACCATTTCAGGCCCCCTCCAGCGCCACGCGCCGCCTGGTGTTGACGGCCGCAGGCCTGGCGGTCGCGCTGGCCGCTGGTGGCGTGCATGCCCAGGCCGCCTGGCCGGCCCAGCCCATCAAGATCATCGTGCCGTACCCGGCCGGTGGCAACGCCGACGCCATCGCCCGGCTCATCAGCAGCAAGGTCGCGGCCAGCCTGGGCCAGAGCCTGGTGATCGAGAACAAGGCCGGCGCCGGCGGCACCATCGGCACCCAGCAGGCCGCCCGCAGCACGGGTGACGGCTATACCTTCCTGATGACGCCCAATGCCGTGGTGACGCTCACGCCGCTGCTGCGCAAGGTGCCCTACGACCCCACTACCGACCTGCTGCCGGTGGCCATGATGTCCAGCAGCTATGGCCTGGTGGCCGCGCGCAAGGATCTGCCGGCCAGCACCATGGGCGAGTTCATCGCCCTGGCGAAAAAGGACCCCGGCAAGCTCACCTTCGGATCGGTCGGGCCGGGCACGGCCACCCATATCAACGGCGAGATCGTGCACCTCAAGGCCGGCATCAAGCTGACCCATGTGCCCTACAAAGGCTCGGCGGAGTCGCTGGCCGACCTGCTGGGTGGGCGCATCGACGTCATCTACGACCCGGTGGCACTGGCCCAGATCAAGGCCGGCAACCTCAAGGCGCTGGCCGTGACCAGCCCGGAACGCCACCCCGAACTGCCGGCGGTGCCCACGCTGCGCGAGCAGAAGCTGGAGGTGCCCGGGGGCAGCTGGTTCGGCGTGTTCGCCCCGCGCGGCACGCCGCCGGCGATCCTCGCGCGCATGGACGCCGAAGTCAGCAAGGCCGTCAACGCCCCGGACACGCGCGCCCAGATGGCCAAGTTCAGCCAGTATCCCGACTACAAAGGTGCGGAAGTCTTTGCCCGTGACATCCGCGAGGACACGGCCTTCTTCAAGGACTTGATTGCGCAGACCGGCCTCAAGATCGAATGAGACCCGCCTGACCCATGCCAACGGCGCCCGCGGGCGCCGTTTTTCATGAAATGTGGTTCAAAATGGCATCATCCCAGCGTCATTGGGTCACTTTATGCTATCAATAGAGGACTCATTCCGTCGCCGGTTCAGGCCGCAGGCGCCGTGCGCCGGCTGGTGCAGACCTTCTCCCAGGCGTCCTCGACCCAGTCGCACAGGATGGCGCGGGTCTCGCGCGGGTCGATGATGTCCAGGATGCCGAACTTCTCCGCCGTGCGAAACGGCGAGGTCATGTTCAGGTAAAAGGCCTCCAGCTCGGCGCGCTTGGCCGCCGGGTCGGGCGCGGCTTCGATCTCGGTCTTGTGCGCGGCCATCACGCCGCCCTCGATCGGGATCGAGCCCCAGCGTGCCGACGGCCAGGCGTAGCGCAGGTTCAGCGCCTCGCCGTACTTGGGCGCGTGCAGGGCGCCGGCCATGCCGAAGCAGCGCCGGATCAGGATCGACACCCAGGGCGACTGGCACTCGTGCAGCGCGTGGGACACGCGCGTGGCACCCAGGAGCGTGCCGCCCAGCTCGGCCTCCAGCCCGGTCTGGTTGCCGGGCTGGTCCACGAAGTTGACCACCGGCAGGCCGAACAGGCTGCACAGGTTCACATGGCGCTCCATCTTGTAGGCGGCCTGGATGGTCATGGCGCCGCCCTGCACCTTGGGGTCGTTGGCAATCACGCCCACCGGCACGCCGTTCAGGCGGGCCAGCGCGGTGATGACCGAGCCGCCCTGCCAGCGCCCGATCTCGAACACCGAGCCCTGGTCCATCACGCTGGCCAGGATCTTGCGCGGGTCGTAGATCTTGCGGCGGTCGCGCGGGATGGCGTCTTTCAGCCAGTCGTCAGCGCGGTCCGGGTCGTCGTTGGCCGGCAGCACTGGCGCGGTGTGGAACACACTGCGCGGCAGGTAGCTCAGGAAGCGCTGCACCTGCGCCAGCGCGTCGCGCTCGTCCACCGCCTCGTTGTGCACCAGCGCGCTCTTGCGGTGCACCAGGTGCCCGCCCAGCGCGTTCTTGTCGATGTCCTGGCCGTAGGCCTGGCGCACCACGTGGGGGCCGGCGGCCATCACCTGGGCCTGCTCGCGCACCATCACCGAAAAGTGCGACGACAGCACCTTGATCGCGCCCTGCCCGGCGCAGGCGCCCAGCGCCACGCCGACCACCGGCACGGTCTTCAGCAGCTCGTTGGCCGGCCAGCTCGGGTACTCGGGGATCTTGGTGCCGCCAATCTGCATCAGCAGCTTGACGCTACCGCCGGCCGAATCGACCAGCCGGATGATCGGCATGCGCAGCTGGTGCGCCAGGCGCTCGATGTAAATCCACTTGTCGGCAATCGTGGCCTCCGACGAGCCGGCGCGGATGGTGAAGTCGTCCACGTGCAGCGCCACCCGGGCGCCGGCGATGCGCCCGGTGCCGACGATGGCGTTGGTCGGGTCGATGCGCTCGAAGGCGCCCTCGCGGCTGTAGTGGCCCTTGCCGGCCAGGCTGCCGAGTTCACGGAAGCTGCCGGCGTCCAGCAGCGCTGCGATACGCTCGCGTGCGTTCAGGCGGCCGCTGGCCTTGAACTTGGCCAGGGCCTCGGGGCCGCCCATGGCGCGGGCCTGGGCCCGGCGCAGTTGCAGTTCAGCCAGCTCGGTGGCCCATTCGCCCTCAGGCAGGAATTCGCGCAGGCGGCTCATTTGGCGTCCAGTCCCAGTTCGGTCACCAGCGTCTGGGTGGCGGCCAGTTCGGCCTGCAGGTAGCGGTGTGAATCGACGTAGCCTTTGAACATCGGCTTGTTGCCGGACTTCTCGACCAGGGTGATCCAGTCTTTCGACGCTGCCACTTTCTGCAGCGCCTGCTCCCAGAAGCGGATCTGCTCGGCGTCCACGCCCGGCGGCAGCAGCACGCCGTTGTAGCTCACGTAGTCGGCCGCCACACCCTGCTCGCGCCAGGTCAGCACGGGCGCCAGCGGGCCGGTGCCGCGCACCGGGGCGGCGCTGGCGAGCATGCGCACCTTGCCGGCTTGCGCCATAGGCACGACGGTGGGGCCCGTGGCGGAGACCACGTCCACGTGGCCGCCCAGCAGCGCGCCCATGGAGTCGGCCGACGAGCGGAAGGGCACCACGGTCAGTTTGGTGATGTCCACGCCGGCCACCTTCAGCGGCTTGGCAATGGCCAGGTGGGTGTTCAGGCCCTTGAGCGGTGCCACGGCGATCTTCACGGACGCGGGGTCGCGCTTGAGTGCTGCAACCAGGTCCCTGGCCGTCTTCAGGGGCGAGTCGGCGCGCACTGCCACCAGCGTGGTTTCCTCGACCAGCATGGCCACGGGCACGTACTCGCGCATGTCGGCCTTCAGGATGCCGGTGACCTGGCCGGCAATGCTGCCGGTGTGGAAGGTGCCCAGGTGGTGCGCGTTGCCCCGGCTGCGCTGGAGCTGCTGCAGGGCGATCAGGCCGCCGGCGCCGGGCCGGTTTTCGTTCAGCACGGTCTGGCCGTTGACCAGCTTGAGGGTTTCCAGCGCATTCTTGATGCCGCGCGCGTACAGATCGACCGAGCCACCGGCGGCCACGCCGATGCCGTAGTTGATGGTCTGCGTGGGTTGCCAGCCAGCGGCTTGCGCGGCCGCCATGCCGGGCCAGCCGGGCAGCACGATGCCGGCGGTGCCGGCGGACATCAGGCCGAGCAGGTGCCGGCGGTCCAGTGGGTGTGCGTGTTTCACAGGTTTCTCCAGGAATTATTTCGGCAGGACCACCGCGCCGCTGGCCAGCAGCGGCGCGATGGCTTCCCGGGTCAGGCCCAGGTCGTGTTGAAGGATGTCCAGCGCGTTGGCGCCCAGGTCGGGCCCCGTGTGCTGGATGGCGCCAGGCGTGGCCGACAGGCGCGGCACGACGCCGGTCTGCGTGGTGTGGCCCAGCGTGGCGTGCGGCACCTGCTGCAGCATCCCGCGCGCCTGGAAGTGCGGGTCGGCGTAGATGTCGGCGATGGTGTAGACGCGGGTGGTCGGCACCTCGCCCTC
>ERZ1034365.653-NODE-653-length-18873-cov-3.777346_pt1 | contig 18873 bp, 18 predicted proteins | sample MGYA00520615_ERZ1034365 | MGnify/ENA primary metagenome ERZ1034365 (study PRJEB33736, sample SAMEA104284505) | Azolla filiculoides | biome: Urban; feature: Water surface; material: Ditch water | place: Netherlands | collected 2015-10-28 | depth 0-0.1 m ... | reverse complement strand
GGGCAGTGTCCCATTCAGGATGGACTCCACTAGCATTGCACGTATCTGGCCCTGCAAGCTCAAATTCGCACGCGAAGACTGCAGAAAAAGCTGCTTCCACATAGTACCGGTGATTTTTTGAGCCACTATGCTTATGCCTTTGTTACGCGAGCGAATGGATGATTCTAGGGGTCCTCGGGCTCTGTTGCAATACGCCAAAGGCTGTTCAACGAAGGACTGGCGCGGGTGTTCTTCGAGCGGGTCAAGCACACGGCGAGTTGGGCCAAGCTCGCCAGTGACGAGCATTTCAGCGTCGATGGCACGCTGATCGAAACCAACTTACAGAGAGGACATCACCAAAGCCGAGCCTGACGCCATCAAAAGAATCGCTGCCAGTCGCAAGGTGTTGCGATGGGACATGCGCAGCGGGAACCGTCTGTTGGCGTGAGTCACCAGGTAGACCAAGGGCACGGCCAACACCGCGTAGGCCAGTGATTCGGTTTGGAACTGGCTGGTCATGATCACCATGAGCAGTCGCAACACCTGCCCGATGGCAAACATCAGCAACAGGCATTGACGAATCACCTCGGGTTGTAGAGGCTGTCGGTACATCACATAGACCAGTGGCGGCCCGGCGGTTGAGAACATCCCCCCCATGATGCCCGACACCAGACCGGTCAATGCAAACACCCCTGGCTTGTCGATTTGCCTGCGATGACGCACATGCACCACCAAGGATATCGCGGAAGCGATGATCGCCGAGCCGAGAAACAAGCGGAGCAGATACATGTCATTGCCACTGAGCCACAACAAGAAAAAGGCCCCTGCCGCCACACCCACCAAGCTGGGAACGATGGCCGGGCGAATCACCTTGACATCGGGCAGCAGAGGCTGCTGCCGAAAGTAGACAAACGCCTGCACCAGCGATGTCAAAGTGATCACGTTCGCAGCCTCGGAGATCGGCACTAGGTCAAAAACGCTGACCAGCCCCAGAAAGACCAGACCAAACGCAAACCCGGTCACGCTCTGGACATAGGTGGCCAACACCAGGCACAGCGCCATCGCCACCACGGTTGACAAAGATTGACCAAACATAGGCAATACGCGAACGGTTAAATGAACTTCAAAATGCTTTTCGGAACTTTTTGTTCCGAATTTTAAAACAAGTATAGGATAAAAATCCAAACTACGCAAACACAGGCTCGCTTTCGCGGCCATCGTCCGACAGGCAAGCCCTCACGGGGCAAGCGCTCAACCGAACAATGGTTCTGGTCGATACACGAGTAACAACAAACGCATAGGCATCGCTGGTGCGAGCTTGGAGGGCCCCCTGGCTGCGTGGGCACTGGCCCGCAACGGATACAGGGTCTCGGTGTTCGGCCCTGCAGCCTGGTGCAGCTTCCCCTCGGGTACCGGTCCATTTGCAGGCCGCCGGCTTCACCGCAGCAGGTATGCCCAGTCCCCTGGCAGGAACGATTGGAAGCCGTTCAGAGGGGACGGGCTCTGTTTTCTGAGATGGGAACCCATCAAGCTCGGCGAGCGATTAAATTCGCAACGGCGAGCAAGAGGTGGTCGCTGATGGATTCGCTCAAATCTACCGCCAGGCGTTTACGGTAGAACAACCCCAGGTCTAGCCCCACACCTAGTCCGCAGATCTCCACATCGCGCTGGCGCTCGTGCGCGGCCACCACCTGTTTCAGGTGCTGGTCCAGGTAGTGGTCGTCGTTGCATTGGTGTGTCGCGGTGTCCATGGGGCAACCGTCGGACACCACCATGAGTATGCGTCTTTGAGCGGGTAACTTGAGCAAACGCTGACAGGCCCACTCGACCGCTTCGCCATCCACGCCTTCGCGGAATAGGTCGGGCCGCCGCAATGCCGCAACCCCTAGGCGTCCGCGCCGCCAGGGCACCGAGCCGCTTTTAAACACCAGATGCAAGACTTCATTGAGCCGCCCTGGAAACTCGGGGCGGCCAGCGCGTTGCCAGTCGCGGCGTGCCCGCCCGCCATTCCAGGCGCCGGTGGAAAACCCCAGGATTTCAACCGCCACGCCCGCCATGTCCATTGCCCGGCCCAGCACGTCCACCAGGGTGGACACTTGGCGCGCATGCGCTTTCATGGAGCCAGAGCAATCCAGCAATATGGTCACAGCGCATTCCATTGCCGGGCGCCTTAGTTCATCTTTGAAAATGGCCCGTTCCTGGGGGTCACTTACCAATTGAGCCAGACGGCTGCCATCGATGTAGCCCTCTTCCTGGCCAAAGCGCCAGCCATCGCGCCGGGGGACCGTCAGCGTGTGGTGGAAATACCGTGCCAGGCGCGGGAGGTTGTAGCCCCCTGCGGCGATGTCCTGATCCATCGCGGCGCGAAACTCGGCGAGTTGGGCTGAGCGCACCAGGGTGCTGGCCTCGGCTTCCCGGTCGTAGGCGCGGGTGAAGACCCTATAGCGCTGCGCGGTGGCGTTCCAGCTACGGCTGTCGCCGCTGCTGGCCACCGGGGGTGGCGTGGCCTCTTGGGACTCGAAATGCAATCGCAGCGCAAAGCCGTTGCGCCGTCGGGCCTTGCTTGACCCATTGGCCACTTCGGCTTGGGCCGAACGCACGGTCTGCCCCACCCACCGACTCAAGGCCAGTACCGGTGGAATGAACTGTGCCTGGTCTGAGCGGTGGCGCCGCAGCGCGTTCAGGTAGCCACCGATGTGCGGCACGATGTCGGCGCGTGTGCCCTCGGCCAGATCGGCCATCAGCTCCGGGATTTCGTTGCCGGTCAACCGTGACCAAGTGGTCAGCGCCACGGCGAACATCAATATGCCCAGCGTGGTTTCGGTCAGGCCGGAATCGATGAACGCCTGCGACCAGCGCAGAAAACGCTGCTCCAGGTTGTGTCGCACCCCGGGCCAATCGGCCGGCACCAGGCTTTCGGTGCGCAACTGCTCCAGTAGCTCGTACACAAACCGGTCCACCGGCTCGCTGGGCGCGTGTCGGGCGTGCAGCGCGGCATCGCTGAAGCGTAGGCGCAGCGCTGCACCGTCCAGCAGGGCGCGTTGGTCTGGCAGGCTGGGGGACACATCGCTTTGGTGAGCAGCCTGCAGTGGCACCACGTTTGTGCCTCGGTAAAGGGTCTGGCCACTCCACTGCAGTGTGGCGTCGCCCGTGAGCGAGCGAACCAAGGCACCACACAACCCTTCCAGTTGCGTGAGATCGGCGGTGGATGCGTCAGTGGGCATGGTGCAGGGCCACGCCCGGTTCGGCCCAGGGTCGCAGCTCTTCGTTGAAGCAGCGCTGGAAGTACTCGGCCACAATGCCACGCTCCGCAGGCTCGCATTTGTTGAGGAACGACAGTTGGAAGGCCACGTCGAGGTTGCGGAATATTTCGGTGTTTTCCGCCCAGGTGATGACAGTACGTGGCGACATCAGCAGCGACAGGTCACCCACCGCAAAGCCTTTGCGGGTGAGCCCTGCCAGCGCTACCATGGCGCGCACCTGTTGGCGCCCTTGCTCGGTGCACAGCGATGGCACGCGGGCCAGTACGATGGCGGCTTCCTCCTCGGGGGGCAGGTAGTCCAGCGAGGTGACGAGGTTCCAACGGTCCAGTTGCGCGTGGTTGAGCAACTGGGTGCCGTGATACAGGCCACTCAGGTTGCCTTGGCCCAGGGTGTTCATGGTCGCAAACAGGCGGAAGGCGGGGTGGGGCTGGATGACGCGCTTCTGGTCCAGCAGGGTGAAGCTGCCTTCGCGCTCCAGAATGCGCTGGATGACGAACATCACATCGGGGCGGCCGGCGTCATATTCGTCGAACACCATGGCCATGGGGCGTTGCAAGGCCCAAGGCAGAATGCCTTCCTGGAACTCGGTGATTTGCTGGCCGTCCTTCAGCACGATCGCATCCTTTCCCACCAGGTCGAGACGGCTGATGTGGCCGTCGAGGTTGACGCGCACACAGGGCCAGTTCAAGCGCGCCGCCACCTGTTCGATGTGGGTGGACTTGCCGGTGCCATGCAGCCCCTGCAGTACCACGCGCCGGTTGTGGGCAAAGCCAGCCAGGATGGCCAGCGTGGCTTGCGGATTGAAGCGGTAGGCGGGGTCCAGCTCGGGCACATGTTCGTCATGTTCGGCAAATGCCGGCACCGTCATGTCGATGTCGACGCCAAACACCTCACGTACGCTCAGACGCTGGGTGGGTTCCAGGAATTTCAGGTCAGTCATCGTCAGGCGCCCCGGGCGGGACCTCGTCGTTGATGCGCGCGATGGCTTCGGCAGCGCGGCGCAGGGTGGGAAGAAAAGACAGCGCGCGCTCACGCGAAAAACGCATCAGCGGGGCCTGCAGCGCCAGCCCCATATTGGAATGCCCTTGCTGCGAGGGCACCAACACGCCCAGGCACAACAGGCCCGGCAAGAACTCTTCGTTGTCAAAAGCGTAGCCCTGGCTGCGCACCTGTTCGATTTCCTGCTCCAGCGCGTCAAAGCTGGTGTGCGTGTTGCTGGTGAATTTTTCCAGCGACACGGCGTCCAGCAGGCGCCGCCGTTGCGACGGTGTCATCTGGCTCAGGAACAGCTTGCCCGTGGCAGAGCAGTGGGCCGGCACGCGCGAGCCCGGGTGCAGGTAAAAGCGCAGCGGCGCGGCGGTTTCCACGCGGTCCAGGTACAACACTTCGCTGCCCGAGAATGCGGTGATGTTGCAGCTTTCGCCGACCTCGTCCACCAGTTGGCGCAGCACGGCATGGCGCGCCCCATGAGTCGTGGTGTTGAGCAAGACGTTTTCCGCCAGCCGCATCAGGCGTTGCCCGGTGCCGTAATGTCGTCCGTTGCCCTCGCGCTGCAGGATGCCGGCGCCTTCGAGCTGCTGCAGCATACGGTGCATGGTGGGCTTGGGCAAGCCTGTCTCGTCCACTATGGCCTGCAGGGTGAAAGGAGCGTCTTTTTGTGCGATCACCTCGAGCAAGGCGAACAGCCGCAGGTTAGGCGTGTCCCCATCCAGGCGAGGGCTGATTCGGTTCGTGACGTCTTTCATGATGGCTCCAATCATAATTTATTTCTGTTTTCGAGTCAATTTATTCCGAAAAAAGAGATAAAAGTCGATTGATCCAGTGCTTGCACTCGACTACAGCCGCCTTGTACCCGTTTGACAGAACCTGACCGGTGCCCTGAGGATAACCGTGCGTCGCGGCCACGAAAGCCACCACTGCCCACACTCAGTCCCCTTGCCCGGACAGGCGCCAGGCCCCTTCCTCAATGGGCAAAAAGGCCGCAATGGCTGCCGTGGCGACCACATGGTTGGTGCCCTGCTCGGGGTCGTGCACATCGAGCCCGCCGTAGACCACCGTCACCTCGGCCCGCCCGCGGGGCAGTTCGGCTGCCACTACCGCGGCATCCACTCGTTCGGGCTGCTGTACCCCAATGGTCACTTGCACGCGCATGTCTAGGTGGTGGTAGCCGAGCGACTTAAACAGAACAATCGACGAATGGTGCAACGCGTCTTGCACAGCGCGGCAAGCCGCCTTGGTGTAGTCGCCCCCGTACAGGTCGTTGCCGGTGCCCATTTCCAGAATGATGCGTTTATCAGTCCTGACCGCGCTCCAGGTCGAAAGAAACGATGACCGCAGCGTTGGCCATCACCGTCAGGCCGCTGCCGTCGGGTTTGCTCACGTCCAGCCCGCCCGGCACAACGCGAACGGTGGGCTGACCGTACGGAAAGACCTTTAGGAGAGCCTCGACGTCTACCGCTTGCGGATGCTGCACGCCGACTTCCACGTCGATCAACATCGACTCCCTGGGGAAATCAAAAGCGGAGGCTAGGTTGAGCGAGTTGTGCCACAACGCGTCGCGGATCGCGCGTGCGGCGGCCTCGGTGTAGTTGCGGCTACGGATGGAAGTTCCCATCCCGAACTGCACCACCATTCTGGTTTTTGCCATGGTTCACCTGTTGTGTTGGGAGGCGCAGCGCCACTGTTGCGTTGCTGCCACGGAGTCAAGCATCTTCAGGGGGAAACCCTCGCCAGCCGACGGTCACGATCTTATTTTGTTTCTTTTTTCGAGTCAATTCGTTCCATAAACAGAAATATTTCTTGACAGCCGCCAAACATACTCCTAGACTTCGTTCATCAGTTTCTTTTTCCGATACCTGATGTTCCATTTTTTAGGAGATAACATGACTGCACACGCAACACGCACGGTGGTGGAAGGCGTCCAGAAGATGACGCCCTCCGAGGCTTTTGTGGAAACCATGGTCGCCAACGGCGTGACCGAGATGTTCGGCATCATGGGTTCCGCGTTCATGGACGCCATGGACATCTTCGCGCCGGCTGGCATCCGCCTGATCCCGGTGGTGCACGAGCAAGGCGCGGCCCACATGGCCGACGGCTACGCCCGCGTGTCCGGCCGTCACGGCGTGACCATCGGCCAGAACGGCCCCGGCATCAGCAACTGCGTGACCGCCATCGCGGCCGCCTACTGGGCCCACAGCCCGGTGGTGATCATCACCCCCGAGACCGGCACCACCGGCATCGGCCTGGGCGGCTTCCAGGAAGCCAACCAGCTGCCGATGTTCCAGGAGTTCACCAAGTACCAGGGCCACGTGGTCAATCCCAAGCGCATGGCCGAGTTCACCGGTCGCTGCTTCGACCGCGCCATGTCCGAAATGGGCCCGACCCAGCTCAACATCCCGCGCGACTATTTCTACGGCGAAATCCAGTGCGAAATCCCGAAGCCGATGCGCGTCGAGCGCGGCGCTGGCGGTGAAAACAGCCTGAACGCCGCTGCCGAACTGCTGGCCACCGCCAAGTTCCCTGTCATCCTCGCAGGTGGCGGTGTGGTGATGGGCGACGCCGTGGAAGAGTGCAAGCTGCTGGCCGAGCGCCTGGGCGCCCCGGTGGTGACCGGCTACCTGCGCAACGACGCCTTCCCCGCCAGCCACCCGCTGTGGGCCGGCCCGCTGGGCTACCAGGGTTCCAAGGCCGCTATGAAGCTGATCGCCCAGGCTGACGTGGTGATCGCACTGGGTTCCCGCATGGGCCCGTTCGGTACCCTGCCGCAGCACGGCATGGACTACTGGCCGAAGAACGCCAAGATCATCCAGGTGGAAGCCGACCACACCAACCTGGGTCTGGTAAAGAAGATTTCCGTGGGCATCCACGGCGACGCCAAGGCCGTGGCGAAGGTGCTGACCGCCCGTCTGGAGGGCAAGACCCTCGCCTGCGACGCCACCAAGGCCGAGCGCGCTACTACCATCAAGGCCGAGAAGGACGCCTGGGAGAAAGAGCTGGACGAGTGGACCCACGAGCGCGACCCGTACAGCCTCGACATGATCGAAGAGGCCAAGGGCGAGCACCCTCCGACCGGCGGCGAGTACCTGCACCCGCGCCAGGTGCTGCGCGAGCTGGAAAAAGCCATGCCGCCCCGCGTCATGGTGTCCACCGACATCGGCAACATCAACTCGGTGGCCAACAGCTACCTGCGCTTCGATGAGCCACGCAGCTTCTTCGCCCCGATGAGCTTCGGCAACTGCGGCTATGCCCTGCCCACCATCATCGGCGCCAAGGTCGCTGCACCGGACCGTCCGGCCATTGCCTACGCTGGCGACGGCGCCTGGGGCATGAGCATGGTGGAAATCATGACCGCCGTGCGACACGACATTCCGGTGACCGCTGTGGTATTCCACAACCGCCAGTGGGGTGCTGAGAAGAAGAACCAGGTCGACTTCTACAACCGCCGCTTCGTGGCCGGTGAACTGGAAAGCGAAAGCTTTGCCGGCATCGCCCAGGCCATGGGTGCCGAAGGCATCATCGTCGACAAGCTGGAAGACGTGGGCCCAGCCCTGAAGAAGGCCATCGACATGCAGATGAACGAGCGCAAGACCTGCGTGATCGAGATCATGTGCACCCGTGAACTGGGCGATCCGTTCCGCCGCGATGCGCTGAACAAGCCAGTGCGCTTCCTCGAGAAGTACAAGGACTACGTCTAAGTCCTGATTCGACGCCCCGCACGCTCAAGGCCTGCGGGGCGTTTGCCCCTTGACGAGAGACCCAACATGGCCCACACCTCCTCAGACACCGGTGCATCGGAAGGGATGTCCTCCAGCACCAAACACCCGCATCTGGAAGCCTTGCTGACGGCAGCCCGCGCTCGTGGCCCCATACAGGTGGCCATTGCCTACCCATGCGACGCGACTTCCCTGCATTCAGCGACTGAAGCTGCCAAAGCGGGTCTTGTCAGCCCAATTTTGGTGGGCCCGCGCGCGCGCATCGAAGCGGCTGCCGCCCAGGCGCACATCGACTTGTTGGGGCTGACCATTCAAGAAACGGCAGATGATCCACGAGCTGCCGCCGCGCAAGCCGCTGCTTTGTGCCGTGACGAACAAGCCGCGGCCCTGATGAAAGGGAGCTTGCACACCGATGAGCTGCTGGGCGCGGCCATGGCCAAGGAGGCTGCTTTGCGCGGTGGCCGCCGTGCCAGCCACGTGTTTGTGCTGGATGTGCCCGGTTTTGACCGACCCTTGCTGATCACCGATTGTGTGGTCAACATTGCCCCGACCTTGATGGACAAGCGCGACATTGCCCAAAACGCCATCGAACTGGCGCAAGCTATCGGCATCCATCAGCCGCGCGTGGCCGTGTTGTCTGCGGTGGAAACGGTCAACCCCGCCATTCCCGGCACCATAGATGCTGCGGCACTGTGCAAGATGGCCGACCGGGGCCAGATCCAGGGCGGCGTATTTGATGGCCCCTTGGCATACGACAACGCCATCTCGCTGCAATCGGCTCGCAACAAAGGCATTGTGTCTGAGGTGGCAGGGCACCCAGACATCCTGCTGGTGCCGAATCTGGAGGCTGGCAACATGGTCTACAAGCAGCTGGTGTACATGGCAGGCGCGGAATGCGCTGGACTGGTACTGGGCATGAAGGTGCCCGTCATATTGACCAGCCGATCCGACTCAGTGGCCAGCCGCATCGCATCCTGTGCCCTCGCAGTTTTGAAGAGTCAAGCACCTGCGTCGATGGAGAAAGCCGCATGAATTCCGCACTGCCTGTCGTGAAAAGATCCAACCCTTGGCTGGCTCCAGGGTGTCGACTTGAGCCGGCCATGAACCTGATTCCTGGCGCAGCGTTGTCCGGCGTGGTGGCACTGGCTGCCACTTTTGTGTCCACCCTACACGGTGGGCCACAGTTGTTGTACGCGCTGTTTTTTGGGGTTGCGTTTCACTTCCTGAGTCAAGACGCGAAGACAAAGCCTGGCATCGAGTTTTGTGCACGGGGCATTCTGCGACTGGGCGTGGGCTTGCTCGGGGCCCGCATCACGGCCACGCAGATCGCTGGCTTGGGCTGGACAACGGCATTGATCGTGATTGCAGCCGTGGTCACCACATTGCTGTGTGGGGCGTGGCTCGGACGGCGACTGGGTCTCACGCGCCCACAGGGTGTGCTGTCCGGTGGTTCGGTAGCGATTTGTGGCGCATCTGCGGCCCTGGCCATTTCTGCAGTGCTTCCGCGCGACAAGGAGAGCGACCGCTTCACCCTGATGGTGGTGGTGACTGTGACCGTTCTGTCCACCGTAGCCATGGTGATTTACCCGTTGATCGCCAAGATGCTCCTCCTACCGCCGGAGTTGGCGGGCTTGTTCATCGGCGGCACCATCCATGACGTGGCGCAAGTGGTAGGCGCAGGTTACACCATCGACCAGCCGACCGGCGATTACGCCACCATTGTCAAGCTGTTCCGTGTTTCTATGCTGGCCGTGGTGGTCGTGGTGGTGTCTACCTTGTTCAAGAAGCAGCGCGAAGCCTCGACTGATGGCCACGAAGCCAAAAAGCAACCCCTGGTGCCCTGGTTCTTGTGGGTGTTCGTGCTGCTGGTGATGATCAACTCACTGGGGTGGATGCCGGCACCGGTGCAACACAGCGTCAACGATCTTTCCCGCTCTTGTCTGGTGCTGGCCATCGCCGCCTTGGGCATGAAAACTTCGTTTGCCCAGTTGGCTAATGCTGGTTGGCGACCATTCATGCTGCTGTTGATCGAGACTGTATGGATGGCATTGTTTGTGTTGGTGGCCGTCGAGTTGCGAAGCCATCATATTCTCTGATCCTACAAAACAAGGAAAGGTCTGCATAACCTCGGAGGTTGACCGCAGGGCCTGCGCGCGCTGCCGGTACGCGAGATCGTGCAGGCGATCGACCACGTGATACAGCACCTCCTCGACCTGGCCGCGCCCGAACACCAGCTGCTGCCGCGCTGGCTGCCCTTGAGCACGGGCTTCTCGCCCGAGACCCTGATCGTCGACGGCGGCCTGGTGATGTCATGAAGCACGCGCGCGATTCACTCCTGCGCGCGCAGCCGCCGCATCGGCAGCGGGGCATGGCCGTGGTTCAGCGGTCCGTGGCCCTGGCCGGTGCGTACCTCGGCGCCGGCAGCGATCGCGCCACGGATATAGGCATGCGCCGCCTGGACCGCTGCGGCCAGCTCCAGGCCCAAGGCCAGCTGCGCCGCAATCGCCGACGACAGGGTGCAGCCGGTGCCATGCGAGTTGCGCGTCGCGATGCGCGGCCCGCTCAGGCGCAGCCAGTCGGCCTGCGGCTGGTCGGCGCGCGCCAGCAGGTCGGTCAACTCATCACCGCCCAGATGCCCGCCCTTGAGCAGCACGCGCTTCGCACCCAGGCCCAGCAGGTCGGCGCAGGCGGCGTCGAGGTCGCCGACCTCGCGCACCGGGCGGCCCAGCAGCAGCGCGGCCTCGTCGAGGTTCGGCGTGACCAGCGTCGCGCGCGGGAACAATTCCGACACCAGCGAGGCGATGGTCTCCTGCCGGATCAGCGCGTCGCCGCTGGTCGCGACCATCACCGGGTCGAGCACCACCCGCTGCAGCTGGTAGTGATCGATCGCCCAGGCCACCACCTCGACGATCTCGGGCGCGTGCAGCATGCCGATCTTGACCGCGTCGACGCCGATGTCCTCGATCACGGCCGCGATCTGCTCCTTCAGGAAGGCGGCCGGCACGCCATGGATCGCGCGCACGCCGACCGTGTTCTGCGCCGTCAGCGCCGTGATCGCGCTCATGCCGTAGCAGCCGAGCGCGGCGAAGGTCTTGAGGTCGGCCTGGATGCCGGCGCCGCCGCCGGAATCGCTGCCGGCAATGGTCAGGACGCGTGCGTAATGAAGAGTGGAATCTTGGCTCATCGCAAAATTATCCCGCAGCGCCCGGGCGCTGCCTGTTCTCTGGTCCAGAAGGAGTGTCGCCATGCCTGAATCCGTCCCATCGCAGCCCCCGGTACTGGTGCTGGGCGCCGGCCTGATGGGCCGCCTGCTCGCGCTGTCGCTGGCGCAGGCCGGCCACCCGGTCCGCCTCGTCGATGCCGGCAAGCCCGACGGCAGCGGCGCCGCGGCCTGGGTCGCCGCCGCCATGCTGGCGCCGCTGGCCGAATCCGCCATCACCGAGCCGAGCGTGGTCGCCATGGGCCAGTACGCGCTGACGCGCTGGCCGCAGCTGATCGCCGGCCTGACCCGTCCGGTCTACTTCCAGCAAAACGGCACGCTGATCGTCTGGCACCGCCAGGACGCGCACGAGGCGCAGCGCTTCTCGGGCCTGCTGGCCCAGACCGGCCGCGCCCTGCCCACGCTGCCCAAGCCGCGCGGACTCGACGGCCATGACCTGGCCGGACTCGAGCCCGCGCTGGCGCAGCGCTTCCACCAGGGCCTGTATCTGCCCGAGGAAGGCCAGCTCGACAACCGCCAGCTGCTGGCGGCGCTGATCGACTCGCTGGCCGCGCGCGGCCTCAGCATCGAATGGGATACCGCGCTGACGCTGGAGCAGGCGCAAGACATCCAGGCCGACCAGGGCGGCTGGGTGCTCGACTGCCGCGGCCTGGGCGCACGCGCCGACTGGCAGGCGCCCCGGCCCACCCTGCGCGGCGTGCGCGGCGAAGTCGTGCGCCTGCACGCGCCCGATGTCACGCTGCAGCGCCCGACCCGGCTGCTGCACCCGCGCTATCCGATCTACATCGCGCCCAAGCAGGACCATGTGTTCGTGATCGGCGCCACCGAGATCGAGAGCGACGACATGAGCCCGGCCAGCGTGCGCTCGACGCTCGAGCTGCTGAGCGCCGCCTACGCGGTCCACCCCGGCTTCGGTGAGGGCCGCATCCTCGAGCTCTGCAGCCATTGCCGCCCGACCCTGCCCGACAACCTGCCGGCCGTGCATGAAGTCGCGCCGCGCGTGCTGCAGGTCAACGGCCTGTACCGGCATGGCTTCATGATCTCGCCGGCCATGCTCGACGCCGTGCTCGAATGGATGCAGCAAGGCCGCACCGAGCTGGCCCAACAGCTGCAGCTGCGCTTCACCACCCTGGCCGCCACCACGGCCTGATCCCCTCATGCAAGTCCTCATCAACAACCAGGCCCACCAGCTGCCCGACCACGCCACCCTGGCCGACGCGGTGCAAGCCATTGCCGCCAGCGGCCCCTTCGCCGCCGCACTCAACCTGCGCTTCGTGCCGCGCGGCCAGTACGCCCAGACGGCGCTGGCCGACGGCGACCGGATCGAAATCATCGCCCCCGTGACCGGCGGCTGAGCCCCGCTCCGACCGCAGCCCCCCGCCCACCGCACCACATCGACCCGAATCCCATGACCACAGCCGCCCCGACCCAAGACCCGCTGGTCCTCTACGGCGAGACCTTCGCCAGCCGACTGCTGCTGGGCACCTCGCGCTACCCCTCGCCGGCCGTGCTCGAGGCCGCCGTCGCGCGCAGCCAGCCCTGCATGCTGACCGCCTCGCTGCGCCGCCAGGGCGCCAGCGGCCTCGACGCCAGCCAGGGCTTCTGGCCGCTGCTCAAGAAGATGGGCGTGCCGGTGCTGCCCAACACCGCCGGCTGCCACAGCCTGCAAGAAGCCATCACCACCGCCGAGATGGCGCGCGAGGTGTTCGAGACCGACTGGATCAAGCTCGAGCTGATCGGCGACGACTACACGCTGCAGCCCGACACGCTGAACCTGGTCGAGGCCGCCGAGCGCCTGATCAAGTCCGGCTTCAAGGTGCTGCCCTACAGCACCGACGACCTGGTGCTGTGCCAGCGCCTGGTCGACATCGGCTGCCAGGCCGTCATGCCCTGGGCGGCGCCGATCGGCACCGGCCGCGGCCCGATCAACCCCTACGCGCTGCGCACGCTGCGCGAGCGACTTGACGTGCCGCTGATCGTCGACGCCGGCCTGGGCTTGCCCTCGCACGCCTGCCAGGTGATGGAATGGGGCTATGACGCGGTGCTGCTCAACACCGCGGTCGCGCTGGCACAGGAACCGGTCACGATGGCAGGTGCCTTCGCCGATGCGGTGCAGGCCGGGCGCAGCGCCTTCCTGGCCGGCGCCATGACCGCGCAGGACGCCGCCCAGCCCAGCACCCCGGTGCTCGGCACCCCCTTCTGGCACCAGCCCTGAGTCCGCCATGAGTACCCCCCTCGAACTGATGCAGCAGATCTTGCGGCACCACGCCGCGCTCGGCCTGGACAGCAACGCCGACCCACAGGCTGTGCCGGCCGACGCCAGCCCCCACGCGATCAGCTACGCCGCCGCGCGCCGGCTCGGCTTCATCCCGGCCGATGCCGAGGTGGTGGCGCGCGCCTGGCAGCGCCAGAGCGAACGCACCTGCCGCTTCGACCCAGAGAGCTGGCCCTGCGAGCCGGCCGACTTCGACCTCCCCGCAGGCCCGCGCGCCGATGCCTTCGCCCCCTGCCCGCACGCGCTCGGCCTCTACGCCGTGCTGCCCAGCGCCGAATGGGTCGGCCGCCTGGCGCGCGCCGGTCTGACTACGGTGCAGCTGCGCTTCAAGTCGCAGGACGCCGCCGCCGTGCGCGCCGAGATCCGCGCCGCCGTCGCCGCCGTGCAGGGCACGGCCAGCCTGCTGTTCATCAACGACCACTGGCGCGAAGCGATCAAAGCCGGCGCCTACGGCGTGCACCTGGGCCAGGAAGACCTCGACACGCTCAAGCCCGATGAACTGGCCGAGATCCGCCACGCCGGCCTGCGGCTGGGCCTCAGCACGCACGGCTACGCCGAGATGCTGCGCGCCGACGCCGTAGCCCCGAGCTACCTCGCCTTGGGTGCGGTGTTCCCGACCACGCTGAAAGCCATGGTCACGCCGCCGCAGGGCAGCGGCCGGCTGCAGGCCTACGCGCGGCTGATGCGGCAACGCAGCCTGGTCGCGATCGGCGGCATCGCAGCCGAGCATCTGGGCGAGATCGCCGCCAGCGGCGTCGGCTCCTTCGCGGTCGTGCGCGCCATCACCGGCGCCGGGAATCCAGAGACCGCGGCGACGGCGCTTCAGGAGGCCTGGGACCGGGCACGCCAGCTCTGAACGGGCTTTGTTGTAGAACTGATGTTGCCGACGTAACGCCCCTGACCCAGGCGGATTTACCCCACGCGCACCGTCTCGGGCGTGCAGAATTCATGGTTAAGCGTCTGGACTGGTCGCGATGGGTGCCAGCCGGGCAGTATTTGACGAAGTTGCCTACAGATTACCTGCAAGCAACTCAAGAAACGAAAAAGCCCAGTCGCAAAACCGGGCTAAGTCGTTGTTTTTAATGGTAGGGCGTGTAGGACTTGAACCTACGACCAAAGGATTATGAGTCCTCTGCTCTAACCAACTGAGCTAACGCCCCGAACCAAGCTTCAAATTGTAGCGTCTACTTGCCATGGCTCAGCGCGTTGCTGACCAGTTTGGCGGTGATGTCGACGATCTGGATCATGCGGTCGTAGGCCATGCGCTGCGGGCCAATCACGCCCAGGGTACCGACCACCTCGCCGTTGACCGCGTAGGGGGCGCTGACGACCGACAACTCCTCGAAGGGCACGACCTGGCTCTCGCCACCGATGAAGATGCGCACGCCCTCAGCCTGGTTCGAGACCTCGAGCAGTCGCATCAGCTGGGTCTTTTGTTCGAACAGATCGAACATCTTGCGCAGGTGGCCCATGTCGTGCGAGAACTCGCTGACCGACAGCAGGTTGCGTTCGCCCGAGATGACCACATCGTCTTGCTCCATGGCCTCGCTGCCGGCGTCGACCGCCTTGACCATCAGCGAAGTGATTTCGCCGCGCAGCGCATCGACCTCAGTCTTGAGTCGCAGACGCACTTCGTCCATCGCGAGCCCGGCGTAATGCGCATTGAGGAAGTTGGCAGCCTCCTGCAGCTGCTGCTGGCTGTAATCGACCTGGGTATGGATGATGCGGTTTTGCACATCGCCGTCAGGCGAGACCAGGATCACGAGCACGCGCCGCTCCGACAGGCTCAGGAATTCGATGTGGCGAAATACCGAGGGGCGACGCGGTGTCATGACGACGCCGACGAATTGCGACAGGTTCGACAGCAGCAGCGCGGCCTGACTCAGGACTTGGCGCGGCTGCTCAGCCGCCAGACCCGACCCCGCCAGGCCATCGACCATGGCCAGGCGTTCGCGTCGCACGGTCAGCATGGTGTCGACGAACAGGCGGTAGCCACGCGCGGTCGGGATGCGCCCGGCCGAGGTATGCGGGCTCACGATCAAGCCGAGGTCCTCGAGGTCGCTCATGACGTTGCGCACCGTCGCTGGCGACAGCTCCAGCCCGGCCGCGCGCGAGAGCGTGCGCGAACCGACCGGCTCGCCGTCGGCGATGTAGCGCTCGACCAGGGTCTTGAGCAGCAGTTTGGAGCGGTCGTCTAACATGCGGGCCATTGTAGAAAAGCTTGTGATGTAATTTGAGGATGAATCTGCCCACATCAAGCCCGAGCCCCGAGACAAGCAGGGCAGGCAAGTCCCGCTTCCGCCATGTGGCGCTGGTGGGCAAGTATCACGCGGTCGGCTCGCGCGACGCGCTTGAGCGCATGGCGCATTTCCTGCACGCCATGGGCTGCGAGGTGTCGATCGAGCGCGAGACCGCGCAGAACACCGGTCTGACGCAATACAACAGCCTGTCTGTGGCTGGCATCGGTACAACATGCGACCTCGCGCTCGTGATGGGGGGTGACGGTACCATGCTCGGCATCGGCCGCAAGCTGGCCCGCTTCGGCATCCCGGTGGTCGGCATCAACCAGGGTCGGCTCGGATTCATCACCGATATCCCGTTCGCCGACTTCGAGACCCACCTGCGCCCGATCCTGCGCGGCGAATACGAGGAAGATCATCGCAGCCTGATCCACGCCAGCGTCTGGCGCGATGGCGACTGCGTGTTCGATACCGTCGCGATCAACGATGTGGTGGTCAACCGCGGTGGTGCACCGAGCATGATCGAGCTGCGGGTCGAGGTCGATGGACGCTTTGTCGCCAACCAACGCGCCGACGGTCTGATCATCGCCTCGCCAACCGGCTCGACTGCCTATACCCTGTCGGTGGGCGGCTCGCTGTTGCATCCGGCGATCGACGGCTGGATCATGGCGCCGATCGCGCCGCACACGCTGTCGAACCGCCCGATCGTGCTGCCGGCCAGCGGCGAGATTGCGCTGGTGCTGGTCAACGGACGCGACGCCAGCGCCAATTTCGACATGCAGACTTTCACCAGCCTGTTGCATGGCGATCGCATAACGGTGCGGCGCGCACCCTACAAGCTCTGCCTGCTGCATCCCAAGGGCTGGAGCTATTTCGACACCTTGCGCAAGAAACTGCACTGGAATGAAGGAATGACCACATGAGCCTGCGCCGCATGTCCTTGCGCGATTTCGTGATCGTGCGGGCCCTGGACCTGGAGCTCGAAACCGGCTTCACCGTGCTGACCGGCGAGACCGGCGCCGGCAAGTCGATCCTGATCGATGCGCTGCAATTCGCCCTGGGCGCGCGCGCCGATGCCGGAGTGGTGCGCGAGGGCGCGCCACGCTGCGAGATCGCGGCCGAGTTCGACCTGTCGGAACTGGCGCGGCAATGGCTGGACGAGAACGGCTTTGCGATCGAGCCGGGCGAAGCGCTGCTGCTCAAGCGCAGTCTGGACAGCCAGGGCCGCAGCCGGGCCTGGATCAACGGCAGCGCGGCGACGGTGGCCCAGCTCAAAAGCCTGGCCGAGGAACTGGTCGACATCCACGGTCAGCATGCCTGGCAGAGCCTGACCCGCCCCGACGCGGTGCGCCAGTTGCTCGACGACTACGGTCGCGTTTCGAGCGTTGAGCTGCGCGGACTCTGGACTGACTGGCGTCAGGCGCTGCAGGCGCTCGAGCAGGCACGGCAGCAGCAGGCCACACTGCAGCAGGAGCGCGAACGGCTGCAGTGGCAGCTCGGGGAACTGGCCAAGCTGGCTCCGGGCGCGGACGAATGGGACGAGCTCAATCTGCAGCATGGCCGGCTGGCACATGCGCAGGGCCTGATGGACGCCGCGCGCAGCGCGCTGCAGGCACTCGACGAGGAGGAAGGCGGTGCGACCCAGCTGCTGCACCGTGCGCTGCAGGCGCTGCAGGCGCAGCAGCATATCGAGCCACGCTACGGCGAGATTGCGGCTGTGCTGCAGAGCGCACTGGCCCAGGTCGAGGATGCCTGCCATGATCTGCAGCACCATGCCGACCCGACCGAACTCGACCCGGGCGCGCTCGAGGTGCTCGACCAGCGCCTGGCACAGTGGCTGTCGCTGGCCAGACGCTTTCGCTGCCAGCCGGAAGAACTGCCCGAGCGGCTGGACCAATGGCAGCGCCAGCTCGCCGAGCTCGACCGCAGCAGCGACCTCGATGCGCTGCAGCAAGTCGAACGCCGCACGCAACAGGCTCTGCTCAAGGCCGCCGACAAGGTCAGCGCCGCGCGCGAGCAAGCCGCAGTCCAGCTGTCGCAGGCCATCACGACCGCGATGCAGGGCCTGGGCATGGCGGGTGGTCGCTTCGAAGCCCGACTCGCGCCGCTGCCCGAGCCACAGGCGCATGGACAGGAAAACATCGAGTTTCTGGTCGCAGGTCACCCGGGCAGCACGCCGCGGCCGGTCGGCAAGGTGGCCTCAGGGGGCGAGCTCTCGCGCATCGCGCTGGCGATCTCGGTCACGACCAGCCAGCTCGGCCAGGCGCCAACCCTGATCTTCGACGAGGTCGACAGCGGCATCGGTGGTGCAGTCGCCCAGACCGTGGGCCAGCTCATGCGGCAGCTGGGCCGGGACCGCCAAGTGCTGGCCGTGACCCACCTGCCCCAGGTGGCGGCGAGCGCCGACCACCATCTGTTCGTCTCCAAACGGCAGGACGATCAGGGCACGGCTAGCGAGGTGCGCGCGATCGCGGACGAGACGCGCGTGCAGGAGCTCGCGCGCATGCTGGGCGGCGACAAGCTGTCAGACGCATCACTGGCGCACGCCCGTGAGATGCTACTTCCATGAAACAAAAATCCACCATGCAGCTGGTGCTGATCACCGGCATGTCGGGGTCGGGCAAGTCGGTCGCGCTGCATGCGCTCGAGGACGCAGGTTTCTACTGCGTCGACAATCTGCCACCTGAACTGCTGGCAGACTTCATCGAGATCGAGCGTGAGCACCAGGCCGACCGGGGCGCGATCGCAATCGACGTACGCAGCGCAAAATCGCTGCCCGGGATGCCAGCACAGATCCAGAAACTGCGCAAGGCGGGCCAGCCACTGACGGTACTGTTCCTGGATGCCACGACCGACACGCTGGTGCGGCGCTTTTCCGAGACCAGACGGCTGCATCCGCTGTCGCACCGCGACTCGCAGGACCAGCATCATGCGCTGATCGAGGCGATCGAGCACGAACGCGAGTTGTTGTCCGAGCTGCGCGAGTACTCGCTCGTGATCGATACCAGCCAGCTCAAGGCCTCGCACCTGCGCACCGAAGTGCGCAAGCTGCTCGATCATGCACCGACTTCACTGACGCTGGTGTTCGAATCCTTCGGCTTCAAGCGCGGCGTGCCGATGGACGCCGATTTTGTGTTAGTATTGGGCTTGCTGCGTTATCTACACTACGAACCCGAGCTCAGGC
>ERZ1034365.647-NODE-647-length-18946-cov-3.167205_pt1 | contig 18946 bp, 16 predicted proteins | sample MGYA00520615_ERZ1034365 | MGnify/ENA primary metagenome ERZ1034365 (study PRJEB33736, sample SAMEA104284505) | Azolla filiculoides | biome: Urban; feature: Water surface; material: Ditch water | place: Netherlands | collected 2015-10-28 | depth 0-0.1 m ... | reverse complement strand
GGGTGTCTGGCCGGGGTCGGAGGCTGCCGCCTCGCCGGCCTGTGCGCCTGCTGTGGCGGCTGTCGACGTCTGTGCACGCCCGGCCTGCCAGAGCAGCGACAGGTCCTCGACCTTGTGGCCGACCGGCTCGGGCCGGCTCCAGGGGGCATTCCAGTGTTTGTCAAGGCTTGGCTGCTGGATGCCGAGTCCGAGCTGGACCCGCGGCATGGCCGGCCGGATCTCCGCCCCTGTCAGTGCACCCAAGTCTGCTGCCGGCTCATCGGTCGCCGGATCGGTCTGGCCCGCGGCTGGCGCGCTGGCTGCCGAGCGCGGCGTGGCCAGCGCATTCTCGATCGCGTGGCGCACCGCCTGGTGCACCTCGCGACCGTCGCGAAAGCGCACCTCGATCTTGGTCGGGTGCACGTTGACGTCGACCCGGGTCGGATCGATCTCGACGAACAGCGCGTAGCTCGGCTGGCGCTGGCCGTGCAGCACATCCTCGTAGGCGCTGCGCGCGGCGTGGCTGATCACCTTGTCGCGCACGAAGCGGCCGTTGACATAGGCGAACTGGCGGTCGGCGCGCGCGCGCGCGGCGTCCGGCAGCCCGGTCCGGCCCCAGACCCGGATGCCCTGGCCCTGCCAGTCGAGCGCCAGGCTCTGCGCGAGGAAATCCTGGCCCAGCACATCGCCCAGGCGCTGCGCCAGTGCGGCCTGCGGCTCGCCCGGGTGGCAGGCGCGCCACTGCTCGACCAGCTTGCCCTCGTGCCAGACCGTGAAGCCGACCTCGGGGCGCGCCAGGGCGTGCCGGCGCACCGCTTCCAGACAATGCGCGAGCTCGGTCGCGTCGGTCTTGAGGAACTTGCGCCGCGCTGGCGTGGCGTAGAACAGCTCGCGCACCTCGATGGTGGTGCCGTGGGTGCGCGCGGCGGGCGCGAGCTCGCCGGTGCGTCCGTGCAGCATCCAGGCGTGGCCGTCTTCGCTGCCGGCCTCGCGCGACAGCAGGCTGACGTCGGCAATCGAATGGATGGCGGCCAGCGCTTCGCCGCGGAACCCCATGGTGTGGACCGATTCGAGTTCCTCGAGGTTGCTGATCTTGCTGGTCGCATGGCGCTTGAGCGCCGCCGGCAGTTCCTCGCGCGGGATGCCGCCGCCATCGTCCTCGACCGAGATCAGCCGCACGCCTCCGGCCAGCAGCCGCAGCGTGATCTGGTGCGCGCCGGCATCGAGCGCGTTGTCGAGCAGCTCGCGCACGACCGAGGCCGGGCGCTCGACCACCTCGCCGGCGGCGATCTGGCTGATCAGCTCGTCGGGCAGTTCGCGGATCGGACGACGCGGCGCGGGTGCGGTGGCACAGAGCAAGGAGTCGGGCAGGGAAGGGGCGCTGGGGCTGGAATTCACCCCCGAATTGTAGGTGGCCGGCCGGTCTGCCGCTTTTGTCATCCGGAGGCGGGATAATCTTGCATCATGGACATGATTCCCTTCCTGATCGATTTCATCCTTCACGTCGACAAGCATCTGCAGTCTTTTGTCGCCAACTATGGCGCCTGGGTCTACGCGCTGCTGTTCCTGATCATCTTCGTCGAGACCGGCCTGGTCGTGATGCCCTTCCTGCCGGGCGACTCGCTGTTGTTCATCGTCGGCGCGCTGGCGGGCGCGGGCCTGATCAGCCTGCCGCTGGCCATGGGCCTGCTCGCGCTCGCGGCCGTGCTCGGCGACCAGCTCAACTACACCATCGGGCGCTACTTCGGGCCCAAGGTGTTCCAGTGGGAGGACTCGCGCTTCTTCAACAAGCGCGCCTTCGAACAGGCCCATGCCTTCTACGAGCGCTATGGCGGCATCACCATCATCCTGGCCCGCTTCATGCCCTTCATCCGCACCTTCGCGCCCTTCGTCGCCGGCGTGGCGGCGATGTCGCGCCCCAAGTTCACCGCCTACAACGTCGGCGGCGGCCTGCTCTGGGTCTGCGGCCTGACGCTGGCGGGCTACCTGTTCGGCAACCTGCCCTGGGTCCAGACCCATCTCAGCAAGATCATCTGGGCCCTGATCCTGGTGCCGGGCCTGATCGCGCTGTTCGGTGCCTGGCGCGCCGGTCGCCAGCCGGCCTGAGCGCACCCGGAAATTTCCGGTCGGACTGATCAGGGGGCTAGCGCAGCGGCTGCGCTTGCTGTAAGTTAGCGCTGTCCATTGATCATTTTTGCTTTATCCATCGTGGGGGTTGAACATGACGAAGCACCATAGCCCGGCCGACCAGCAGGAGCCGCATGCCCGCAAGGTCGAGAACGACCACAACAAGGTGGGCGAGCAGGATGCCACCCAGCTCAACCAGGGCCATCGCACGCCCGAAAGCCGCAGCGACCGCGAGTCCCATGTCGGCAGCCACAACCAGTCGCAGGAAAGACGTCATTCGCCGGGGCGCGGCGACTGATTGACTCGCGCGTGACGGGCATCGTCAGGCGATGCGGGCTGCCCAGGCAGCCCGTTTTCATGGATTGCTGCTAAAAGCCCAGGTTCTCGATCGCGTCGACGACCATGCCGGTGCCGATGATCAGTAGCAGGATGTCGTTGTCCACCCGCACATACTCGTAGCCGGCGGGTGGCCGTCCGAGCTGGCGTCGCAGTTCGACCGGCAGCGGGTAGCGCACCAGATCGCGCGGCAGTTGCTGTCCGAGCCGCCATTTCCTGGCCTGGCCGGGCGGCAGGCAGCCGTTGTTCTTCTTGGCCAGGCCGGGCGGACAGCGGCCGGCCCTGACCCGGGGCTCGAAATAGTCGCGCACCGATTCCCGGTGCCGGTCGCCGAACTGCGCACGGTTGCCGGGCTGGGACTGGTTGCCCTCATGCCGCAGCCTGCGCCCCCGGTCCTGTTCCGCGCCGTAGCCGGCCGGTTCGTGCATTTCATCGCGCAACTGGTCGCGCTGGTGTCCCCGGCCACCGACCCAGTCGGGCTTCTCGGCCCAGCAAGACAGGGTGACGGCACTGGCGCACAGTGCGATGGCGGCAATCTTGGCAAAACTCATGCTCTTCCTCCCTATGTATTCATCAGGCAGGAGCATTAGGCCGCAATTGCTGCCCCGCTTCAAGGCTGGCGCAGTGGCGCAGGGTCGTTCGCTCAGTCGTGGCCCAGGGCCTGCAGCACGCGCTTGAAGGCCGCGAGGTCGGCCTCGGCGACCTGGCCCAGCTTGTCCTTCATGTAATGGTCGGCGGAGCCGGCGATGGCGCTCTGGCGTTGCTGGCCTGCTGCGCTGAGCTCGAACCGTCCGTCGTCGCGGCGGCGCACCAGCCCTTGCTGGTCCAGTCCGGCCAGTCCGTCGTTGACTTCTTCCGCTTCCAGATAGGTGGCTCGAGCGAGCTCGGCCGGATCGCAAGCGCCCTCGAGCAGCCGGTTGATCAGGCGCGACATCGGCATCGTCAGGCCCAGCGCCTGCCGGTGTGATTCGAAGTCCAGCGACAGGCGCTGGCTGGCGTAGATCAGCTGGCGCAGCAGCTCGGAGTCAGACAGCTCGGTTGCCGCGCTCTGGCCGCTCTGCGGGACGGCCTCGGCCAGCGCCGGGTGTTCCTGGGTCACGCCGTAATGCCCCTGGGTGAACAGCAGCGGTGCGCCCTCGTAGCGCGCGTAGCGCTCGACATGGCCGACCAGGATCAGGTGGTCGCCGCCCTCGTGCACCTGCTCGAGCCGGCATTCGAGGTGGGCGATCGCGCCCTCGATCAGCGGCGCGCCCTGCAGGCCGGCCTGCCAGCGCGCGCGCTCGAAGCGCTCCGGGTGCGAGGAGCCGAACAGCTGCGAGAGTTCGACCTGGTCGTCAGCCAGCACGCTGACCGCGTAATGGCCGGCTTGCAGGAAATCCTGCGCGCTGGAGGATTCGCGCCTGATCGACCACAGCACCAGCGGTGGGGCCAGCGAGACGGCAGCGAAGGAATTGACCGCCATGCCGACCAGGCGCTCGCCGTTGCGCGCGGTCACGATCGTCACGCCGGTCGGGAACTGGCCCAGGCAGCGCCGCAGCGCGCGCCCGTCGGCAGCCGGGTCGCCGGCCTCGATCAGGGCACGTGCCGTGGCGTGGTGCACCGCCGCTTCGCTGGACAAATTTGCGCTGGCCTGGCTCATCTGGTGGTCTCTGGCTTGAGGGATGGAAGGGGAGGGCATCATAGCGGCTAGCTCATGTCCCTGGCAGCGGCGGGCTGTCGTCGCCCACGGTCGGGCTCACGGATGGGTTGGCATTCTTGTCATATTTATACTGATTTTCGCTCCATCGATTTGCTAAAATAACAACAATGCGCAGAAAAGCCTTGGTGACCTCGCCTGTCTTGCTGCCCTGTGGTCAGGGTTCGGGTTGCAATGCCTCGGGCCTGTACGGCGGCGCGAGGCCTGCAGCAGGCGGTTCGACATGATGTCGGGCCGCAAGACCTGGCTGCGCTTTGCGCTGCCTTTGCTGGCGCTCACGCTGCTGATCGTGCTGGTCGGTGCCTTTGGCTACCGCTACCTGAGTCAGCAGGTGCGCGACGAGACCCATCGCACCCTGGCAGTGATCGCCGAGCAGAAACGCCAGCAGATCGAGGATTCCCTGGCCGAGCGGCGCTTGGACGCCGAGCTGTATTTCTCCGGCCACTCGCAGCTCGAGCTGCTGTTCGAGCAATGGCTGCGCAGCGGGCGCCGGGACGCCGGGCTGCGCGAGCAGATCAGGGACCGGATGGCCGAGCTGGCCCGGGTGCGTGCCTGGGAAGGGCTGGCCGTGCTCGACCCGCGCGGCGGCATGATGCTGTCGGTCGGCGATGTGCGGCACGGGCAGGTGTCCGAGCTGGCGCGCGAGATTGCGCGCCAGCCCCGCATCGAGCTGGTCGACCTGCAGCGCCAGGCCGGTGGCACGGCCCAGTACGGCCTGCTCGCGCCCATGGGCCGCCCGGGCCAGCCGCCGCTGGGCATTGTCTACGTGAGCTGGCATGCTGACCGTGACCTCTATCCGCTGGTCGAATCCTGGCCGGTGCCGACCCAGACCGCCGAAACCTACCTGGTGCGGCGCGATGGCGAGCGGGTCATGTTCCTGACGCCGTTGCGCCATCGGCGCGATGCCGCGCTGGTCTTGAGCCAGCCGCTCAGCACGCCCGATCTGCCGGCCGCGCGCGCGGTCAAGGGCGAGCGCGGCATCATCGCCGGCGGACGCGATTACCGTCGCGTGCCCGTGCTGGCCTATTCCGCCGCCGTGGCCGGCAGTTCCTGGCTGATGATTGCCGAGATCGACGAGGTCGAGGCCTACGCCGGCGTGCGCACCCTGTCCTGGGTCGTGGCGCTGGTCATGGGGCTGGGACTGCTGCTGGTCTACAGCGCCGGTTACCAGTCCTGGCGCCGCGATCGCCAGGCGCAGCAACTGGCCTTGCTGCAAGCCCAGCGCGCGGCCGAGGCACGCTTTCGCGTCATGTTCGAGCAGGCCGCGCTTGGCGCGGTGCTGGTTGACGCGCGCGACGGCCGCATCGTCGAGGCCAATGCCCGCTTTGCCGGGATGCTCGGGCGCAGTCCGGCCGAACTCGAGGGCCAGGATCCGCTGCAGTTCACCCACCCGGACGATGTCGCCGAGAGCCGTGCCGGCATGGCCAGGCTGCTGGCGGGCGAGGTCTCCAGTCTCAAGCTGGTCAAGCGCTATCTGCGGCCCGACGGGGCCCAGGTCTGGGCCAGCCTGAGTGGCGCGCCGGTGCAGGAGGGGCCGCAGCGGCCTGCGCTCTGCCTGGTGCTGGTGGAGGATGTCACCGAGCGACGCCAGATCGAGGAGCGCCTGCGCATCAGCCAGGAGCGCCATCGCCTGATTGCCGAGAACGCGATCGACGTGATCGTGACGCTCGACATCAACGGCCGCTACACCTATGTCAGTCCTTCGGTCGAGAAGCTGTGCGGCTACCAGGCCGACGAGGTCATGCGCCAGAGCCTCGACCAGTTGCTGACGCCGGCCTCGAGCAAGACCGTCCAGGCCTATTTCCAGTCGCTGCGCGAGCGCCAGGCCGCCGGGCTGCCGCTCGAGAGCTTCCGGGCCGAGATCGAGCAGCGGCACAGGTCCGGCGCCACGGTCTGGGCCGAGATCATGATCAGCCCGCTGGTCAGCGCCGATGGCCGCTTCGTCGAGGTGCTGGGCGTGGCGCGCGACATCAGCGAGCGCAAGCGCTACGAACACGAGCTGCAGCAGGCCTACGATGCCGCCGAGGCGGCCAATGCGGCCAAGAGCGAATTCCTGGCCCACATGAGCCACGAGATCCGCACCCCGATGAATGCCGTGCTCGGGCTGGCCCAGGTGCTCGAGCGCGAGCCGCTCTCGAGCCAGCAGCGCGAGATGGTCGAGCGCATCCGCAGCGCCGGCCAGTCGCTGCTGGCCATCCTCAACGATGTGCTCGACCTGTCCAAGATCGAGGCTGGCCAGCTGCGCCTGGAGCCGCGGCCCTTCGAGCTCGCCACGCTGCTGGCCAATGTCGACAGCCTGATGGGCCAGGCCGCCCGCTCCAAGGGCCTGAACCTGCAGCTGCAGGGACCGCAGCCCGCGCTCGGCACCCTGCTCGGTGACGGGCTCAGGCTCGAGCAGGTGCTGCTCAACCTGCTCGGCAATGCGGTCAAGTTCACCGAGCAGGGCGCCATCGAGCTGCGCGTGCGCGTGACCGAGCAGGAGCCGGCCAGTCTCTGGCTGCGCTTCGAGGTCATCGACAGCGGCATGGGCATCGCCCCCGAGGCGCTCGAGCGGCTGTTCTCGCCCTTCACCCAGGCCGATGCCGGCATCGGCCGGCGCTTTGGCGGCACCGGGCTCGGCCTGTCGATCTGCAAGCGGCTGGTCGAGCTGATGGGCGGCGAGATCGGCGCCGAGAGCCAGCCCGGCCAGGGCAGCAACTTCTGGTTCGAGCTGCCGTTCGAGCGCACCGCGCTGGCCTGCGAGCCCTCGATCCGGCGCGCGCCGCCCGGGCCTTGCGCGCCGCGCCTGGTCGGCGCGCATGTCCTGGTGGTCGACGACAGCGCGATGAACCGCGACCTGGTCGAGCGCGCGCTGCGGCTCGAGGGCGCGAGCGCGACCCTGGCGGCCGATGGCCAGCAGGCGCTGCAGCTGCTGAGGTCGAGCCCGGCCGCCTTCGACGCGGTGCTGATGGACATCCAGATGCCGGTGCTCGACGGCCTGAGCGCGACCCGCCTGATCCGGGGCGAGCTCGGCCTGCGCGAGCTGCCGGTGATCGCCTTCACCGCCGGCGTGCGCGAGGAGCAGCAGGCCGCCGCGCGCGCGGCCGGCGCCAATGAGGTGTTGCCCAAGCCGATGGACCTCGAGCAGCTGGTCACGCTGCTGTCCGGCTGCATCCGGCCCCGGCCACCAGGCTCCGGAACCGAAGCCCGGCCTGCTGCATCGTCTGTTGCGCCGGGCGTGCCTGCTGCCTTGCCCGCGCCGGGTGCCAGCACGCCAGCCGCTGCGGCTGCAAACGCCAGCCCAGGCGCAGCGAAGCACGCCAAGGCAACGGGTTTCCCGGTCATCGCCGGACTCGACAGTGAGCGCGCCGCGCAGCGCCTGGGCGGCGACCGCGAGATCTTCCTCGATCTGCTCGCGATGTTCGTCGCCGAGCATCGCGACGCCGTGCAGCAGGTCCGGGGCGAGCTCGCGCGTGGCGAGCGCGAGGCCGCTGCGCGCCGCATGCACACCCTGCGCGGCAGCGCCGGCTTCCTGTGCGCGACCGGGCTGATGCAGTCGGCCGCCACGCTCGAGGAGGCGATCGATCGCGGCCAGGAGGAGCTGGAGCCGGCGCTGCAGGCGCTCGAGCAGTCGATCGCCGGCCTGGTCGAGGCCAGCGCGCCCTGGCGCTGAGCAGCGCTGGCTTTCTTGTCGCCTCGGCTTCGGCTTCCGGCGCCGACCTATACTCCTGCTCCATGCTGCCTTTCGCCCGACTTCAGCGCCTGTTTCCCTTCCTGGCTTGGCCGCGACCCGATGCGGAGTTGCTGCGCAGCGAGGCGCTGGCCGGTCTCGCGGTCGGCCTGATGGTGATCCCGCAGGGCGTGGCCTATGCCGTGCTGGCCGGCATGCCGCCGGTCACCGGCATCTATGCCTCGATGCTGCCGGCCTTGCTGGCGGTGCTGTTCAGCGCCTCGACCCGGCTTTCGGTCGGCCCGACCGCGCTGAGTTGCCTGCTGGTGGCGGCTTCGCTCGGCGGCCTGGCCGAACCCGGCAGCGCACGCTGGGTCGAACTCGCGGTCTGGCTGGCGCTGCTGTCGGGACTGCTGCAGATCGCGCTCGGCTGGCTGCGCTTTGGCTGGCTGCTCAACATCGTCAGCGCGCCGGTGCTGATGGCTTTCACCCAGGCCGCGGCGCTGCTGATCATCGCCTCGCAACTGCGCGATCTGCTCGGCATTCAGATTTCCTGGCGGCAGTGGCTGCAGTCGCCTGGCCTGCACGGGCCCGCGCTGGCCTTCGGCCTGGGCAGCTTTGCGCTGCTGTTGCTGTCGCGGCGCTGGAAGCCGGCCTTTCCCTCGGTCTTGCTGATCGTGCTGGCCAGCGCTGGCCTGTCCTGGGGTCTTGACTTCGAGGCCGGCGGCGGGCGCGTCGTGGGCGTACTGCCCCAGGGCCTGCCCGCGCTCTACTGGCCGTCCTGGCCTGGCTCCGAGACCCTCGGCCAGCTGCTGCTGCCGACCCTGGTCATCACGCTGGTCAGCTTTCTCGAGACCGCGTCGAGCGCCAAGGTCGACAGCGAGCGCCAGGGCAAGCGCTGGAACCAGGACCAGGACCTGATCGGGCAGGGGCTGGGCAAGATCGCCGCCGCCCTCAGCGGCGCCTTTCCGACCAGTTCGTCCTTCTCGCGTTCGGCGCTCAATCTCTATGCCGGCGCGCGCACCGGCTGGGCCACGCTGTTTTCGGTCTTGGTGGTGCTGTTGGCCTTGTTGCTGTTCACGCCGGTGCTGCGCCATGTGCCGCAGGCGGTGCTGGCCGCGATCGTGCTGGTCGCCGTGCTGGGCCTGGTCAGGCCGCGCGAATTCCTGCGCCTGTGGCGCATCTCGCGGGTCGAGGCCTGTACCGCCGGCGCCACCTTCGCGATCACGCTGCTGTCGGCCCCCGAGCTGCACTGGGGCGTGCTGGCCGGGGTGCTGATGGCGCTGAGCCATTTCGTCTACCAGCGCCTGCATCCGCGCATCATCGAGGTTGGCCGGCATCCCGACGGCAGCCTGCGCGACCGCCATCTCTGGCAGCTGGCGCCGCTGGCACCGCAGACCTATGCGCTGCGCATGGACGCGGCGCTCGACTTCGCGGCGGCGGCCGAGTTCGAGCGCGCGATCGTCGAGTCGCTGGCCCGTCAGCCCGACATCCGCCATGTCTGCCTGCTCGCCCATGCCATCAACCGGATCGATGCGACCGGCGTCGATACCTTCTGCAAGCTGCGCGGCCAGCTCGGCGTGCGCGGCATCACGCTGCACCTGAGCGGGGTCAAGCTGCCGGTCGAGACCGCGCTGCGGCGCGCTGGCGCCCTCGAGGCCGGGCCGTTCCTGGTCGAATACCGCACCGACGCCGAGGCGCTGGCCGCCTTGTCCCGTCTGGCGGTGCTGCCCGACGACATCGCCGCTGCGGCGATCTGAGCCCGGCAACCGCATGGAGCTGGCGCAACCGATCACCCCGGCCGGTCAAAGCCATCGTGTGCTGCTGCGCATGGGCTGGGCCTTGGTGGCGCTGCTGCTGCAGCTGCTGCTCGGCACGCTGGGCTTCCTGTATTTCGGGCAGGAAGGCACCGAACCCTTCGATGCCTTCTACATGACGGCGATTTCGATCACGACCGTGGGTTACGGCGAGGTGGTCGACCTCACGCACTCCGATGCGGGTCGACTGTTTGCGGCATTCGTGTCCTTTGCGGGTTTCGGCACGCTGACCTTCATTTTCTCCAGCCTGACCGTCTTCTTTCTCGAAACCGACCTCAACGAGGCGCTGCGCCGACGCCGCATGGAAAAAGCCATACTCAAGCTCAAAGACCATTACATCCTGTGCGGGTTCGGTCGCGTCGGTCGCAACGTCGCGACCGAGCTGATCGTCACCGGCCATCGCTTCGTCGCGATCGAGCCCAATGCCGACGAGCTCGGGCGCTTCCTCGAGCGCCAGCCCGGCCTGCTCTATATCCAAGGCGATGCCTCCGACGACGACTTGCTGCTGCGTGCCGATCTGGCCGAGGCTCGAGGCTTGTTCGCGGTGACGGGCGACGACAGCCGCAACCTGATGATCTGCCTGACCGCGCGCCAGCTCAACCCGACCGTGCGCATCGTCGCGCGCTGCCACGAGATGCGCAACGCCGACAAGATGCGCAAGGCGGGTGCCGATGTGGTGGTGTCGCCCGATTTCACCGGTGGCATGAGCATTGCCTCCTCGATGATCCGGCCGCATGTGGCGTCTTTCTTCGACGAGATGCTGCGCTCCGAGCTCAATACCCGGATCGAGGAGGTGCCCGTGCCCGAGGGCTGGACGCCGCGCCGCCTGTCCGAGTTCGGCCGGCGCAGCGCCAGCCACATGCTGCTGGGGGTGCGCCTCGACGGCCACCTGGAGCTCAATCCCGGCGACGATTTCTGGCTCCAGCCCGGCCAGATCCTGCTGATCATGGCCGACGCCGCCGGTCGCCAGACGCTCGAGCGCCGTCTGGCCGGCCTCGACTCAGTCTGACTCGAGGCGCCTGGCGCCCAGGCGCTCGCTGATCTCCTGCGTCGCCTGTCTGAGCGTCAGCGCCTGCGGGCTGGCGGGCCCGAGCTGCATGCTGGCGGTGGGCCCGATCGCGGCGATCACCAGGGTCAGCCGGCCAAAGCCGTCGAACACCGGTGCCGCCAGTCCGCTGATGCCCAGGTGCAGCTCGTCTTGCACCCGGCTGATGCCGCTCTGGCGCACGGCCTGCAATTCGGCCGCGAAGCCGGACTCGTCCAGCGCGCCGGCATGGCCTTCGCGCGCCAGCGCCTGCGCGACTTCCTCGGCCGGGCGCAAGGCCGCGAATACCTTGCCGGTCGCGGTGTGGCGCATCGAGGCCGCGCTGCCGTGGCGCATCGAAATGTGGATCGGCGTCGGCCCTTCCTCGACCCGAATGATGATCGGCGACTGTCCGCCCCAGACCGCCGCCGACACCGTGCAGCCGAGCTTGTGCGCCAGCCCCGGCAGGGCGGCGATGGCCAGCCGGACCGGGTCCACCTGCTGCAGGCTGATCAGGCCCAGCTGCATCGCCAGCGGTCCCAGGCCGTAGTGGCCGCTGGCCGGGTCCTGCTCGATCAGGCCCAGCTTGCCAAAGCTCACCAGGTAGGGATGGGCCTTGGCCGGCGTCATCTCGGCCTCGCGCGCGAGGTCCTTCAATGCCATGCGCCGTCCGGTGTGCGCCAGCGCCTTCAGCAACTGGCCGCCGACCTCGACGCTCTGGATGCCGCGCGAGGTACGCGTTTCGCCCTCATCGTGGCCGGTGGTGTCGCTGACGGCAGCAGGGTTTTTCGGGGCGGGAGTTCTGACCATGGAGGCTATTGTCCCCGCAGAAGGCGGGGGTTTCATCATGACCAAGGGTTTTTACCTAATCGAATCGGTTTGTCAATGACGAAAATTCTGGCTACCATGGCGGCTAGATATTTCGTAAAACATGTTCGTCATTGACGAATTTCAACCCGGAACCGCCATGAGCAGCAAGACCTTCGCCTCCGCCGCCGACCTCGAGGAAAAGAAAATCACCTTCGAGAAGCTGTCCGAGCATGCCTACGCCTACACCGCCGAGGGCGACCCGAACACCGGCATCATCATCGGCGACGACGCCGTGATGGTGATCGACACCCAGGCCACGCCGGTGATGGCGCAGGACGTGATCCGCCGCATCCGCGAAGTCACCGACAAGCCGATCAAGTACGTGGTCATGAGCCACTACCACGCGGTGCGCGTGCTGGGTGCCTCCGCCTACATGGCTGAGGGCGGCGAGCAGATCATCGCCAGCCGCGACACCTACGACCTGGTGGTCGAGCGCGGCGAGTTCGACAAGGCCAGCGAGATCGGCCGCTTCCCGCGCCTGTTCCAGAACGTCGAGAGCGTGCCCGAGGGCCTGACCTGGCCGACCATGACCTTCGAAGGCAAGATGAGCATCTGGCTCGGCAAGCTCGAAGTCCAGCTGATCCAGCTCGGCCGCGGCCACACCAAGGGCGACACCGTGGCCTGGATTCCGTCCGAGAAGATCCTGTTCTCGGGCGACCTGGTCGAGTTCGATGCCACCCCCTACGCTGGCGACGCCTATTTCAAGGACTGGCCGCAGACGCTCGACAACGTCGCCGCGCTCCAGCCCGAGAAGCTGGTGCCCGGCCGTGGCGCCGCGCTGACCACGCCGGAGCAGGTGCAAGCCGGCCTGAGCGGCACGCGCGACTTCATCAAGGACCTGTACCAGAGCGTGCAGGCCGGTGCCGCCGCCGGCAAGGACCTGCGCGCGGTCTACGAGGAGACCTTCGCCAAGCTGAGTCCCAAGTACGGCCACTGGGTCATCTTCAACCACTGCATGCCGTTCGACGTCACCCGTGCCTATGACGAGGCCACCCAGTACACCGATCCGCGCATCTGGACCGCCGAGCGCGACCGCCAGATGTGGATCGCGCTCGAAGGCTGATCCCAGAACGAAGACCCGGCATCGATCCGGCGGCTTTCACCCCAGAGGCAAGACATGAAACGCGAAGACCTTTCTTCCTATCCCTTCCACGGCGACGGCGCGGCCGTGCAGGCGATCGAGTTCGCCTACCAGCGCTCGCCCGACCAGGACGCCGAGCGTCCGGCCCAGCATCCGGTCGTGATCGTCGGCGCCGGCCCGGTCGGCCTGACGCTGGCGATCGACCTGGCCCAGCGCGGCCAGCGCGTGCTGCTGCTCGACAACGACCACCGGCTCTCGATCGGCTCGCGTGCGCTGTGCTTTGCCAAGCGCACGCTCGAGATCTGGGACCGCCTCGGTGTCGGCGCGCCGATGGTCGAGAAGGGCGTGTCCTGGAACGTCGGCAAGGTCTTCCTGCGCGACGAGCAGCTGTACCAGTTCAACCTGCTGCCCGAGGACGGCCACGAGCGCCCGGCCTTCATCAACCTGCAGCAGTATTACTGCGAGGCCTATCTGGTCGAGCGTTGCCTGCAGCTGCCGAACATCGAGATCCGCTGGGACAACAAGGTCGCCGCGATCGAGACCCGCGATGACGGCGCGCTGCTGACCGTCGAGACCCCCGAGGGCAGTTACCGGATCGATGCCGGCTGGGTGCTGGCCTGCGACGGCTCGCGCTCGACCATGCGCCAGCTGATGGGCCTGGAGAGCAAGGGCCGCATCTTCCAGGACCGCTTCCTGATCGCCGACGTCAAGATGACGGCCGATTTTCCGACCGAGCGCTGGTTCTGGTTCGATCCGCCGTTCCATCCGAACCAGTCGGTGCTGCTGCACCGCGAGCCCGACAATGTCTGGCGCATCGACTTCCAGCTCGGCTGGGACGCCGACCCCGAGCAGGAGAAGAAGCCCGAGCACATCATCCCGCGCGTCCAGGCGCTGCTCGGCAAGGAGGTCGACTTCACGCTCGAATGGGCCAGCGTCTACACCTTCGCCTGCCTGCGCATGGACCAGTTCGTGCATGGCCGGGTGGTGTTCGCGGGCGACTGCGCGCACGGTGTCTCGCCGTTTGGCGCGCGCGGCGCCAACAGCGGCGTGCAGGATGCCGACAACCTGGCCTGGAAGCTCGACTGGGTGCTCAAGGGCCGCGCCGGCGTCGAGCTGCTGCAGAGCTACGGCCCCGAGCGCGAGTACGCCGCCGACGAGAACATCTGCAACTCGACCCGCGCCACCGACTTCATCACGCCCAAGAGCGAGATCAGCCGGATGTTCCGCGACGTCACGCTCGGGCTGGCGCGCGAGCATGAGTTCGCGCGCCGCCTGGTCAACAGCGGGCGCCTGTCGGTGCCGGCCACGCTGCATGGCTCTGCGCTCAACACGCCCGATGTCGATGTCTTTGCCGGCCAGCAGGTGCCGGGCGCAGCGCTGACCGATGCCCCGGTGCAACGCGCCGACGGCCAGCCGAGCTGGCTGCTGCGCGAGACCGCCACCGACTTCACGCTGCTGGTGTTCGGCGAGCTGCCGGCCTGGGCGCAGCAGATCGAACATCTGACGCCGGTCTCGATCGGTCGCGACCTGCTCGATGTGCAGGGCCTGGTGGCCCAGCGCCTGGATGCCAGTCCGGGCAGCGCCTACCTGATCCGCCCGGACCAGCATGTGGCGGCCCGCTGGCGCCAACCGAGCGCAGCCGGCGTGCACGTCGCGCTGGCCACCGCCACTGCCCAGTCGCGCCCCGCCGTGGCCGCCACCGCCGTCTGAGTCCCACCAGGAAAACACCATGCTGAACACCCAAGTCACCCAGTTGCCCTACGACGACATGTACCAGGCGCTGATCGAGGCCCACCAGGGCCTGAGCACCGAGCAGAGCCATGTCATGAACGCGCGCCTGGTGCTGCTGCTGTCCAACCACATCGGCGACCTGGCCGTCCTCAAGCAGGCCTATCAGCTGGCGCGCGGCCGGGACGCTGCGGCAGCGCTGTCGCCGGATGCCGGCAAGCGCGCCATCACGCCGGTGGCGCCGACGCATGCGGCCTGACTGGCTCTGAACAGATCTGTGCGGGGTAGGTCTGCTGTGGACTGGCCCTGTGCCAACTTGAGTGGCAACAAAAAACCCGGCTTCAGGCCGGGTTTGCTCGCTTGTCGCGTGATGAGTCGCGACTGGCTTTCTGGTGTCTTCGGAATAGGGTGACGAGCCTTGACCCCGGCACTGGCTCCGCGGTTAGGGCTGCTTGGTTCCCCACCTGACCCGGTTGGCCGCTTCCCCATGCGGGAAGGCCCGTCGAGCGTGATTGTAGCCTGAATCAGTCGCCCATCACCAGGCCCTCGCGCCGCGTGTCAGCGCCGCCGAAATAACCGCCCGGCACCCGCGCTATCGCCTGCAGGCCGCTGGTCATGTCGATTTCCCGGATCTCGTGGCCGCGCGCCTTGAGTGCCTCGAGGGTGGCAGCGGGGAAGCGCCTGGCTTCGAGCAGGGTCGGGCCGTTGTCTGACAGCAGCGCGATCAGGCGGGGGACGGGGTGGGAAATCGCATCGGGTCTCCTGTTCACTTTTCCGGGCGGGTGATAAGGCGCATTTTCACTTCGAGGACCGGGGGCCCCAGACCTTAGAATCTGCGCCATGTCTTATGTCGTCCTGGCCCGCAAATACCGCCCGAAGAACTTCGCCGAAATGGTGGGGCAGGAGCATGTGGTGCAGGCCCTGGGCAATGCGCTGACCACCCAGCGCCTGCATCACGCCTATCTGTTCACGGGCACGCGCGGGGTCGGCAAGACCACGGTCTCGCGCATCCTGGCCAAGTCGCTCAACTGCACCGGCCCGGACGGACAGGGCGGCATCACGGCCGAGCCCTGCGGCGTCTGCGATGCCTGCCGCGACATCGATGCCGGGCGCTTCATCGACTACACCGAGCTCGATGCGGCCTCGAACCGTGGCGTCGACGAGGTCCAGGCCCTGCTCGAGCAGGCGGTCTACAAGCCGGTGCAGGGGCGCTTCAAGGTCTTCATGATCGACGAGGTGCACATGCTCACCAACACGGCGTTCAACGCCATGTTGAAAACGCTTGAAGAGCCACCTGAGCACGTTAAATTTATTCTCGCGACGACTGATCCGCAGAAAATTCCCGTCACTGTTTTGTCGCGTTGTCTCCAGTTCAATCTTAAGCAGATGCCACCGAGCGCCATCTCTGGACATCTGAGTCAAGTGTTGCAAGCTGAAGGTGTTCCCTATGACAACCCGTCGCTCGGATTGATTGCGCGTTCTGCCGCTGGCAGTATGCGCGACGCACTTTCACTGCTGGATCAGGCAATCGCTCATGGTGCTGGGCGCGTTGATGAAAATCAGGTTAGGGCGATGTTGGGTACGGTCGACCTTGATTTTTTGTTCAATATTCTTGAGGCTGTTGTTCAGGGAGATGCGGCTGAATTGATACGAATTGCTGCTGATATGGCACTTCGCAGTCTTTCATTTGGCGCTGCCTTGCAGGAATTGGCTTCACTCTTGATGCGTTTGCAGATTGCTCAGGCGGTACCTGCGGCGATTGACGATGACGAGCCGGAGCGGCAACGTTTGCTTGCTTTGTCTGATAGTTTTTCTCCAGAATTTGTGCAACTCGCCTACCAAATTGTGATTCACGGGCGAAATGATCTGGCGTTTGCTCCTGATGAGTACGCCGGTTTTGTAATGACTTTGTTGCGCCTGCACGGCTTTCGTCCGGAATCCGTGGGTGATGTTATCTCTTCACTGAATACGAGGCAGCCGAACTCCCTCAAGCAGCCAATTGAGGCGGTGAAAACAGTATCTTTGGTGCAGGATGCTGTTAAACCACTGGCGCTTGATCAAACAGAGGTGCCACTTGGGGTCTCGGATGACTGGCACTTGATCGTTGCCGAATTGCAATTAACGGGTTTGGCGCGTGAGCTCGCGCAGCATTGTGAATTGCGTGAACTCTCGGAGTCGCATTGCTTGTTGCGTCTGGCGCCTGCTCATGGCCATTTGCAGATGAAACCTTCGCCAGAGAAGCTACAGCAGGCCTTGGTTGATTATCTTGGGCGACCAATTGTTGTACGCTTTGAGATGGCCAAAATTGAGACCGATACGCCTGCTGCGACAGCAGGTCGCGAGCGCCAGGAGCGTCTGGCTCATGCGGTGTCTTCGGTTGAGCAGGATACTTTTGTGCGTGATGCTATTGATTTATTTGATGCGTCATTGATTGATTCTTCTATTAAACCTATTGCTTAAAGGAATTTCAGAATGATGAAGGGTGGTTTGGCTGGATTGATGAAGCAGGCTCAGGCAATGCAGGAAAACATGAAGAAGGCTCAGGAGCAGTTGAGTCTGGTTGAAGTCGAAGGTCAAGCCGGGGCCGGCATGATCAAAGTGCTAATGACCTGCGCGCACGATGTTCGCCGGGTCAGTATTGATCCCTCGGTTATGGATGATCGTGAAATGCTGGAGGATCTTATTGCCGCAGCTGTTAATGACGCCATTCGTCGTGGCGAGGCGCTGAGCCAGGAAAAAATGTCCGGCTTTACCTCTGGCCTGAATTTGCCGGCTGGCTTCAAGTTGCCGTTCTGAGTTTTTGTGTCTTCCTCCGGGCTTGAGTCGCTGATTGAAGCCTTGCGTTGTTTGCCGGGCGTCGGCCCCAAGTCGGCTCAGCGCATGGCTTACCATTTGATGCAACGCGAACGCAAAGGTGCCCAGCGCTTGGGTGAGTCGCTATTGCATGCGCTGGAGGCGGTACGTCATTGTCAGCGTTGCAATACCTTTACGGAAGGTGATGTTTGCGAGCGTTGCGCGTCGACGCGGCGAGACCGATCGTTACTTTGCATCGTTGAAACGCCCGTCGATATGAACATGATGGAGCAGACGCTCGCCTACAAGGGCTTGTACTACGTTTTGATGGGGAGAATCTCCCCTTTGGATGGCGTTGGGCCGCGCGAACTTGGTTTGGAGCGCCTGGTTGCCAGAGCGCTTGATGGCGAGGTGGAGGAGGTTGTTCTGGCGACCAATTTCACCAATGAAGGTGAAGCCACCGCACATTACCTGACGGTACTTTTGAATCAAAAGGGGATCCGTGTAACACGAATTGCCCGAGGTGTGCCTGTCGGCGGTGAACTGGAGTACGTCGACAGTGGCACTTTGGCTCAGGCGATGCGTGAGCGTAGGGGTGTATCCGAGTAAATCCACAGCGCCGCAGCTTTTAATCTGATGGCTAGCTGAAGTATAATAAGAGTTTTGTTTTTTATCCCATCCAATTCCTTTAGGGGTCAGCGCAATGAGCAATCAAGGAAAAATGGACTGCGGCAGACGAAATCTTATCGTTGCCACCGCAGCCGTGGGCGGGGCGGGTGCAGTTGCCGCGCTCGTGCCGTTTGTCTCCAGCTTGCTTCCTTCCGAGCGTGCCAAAGCAGCAGGTGCTCCGGTTGAAGTCGATATCAGTAAACTTGAATCCGGACAGATGATGACGGTCGAGTGGCGTGGTAAGCCGGTCTGGATCATCAACCGCACCAAAGAAATGCTGGAAACTTTGCCGAAGCTCGCAGATCAGGTAGCTGATCCCAAGTCGGAAAAAGAGCAGCAGCCTGCCTATGCCAAGAACGATACGCGTTCTATCAAGCCAGAGATCATGGTGGTGGTTGGTATTTGTACTCACCTCGGTTGCTCTCCTTCCTCAAAATTCAAGGCTGGTGCTGATGAAGGTATGTCTGGTGACTGGCTTGGTGGCTTCCTCTGCCCGTGCCATGGTTCAACTTTCGATTTCGCTGGCCGCGTGTTCAAGGCGAAACCTGCCCCGACCAATCTCGAAGTGCCGCCGCACGTGTATCTCACCGATACCCGTATCCTGATCGGCGAAGACAAGAAGGGAGCATAAAAATGGCTGGCGGAACTTTCGAAAAATACAAGTCTGATGGCTCATTGGCTGGCAATGCCCTTGAGTGGGTTGATGCCCGTTTTCCGGCGACGTCCTTGTGGAAGGGTCACCTTTCCGAGTATTACTGCCCGAAGAACTTCAACTTCTGGTATTTCTTTGGCTCACTGGCCTTGCTGGTGCTTGTCATTCAGATCGTGACCGGTATTTTCCTGGTCATGCATTACAAGCCTGATGCAGCATTGAACGCGAGTGGTGTGCCTATCGCGTTTGCCTCAGTCGAATACATCATGCGCGATGTGCCTGGTGGCTGGTTGATTCGCTACATGCACTCGACCGGCGCCTCGGCCTTCTTTATCGTGGTTTATATGCATATGTTCCGTGGCCTGCTCTACGGTTCGTATCGCAAGCCGCGTGAGCTGACCTGGCTGTTTGGTGTGGGCATCTTCCTGGTGCTGATGGGCGAAGCATTCTTCGGCTATCTGTTGCCTTGGGGTCAGATGTCTTATTGGGGTGCTCAGGTTATTGTTAACCTGTTCGGTGCGATCC
>ERZ1034365.645-NODE-645-length-18981-cov-3.105004_pt1 | contig 18981 bp, 14 predicted proteins | sample MGYA00520615_ERZ1034365 | MGnify/ENA primary metagenome ERZ1034365 (study PRJEB33736, sample SAMEA104284505) | Azolla filiculoides | biome: Urban; feature: Water surface; material: Ditch water | place: Netherlands | collected 2015-10-28 | depth 0-0.1 m ... | reverse complement strand
GAAGAAGAAGGCGTGCGTCTAGCCAACGACACAGAGTACGGATTGGTGTCTTATGCCTACACCAGCAACGCCAAGCGCCAGTTGCGCCTGATTGAAACCCTGGATACCGGCATGACCGGAATCAACTCTGGGTTGGTATCTAACGCTGCTGCACCGTTCGGTGGCACCAAGGCATCAGGTTTGGGCCGCGAGGGTGGCGCCGAGGGAATTGATGAGTACCTAGAAGTTAAGTACGCGTTTATTCCAGACCCTTTTGCCTAAATCAACTTTCTGAGTTTGCCCTAATGGGGCTGGCTAAATCTATCTTGGCTGCAGAGTGACGTTAGGCATTTCTGGTGCCGGAATCCAACCGCCGATTGAGTCTTCGAAATCTGTGAAGCGCTGATTATTTAATTCGGCCCGATTATTCCAATCGTTTCTTGCCTGCACGATTTCTTCGTTGCTGCGGCCAATGAAGTTCCACCACATCAAAATCTTTTCGCCAAATGGTTTGCCACCAAGCATCAAAATAATTGCATCTTGATCTGCCCGAATAGTTATTTCGTTTTCGCCGGCAGCGCGATAAATAACGCTTGACGTAGGCGCTGTTTCATCGCCGATGGTAATTGAACCTTCAGCCGGCATGAAACCATACTCAAATTCCGAATTCAATTTCAGAGTCACAGATTCACCGGCGGCAATTCTTAGTTCGGCACCCATTAGTGGACTAAAAGTTTTTGTTGGCGCCAAAACTTTGGCCAGTTCGCCAGCTAAAACAGTGACCTGTGCCTGACCGCCAGAAGATGTTGGTACTTGAAATTTTGGCAAATTGGCTTGGTGTTCAAACTGGGGCGCAGTATTTATTGAATCTTTTGGCAGAGCCACCCACAGCTGCACCGCGTGCAAATTCTCTGGGCCAAGCGCGGAATTCCCAGCAAGTGAAATTTCACTGTGTGAAATACCATGACCCGATGTCATGAGGTTTAGCTGACCGGGTTCAATTAATTGAACGCTGCCGATTGAATCTCTGTGTTCGATACGGCCTTCGATAAGCCAGGTGACCGTTTGCAATCCGGTGTGCGGGTGAGCGGCAACCACCATGCCATCGGTTTGTTTGGTGGGGCCAAAGTGATCTACAAAACACCAGGCGCCAATCATTTTTAGTTTGGCGTGCGGCAAAGTGCGGCGCACCTCTATGCCGGTTCTAGTGCTTAGTTTTACCGGCCGCCATTCAATAAGCATCTTGTTGCCAACTCTACTGAGAGATCAGTAGAGCAGCTGATACACCAATCGTGTAGTCACCGTGCTGGAGTTTGCTGCCGTTTTGGGTTTGATTTCCGTTTACCGTAATTATCGATTCAGCCGTGACAGGCAAATCAATCTGGGCCTCAACACCAAAAGGAACCTTTAGCTTTGCGTTAAAGTCTCCAGACTCAGCCAGCTGCCAATCAATGGCCAAGCGGCCGTATCCGGTTTCAATTGAACCCTTGCAGGAATCTATGCCTTGAACCGGCTTAGGTGCCACCACCACTGTTTGGTAACCGGGTGATGAGAGCTCAAGGCCAAGAACGTTTCGGTGAATCCAATCAAGCACAGCACCGTAGGCATAGTGATTGAAAGAAATCATCGAGTGGTCATCGGGGTCGGCGGCTTCGCTGTCTTCCATCTTTCCGGTTGAGATGGCGCCATCGGCGGCAATTGCGTCCCAGCGTTCCCAAATGGTGGTTGCGCCCATGGTGATTGGAAACAACCAGCTGAGTGGTTTTTCACGAAGCAACATTTGGTAGGCCTCTTGCCATTTGCCGTTTCGGCTTAGAGCATCAAGAATCACCGGGGTACCCAAGAAGCCAGTTGAAATACGACCCTCGTCTTTGCGCACAATCTGAGCCAATGTCTCTGCGATTTTGGCTCGTTCTTCCTGCGGGGCAATTTCAAATTCCAAAAGAATAGAACAACCGGTTGTGGTTTGCATTGCTGCCGGTGCCAGCTCTTGCCAGATTGCTGCATTCACCTCGTCACTAATGGACTGATACTTATTGGCCATTGCTGGCTCGCCAACCACGCGTTCAGACTTGGCCAATAGCTTTGCCGAGTAGGCCAGATATGCGTTTGCCATGAAATGACTTGAGGTCTTTGCCGCCCAGGGTTGATCAACTGGAGCATCAGGGTCAAGCCAGTCACCTAACTGCATGATTGGCGGAAACAGCTGGCCTTCGCGCATGCCGGCAAAGTAATCTACCCAGCGGCGCATTGTGCCCAGCTGGTCTCGAAGCACCTGCACATCGCCATAGCTTTGGTAAAGCGCCCACGGAATAACCGTTGCGGCGTCGGCCCAGCCGGCCGTTGCATGCTCTGTGAACATGGTTGGCCCACCATTTTGCAAATCAAGAATGTTTGGCACCACGATAGAAATATTTCCATCGGCTCTTTGTTCTAGAGTCATGTCTTTCAGCCAAGAACGCATAAATGCATCGCTGTCTACCAAGGTGTTGGCCGCATAAATAAATGCTTGGGCGTCTCCGGTCCACCCCATTCGCTCATCGCGCTGCGGGCAATCGGTAGGTATTGACACAAAGTTGTCGCGCTGCGACCACTTAACGTTGCTGATGAATTTATTCAGCAATTTATGTGAGCTCTTAAAGGTTGAACGGTCTTGATTGTCACTTGTGATGGCAACCGCCACCGCCGAAATTACTTTGGCTTCTGTAACTACGTCGGCAAATTGAAAACCGTGAAAAGTGTGCTTAGGCTCTAGCTCTTGAATTCCGTCTTTACCAAGAATGTAGGTGTCTGTTGCCTTGGCGCTGCGCAGGGCGCGCACGTGCAGGCGGTCATTTGGGCCGCCCTTTACGGTTGGTTCCAGAATCTCGGCGTGACGCACCACAACTTTGTCACCCAGCTTGCCATCTACCTTTAGGCGAACCCAACCCGATACATTTTGACCAGAATCAAGCAACACACGATCAGCTTGCTGGGTGAGCTTCATCTCTAGCTCTGCCTTTACGCGAACCGGCGCGATAGCCAGTGGCTCAAGCAACGACTTGTCCATTTCGCGAACAAGAACCGGTGACCAGGTTGAATCGTTAAACCCAGGCTTGCACCAACCAACCTGCGCCTGGGTCATGTCTAGGGTGCAGCCATCGTAGATAGATGCAAAGCGAACACCGCCGGTTGCGGTTTTCCAGTTCTCGCCGGTGGCAATTAGCTCAGAGGTGCCATCGGTGTATTCAATTTCAAGCTGCCCAAGAAAAGAGGTCTTGGTGCCATAGGAATTATTTTTGTTTTCCCAGCCAAGCTTGCCGCGGTACCAGCCATCGGTAAGCAGCGCACCAAAAGCGTTTTCGCCATCAAGCAAGTAGTGAGTTACATCGTGGGTATCAACCAGCAAGCGGAACTGATACGGGGTCCAACCCGGAGCCAAAATGTGATTGCCAACCTTTTGGCCATTGATGAGCACATCGTAGGTTCCGTGCGCGGTGGCATAAAGGCGTGCCTTGGCAACCTGCTTGGTGATGTTGAAGCTGGTTCGCAACAGCGCGGCGGGCTCATTTACGTTGCTGTCGTCACCAATTGCCACGGCCGTGAATTCTTCAGCAGAAAGAAGGCCCACCTCGTGTGATATAGCTGGGCTCCACTCAGACCAACCACCGGCACCGTTTGAATCAAGTGCCTCAATTCGCACGCGGTGAAAACTTACCTCACGGCTATTTTTTGGAACGTGCGGGGCCACCACAAACTGCGAAGCCGAAGATTTTGCTTGAGTCATTTCTAAGCCAACGGTGAATTCGGCATCAAGAGCCGATTGAATTTCGTAGGCAACCTGCGTTGAGCCCGCTGCAGCGCCAGAAACCTTCCAACTAAGTTCTATTGGACCGCCGGGTAACCCAATCTGCTTTGCCGGGTATTGGCTTCTAAGTGAAATCTGCATTTGGCTACTTCTTTTCGGTTAGGCGCTCCAAGACTTTAACGTGCCCTGGCTCTAGCTCTTCAAGTGAACGTACACCCAAAAGCTTCATGGTGCGAACCATGTCTGCCTGCAGAATGCTAATCATCTTGTCAACACCTTCGCGGCCACCGGCCATTAGGCCGTAAAGATAAGCGCGGCCAACAAGCGTGAACTTTGCGCCCTTAGCAATTGAAGCAATGATGTCGGCGCCGTGCATGATTCCGGTGTCTACGTGCACTTCGGCATCTTTTCCAATTTCTTTAACAGTCTCTGGAATTAGGTGGAAAGGAATTGGTGCACGATCTAGCTGACGACCGCCGTGGTTAGACAGAATAACCGCATCTGCCCCGGCCTTAACTGCAAGCTTCGCGTCTTCAACATTTTGAATACCCTTAACTACAAGCTTTCCCTGCCACTGCTGACGAATCCACTTGAGATCATCAAAGGTTACGGTTGGGTCAAACATTTTGTCGAGCAGTTCTGCAACGGTGCCGTTCCAAGAATCTAGTGAGGCAAACTTCAATGGGTCAGTAGTCAAGAAGTTGATCCACCAGGCCGGTCTTGGCAGTGCATCAATCACGGTGCCAAGGGTTAGTGCCGGCGGAATGGTCATACCGTTTCGCTTGTCACGAAGGCGGGCACCGGCCACCGGAACATCAACAGTTAGTAAGAGCGTGTCAAAACCTGCGGCAGCAGCGCGCTCTACCAGCGCCATGCTGCGGTCACGGTCTTTCCACATATAAAGCTGGAACCAGTTGCGGCCATTTGGTGCGGCCTCGGCAACCTCTTCAATAGAGCGGGTGCCCATGGTGGAAAGTGAGAAAGGAATTCCAGCGGCTTCAGCAGCCTGAGAGCCGGCAATCTCGCCCTCGGTTTGCATCATGCGAGTGAAGCCGGTTGGTGCAATTCCAAATGGCATGGCAACCTTTTTACCAAGCACCGTTGAACTCAAATCAACATCAGACACATCGCGCAGCACGCGCGGCTGGAATTCAATATCTTCAAATGCCTGTCTTGCGCGAGCCAAAGACAGTTCCTGGTCAGCCGAGCCATCGGTGTAATCAAAAGGCGCGGTAGGTGTGCGGCGCTTGGCGATATCGCGCAGGTCGTAAATTGTGAGTGCCTCTTTTAGGCGGCGCTCAGTTGCGTTCCAAGTAGGCGCCTTAAATTTCATTAGTTGCGCGAGGTCCTTTGGGTTTGGTACGCGGCGCTTAATTTTTGCCATCTGGTTCCTTACTTGGTTGGTATTTCGTTGGTGCAAAGTTTTTGTTAATGAACGCTCGCTGCCCCGATAATTTTGTCAGGTCGAAACCGCCCAGTGTGCTGTAAAAGTTTTGCGCCTGGGCCATTAGGTTGCCAATAGCTGTTGCCTCAACCGGGCCGGCCAGCACCTCTAAATTGCAACGATCTGCGGCCAGTTGGCTAAGCAATGTGTTTTGGCTTCCGCCACCAACAATGTTGAGGCGTTCAACTTTGCGGCCGGTGGCTAGTTCAATTTCAGCAATTGCAATGGCATAGGCATCGGCCAGTGATTCAAAAATGCAGCGGGCTATTTCTGCCGGAGTCTGTGGCGCTCGGCCACCGTTTCTAGACACGTGCACCTGAATGCGGCTTGGCATATTGCCAGGAGCCGCAAACTCGGGGTCATTCACATTTATGCGGGCACTGGTGGTTACCTTGCGGGCGTCTTCAACCAGCTCGGCAACATTTACGTGATTTCCAGATTCGTTCCAGGCGCGAAGGCTTTCTTGAATCAACCAAAGCCCACTCAGGTTTTTTAGAAATCTAGTTTTGGCAGCAACACCAAGCTCATTGGTGAAGTTTGCCTTTGACGCGTTGTCGTTTAGCACGGGTTCATCTGTTTCAACACCAATCAAACTCCAGGTGCCGCTTGAAAGATAGGCGCCATCGGCATCCAGATTTGGCACGGCCAGCACTGCAGATGCGGTGTCGTGTGATGCCACCGCCACGATTTTGGTTTCGCTAAGTGCGGGGTGCTGAATATCTGGGTTACTAAGAAGCCCGTATGCCTCGCCCGGCTGAATTAGTTCTGGCAAAAGTGTGGCAGAAAGGCGAAGCTTTTCACAAAGCCCTAGGTTCCACTGATGCGTGTGCACATCTAGCAAACCGGTGGTTGAAGCGTTGGTTACCTCGGCACGCTGCTTGCCGGTTAGTAGGTAGGCAATCAAATCTGGAATTAGCAAGAACTTATCTGCTGCTGCAAGCAGGTCTTCATTTTGAAGTTGCTCGGCGGCCAATTGGTAAAGGGTGTTAAAGGGCAAAAACTGCAAGCCCTTTTCTTGATAAAGATCTGCTTGAGAAACCATGTCGTGCACTGCACCAACACCCAAGTGATTTCGCTCATCACGATAGTGGCGTGGGGTTGCCAACATTTTGCCATCTGCATCAATGAGAGCGTAGTCAACCGCCCAGGTGTCTATGCCAACACTGATTACCTTTGCATTGTGGGCCGCAGCAAAATCACCAAGCTGCAATAACCCAGCCTTGATTGCTGAAAATAGTGCATTGAAGTTCCAAAAGAGTTTTCCGTCTTGCTCAACCGGGCCATTGGCAAACCTAGAAATCTCAACCAGCTCTAGGCCGGCTTCAGAAAAAACGCCAGCCATAACGCGACCACTGGATGCACCCAGATCAATCGCGCCAAAAACTGCGTTAGACAACTTGACTACCTATTAACGAAGGAACGCAGCTGCTACGCCTGCGTCAACAGGAATGTGTAATCCGGTGGTGTGGCTTAGTTCGCCCGCGGTCAAAGCAATTACTGCGTTGGCCACATTTTCTGGAACAACCTCGCGCTTTAGCAAGGTGCGCTGCGCGTAGAACTTGCCCAGGTCTTCTTCTTTCACGCCGTAGACCTTGGCACGCGAAGCGCCCCAGCCCTTGGCAAAGATTCCTGAACCACGAACCACGCCGTCTGGGTTGATTCCGTTCACGCGAATACCGTGCTCGCCAAGTTCTGCAGCAAGCAGGCGCACCTGGTGGGCCTGGTCTGCTTTGGTTGCCGAGTAGGCGATGTTGTTAGGGCCAGCAAAGACGCTGTTCTTAGAAGAGATGTAAATAATGTCTCCGCCAAGCTTTTGGTCTAGCAAAATGCGAGTTGCCTCACGCGAAACTAGGAACGAACCGCGCGCCATTACATCGTGCTGTAGATCCCAGTCGCGCTGGGTGGTCTCAAGCAACGGCTTAGAAATTGAAAGCCCGGCGTTGTTAACAATTAGGTCAACACCACCAAAGGCAAGCACGGCCTCGGCAAGCGCTTGCTTGATGGCCGCCTCACTGGTTACGTCAATACTTACGGCAACAGCGTTATCGCGGCCAAGGCTGGCGGCAACTTCTTGAGCTGCGGTCAGGTTGAGGTCGGCAATAACCACGCAACCGCCCTCGGCAACAATTCGCTCGGCGATTGCCTTGCCAATGCCGCTACCGGCGCCGGTTACAAATGCAACGCGGGTTGCTAGTGGCTTTGGCTTTGGCATGCGCTGCAGCTTTGCCTCTTCTAGTGACCAGTACTCAATGTTGAACTTTTCGGCATCGCTGATTGGTGCGTAGGTAGAGATTGCCTCTGCTCCGCGCATCACATTGATGGCGTTGATGTAAAACTCACCGGCAACACGTGCGGTTTGCTTGTTTGCACCAAACGAGAACATGCCAACGCCGGGAATAAGAACGATGGCAGGGTCAGCCCCGCGCATTGCAGGTGAATTTTTGGCGGCGTGCTTCTTGTAATAAGCCACGTAGTCTGCACGGTACTGCTCGTGCAAAACGCTCAGGCGTGCCTTTACCTTTTCTAGGTCTGCGTCACCAGGCAGGTCAAGCACCATTGGCTTTACCTTGGTGCGCAAAAAGTGATCTGGGCAACTGGTGCCAAGGGCGGCAAGCTTCTTTAGCTTTGCGCTACCCATAAATTCAAGGACTGCATCTGAATCTTCAAAGTGGCCAACCTGCGGTTTATCGGTTGATGCAAGACCACGCACGAACGCCGCAATCTCTGCGGCGCGAGCCTTACGAGCAGCCGGCTTTAGTGCCGCGAACTTGGCAACCTTTTCACCAAAAGGCTTCTTAAGGCCCTTGCTGTTGATGTAGGTTTCGGCTGTCTTGATTATGAAGGTTGAGTTCTTCTCTGCCTCTGCAGAAGTGTCACCCCAGGCGGTAATTCCGTGACCACCAAGAATGCAACCAATGGCCTTGGGGTTCTTTGCCTTGATTGCAGCAATGTCTAAGCCAAGCTGAAAACCTGGGCGGCGCCAAGGCACCCAAACAACCTTGTCACCAAAAATCTTTGCGGTAAGCGCCTTGCCGTCTTTGGCAGTAGCAATTGCAATGCCGCTGTCTGGGTGCAAGTGGTCAACGTGATTTGCATCAACCAAGGCGTGCATCGCGGTGTCTATAGATGGTGCTGCCCCGCCGCGGCCGTGTAGGCAATAGTCGAAAGCCGCAACCATCTCGTCTTCGCGGTCAAGACCCGGATAAATATTCTGCAGCGCACGAACGCGGTCTAGCTGAAGCACGGCAAGGCCAGATTCGGTAAGGGTGCCAAGGTCTCCGCCTGAGCCCTTCACCCACAACAGTTCAATCTTCTTGCCGGTGGCAGGGTCAATGCCCATGCCCTTGGCAGAGGTGTTTCCACCTGCGTAGTTTGTGAACTTAGGGTTGCTGCCCAGTTTGTTACTGCGAGTAAGCAGTTCTTCAACTGTCTTGTTCTTTGCTGCCATTATTAAGCGCCCCAGCCTGCCTGTGTTCCACCAACGCGGTCGCTGGCGATTGTCTTTAGATAACCCGATGCATTGAACGCTGCAATTGGGTCTGCCGCCAAGCCCTTTGATTCGCGCCATGCTTCAAGCACAGGGCGAACATCGGTGTAGAAAGCATTCATGAAAATGTCGTTGGCACCAAGCACATCGCCGGCACGCTGAGCTGCATCTAGCGCCACGGTGTCAACCATCAAGGCACGCGCAGTCATTGCCTGCACGTTGATAACACTGCGAAGCTGGCCAGGAATCTTGTCTTCAATGTTGTGACATTGGTCAAGCATGAAGGCAACACCAGATGCACCGCCGTAGCCGCCACCGCGAATTACCTCGTACATAATGCGGAACAACTGGAACGGGTCAGCCGCACCAACAATTAGATCGTCGTCTGCGTAGAAGCGCGAGTTGAAGTCAAAAGAGCCAAGCTTGCCAAGGCGAAGCAACTGCATCACGATGAATTCAATGTTGGTGCCCGGTGCGTGGTGCCCGGTGTCTAGGCAAACCATTGCCTTGTCGCCAAGTGCACTCACCTGCGCGAACGATGTTCCCCAGTCTGGAACATCGGTGTGGTAGAAAGCAGGCTCAAAGAACTTGTATTCAAGAACTAGACGCTGGTTGTCGCCAATGCGTGCGTAGATCTTTGCAAGTGAGTCGGCAAGGTTGTCTTGGCGAGCACGCATGTCATCTTGGCCCGGGTAGTTTGAGCCATCGGCCAACCAAATTTTAAGATCTCGTGAGCCGGTTTCATTCATCACATCAATGCAATCAAAGTGGTGATCAATCGCGCGCTGACGAACCTTTGGGTCGCGGTGAGCAAGAGAGCCAAGTTTGTATTCTTCGTCTTGGAAAGTATTTGAGTTAATGGTGCCAAGCTCAACGCCAAGATCATTTGCGTGCTTGCGCAGCTCGGCGAATGAATCAACCTTGTCCCACGGGTAGTGCAAGGCCACGGTTGGCGCAATGCCCGAGTACTTGTGCACCTGGGCGGCGTCGGCGATTTTCTCGAACGGGTCTCGTGGTACACCTGGTGAACCAAATACGCGGAAGCGGGTGCCCGAGTTACCGAATGCCCATGAAGGTAGCTCGATTGCTTGATCGCTTAGTTTTGCGAACAAGTCCTTTTCGCTGATTGCCATTTGGATACCTTTGTCTTTGCTTATTTTTGCTGGTTTAGTCAAAAAGTTAATTATTTATGGAAGATAGAAAATATCTTCAAGTTGAAGGAAGCCCTCATCTGGGCGACGACCTTCTAGGGCAACAAAAAAGTCACCCATCAGTGCTTGCCAACGATCGTTGACATCTTTGCCGGCCATGCCATCAAGTGCGGCCTGCAGGTCTGGGGTTTCGAAATACCCAAACAAGGTTGCATCGGTGCGGTCTAGGAACAACGAGTAGTTGTGCCAACCGGTTTCTGTGAGAGCAGCTTGCATTTCAGGCCAAACGTTTTTGTGATGCTCAACGTATTCGTCAAGACGATCTGCAACTAACTGCAGTCTGAATCCAACTCTTTGCATCTGCGCTCTCCTTTCAACTACCTAGGAGCTGTGGTGGGTATTGCTACCCACCACAGCATTTCCATGGGTGAAACTACTTAGCTTTTAGGCTTAGTAGACCTTTTCAAATGTTGCGATGTTTGACTTGGTGAAGGTGAATGGGTCGCCTAGGTAAGCGATTCCACCAGCTACTACCTTGTAAGTCTTGGTTCCAGCCTTGAAGCTTGAACCGGTCTTGCCAGTAAAGGTCTTAGCCTTTGCGTGGCCAGCTGCGTAAACAGCTACGTAACCAAGGTCGATCGGGTTCCATAGACCAACCTTCTCAACGGTTCCATCTTCAATGTAAGGAGCCATCTGGCTTGGAAGACGAAGACCTGTGACCTTTACAGAAAGGTTCTTCTTCTTTTTCTCAGCTGCTGCTGCAAGCACACCAACGGTGGTTGGCGCAATGATTGCTGCTACATCTGGGTACTGAGAAAGAATTGCGTTGAACTGAGCAGTTGACTTTGTGGTGTCGTCATCTCCGTAGAAGATTGCCTTGTCTAGAGATCCGCCAACCCACTTCATGTCTGGGTATGTCATGGTTAGGTAGGGGCCCCTTGCTACGATCCAAACTTTCTGGTTTGCTGCGGTTGCTGCTGCAGAAAGAATTGCAACAGTACCCTTCTTGCCAGCTGCTTCTGCAGCCCAGTCAACTTCTGCTGTACCAATGCGTGACGCCTCTGAAGGGGCGATGGTAACGGTACGTGCTGATGCTGAAGCAGCTGCTACGTCTGCGTCAGAAGTAATAACGATGATGCCAGCCTTCTGAGCCTTCTTTAGAGAAGGAACAATTGCGTTCTGGTCGGCAGCCGCAACAATGATTGCGTCGTACTTCTTCTGAATTGCCTTGTTGATGAACTGCACCTGAACTGCACCGGTAGCCTTTGTTCCACCAATGAAGTCACACTTTGCCTGCAGTTCCTTACATGCCTTCTGAGCACCCTTGTTCCAGGCCTCGAAGTAACCACTGTTAACCTGCTTTGGAATCACTGCGATTCTAAGACCGGTCTTAATACCTGTTGCTGCTGATGCAGGTGCCACTACTGATGTTGCAAATAGTGCACCAACGATTGCTGTAGCAACAGCAATGCGTGTGAATTTCTTTTGCATTCTTAGCTCTCCTTTGAGATTTTCTTTGTTGTGGGGTTATACAGTGACTGACTTGCGTCTGTCTTTTACTAGTTCAATTGCCCTTGGAAGAACAACTGAGATTAGGAGCAGAGCACCACTCACAATGAGTAGTGCGTTGCCGGTGAAGTCAAGAAGCTGCATCGCTGAGCGAATTACGCCCAGCGAAAGTACAGCGGCAAGCACACCCCAAAGGGTGCCCAAACCGCCGGCAATCGCAACTCCACCGAATAGAACAGCCGCGATGACGTCAAGTTCATAGCCAACAGCTCCATCTGGTGATGCACTCGCGAAGCGAAGTGTGTAAACCACACCTGCAACACCAGACATCAATCCAGTTACTCCGAACAAAGCAAGCTTCATTCGTGCAACTGGAATTCCACTAAATTTGGCCGCCTCTGCATTGATGCCAATTGCATAGGTCCAGCGGCCGATACGTGTGTAGTGCAAAATAACCCAGGCAAGTAAAGCCAGTATCACTACCGGAATAGTTGACCAAGGCAAGAATGTGTTTGGAATGTTCTCGTAGCCAAGCACAATCCAGTTTTCAGGTAGCTCGTTTACCGGTTCATTGCCAAGCAGAACCCAGGCAAAACCTCTAAATAGCGCCAAGGTGCCAATGGTCACGGCTAGCGATGGCAGCCCAACCACAGTGACCAGGTACCCATTTAGCAGACCACAGGCAAGACCAACCAGTAGGCCAACCAAGATTGCCATTTCGAATGGCATTCCATTTCTAAACGAGAAACCAACTGCAGCCGAAGATAGGTTCAAAGTTGAAGCAACCGAAAGATCAATCTCGCCAGCGATGATTAGGTAGGTCATGGCTAGAGCAATGATTGCAATCTCGGCAACGTCTTGAATGATGAAACTTAGATTGTCTGTGGTTGCAAAAAATTCGCTAAGGCCTGAACCCAATGCAATTGCCACCACCAAGAACACAGCTACGCCGTGCTCCCAGGCAAAATTGAATTTTCTCATTCGTGTGACCCCATAATCGATGTTGGTTTGACGCGTGATGACAAGTACCTGTCAAGCGAAATCGCTGCAATTAGAAGCGTTCCGTTTACCGCCAGCTGCCAGAACTGAGGAATACCCAGTGCGCCCAGCGCAGAGGTGATTGTCTGCAGCAGCACGGCACCAATCATTGCGCCGTAAACGGTGCCGATACCACCAGCGATAGCAACACCACCAATCACACACGCGGCGATTGCATAAAGCTCAATTCCCACCCCGGAGTTTGCATCGGCTGTGTTGTATCGGGCCAAAAGCAAAACACCAGCCAGACCCGTAATTGCTCCGGTAGCTACGAAAGCCAGAAACACTCTGCGGGCAACAGGAATACCGGCAAGTTCAGAAGCAGAAAGGTTTGAGCCGATTGCATACAGATCGCGGGCTGCTCTCATGCGCTTCATGATGAAACCAACTACCAACATCAGAACGAAAACAATGATGTAGATGTATGGCACACCAAAGAAATAGTTTGCGCCAATAGCATTTACTGCCTCTGGAACGCGATCACCGGTAATGGTGTCTCCGCCGGCGATCTCATTGAAAATACCTTTAACCAGGTAAAGCGTAGCCAGGGTAACCACCAAGCTAGGTAGCTTCATGTAGGCAACTAAGAAACCGTTTATGGCGCCAACAGCAATTCCTATGCCTAGTGAAACTGCAAGCCCCCACCAAACGCTGTGACCCCAAGAGCCCGCGGCACCCATCACGTAGGCGGTAAACCCAATGGTTGAACCCACCGATAGATCAATGTGCTTCATGACGATAACTAAGGTCTGGGCAATTGCCAGAACCGCAACTATTGAAACCCCAAGTAGCACGTCTTGCAGACCCGCAACGGTAAAGAAGGCCGGGTTGGCCACACCGGTGATCAAGGCAACCAAAACTAAGAACAAGAAAATTGGTAGTTCGCGAATTCGCAAAGCTTTTTGAATTAAAGAAGTCATTATTTGGTCACCCCTGTGGCCGCTGCCATAACTTTTTCCGCCGTTGCCTGCTTGCGGTCAAACTCGCCAACCATGCGGCCTTCGCGCATAACTAGAACACGGTCTGCCATGCCTAGAACCTCTGGTAACTCTGAAGAAACCATGATGATTGCCATGCCCTCTTGCGCCTTCTGCGAAAGCAGGCGGTGCACTTCAGACTTTGTGCCAACGTCAATTCCGCGAGTTGGCTCGTCGACAATAAGCAATTTGGGCTCGGTGGCTAGCCACTTGGCCAGCACCACCTTCTGCTGGTTGCCGCCCGATAGGCGATCAACCGGATCTTGAATATCTGCGTATTTCAACTGCAAAACCTTGCCCCATTCGGCAGCTAGCTGAGACTCACTCTTAGCTCGAACGATGAACAACTTGGCTAACTTCTTTAGCAGTGTTACCGCAGAGTTTTTAGCAATTGAGGTAGGCATGAAAAGCCCCTGCTGACGGCGATCTTCAGGCACCAAGGCCAAGCCAGCATTCATGTTTGCAGCTGCGTTGCCGTTTCTTAGTTTTTTGCCGTTCAACGAAACGCTGCCCTTGTCATACTTGTCTACACCAAATACCGCACGTACAACTTCTGAGCGGCCAGAGCCAACTAGACCTGCAAGGCCAACAATCTCTCCAGATCTAACCTGAAAAGAAATATCTGCAAACTGGCCAGCCAGGTTTAGACCTTCAACATTTAGAACTACTTCGCCAATTTTTGCCGGAAGCTTTGGGTACAGTTCTGAAATCTCGCGGCCAACCATAAGTTTGATAACTTTTGCTTCGTTCAAATTCTTAGCAAGGTCTGTACCAACGGTTGCACCGTCACGCATGATTGTGATTCTTGAACACAACGCAAACACCTCGTCGAGGCGGTGGCTAACAAAAACTACTGCACAGCCTTGAGCTTCAAGGCTTCGTGCAACTTTAAACAGACGATCAACCTCTTTAGATGAAAGGGCCGCTGTTGGTTCGTCCATAACAATTACGGTTGCCTGAATAGATAGCGCTTTGGCGATTTCAACGATCTGCTGATCGGCAATTGAAAGACCGCGTGCTCGAATGCTTGGGTCTAACTTGACACCAAGTTGGTCAAACAAACTCTTTGCCTGTTGCTCCATTGATTTCCAGTCAACGACTCCACCTTTTTCTAACTGGCGGCCAACAAAAACGTTCTCGGCCAAAGTTAGATCTGGAAACAGGCTTGGCTCTTGGTAAATAACCGCAATGCCCTGGTCTCGTGCCGCACGGGTGCTTCCCTGCTCGAATGTTTTTTCATTCAGGGTGATTGAACCAGAGTCAATTTTGTGAACGCCGGCCAAAGCCTTAAGCAGGGTAGATTTGCCAGCGCCGTTTTCGCCCAATAGAGCGTGGATTTCGCCCGGGTATAAGGTAAGCGCTGCACCCTTAAGGGCCTGCACTCCACCAAACGCCTTCGCGGCATCGCGCATCTCCAGAACTGGTTTCTGGGAAGGGGCCATGACTAAAACTCCGTTGTTTTCTGAATCGTTTCAATTTCTGTATCCATAATCTATTCGTTGAACTTGTTCAAAAAAACGGTTTGTCCACTTCGTAGTTGAATCGTTACAATTAGGGGACTATTGTGAGTTGAACGTTCAATTTGAACAGCTCGCTTAGACCGATAGGACCCAATGGCAATCAGCGTTCGTGACGTGGCAAAAGCCGCCGGGGTATCGGTGGGCACTGTCTCAAACGTTTTGAATACGCCTGACAAGGTTGCCGACAAGACGGTTGAAAAGGTGCAGGCCGCCATCGACAAATTGGGCTTTGTGCGCAACGACGCCGCCCGTCAACTTCGTGCCGGCAAAAGTCGCTCAATTGGCCTGGTGGTGCTTGATGTTCGAAACCCCTTCTTCACAGACCTTGCCCGCGGCGCCGAGGATGCAGCCAGAGATGTGAACATGAGCGTGCTGTTGGCTAACTCAGACGAAATTGCCGAACGCGAACTAGCCATGCTTGGGCTGTTTGAAGAGCAGCGCGTTCACGGTGTACTGGTAACCCCGGTCAGCGATGACCTAGAACCGTTCAAGAAGGCCCGCGATCGCGGAACCCCAATTGTGCTGGTTGACCGCAAATCTAGAGACAAGAACTTTTCTTCGGTTTCTGTAGATGACGTTGCCGGTGGCTACCTGGCCATCAAACATTTAATTAGTTTGGGTAGAAAAAAGATTTTGTTCGCCGGAGGCCCGATTGGAATCCAGCAGGTAAGTGATCGTCTAAAAGGTGCACAAAAAGCTATTGCTGAACATGCGGATGTCTCACTTGAAGTGGTTAGCTGCAAGAGCCTTACCGTTTTTGAAGGCAGAGCCGTTGGCGAGGTAATAGTTTTTGCAGCCAACGACTTGGTCGCAATTGGCATCATGCAGGTTTGTTTGAATCAACCCGGTTGCAGCATTCCAAAAGATCTAAGCCTGATTGGCTACGACGATATTGCATTTGCATCAACGGCAATCGTTGCGCTCACCTCTATTCGCCAGCCAACTCACGAGATGGGTGCCAAGGCGGTTGAACTATTGATGGACATTGCCCAAGATGGCGATGCCAAACCGCGCGTGCGCCACATTGAGTTTCAGCCAGAGCTGGTAGTTCGCGACTCTACTGTTGCAAAGTAGCAAGCAAAGTTTGCGCTACACAACCGCCGCAAAATAACCAACCGTATTATTTCCGCCAAGAACTTTGGGGGCAATCTGGGCAACTAGATCTTCGTAGTCTTGCTGGCTAATTAGTTGGTTGTCGTAAAACAGCTTCAGCGCAACCAGCGGGCCTGGGCGCAGGGAGCCATCGGCAACCTTTACCGCCGCGCAGTAACCATCGCGATTGGCAACCACAAAGACACCCTCGGCACCCAGCTTTGAAATCAATCCACGCTGCATGATGAGTGTGTCGGGGCTTGAGGTATCGGCAACCGCCCAGGGGTTTTGCAGCATGGCATCTGCAATTTCAGAATCTTGCCTGGCAAACTTGCCAACAGACTTTGCAAGGCCAACTAAAGACACCGCGTGTAAAGGGGCACCGCAACCATCAATGGTTGAGTGCGCAACCGGTTCGCCGGCGTACTCTTCTAAAACTTCAACGATAAGTTTTTGCAATGGGTGAGCTGGGTCTAAATATGTTTTTGTGTCCCAGCCTGCGGCCACACAGGCAGCCAAGAATCCGGCGTGCTTTCCTGAACAGTTGAAACAAGCTTTGGTTTCTGCGGTTGCTTCGGCACGGGCTGCCGAGTTTGCCGGCCAGGCCACCGGGCACTGCAGTGCGTCTTCACCAAGGCCAACCCCGGCCAAAATTGAAAGCACCAAATCTGTGTGCGCCGAGGTTCCGTGATGGCTACCGGCAGAAATTGCTAACTGGGCACCGCTTAGTTTCAAACCCGCACGCTTGGTGGCAACCGCCTGCAGTGGCTTTACCGAACTACGCGGATAGATCAATCGTTTTGAGTTTCCGCGCTCGGCAATCAAGTTGCCCTCAGGGTCAACCAGGCAAGCTATGCCAAAGTGCTTTGATTCCACCAGGTCATTTCTAACCAGGTTGGCCAGCGGGGCAAGATCATCAAGTTCAAAATCAATCACCTACCGAGCCTAACCAAAAGTGAAGCACATTGAATTGCAACCGGAACTTGTGATTCGCGACTCTACCGCTGCGAAATAAATTCAGCCATCTTGTTTAGGGTGCGGTCCATGCCCTCTGAATCTGCTGGCACCAGGTTCAAGTAACCGTGCTCAGTACCAAACTCAATTGACTCATCAACCACTACCCCGGCATCTCTAAGCTGCTGGGCGTAAGGCTCACCGGTGGCCCGCAGTGTGTCAAACTCAGCGTGAATCATGAGGTGCTTTGGTTGACGTGAAAGGTCTGCGGCCTCACCTGGGAACGGGTACAACTCAGGTCTTGCCGATGGGTCTGGCAGTAAGTAAGGGTTGTGCAGAAATTTGAAATCATCTGGGAACACTCGATGCCCCACGCAGAGCTCACGTAACTCGTCACTCACTGGCAAGCCTTGGTAGTGTGCCACCGGATAGATCAGGGCAACACCGGATATCTCTATTCCCAGATCGCGCAGAATTAGAGAAAGTGAACCAGATAGCGATGCACCGGCACTTGCCCCGCCAACAGTCACGTGATTAACATCAATGCCTAGTTCGTGGGCATTTTCAAGGCACCAAAGCGCAACATCGCGCGCATCTATTTGCGGAGTAGGAAGTTTGATTTCGTCGTTGCATAGGCGGTAATCAACAGAGACAACCACGGCATCGGCTCGATCGGCAATTTCACAGGCAACTACGTGTGCCTCAAGTTGATCTAGACCACCAAAGACAAATGCGCCACCGTGATGCCAAATCAAAAGCGGTCGCAATCCGCTCGCCGCACGACGAGGTTTATAAATGCGAACCGGAACCTGCACCTCGGAACCCGGCACAGAAACATTCTGAAGGTCAAGGTCAGGAACTTTATAGGCTGCAGCGCGTGCTGCCTCTTCGCGGCGCATGGCCTCCATGCCTGCAATAAAATCTGGCGGTGGATTCTGAAATGCTGGTGATGGTGACATGTGGCCAGCCTAGTTAAAGTGAAATCCCCCAGCCATCAGGCCGGGGGATTCCTCTAAGCAATAAAAGTTATTACTTGGTGATCTTGGTTACGGTACCCGCACCAACTGTACGTCCACCTTCACGGATAGCGAAGCGAAGACCCTCTTCCATAGCAATTGGCTGAATTAGCTCAACTGACATTTCGGTGGTGTCGCCAGGCATAACCATTTCAGTACCTGCAGGAAGGGTGATAACACCAGTCACGTCAGTGGTACGGAAGTAGAACTGTGGGCGGTAGTTTGCGTAGAACGGGTTGTGACGGCCACCCTCATCCTTTGAAAGGATGTAGACGTTTGCGTCAAAGCCGGTGTGAGGAGTGATTGAGCCTGGCTTACATACAACCTGGCCGCGCTCAACTTCTTCACGCTTGATACCACGGATCAAGATACCTACGTTCTCGCCAGCTTCTGCATAGTCAAGTAGCTTGCGGAACATTTCGATACCGGTAACGGTGGTCTTCTGCTTGTCACGGATACCAACGATTTCAACTTCGTCGTTCACGTTAACCTGACCACGCTCTACCTTGCCAGTAAGAACAGTTCCACGACCAGTGATGGTGAAAACGTCTTCAACAGGCATTAGGAATGGCTTGTCGGTGTCGCGTACTGGCTCTGGAATGTGAGTGTCACATGCATCCATAAGCTCAAGAACACGCTTGCCCCACTCTGCGTCACCCTCAAGTGCCTTTAGAGCTGAAACCTTGATAACAGGTGCGTCATCGCCAGGGAACTCGTAGGTGTTTAGAAGTTCACGAACTTCCATCTCTACTAGGTCTAGGATTTCTGCGTCATCAACCATGTCTGACTTGTTTAGAGCAACAACGATGTAAGGAACACCAACCTGGCGAGCAAGAAGCACGTGCTCCTTGGTCTGAGGCATAGGACCGTCAGTTGCTGCTACTACAAGAATCGCACCATCCATCTGAGCTGCACCAGTAATCATGTTCTTGATGTAGTCGGCGTGGCCAGGAGCGTCTACGTGAGCGTAGTGGCGCTTCTCGGTCTGGTACTCAACGTGTGAGATGTTGATGGTAATACCGCGCTG
>ERZ1034365.644-NODE-644-length-18993-cov-3.808205_pt1 | contig 18993 bp, 18 predicted proteins | sample MGYA00520615_ERZ1034365 | MGnify/ENA primary metagenome ERZ1034365 (study PRJEB33736, sample SAMEA104284505) | Azolla filiculoides | biome: Urban; feature: Water surface; material: Ditch water | place: Netherlands | collected 2015-10-28 | depth 0-0.1 m ... | reverse complement strand
CGGGAATCCAGGCGGTGTTGAAGCCAGACATCCGGTGGTAGCGCGTCAGGCTGTCCATGATGGTCTGGTTGAAGGCGTGGCCCATGTGCAGCGTGCCGGTCACGTTGGGCGGTGGCAGCTGGATGGCAAAAGACGGCGCGCCGTCTTTGGGCGCCTTGCTGCCCCGGAACCCGGCCACGCCGTAGCCGCGCTGCTCCCATTCAGGCCCCCAATGGGCTTCAAGCGCGGCGGGCTCGAACGATTTGGACAAAGAAAGCAGGCCGGGTTGCTGGACGGTGGTGTCGGACATGAGGGACCCAAAAACGGAAATCAGAATGAAAAACGGCATCCCGTGGGATGCCGCTGGAAGCGTGCGGGATAACCGGCAATTTTACTTGGGGCGGGCGGGAGGCTCCGGCGTTGCAGAACGGACGACGCACAATGCCGGCCAGCCCGGGCTCCCAGCCGGCTTCCAGACCCTTCTGGATCTTGAATTTTCACCAAATTACCCTGTCCCCAGCCTCAAATGGTCATGAGGTGCTATCAAAACTGAACAGATCTCTTTCTTCATACCAGTTCTTCTGGCGCATGGCACGCCACACAAAACTTGTTCCCGTCAGGGTCGCGGAAGTAGGCGCCGTAGTAGTGGGGGTGGTAATGCGGGCGCAGGCCGGGCGGGCCTTCGCAGGTGCCGCCGTGGGCCAGGGCGCTCTGGTGGGTCTGGCGGACGCTGTCGCGGCTGGGCGCGAGGAAGGCGACCATCTGGCCGTTGCCGGGGTCGTGGGGCTGGCCGTCGTAGGGTTTGCAGATGACGAAGAGGGGGCGCGCGTCGCCTGTGCTGTGCCAGCCGGCCCAGGGCTTCTCAAGGTCGCAAAAGCGTTGTCCGTGGCCCAGGCAGGCCATCACGGCCGAATGAAAGCGCAGCGCCCGCTCGAAGTCGCTGACGCTGACGAAGATGTGGGAGAACACGGCGCTTCCTTTCTGTGGGGTTGAGGCGCGGCGCTGCCCGCGTGCGTCGCGGGTTGGGTCAGGCGGTGGTCTGTTGCGGCACCCTGGCCGCCTCGATGCATTCGCCCAGCACCCGGGCATCACCAATCTGGTTGGCCAGCAGCAGGATCAGGCGGGCGTTGAGCAGCTCGGACTCTGCCGGGGACAGGCCGGCGTGGACGTCCAGCAGGCGTTCGTAGAAGCCGTCGGCGTCCTGGAAATGGAGGGTGGTGTTCATGGGCGTTCTTTCAGTCTTGCGCGTTCAGGCCCAGGCCGCGTTCGATGGCGGCGACCAGGTCGCTGTCCACGGCTTCGCCGGTGGCGGCAAGGTAACCGTCCGGGCGCAGCAGCGCCCAGGTGTGGCCGAAGACGTGGCTGGCTTCGCGCAGGTGGCCTTGGGGGTCGCGTACGTGTTCACGGGCCTGTGCCCGGTCTTTGGCGCCCAGCACCTGCACAGCGCGCACGGGGGCGAGCCGGGTGAGTTGTTGCAGGTTGCTGGCGACGGTGCGGCTGATTTCGCCAAACACCAGCACCAGCAACTCGTCGCTGACCCACTGCAGCAGGTCGTTGACGCGGCCCGCGCTGCCGTCGGCCCACTGGAAGGCCACGTTCTGCACCGACTGACCGCCCGTGGCGTCGCAAATGCTGGAGCGGGTGTAGGTGTTGGCCACGGCCATGCGGCCGGTGTTGATGAGCGCACGCGCAAACGGGTGTTCTTTGGCCAGGCTGATGGCGGCCGTGCGGAAGGTGCGCTCCATGCCGTCGGCCGGGCGCAGGAAGCGGGCGGTGCGGTTGGTGACCTGCACGTTTTGCTGCGCGGCTTCCAGGCGCTCTGCGTTGTAGCTGTCGAGCAGGGCCGGGTGGGCGTGGCCGCGTTGCACAGCGGCGAGTTTCCAGGCCAGGTTGTCGGCGTCCGACACACCGGTGTTGCCGCCGCGCGCGCCAAAGGGGCTGACGATCTTGGCGGTGTCGCCCATGAAGAAGACACGGCCGGCGCGCAGGTGGTCCAGGCACTGGCTGCGGTAGGCGTAGGGGCCGACCCAGACGACTTCCACTTCCACGTCAGGGCCAAACTGGCGCGCCAGGCGCTCGCGCACCACGTCTTCGCGGCTCACAAAATCCGGGTCGGCGTTGGGTGCCATCTGGTAGTCCAGCCGCCAGACGTCGTCGGCCATCAGGTGCTGCCAGACGGCGCGGTTTTCGTTGAAAGGCGCCTCGATCCAGGTGTGGCGCTCCACCGGCGGGTGGGTGGTGAAGCGTACGTCGGCAATGCACCAGCGGTCGTCGCCGCGGCGGCTCTGCATCGTGGCGCCGCACCACTGGTGAAACGGCGTGTGCGAGCCGGTGGCGTCGATGACGTGGTCGGCTTCGATCTGGTAGCTGCCGGCGGGCGTCTCCACCGTGAGGGTGGCGACCTCGGCGTCTTGCGTGAAGGCGGTCACGCGCGACTTCCAGCGCAGGTCCACATGGCCCAGCTCATGAATGCGCTCGACCAGAAAGCCTTCGATGTAGAACTGCTGGATGTTGATGAACGGCGGCTGCGTGGAGAGGTTGAAATTGCCCTGCTGGCGCAAGTCAAATGCCATGACTTCGTCGTGGCCGGCGAAGGTGCGGCCCACGCTCCACTGGATGCCCTTCTTCGCGATGCGTTCGTAAATGCCCAGCTTGTCGAAGATTTCCAGCGACTTCTGCGTGTAGCAGATGCCGCGCGAGGACGCGCCCTTCACGCCCACGGTGTTGTCTTCGTCCAGCAGCACGGCCTTGACCCCGAGTCGCGCCAGCGAACACGCCAGCGTCAGGCCGCTGATGCCGCCGCCGACGATCACGATGGGGTGGCGCATCACCGTGCCGCTGCCCAGTTCGGGCGGCGCGACGAAGGGGTACTTGGGCAGCGTGTAACCCGCGCCCTGGGTGAACTCATAGCCGTTGGTGAAGGCAGGGGCGCGGTAGGGGGTGGCGGGGGCGGTGTCCGGCATGGCGGTGTGTTGAGGCTTCTTTATGATGAAAATTGGCACTATCCCAGCACCAATGGGTCATTGTTTGCTATTGAAAAATAACTTTTCTGCAGCGATCAAGGCGTGGTCTTGACGAACTCCGGGCGGTCGTTTTGCTGGGGCTTCAGGGCTTCAACGGCTTTGCCTTCTGCGCGGTCGCGGCGCCACTGTGCCTTGCGCGCGGTCCATTCGGCCAGGCGGGCGTGGGCGGTTTTGCTTTCTTTCATCATCTGCAGTTCGTCGGCCAGCTGCGCCGTGAGTTCCAGGCGCACGCCGTTGGGGTCGAAGAAATAGATGCTGTGGAAGATGTGGTGGTCGGTCACGCCCAGCACTTCCACGCCGTGGGCCTGCAGCCGCGTCTTCATGTCTTCCAGTGCCTGCACCGAGTCCACGCGGAACGAAATGTGGTTGACCCACAGGGGTGTATTGGGCGAGGGCAAGGCCGCCTGGTCGTCACCGAGATCAAAAAACGCGATGAAGGAGCCGTCCTGCAGCCGGAAGAAGAAGTGGGTGTACGGGCAGTACTCGCCCGTGCTGGGCACCACGTCGCTCTGGATGATGTGGTACAGCGGCAGGCCCAGGATGTCTTCGTAGAAGTGGCGCGTTTCCTCGGCGTCTTTGGCGCGGTAGGCGTAGTGGTGCAGCTGGTGGATGGGCGCGGGCGCGGGCAGGTGCAAGAGGTCTTGAAGGGTGTGGGCCACGGGGTGTCTCCGGTGTGGGGTTGAAGCCGAAGCTGCAGAAAATTCAACGATGCGTAATGCATTTACTGTATCGTAACTATTGATCTACCGCAAACAGGCTGGAAATAACCGGTGCGGGGCCGGCGGCCCAGTGCGCTGAAGGGGATACGCTGTCAGCGCCAACCGCCTGTGGGGCCGTGCCTTGCCGGCCTGTGAATGCCCCGCGCCCGAACCCTTTTCAGCGGAATGCCCGCCCCCAACGAGAACCCCTTCATGACCCAATTCATCACAGCGAACGAGGTGCCCGGCCTGATCCGCGACGGCGACACCCTCTACACCACCGGCATGATGATGGCCGGGCTGGCCGAAGAAGCCATGCTGGCGCTGGAACAGTCCTTCCTGGCCAGCGGGCATCCGCGCGACCTGACCCTGTACACGCCAGTCGGCCAAGGCAACTTCCGCGACAAGGGCATGGCGCACTTTGCCCACGAGGGCATGGTCAAGCGCTTCGTCGCGGCCCATTACGGCGTGGGCGGCCCGCGCCTGGCCGAGCTGGTGCGCAACAACCAGACCGAGGCCTACAACTGGCCGCAGGGCGTGCTGGCGGTGATGCCGCGCCACGTCGCCGGGCGGCGCGGGGGCGTGTTCACCAAGGTGGGGCTGGGCACCTTCGTCGATCCGCGCCTGGAGGGCGGAAAGGTCAACACCCGCGCCACCGAAGACCTGGTGGAAGTGCGCGACCTCGACGGTGAGGAATACCTCTACTTCAAGCCCCCCAAGGTCAACGTGGCCCTGATCCGCGGCACCACCGCCGACGAGCGCGGCAACCTCACGCTGGACCGCGAAGGCGTGCTGACCGATGCAATGGCCATCGCGCAGGCCGCGCGCGCCTGCGGCGGCATCGTCATCGCGCAGGTGGAGGACGTGGCCCGGGCCGGCACCCTGCACCCCAAGCAGATCAAGGTGCCGGGCATGCTGGTGGACTACGTCTATGTCGCCCAGCCGGCGCACCACATCCAGTCGGAGAAGACGCACTACAACCCGGCGCTGACCGGCGACCTGAAGGTGCCGCTGAACCGCATCGCCGCGCTGCCGCTGGACGAGCGCAAGATCATCGCGCGCCGCGCTGCCATCCACCTGCAGCCGGGTGACGTGCTCAACCTGGGCATCGGCATGCCCGAGGGCGTTGCGGCGGTGGCGGCCGAAGAAGGCGTGGCCGACCAGCTGACCCTGACGCTGGAGACCGGGCCGATTGGCGGCGTGCCCGCCGGCGGGCCGGAGTTTGGCCACGCGGTGAACCCCGAGGTCATCGTCGAGCATTCGGCGCAGTTTGACTTCTACGACGGCGGCGGCATTGACATCGCCTACCTGGGCCTGGCGCAGGCCGACGCCTGCGGCAACGTCAACGTCAGCAAGTTCGGCGGGCGCGCGGTGGGCTGCGGCGGCTTCATCAACATCTCGCAGAACGCCAAAAAAGTGGCCTTCTGCGGCACCTTCACGGCCGGCGGGCTGGAGGTGGCTATCGAAGGCGGCCAGCTGCGCATCGTGCGCGAAGGCGCCCAGCGCAAGTTCATCCAGCAGGTGGAGCAGGTCTCGTTCTCGGGCCGCTACGCGGCGAGCGTGAAGCAGCCGGTGCTCTACATCACCGAGCGCGCGGTGTTCCGCCTGCGCGCCGAGGGGCTGGAGCTGATCGAAGTGGCGCCCGGCATCGACATTGGGCGCGACGTGCTGGCGCACATGGACTTCAAGCCGCTGATCCGCGACGTGCGGCCGATGGACCCGGCGCTGTTCCTCCATGAATGGGGGCAGCTCAAGGCCCTGATTGCGCAGGGCGGCCGCTGAGCGTTGCCAGCCCTTATTTCAGCGGCACGTAGCGGCCGTCGTGGATTTCGGTGAAAAACACCTTGCGCGGGGTGTCTCCGTTGGCGTCAAACGTGATTGGCTGCTGCAGGCCCTGGTAGGGACCGCTGCGCAGGGCGGCGGCCTTGAGGGTTTCGCCGCGCTGGCGCTGTTTGAGCGCCGTCAGGACCACCGTGGCTGCGTCGTAGGCGGACACCGAGCTGTAACCCGGGTTGCGCTGGAAGCGCTTGAAGTAGGCCTCGCTGAAGTCCTTGAACCGGGGCGAATCATCGTCCCGGTTGTAGTTCTGGACGATGAGCAGCCCCTCGACCACCTTGCCGCCAAGTTCGATCAGTTGCTCGGTGGAAGCCCACTCCGAGGCGCCAATCGGCAAGTCGGGTGCCTGGATGCGGGCCTGCTGGGCCAGCCGCGCCACGTCCAGCGCACCGGAGATGAAGAACAGGCTGTCGGGCCGGGCGTCCTTCATCTGCCGCACCACGCCGGCGAAATCGGTCTCCGCGCTGGATTCATAGGGCACTTCGGCCGCGACCCGGGCGCCGCGGGTCTTGACGGCCTCCCGGAACTCCCGCAGCCAGGATTCGGTGAAGTTGCGGTTGCGCGTGTCGAAGGCCACGGCAATCGCCTTCTGGCCGCGCGCCACGATCACCTGCGCATAGTCATTGGCGTTGTCGCGCGTGGTGCGGTTGATGCGGAACAGGTGGTCGTCCTTGCCATAAAAATCCATCGAGGTGATGGTCGGGCTGACCTGGAAGATGCCCGCCTGCCCGGTGATGGGGACGATCACCGCCGCCATGCCGCTGGTGAAGGGACCGATGACCGCTTCCACCTTGGCTTCCACCAGTTCGCGGGTGGATTTCGCTGCAGTTTCCTTGTTCTGGGCATCGTCGCGGGAGATCAATTCGACCATGCGTCCGTTCAGCCCGCCGGCCCGGTTGAACTCCTCCACGGCCAGGATCACGCCGTTCAGGCCGGCCTGTCCGTTGTCTGCATTGCGGTCTGTCAGTCCACCAATGAAGCCGATGCGCACGGGACCCTTGTCGGGGCTGCAGCCGGCAAATAGCCCGCAGAGAAGCACGGTATAAAAAATCTGGCGTATCTTCATAACTTTTACAGTTTTAATGATTTATAACGGTGGTAGTTGATGATGCCAACGGGTTATCATAATGAAAACATTTTTATTCATGGTTGATCTGGATCGGATTAACCAGAATTCCACTCACTCTCATGCGCCATTCCTCCGGGTCCATCGCCTCTGGGTCCCCCCTGCCTGATCGCCCGCCCACAGGCTGGGGACGCTGGCGGCAGTCCTGGCGGCAGTCCTTGCGGTTCCGGCTGCTGATGCTGGGGCTGATGCCGGTCCTGGTGGCTTTTCCGGTGATGATTGCGCTGGTGGTGGTGGTCGGTGGGGAGCGGGCGAATCGACTGGTCGCCTCCAACCTGCATGGCCACCTGGCCGGGAGCCGCAACTACCTTGATCTGCTCAGGCAGGACGCCGGTGTGCGGGTGGCCCAATTGACCAAATCCGACCGTCTGGTGGAGTTGCTCGACAGCCAAGCCAGTGCAGCGGCCCTGCAGGGCGCGTTGCGCAATGCCGCGGAAGGCAGCGGTTTTGACTATCTGCTGGTGGCGCGTCCGGACGGGACGGTGATTGCGTCCAGCACCGGGCCGATCGCGCAAGGGCGGCTGCCTGATTCCTTCGTCCTGCGGCAGGCCCGGACGGGTGTCTCCGCCGCTGCCTTCGAGCGTTTCGATCCGCAGGCCCTGGCCGTGATTTCGCCCCAGTTCGCGGACCGTGCGCGCATTGCCCTGCCGGCGGAGCCGGGCGACGGAGCTGTCAGCGAGGCGCGCGGGCTGCTCATCAACGCGGCCGCCCATTTCCCGCTGGCCGCGGACAGCCGGGATGTCATCCTGATGGGCGGCATCCTGCTCAACCGCAATTTCGCGCTGATCGAGCACCTGCGGGAAATCATCTTTCCGCTGGGAACGCTGCCCGGGGATGCGGAAGGCATGATGTCCCTGCACCTCGACGGCGTGGTCGTGGCCACCAGCCGGCAACGCCGGGCCGCACAGCAGGTGGCTGGCTCGCGGGCGCAGCAAGCCGTCGTGGACGCGGTCCTGGCGGGAGGCCGCATCTGGCTTGGCCAGCAGTCTTTCGCGGGCGAGACCTACATGATGGGATACGACCCCATTGTGGACGGCGAAGGGCGGCGTGTAGGCATGGTGGGGGCCGGTTTTCCCGAGGCCCCCTACCAGCGGGTCGTCTGGCTGCTGCTGGGCATGATCACCGCGTTGCTGGCCTTGACCATGCTGGTCATCTCCGTGGTCTTCCTGCGTGCGGGGCGGCAGTTGACGTCACGGCTGGAGCGGATTGTGGTGACGATGTCCGCGGTGCGTGCGGGCGACCGTGCGGCGCGGGTCGGCACCCCCGTGCGCGAAGACGAAATTGGTCAGCTGACACGGCACTTTGACGCCCTGCTGGACACCATTGCACAGCAGGACACCGCGCAACGCGCGGCCCAGCAGGCCATTGCGGACGAGGCGACGCAGCGGCGCGCCGTGTTTGAGCACACCCGCGATGGCGTGGCAATCCTGAATCCGGATGGCAGCGTCCAGGAGGTCAATCCGATGTGTGCCCAGATCCTCGGCTATACCGTCGAAGAGTTGGGCGGTCTGCGCGTCACGGATTGGGAGGCGAACTTCTCTGCCGATGAACTGCGCGGCATGCTGGAAGAGGTGGGGGCCGAAGGCCGGTTTTTCGAGACCCGGCATCGCCGCAAGGACGGCAGCCTCTTTGATGCCGAGGTGTCCCTGAGCCGTGCCGAATGGGGCGGCCGGCATTTCATCATCACCGTGCAGCGCGACATCACCGAGCGCAAACGGGCCGAGGCCGAACTGCGGCGTCACCGCGACCATCTGGAAAAAATGGTGGAGGAGCGCACGCATGCGCTGCTGATTGCGAAGGAACTGGCGGAAACGGCCAACCGGGCCAAGAGCACCTTTCTGGCCAACATGAGCCACGAATTGCGCACGCCTCTGAACGGCATCATGGGCATGACCGACCTGGCCCGCCGGCTGGCCACCGACCCGAAGCAGCAAAAGCAGCTGGAACGCGTGGGCACGGCCTCGCGCCATCTGCTGTCCGTCATCAACGACGTCCTGGACATCTCCCGGATCGAGGCGGATCGACTTGAACTGCACCGGACCGGCTTCAGGCTGCAGGTCGTGCTGCAGGAGCTGGCCAGCGTGGTCCGTCCGCAGGCGGTGCAAAAGGGCCTGGACTTCCAGATCGAGATCCCGCCCGACCTGGCCGCCCTGGGGTTGTGGGGCGATGCGCTGCGGCTGCGGCAGATCCTGATCAACCTGACGGGCAACGCAATCCGGTTCACCCTGGAAGGTGCGGTCACTGTGAAGGTGCAGTCCGCCGAAGAGCGCGTGGGCGACCTGCTGGTGCGCTTCGAAGTGACAGATACCGGCATTGGCATCGCCGCCGAGGACCAGCGGCGCCTGTTCACCGCGTTTGAGCAGGTGGACGCTTCCCTGACCCGTCGCCATGGCGGCACCGGTCTGGGGCTGGCGATCAGCAAGCGGCTGGCCGAGGCCATGGGCGGCAGCATTGGCGTTGAAAGCCACCCGGGTGCAGGCAGCACGTTCTGGTTTACCGTCCGGCTCCAAAAGGACGCCAGCGCGCCCGCCGGGGACCGGCAGGCGCCGGCCCTGGCCGTGGAAGCGCAATTGCTCCAGATGCATTCGGGCGCGCGCATCCTGCTGGTGGAAGACGAGCCGCTGAACCAGGAAGTCTCAAAAGCCCTGCTCGAAGAAGCCGGGCTGTTTGTCGCGCTGGCCGACGATGGCCTGCAGGCGGTGGAGATGGCCCGCCAGAACCAGTACGACCTGGTGCTGATGGACATGCAGATGCCGCACATGAACGGGCTCGACGCGACGCGGGCGATCCGGGCCTTGCCCGGCTGGAAGGATGTGCCGATCCTGGCGCTGACGGCCAATGCGTTCGATGAGGACCGGCAGCGTTGTCTGGAGGCGGGCATGAACGGCCATATCGGCAAGCCGGTGGAGCCCCAGGTGATCTTCGAGACACTGCTGGAGTGGCTGCCTCAGAACAGGTCCCCCCTGCACTGACCGCCATCGCGCGGGGCGGACGCTGCAGGCGTGCGGGTTGTGGTGCGGCAAGCGTCCCATAGCGTCCATTCCGGTCCGGGCGTGGCCTCGATGCACAGTGCGGCCCCCGTGACCGGGTGGGCCAGTTCCAGCCGGCGCGCGTGCAGCCACAGGCGCTGCAACCCCAGCAGCCCCGCCACGGCCCGGTTGAGTGCGCCTTTGCCGTGCGTGGCGTCGCCCATGATCGGATGGGCGATGTGGTTCATGTGGCGGCGCAACTGGTGGCGCCGGCCGGTTTGCGGCGCCAGTTCGACCCGCGCGCAGCGCAGGCTGGGAAAGTTGCCCTGCGCCAGCGGCAGTTCGAAAGCGCTCAGCGTGCGGTAGCGGGTCAGGGCGTCCTGCACCTCGATGCCCCCGGTGCGCTGGTCGTCGGGCATGCGCTTGAGCGGGTGGTCGATCAGGCCTTCGGCGTCGGGCCAGCCGCGCACGATGGCCTCGTAGGTTTTGGTCATCGTCCCGCCGGCTTCAAAGGCCTGCCCCAGTGCGCGGGCTGTGCCTGCGTCCAGCGAAAACAGCAGCACGCCGCTGGTGCCCTTGTCCAGCCGGTGCGCGGGCCAGACCGGCCGGCCCAGCTGGTCGCGCAGCAGTTGCAGCGCGAAGCGGGTTTCGCCGGCGTCCAGCCCGGTGCGGTGGACCAGCAGCCCCGGCGGCTTGGCCACGGCTGCAAGATAATCGTCAAGGTAAAGGATTTCCAGCATGTTGTTTCTATTGTCCCCCGCGAAATCACTGGATTACGCTCCTCCGGCCGCTGACGTGCCGCACACGCAGCCGCTGTTTGTGGCGCAGTCGGCCGAGCTGATCGAGGTGCTGCGGCAACAGTCGCCGCAGCAGATCGCCACATTGATGCATCTCAGCGACGCGCTGTCCACCCTCAACGTGGCGCGCTATGAAGCCTGGCGGCCGAAAGTTACCGCCAAAAACGCCAAGCAGGCGGTGCTCGCCTTCAATGGCGACGTGTACGAGGGCCTGGACGCCAAAACCCTGACGCCCGACGACTTGGCCTGGACACAGGCCCATGTCTGCATCCTGAGCGGCCTGTACGGCGTGCTGCGCCCGCTGGACTGGATGCAGCCCTACCGGCTGGAGATGGGCACGAAACTCGTGACCGGGCGGGGCAGCAACCTGTACCAGTTCTGGGGGGCGCGCATTGCCGACTACCTGAACGAGCGCCTCGCCGCCGACAAGACGCCCGTCATCGTCAACCTGGCCTCGCAGGAGTATTTCAAGGCGGTGGACCGCAAGGCGCTGAAAGCCCGCGTGGTCGAATGTGTGTTCGAGGAAGGCAAGGGCGGCCAGTACAAGATCGTGAGCTTCTACGCGAAGCGGGCCCGCGGCCTGATGGCGCGCTTTGCCGCCACGCACCGGCTGACCTTGCCAAAACAGCTTGAAGCGTTTGACCTGGAAGGCTACGCCTTCGCTGCAGCGGCCTCGGAGCCCGACCGCCTGGTGTTTCGCCGCACCGCCGCCTGAACCTCCTCTCCATTTCTCCGCACCGACCATGCGCAAGGCTGTTCCTCCTCAACACATCACCCAAGAACTCCAGCAGTGGATCGTGGCGCAGGCCGAGGCCGGTTTTGGCCCGGAAGTGGTCCTGAAGGCCATGCAGGCGTCCGGCTGGCAGGAAGACGTGGCCATCGAGGCCATGGAACAAACGCTGGGGGCGTACCTGGCAGCCAGGCCGGTGGCTGCGACGGTGATTCAGCCGGCGCAGTTCGCTGCCGTGCCCGAGCCGGACCTGGCGCACGCCCCGCTGGTGCTGGACGGCGGCGACCGCCCGGTCACGGTGCTGGGCACGTTGACCCATCCGCGCGTGGTGCTGCTGGGCGGTCTGTTGAGCGACGACGAGTGCGATGCCCTGATCGCGGCCGCCAGCCCGCGCATGGCGCGGTCGCTGACGGTGGCCACCCGGACCGGCGGCGAAGAGGTCAATGACGCCCGCACCAGCCAGGGCATGTTCTTCCAGCGCGGGGAGAGCGAACTGGTGGCGCGCATCGAGGCGCGCATCGCCCGCCTGCTGCGCTGGCCCGTGGAAAACGGCGAGGGCCTGCAGGTGCTGCAGTACGGGCCGGGGGCGGAATACCAGCCGCATTACGACTATTTTGATCCCGCCGAGCCGGGCACGGCCCCCATCCTGAAGCGGGGCGGTCAGCGCGTGGGGACGGTGGTGATGTATTTGTCCGAACCCGACAAGGGCGGTGGAACGGTCTTTCCCGATGTGGGCCTGGAAGTTGCGCCGAAGCGCGGCAACGCCGTGTTCTTTAGCTACGCGCAAGCCCACCCGTCCAGCAAAAGCCTGCACGGCGGATCGCCCGTGATCGCTGGCGAGAAGTGGATCGCCACCAAGTGGCTGCGCGAGCGGGAATTCGCCTGAGCGGCCGCCTTCAGGGGGAAGTATGAATAAAAAAGGCCTTTATCCATTGTAAATTGGTCATAGTTTGCTATGAAAATAAGATCGAACGGCATCGATATCGAGGTCGAAGACACCGGCCCGGACGGCGCGCAGAACGACCGTCCTGCCGTGCTGCTGGTCATGGGTCTGGGCATGCAGCTGATTGCCTGGCCGCCCGCGCTGGTGCAGGCGCTGGTCGATGCCGGCTACCGGGTGATCCGCCATGACAACCGCGATGTCGGCCTGTCCACCCACCTGGACCACCTGGGCGTGCCCAACCTGGTCTGGGCCGGCCTGCAGCACAAGCTCGGCTTTGCGCCCAGCGCGCCCTACAGCGTGAGCGACATGGCCGCCGATGCCCTGGGCGTGCTGGATGCGCTGAAGATCCAGCGCGCCCACATTGTGGGCGTCAGCATGGGCGGCATGATCGCGCAGCGCATGGCGATTGCCGCGCCGCAACGCGTGCTGAGCCTCACCAGCATCATGAGCTCCAGCGGCGCGCGCGGCCTGCCCAACGCCGAGCCGAAGGTGCTCAAGGCCCTGCTCAGCCGTCCGGCCAGCAGCGCGCCGCAGGACGTGGCCGACCACACCATCAAACTCTTCACCATCATCGGCAGCCCCGATTTCATGGTGCCGGAGGCGGACATGCGCGCGCGCATTCTGGCCGGCATCGCGCGCAGCTTCCGCCCCGTGGGCACGATGCGCCAGATGCTGGCCATCATGGCCGACACCACCCGCGCCGACGCCCTGGCGCGCATCACCTGCCCCACGCTGGTGGTGCATGGCACGGCCGATCCGCTGGTGCCGCTGGCCTGTGGGCAGGATACGGCCCGGCGCATTCCGGGCGCCCGTCTGGAGACCATCGCCGGCATGGGGCATGACCTGCCGCCCGGCGTGGTCACGCACCTCCTGCGCGTGCTGTTGCCGCACCTGAAGGCCGCCAGCTGAAGTGCTGCGCAGCCCCGATCCATCCACACAACCTGGGCCGCCCTGCACCTGCTGGCGCACCCACCCCACGAAAGCCCCCCGATGAACCAGCCTGAACACTCCCAACTTGGCAAAACATCGGCCTACGTGGACCAGTACGACGCCGGCCTGCTGTTCCCGATTCCGCGCGCACCCAAACGCGAGGAGATCGGCATCACCGGCGCGCCGGTCTTCTTCGGGGCCGACCTGTGGACCGCGTTCGAGCTGAGCTGGCTGAACCCGCGCGGCAAGCCGCAGGTGGCGCTGGCGCACATCACCGTGCCCTGCGAGAGCACGCACATCGTCGAGAGCAAGTCCTTCAAGCTCTACCTCAACAGCTTCAACAACACGAAGTTTGCCGACGCGGACGCCGTGAAGGCCCGCATCCGCACCGACATCAGCGCGGCGCTCTGGGCCGGCGGGCCGGTGCAGTCCAGTGCCGGGGTGAAGCTGATCGACCCTGCGCTGTTCGACCAGGAACCGGTCCACGAACTGGACGGCCTGAGCCTGGACCGGCTCGACGTCGAATGCACGCGCTACACCCCTGCGCCTGATTTGCTGACCGCGGCCTTCGACGAGGTACCGGTGAGCGAGGTGCTGGTCAGCAACCTGCTCAAGAGCAACTGCCTGGTCACGGGCCAGCCGGACTGGGGCAGCGTGCAGATCCGCTACACCGGGCCGCAGATTGACCAGGAAGGGTTGCTGCAATACCTGGTGAGCTTCCGCAACCACAACGAATTCCACGAGCAGTGTGTGGAGCGCATCTTCATGGACATCTGGACGCGCTGCCGCCCGACCAAACTTACCGTGTACGCGCGCTACACGCGCCGCGGCGGGCTCGACATCAACCCGTTCCGCACCAGCCACCCGCAGGCGGTGCCGGCGAACGTGCGCACCGCACGGCAATAATTGCCTGGCGGCGCGCGCGGCGCCCTACAACTGCGGCTGGATCACCGCGCCCTTGAACAGCACCGGCCCGGTGGGGCCGCGTTCACTTGGCACGCCGCCGCGGGGCTCCAGGCTGATCGCCAGCGTGGGGCTGCGCTGCACGTCGGCTTCACCGGCCACCAGCCGCAGCAGCTTGTCGCGCCCGAGCACGCCGAGCGACTGCGGCGGTGCGCCTGGGGGCAGCGCCCACAGTTGCAGCGAGCGGTCGTCGGCCTCGCGGTAATCGCCGACGCGCTGCAGCGTCAGCCGCCGGGCTTTCGGATCGAAGGTCACCAGCATGGACGCGGCCGATTGCGCGTCGGTCAGCACCGCCACATAGCCGACCTGGGGCGTTGCCTGCAACTGGGCCTGCAGTCCGGCAATCTGGCTGCCGAGCCGGTCGCGCAGCATCACGCTGGCGCTGACGGCGATGACCGCCACGGCCAGGCCCGAGGCGGCTGCGCTGCGCCACAGCGCCAGGTTGCGCCACCAGTCGGCCAGGGCGCGCGGTGCCCGGGCCGGCGTGCGGGCCTGCGCCATGGCTTGGGCTGCCTGGTCGGCCTGCACCAGGTTGTCGATGCGGGTCCAGACCGCGGTGGCGGGTTCGGCTGCGGTTTGCAGTTCGTTCAGGCTGGCGATGCGGCTTTGCCAGATCAGCGCGGCCGCGCGCACGGGGGCCTGTTCGCGCGCCATGGCTTCAAAGCGACGCCGGGCGCCACCGCGCAGGGTGCCCAGCGCGTAGGCGCTGGCCAGGCGGTCGAGGAGTTCGGGGTGTTGGCGCAGGTCCATGGGCCGCTCCTCAGGCGAAGCGCGTCATGCAGGTGCGCAACTGGTCCAGCCCGCGGCGTATCCAGGTCTTGACCGTGCCCAGCGGCAGCTTCAGCTGCGCGGCCAGTTCGCCGTGGCTCAGGTCGCGCAGGTAGGCCAGGCTGACGACTTCGCGCTGGCGCTTTTCAAGCTGGGTGATGCACTGGTGCAGCGCCCAGGCCTGCTCGCTGGCCAGGTGGGTGTCCAGCGGATTGGGGCTATCGCCGGCCAGGGTGTCGGCCAGCGTGTCGTCGAGTTCGTCGGTCAGGTGGCTGCGTTCTGCACTGTGGCGGCGCAACAGGTCCAGCGCGCGGCTGCGCACAATCAGGCCCAGCCAGGCCATGGGCGGGCTGAGCGAGGCACGGTAGTCGGCGGCGGTGCGCCACACCTGCAGAAAGGTTTCCTGCAGCACGTCTTCGGCCCGGTCGCGCTGGCCGACCACGCGCAGGGCCAGTCCGTACAGTTTGGGCGCCGTTTGTTCATACAGGGCTTTCAGTGCCGCTTCGTCACGCCGGGCCACCCGGTCCAGCAGGTCGATCAGGAGGTTGTCGGGGTGCACGGGCATCCACGAATTCTGGTGGTTTCCGCGCCTTGCTGCCTGCGGCGCAGCGGGTAACCCTGCCGGATGCAGGCCGAACAGGGTGCCCAGCGCGCTCACAGGCGCCGCCGTCGCGGCACCACCGCGGTCGGCAGGGTCAGCGCGGTCACCGGCGTCACCTGCAGGTCGGTTGGCGCCGGTTCGAAGAGCTGGTCGCCGTGCCACACCCGTACCCGTGCAGCGCCCTCGGGCACGTCGGGCAGGCGCGCGATACCGTCCGGGCCGGTTTTCACGACCCAGGGCGAGTCGGTCACGAACAATTGCCCGCGCATCGAACCGTGCAAATGGCAGCCCAGCAGCACGGCGCCAGCTTGGGTGACCACGACTTCCCTGGCGGAGGGCTCCTTGCCTTCCACATGCCCATCAAGCCGCAGTTCGAAGCCGGGGGCGGGGGCCGCGCCCGGCACCGACTGGGCGGCCGGGATGCCGCGCACATGGTGCTCCCAGGTGTCCTGGTTGACAAAGCGCACCCGTGAGCCGACCGGCACCACGGTGAGCGCCGGCAGGAACTGCATCTTTTGCTGCGTGATCACCGCCTGGACCGGGCGCGGAGGGGCGGGACGGGCGCCCGCAGGCTCGACCAGGACCACCGCGTCGGGCAGGGGCTGGCCGTCGCGGCCGATCACCGTGACCTGCACCGTGGCGGCCTGTGCCGCCAGGGCCAGCAGGCCGGACAAGCCGGCGGCGCCGAGCGCCAGCGGAAGGGATTGGGGGCGTTGCATGGCCGCGCTTTCAGGGTTTGGCGATCACATCGCGGTGCATCGGCGCCAGCAGTGCGAGCATCTGGTTTTGCCGCGTGAAGGGAATGCCGCGGGCGTCCATGCTTTGCTGCAGCACTTCGACCAGCGCGTTGAAGTGGGAGGCCGTCAGGCCCATGGTGGCGTGGGCGTCCTTCATGTTCGGCCCCTTGTACACGCAGGGACCTCCGGCGAGCTGGCAGACCTGGTTGGTGAGCTGGCTGGCCAGGTTGGCGCGATTGGTGTCCTTGAATTGCACGCCGATGCGCGGGTCGGCGGCCAGACGTGCGACGAAGTCGTCCATCAGCGTGCGCAGGCCAGCCTGTTCGCCAAAGGCCTGGTACAGGCCGGCGGCTGGCGCCACCGGGTAGGCCGAGGCGGGGGACTGGGCCAGCGCAAGGCTGCTGGTCAGGGTGAGCAGGCAGAGGCTGGTGCAGGCAAAAATTTTTTTCATGACGATTTCCAGGGATGGGATGAGGAGGTTGGGGCGGATCAGAACGCGGCTTGGGCGGAGAGGTACACGCCGGTCTGGCGACGGCCTGCGGTGGTGGCCGGCACGATGCGGCCCAGATCGACGTAGGCCAGCGTCAGCGAAAGGTTTTTGCTGGGCGTCCAGGCCACGAAGATGTCTTTCCAGTCGTCGGCGCGCAGGCCATCGCCCAGGCCGGCGGCCTTGCCTGCCGTCTGCAGGCGGTTGGACATGGAGCGGTATTCCACGCCCACAGCCACGTCCTTGCGCAGCAGGTAGGCGACGGAGAATTCCGGCTGCAGCTTGTAGCGGTTGTCGGCTCCGCCCAGCGTGGCACCGAAGCCGAGCAGGCCATTCTGGTTGGCCTTGGTGGCGCGCAGTGTGCCGTTGACCAGAATGCCCTGCGCCAGGAACAGCTTGGTGGCGCTGACGTACACGTCCGTGCCGCTGCGCTTGGCGCCCAGTGCGTTCAGCGTGCCGTCCAGTGCGCTGCTGTGCAGCATCTTGTGCTGCACGCCCACGGCGATCTGCGGCATCAGGCTGTCGCTGTCGAGGATGGCGTCGCCGGCGATCCGCCATTTGGCGCCGATGATGTCCTGCTTCAGGTGCAGGCCGGGCGCGCCCAGCAGGGCGCCGGTGATGCCGGTGTTGAAGTCCTGGGTGGCCAGGGACAGCTCGTAGCGGTCCTTGATCCCGACGGCCACGCCGGCAGCGGTCAGTGCGTAGTCCCGGGTGACCGCGCGGCTGGCGTGGGCCGTGGCACCGATCTGGTCGGAAGTGCCCGGGCCGGCAATCACGGCCCAGGGGGTCAGGCCGCCGCCGGCGGCGCCTTCAACGGTGCTCACGCCGCCGGTGAGCAGCAGCTTGCCGGTATCGGCGTGGGCGGCGGCTCCGGCCATGCAGGCGGCCGTTGCGGCAGCCGCCAGGGCCAGCCGCCGGGTGGCAGGCTTCAGAAAGGGCGTGGAAGGGCTTGAAAGCGTCATGATCTTGGGGGTCTCAGGTCAGGTGATAGGGCGAGGCCAGGGCTGCTGGCTTTCTGGATACGCAGCCCATCGCTGACTGGATTCAAGATTTTCAATATCCCTTCGACATGAAGGGCTGATGAATCCACCGGCCGCCGGGCCGCGTATTCAGAACACCGGGGCCTTGAAGCTTTTCTTCACGGTCCATCGGCAAGCTGATCCACCTGTTCGCACCAAGGAAAACACCATGTCCCTGATTCAATCCACTTCCGCTGTTTCTTCCCTCGTTCCATCACGCCGCGCCTTCATGGGCCGCAGCGGTGCCCTGTCTGCCGTGGCGGTGGCCCTGCTGGCCGGTCAGGATGTCATGGCCCAAGGCATGAGGGGCGATGCCGCCGGCGATGTGGCGATCCTGAACGTGGCGCTGGGCCTGGAGCATGAAGCCATCAATGCCTACCAGCTGGGCGCTGGCAGCGGCCTGCTGCAAAAGCCGGTGCAGGACGTGGCCGTGCAGTTCCAGGGCCACCACAAGACCCACCGTGACGCGCTGATGGCCACCATCCGCAAGCTTGGCGGCCAGCCGGTGGCGGAGAAGTCGCTGGACGACTACGCCAAGGCACTCAATGCCGCCGCGCTCAAGAACCAGGGCGACGTGCTGGACCTGGCTGCCCGGCTGGAACTGGGCGCGGCCAACGCTTACCTGAGCGTGATTCCCTCCATGCTGGACCGCGATCTGGCCAAGGTGGCCGCCCGCTTGGCTGCGGACGAAACCATGCACTTCACCGTGCTGAACAACGCGCTGGGTCGCCCGCTGCCACCGGGCGCGCTGTCTTTCGGCGCCTGATCGCGCAGAGCCTGCGGGCTGGGGGGCGCCCGCAGGGTGAAGTCATCCGCCGCTGCACGTGGGGGGCTGGTGCGGGTGATTTGAAGGCCGGCTGTCTTGCGGGACGGCCGGCTTTTTTGATGCGTGCAGACGTTTTGTGTGGAATGAATGCTTTGAATTTGATAGCGTCATCTGACCATTTCACGATGGGGATCAGCCAATATCCCTGAAAGATGTGAGCGGGGCGAGTGCGGTGAAGGCGCCGGGGCGCTTTTCCTTCATTGCCGTCACGGCTTCGCGCACATGGGCATTGCTCCAGATCCCGCTCTGGAGCCAGCCCATCTGGCGCAGGCTGTCTTCGACCGAGTGGTCGCGCGCGTAATGCACAGCCTGCTTGGTGCCCCAGATGGCCACCGGCGGCTTGGCGGCGATCTCGCGGGCGCATTGAAGGGCTGCGGCCAGCAGCGCCTCGGGCGTGTCGAAGACCTCGTTGACCAGGCCGCAAGCCAGGGCTTTTTGCGCGGGCAGGCGCCGGCCGGTGTAGGCGAGTTCCTTCACCACGCCCATGGGAATCAGCTTGGGCAGGCGCTGCAGCGTGCCCACGTCGGCCACCATGCCGATGTTGATTTCCTGGATGCAGAA
>ERZ1034365.643-NODE-643-length-19001-cov-6.275365_pt1 | contig 19001 bp, 17 predicted proteins | sample MGYA00520615_ERZ1034365 | MGnify/ENA primary metagenome ERZ1034365 (study PRJEB33736, sample SAMEA104284505) | Azolla filiculoides | biome: Urban; feature: Water surface; material: Ditch water | place: Netherlands | collected 2015-10-28 | depth 0-0.1 m ... | reverse complement strand
TTTCTTTTTCCTCATTATAACTTTTAATTCAATATTCTGAAATATGATTTACCTATTTACTTTCTATGTCTTTTTAAAATAGCCATTAATTCCTTGATAAATCTAACAAAGGCAATTAGCCTTTTCTGTTGTTTACATCTCTCCTACAAACTTAATGAATTCCCTTACTAATAACAATCCTTTTTATAGAAAATGAAATAGATTTATCTACTCAAAAGAGGAATGTTAAATAAAATCTTAAATCCTATCCCGAAGTGTCGGGACTAAATCTTAAATAAATTATCTTTGCGCACTGAAAAAAGCACAAATGAAATTTGATTTATTACAAAAAGATCCACATACCAAAGCCAGAGCAGGAAGTATTACTACGGATCATGGTGTTATTGAAACCCCAATTTTTATGCCTGTTGGTACCGTTGCTTCGGTAAAAGGAGTCCACCAACGCGAATTGAAAGAAGAAATAAACCCTGATATTATCCTCGGGAATACCTATCATTTGTACTTGCGTCCGCAAACCCAAATTCTGGAAAAAGCGGGTGGATTGCATAAATTTATGAATTGGGACAGAAATATTTTGACTGATTCGGGTGGGTATCAAGTCTATTCGCTTTCTTCCAACAGAAAAATTAAGGAAGAAGGCGTAAAATTCAAATCACATATCGATGGTTCCTACCACGTTTTTACACCCGAGAATGTGATGGAAATTCAACGAACTATTGGTGCCGATATCATTATGGCTTTCGACGAATGCACGCCTTATCCTTGCGATTATCGCTATGCACAACGTTCGATGCACATGACGCACCGTTGGTTGGACAGATGTATCAATCATTTGGGGAAAGTGCCAACAAAATATGGTTACGACCAAACTTTTTTCCCAATTGTTCAAGGAAGTACGTATAAAGATTTACGCCAACAATCTGCCGAATATATTGCCAATTCTTGTCAACAAGGAAACGCGATTGGTGGACTTTCGGTTGGGGAGCCTGCCGAAGAAATGTATGCGATGACGGAGGTAGTTTGTGAAATTCTTCCTGAAGACAAGCCTCGTTATTTGATGGGTGTGGGAACTCCAATAAATATTCTCGAAAATATAGCACTAGGAATTGATATGTTCGATTGTGTGATGCCAACAAGAAATGCTCGAAACGGAATGTTGTTTACGGCAAACGGGACTATCAACATCAAAAATAAAAAGTGGGAAGACGATTTCTCAGTAATTGACGAAATGGGTCACACTTTTGTAGATACAGAATATACCAAAGCCTATTTGCGTCATTTGTTTGCTGCCAATGAATATCTTGGAAAACAAATTGCAACAATACATAATCTTGGATTTTATATGTGGTTGGTTCGTGAAGCCAGAAAACATATCTTAGCCGGAGATTTTAGAATTTGGAAAGAAATGATGGTTCGCAATATGAGCCAGAGACTTTAAAAATAATTATGAATTAAAAATTATGAATTATGAGTTAGCTTGTAGTTCATAATTCATAATTCATAACTCATAATTAAAATATGCTAACAATAATAGACAAATACATTCTAAAGAAATACTTGACCACTTTTGGGGTTATGTTGGGCTTATTTGCACCTATTGGAATAGTAATTGATATTTCGGAAAAGATTAATAAAATGATCGAAAACAAGATTCCCATTATGGAAATTTTGGTTTACTATTATCATTTTACAATTTATTTTATGAATTTGTTGTTTCCGATATTTTTGTTTTTATCGGTCATTTGGTTTACTTCAAAATTAGCCAATGATACTGAGATTATTGCTATTTTAAGTTCAGGAATTTCGTTTACTCGGTTTTTGAGACCTTTTATGATTGGAGCTACTATTGTTTCGTTAATCGTTTTGTTGATGGGGTTTTTTATCGTTCCAAAATCGAATGAAGGTTTTAATAATTTTAGATATACTTATCTTCGTGGTGATGGAAAAGAAACTGTAAGGGGAAAAAATACAGATGTTTTCCGTCAGCTTAGCAATGATGAATACATCTATGTCAATAGTTTTGATGTAGCATCTAAAACGGCTTATAATTTCACTTATGAAAAATTCACCAAAGATAAATTAGCTTATAAAATTTCGGCTTCAAGGATACAGTGGAATCCTAAAACTAAAAATTATACGATGTATGATTATGTCAAACGAACTGTTGGAGGATTGGATGATAAAATTGAAAAATCGGATAAAAAAGATGCTAAATTTAGTTTTGATCTCGACGATATAACACCAGTTATTTATATAGCCGAAACCTTGAGTTTGGGTAAGTTAAACCAATTTATCGAAAAAGAAAAAAAGCGTGGTTCTTCAAACATCAATGTTTATAAGGTCGTTTTGTATAAAAAGTACAGCATACCCGTATCGGCATTTATTCTTACTGTAATTGCAGTTGCGGTTTCATCTATGAAGCGAAGAGGAGGGATGGGATTGAGTCTAGCCATCGGAATTGCATTGGCATTTTCTTTTGTGTTTTTCGATAAAATATTCGGAACCTTGGCCGAAAAATCTAGTTTCCCACCATTATTGGCCGTTTGGATTCCTAATCTAGTTTTTGGAATTTTGGCTGTTTTCTTATTACGCAATGCAAAAAGGTAATTTAAAGAGTTATTTAAATCTTCATTTAATTGTATTTATATGGGGTTTTACCGCCATATTAGGAGCTTTAATTTCAATTCAGGCCGATGCTCTGGTTTGGTATAGAATGCTTTTTGCATCGGTATTTTTGTTTCTATTTATTCTCTTTAAAAAAGTATCTTTTCAAATTCCTATAAAAGAATTTTTCAAATTAATTTTTGTCGGATTACTGATTGCACTTCATTGGATTTTCTTTTTTGAGGCTATTCATGTTTCTAATGTCTCTGTGACATTGGCCGTTTTTTCTTTAGGTGCTTTTTTAGCTTCTATTTTAGAACCTATTTTTTACGGTCGAAAAGTGCTTTGGTATGAAGTGTTTTTTGGACTTATAATTATTGCAGCATTAGGAATGATTTTGCAAGTTGAAATCAATTATTTCGAAGGGATTATGTATGCTTTGGTTTCAATAATTATCGGAGTATTATTCACCCTAATGAACGGAAAGCTAATCGAAAAACACGAATCTTCCGTTATTACCTTTTATGAATTTCTCGCCGGCGTGTTTTTTATAACGATTTACTTTTTTTTTACTAGTAAATTCAATGTCGATTTTTTTATTTTGACTACTAACGATTGGGTTTATCTCCTCATTTTATCTTCGGTTTGTACTGCTTATGCTTTTACCGCTTCTGTAAAGGTAATGCGAGTACTTTCGCCTTATACAGTGATGCTAACCACCAGTTTAGAACCCGTATATGGAATTATTTTGGCGTATTTTATCCTTGGTGGAAAAGAAAAAATGAGCGTAGAGTTTTATATCGGAGCCTTATTGATTGTTTTAACGGTAATTCTGAATGGTATTCTCAAACATTACCTGTCTAATAAGGAATAAATTTTTTCAAGGATTTTAACTGTCAATTTATTTGTAATTAGATGCTAATTATACGTTTTTGATAATTTTAAATTTTATATTTGCATTTCAAATCAAACAAAAACTACTATAATTTATGGAATATTTAGATTTTGAACTTCCAATAAAAGAGCTTGAAGATCAGTTAGATAAATGTCTAGTAATCGGTCAGGAATCAGAGGTTGATGTGACAAATACCTGCAAGCAAATTACCAAAAAACTAGAAGAAACTAAAAGAAGCATATATAAAAATCTTACCGCTTGGCAACGAGTACAATTGTCAAGACACCCCAATAGACCTTATACTTTAGATCATATAAAAGCACTTTGTGGAGAAACTTTCCTTGAACTTCACGGTGACAGAGGGTTCAAAGATGATAAAGCAATGATTGGTGGCTTAGGCAAAATTGGTGGACAATCGTTTATGTTAATTGGTCAACAAAAAGGATTCAATACAAAGACACGTCAATATAGAAATTTTGGAATGCCAAATCCCGAAGGCTATCGAAAAGCTTTGCGATTGATGAAGATGGCAGAGAAATTCGGAATTCCAGTGGTAACTTTGATTGATACTCCAGGAGCTTTTCCAGGAATTGAAGCCGAAGAACGCGGACAAGGCGAAGCCATTGCCAGAAATATTTTTGAAATGGTTCGATTGAAAGTGCCAATCATCTGTGTTATTGTTGGAGAAGGAGCTTCAGGTGGAGCATTAGGAATTGGTGTTGGAGATAGAGTTTATATGATGGAAAACACTTGGTATTCGGTGATTTCTCCTGAATCTTGTTCGTCTATTTTATGGAAAAGTTGGGATTATAAAGAACAAGCTGCTGAAGCCTTGAAATTGACTTCTGCCGATATGAAAAAACAAAAATTAGTTGATGATATTATTCCTGAACCTCTTGGAGGAGCTCACTTTGACAGAGAATCAGCCTTCAAAACAGTAGAGCAATATATTATCAAAGGCTTCAACGAATTGAAAGACTTATCAACAGAAGAATTAGTAGCCCAAAGGATGGATAAATACTGTAAAATGGGGGATTTCAAGGAGTAAAAACTTACAAACTTATTCTAAATCCGAAGCCTTATCGTTTCGGATTTTTTTATGCTTATTAACAAAAAAAGATTGCTTATTAACAATTGTTTCTAATAACTCAATTGGCTTCTTTTTTTAATTTTGCTTACTTTCGCTCTATGGAAAATGTGAAGAATATAAACCCAATTCGAATCGATAAAACAACTATAATCAATCTCGAAAAAGGAAAATTACCGCCCCAAGTTGTGGACCTAGAAGAGGCTGTGCTTGGAGCCATGATGATTGACAAAAAAGGGGTAGATGAGGTAATCGATATTTTGCAACCCGATGCATTTTACAAAGAGGGACATAAACATATTTTTGAGGCTATCGTTCAGTTGTTTACAGATACACAGCCTATTGACTTATTAACAGTCTCGGCTCAGTTGCGAAAAAATGCAAAACTAGATTTGGCAGGAGGCGATTTGTACTTGATTCAACTTACTCAAAAAATATCTTCTTCAGCACACATCGAATTTCACTCGAGAATTATTCTTCAAAAATTTATTCAACGCAGTTTGATTCGAATTTCTACAGATATTATCGAAGATTCATATGACGAAACTACCGATGTTTTCGATTTACTAGACAAAGCCGAATCGAAATTGTATGAAGTGACCCAAGGAAACATCAAGCGAAGTTCTGAAACAGCACAAAGTTTAGTGTTGCAAGCCAAAAAAAGAATTGAAGAGATTAGCAAACAAGAAGGATTAAGTGGTGTTGAAACGGGTTTTACCAATCTAGACAAACTGACTTCGGGTTGGCAACCTAGCGATTTAATTATCATTGCGGCTAGACCAGCGATGGGGAAAACTGCATTCGTACTTTCAATGGCGCGAAATATAGCAATCGATTACGGACATCCAGTGGCGCTGTTCTCTTTGGAGATGGCATCCGTACAGTTGATTACTCGTTTGATTTCGTCTGAAACAGGTTTGTCTTCCGAGAAATTGCGTACCGGAAAATTAGAGCCACACGAATGGACAATGTTAAGTACCAAAGTGAAAAATCTAGAAAAAGCGCCTTTGTTTATAGACGACACACCTTCACTTTCTATTTTTGATTTAAGAGCCAAATCACGACGTTTGGTTTCGCAACACGGCATCAAAATTATCATTGTCGATTATTTGCAATTGATGACAGCTGGAGGAAATGGAAAAGGCGGTGGCAATAGAGAGCAAGAAATATCAACCATTTCTCGAAATTTGAAAGCTTTGGCCAAAGAATTGAATGTTCCTGTAATTGCACTTTCGCAGTTATCGCGTGCGGTTGAAACTCGTGGATCGAGCAAAAGACCTTTGCTTTCTGACCTTCGTGAATCGGGAGCGATTGAGCAAGATGCCGATATTGTTTCGTTTTTATACCGTCCTGAATATTACAAAATTGACGAATGGGATGACGATGAAGCTTCGCCAACCGCAGGACAAGCCGAGATTATGATTGCCAAACATCGTAATGGTGGTATCGAAAACGTTCGATTAAAATTTATTGGTCACCTTGGTAAATTTGACAATCTTGATGATTACAACAGCAGTTATGATGATTTGCCTTCGAGTATGAATCAGGACGAAAATCCTTTTCAAACTAAAAATCTCCCTTCACCAAATGAGGCTTTTGGAAGTAATTTGAATGAGGAAGATGATGATTTAGTTCCGTTTTAAAATAATTGATTAATCGACAATTGATAAATTTCAATATCAATTGAAATCAGTACATTTGATTCATAAATTTTTAAAATGAGTTCGAAAAAGATATTTTTTATTGTTGTACTGCTGACTTCCTTTGCGGCAAAAGCTTCGTTTATTTTATTGCCAATGGACGAAACTACTCAAAAAAATCATCTTAAAGCCTACGGAATCACTTATTGGTGCATCAAAAAAAAATACAAAGCCAGTTGGTTGCTCAATTATCGTGGAGGTTCTTTTCTATTGGCCGATGCGTCCGAAATCAGAAAAGAATGCCAAATTCGAGGCGTGAGTTTTGAAGTCTTAAGTGATGATGAAACCAATCAAATCCTAGCTGAAATAGCGAGTCCTTCACAAAATATGGAGGCAGTTGTACTTGAGAAAGCGCCTAAAGTTGCGGTTTATACACCCAAAGGGAAACAACCTTGGGACGATGCTGTGACCTTGGTTTTGACTTATGCCGAAATTCCATTTACACCTATTTATGACGAGGAAGTCTTGAGCGATCAACTGATTCTTTATGATTGGTTGCACTTGCACCACGAAGATTTTACGGGTCAATATGGAAAATTTTTTGGATCTAATAGAAATTCGCCTTGGTATATCGATCAAAAGAAAGAAGCTGAAATTTTGGCAACAAAATTAGGCTACAAAAAAGTGTCTGAAGCCAAAGGAGCTGTGGCCAAAAAAATCCGTGATTTTGTTATTGGAGGAGGATTTATGTTTGCCATGTGTTCTGCTACCGATAGTTTTGATATTGCGTTAGCGGCTGATGGTGTCGATATTTGTGAACCCATGTTTGATGGCGATGCAAGCGAATCCAATTATCAATCCAAAATAAAGTATGCCAATACTTTTGCGTTCAAGGATTATATTTTGGACCGAAAACCAGAACATTATGAGTTTTCGGATATTGATATGACCGAAAAAAGAAGGATTCCGATGGAAAAAGATTATTTTACCTTGATGGAATTCTCGGCCAAATGGGATCCAATTCCCAGTATGTTGTGTCAAAATCACACTCAATTAATTAAAGGGTTTATGGGACAAACCACAGCTTTTGACCAAAATCTAATTAAATCGAATGTGTTGATTATGGGAAGTTGTGAACTCAATGGCGAAGCTCGTTACATTCACGGCGAAAAAGGCAAAGGAATGTTTACTTTTTTTAGCGGTCACGATCCCGAAGATTACCAGCATCGAGTGGGCGACCCAGTTACGGTGCTTGACTTGCATCCCAATTCGCCAGGTTATCGTTTGATTTTGAATAATGTTTTGTTTCCTGCTGCAAGGAAAAAGAAACTGAAAACCTAATTCTGGAAGTATTAATTCAAAGAAAAAGTAGCCCAAATAGGAATGTGGTCCGAAATGCTACGCGCTTCTTTCAAGGAATTAAAATCCTTATAAAATTCAATTACACCCGCTTGCAATGACTTGCATTTTGAAGAATTAAAGTACATATTGTCAACTAACTATTAAAAAACGACTTTTACAATTTGTAAAATAATCATATTGGTTGTCTATTTTGACTTTAATTAAGAAGTATAAAATTGAAATAGTTTCTCTCCCTCCTCACTTCTGCACTCTCTTATAAACTAAATAAATCAACCACACAGTTGCTAGTACAACCATTGTTAATTGGAATAATAATTTGAAGTCTATGCTGTTTAAATTTAGAATATTCATGTTTTTATTGTTTGTTTTGGTAAACCTACTGCGATTAAAAATCACTTCCTTAGGGCTTTCCTAATTTGGAGCATTTTTCACGCTTTCTTTTTAGTTTGGTATTTTGGTGTTTGTTTTGTATCCTTGACTTTCTTTGTGTTTCTTTTTTGCATTTCGTCATCATCAAATTTGTAATTTTGATTGTAGTTGTTGTAGATAGTTGGTTGTTTTTTTTCTGTTTTTGGGTTACAGGAAAACAATTGGTAGCCAAGAATTAGTAAAATAATTAGGTTAAGATTTTTCATGTTTTGAGCATAATTTATACTTGTGTACTGGGGGTAGATCCTATTTTTATTTCAGTTTTTGATTTTTGTATGAGTTGTTTTTCTGTCAAAATGCCTTGGCTTTGGGCTTCATTTAGTTCTTCATACAGGGCTTCTGATTTGGCTTTCAAATAGGGATATTTGCAAAATGAAACGAAATTTCCTTTTAGCGATTTTTTGTATTGTTTGAGATATTCTTTGGTATAATTTTTAAAATCGGCTAAGCGTTTGTCCCATTTTTTAGTTGAAATTTTTTTAGGACAATTGGTTTGGACCGCTTTTTTTTGCTCATCCAAATTTATTTTTGGGCTCTTTTCCATAGTATAATTGTATTTGGTTTCAAAATTAAATCCATTCTAAATGAATTCCTTACGGAAAACCGTAAAGAGGAAAAATAAATTAATCTACATCATAATAATAATGGCAATACACATTATTAAAATAATGAGTTTCAATTTCTGGAGCTTTCATTAATGCTACAAATTCGTCTAGGGTTACGCCAAAATACTGGTGAATTACTTGAAGTTTAAATTCTATTTCAAGGGTTTTATGAACTTCGTCATAGCCTACAGAGATGATGTTGCGGTCGTTTACGGTATATCGATTCATTGTTTTTATATTTTTTTTCAAATGTAAATCCATTAAAAAAATGTTTTTTACGGAAAACCGTAAAATGGGAAAAAAAGTGAAAAAAAAATGAGAATGTAAAAAATCTAAAAGAATCTAAAAAAATTGAAAGCATCAAACTGTACTTTCAATCTGCAATCTGAGACCTGCAATCTCAAATCAAACTAAGCCTAAATCTTTAGCAATAGCGATAAGATGTACATTATTATTGGCTTTGAAGAATATTTTGAGCTTGCTGATTCGTTTCTCGAGACTGCTACCACCATTGGGAATTATTCCTGAGTTTTTGAAATCTAATCCGATTTCATCTACGGTTAATCCTTTAGACAATGACTTTAGCAGCATAATGTCATAGGTTTCAATTTCGATAAGAGATTTGTCTCTTAAGGCGTGAGACAATTCAGGCGAAATGATTTTAGAGTTATTGGCAAAGACCGATTTTATGGCTTTGATGAGTTCTGGAATGCTGTTTCTTCCTTTGGCTACATAAGCATTAATTCCTAAATCATTAAAAAGGGATTTGATTCTAAAGGATTTGTCTTCGATAGAAAAAACAACGGTTTTGATGGTAGGTTGAAGTTTTTTTACGGCTGCAATTAATTCGTCACCAGAATTTAATTGTGTCTCTCGATGATCGGTTTTGAAGGACAAATCACTAATGAGTAAATCATAGGGACGTTTGTCTTTGATTGCTTTTTTTACTTTCAAAAGGGCATCATCACAATATTTGGCGTGGTGTATTTCTGTAATGCCAAGGTCTTCGATGGCTTGAACAACAGCAATACTGATGGAGTCTAAATCTTCGGCAACTAACACTTTTTGAAACATAAAAAAACGGATTATATTGGAATTGAAAAACTGACTTTGAATCCTTTATTGGATTTAGTGTCAAAAGTAATCGTTCCGTTTTGAGCTAGAATACGGTTTTCCACATTTTGGAGTCCATTTTTGAAATTTATTTCGTTTAGCGACGCTCCAAGCCCGTTATCACTGTAATTGATGTGTAAAAAATTTTCTTCTTTTTTGAAAGAAATGGCAACTAAACTGCATTTGCTATGCTTTTTCATATTCACTAATAGCTCTTGTAGTACTCTATAAATTGTTATTTTTTTAGTGTTTTCTAATAAAGTCCAATTAAAGTCATCCAATCCGTTTATTAATATATTGATTTCCGAAGTATTAAAACGAGCCATCATTTCTTTGAGATTGGGTACAAAGTTTTCGCCTGTTTCGATAGCACTATTTTCTTTAGAAATATTTCGAGTTCGGGTATATATAGTATCGAGATTGTTCAATAAGGTTTCTTTGTTTTGAGCAGATGCTAAATCTTGTGTTTCGGCAAAAGCTATAGTTTGAAAGACATCGTTAGCCAGCTCGTCGTGGAGTTTTTTGGCAATTCGAGTTTCGGTCTCGTAGGAGGTTTGGATTTTTTCTTTTTTGTTAATCGCTTTTAAAAAATAATATAAAAATATTGTTGACAAAATACCTATTGCGATAAGAAAACGCAAAAGTAGATTTTTGTTTTTTTGTATTTCTAATTCAAGTAAATTTTCGGATTTCTGATTTTTTAATAACAAATTTTCTTCCTTTTCTTTCTTGGAATCATATTTTATTTTGGCAAACTGGTTTCTGGCATTTTGTCTTACTCTGTTGATGCTGTCATTGAGATGTATGTATTTTTCTGAATAGAATTTCGATTGATTTCCAGAGCTGGATTGGATTAATAATGCTAAAGCTTCCAAACGGTCATCAATATTATTCACTTTTGTAGCTTTTTCGAATGCCAATCGAGCATAGACATTCGCTAATTTGGGGTTGGTTGGTTTGTAATATTGGGTGAGGTGAAGATAGCTTGCCGCAATTCCCCAGTCATCTTTTAATTTTTCTTTTATTTTCAATGCCTGATTTAAATAATCAATTCCTTTGGGATTCCCTACTTTAAAGTAAGAAAAACCTAAATTATCCAGTGCTTTTGAATAGGGAGCAGGATCATTTATAACTTCTTTTTTTAATGTCAATGGAAGCAGAATTTGTATGGCCTGATTGTAATCGTGCTTAGCCATATAAACCACAGCAATATTGTGTTGGATTTTTAATTTTCGGGTTTCATCAATTTTCAAATTCAATCCCTTTTTATAATAATAAAGGGAGTTATCGTAATCGAAAAGTTTCAAATAGACTACTCCAAGTAAATTATAAATAGAACTCTCGTAGGAAGGATCCATGGTTTCGTTTACAAAAGGGAGAGCTTCAATAGCTGTTGTTTCACTACCTGAATAATCTCCTTGATTTTGTTGAATTTCTGACATTCTTGCCAAAGAATAGATAATTCGGGTATTGTCAGTCTTTACATCACAGAGCGATTTGGCTTTGTTGTGATAATAGTAAGCACTGTCATAATTCACTTTTTCAAGATATTGGTCGCCAAGGTCAATAAGACGATCAATTTCTGCTAAATTTTTCTCTTTTTTGGGATTGATTATTGGTTTCTTGTCGCAAGATTGCAGAAGAAGAAATAGGGTTGCTAAAACCAAAATCGGGGAATGTAACTTTTTGTGAATCATCCCCCGAAATTACAGAAATTTATTAAATAATAAATCTATTTAGAAAATTTATTATTAGGGTTTAATAGGTGGAGTGGGGTTGATAGGATCACCTGGGTCATCTGCTATGACTCTCGCTTTGTTGTTACTTGTGGTTGGTAACGTGTCATCTGTGCAGGAATACATTACAATGCTAGCGATAATATACATCGATACTAAAAATATTCTTTTCATTTTTTTGGAATTAAAAATTAGACATAAGTTGGGCTGTCCGATTTTGAAATCGAATCCTTGCCAGAGCCAAAAGGCATTAATTTGCCCTGCTCATTTTTTGCTTTTTGGGAAGTAAGTGTGCTGAAACAGAATAGTATAATTCATACTTCCCGGATGAACCTGCTAAACTGTTTAGCAACACTTTTTTTGAACTAGTTTTGTACATTTGTCTTAATTGCAGGTTAAGACAGGAACTAATTCAGAAGCAAAGGAATGCCAGCTTTGTCGAATAATTTTAATGGAATTCCGATGATTCCGATAATTCCGAATGATTCCGATGAATTCTAAATAATTAATAAAAAAATGAAGTATGAATGCTCTAGATACGTATAAAAAAGGAGTGAAAAATAAATATGAAGAGGAGAAATCTAAAGAGTATTCGGACTATCTTTTGAATCCTTCGCCAGCTAAATTAAAAAGATTGTGTGCTCTGATGTTTGAACATACCACAGTACATTCGGATTTGGCAATTTTTAAAAAGTTTTTTAATTTTAATGAAAGCGAAGATAAAATTAGGCAGATAATGTGCTTTGACACAGATAAATTCAGACCGTTTCAGAATTTTTTATTAAAAAACACAGATATCAGTCAGACAGAAAGTTTAGATCTAATTGCAGTTTTAGTAGGTTTCGAGCCTAGACCTTATCGTAAGTTTCGAAATACTGATGGTTATGAAATCATTAGTAATGTTAGAGAAATTGAATTGACAACCGATAAAAATGTAGAATCAATTAGAGTAAAACCCAAAAATATCTCAGATTTTGCGACTGTAAAAAAGTGGTCTTTAAAGAAAAAACTACTGATAGGATTCTTGAGTGTTTTAATTCTTGCTTCTTTAGGTTTTAGCTTAAAAAGCATTTGTTTTCCAACTAAAAATGGGATTGTATGGACAAAAGATCATTTTGTAGCTGTTGATTTAGCTGATTTGGAGAATATTGATAATGCACAACCAATGAATCAATCACTTTTGGATGATTTTAAGAAAATAGCAGTTTGTGATACAACCACTTTTTTCAAAAATGGAGATAAAAACCAACCTTTAATTTGGTATGGGAAAGATCCTTCGACGGGAGAATATGAGTATTTTAATCAACCAGGACTACATCCCGTGTCAGGGAGAACTTTAAAGAAAATTACGCCCTATATTATTGATAAATACATCCGTACTAATAAATGAAAGAATCTTGAGTTGAAATTTTCTTGATTTGTAAAAAAAAAGTACCTCAAAAGTTTCTAAAACCTTGAGGTACTTTTTTTAGCTTACCAATACTTATTTGTTATTTTCAATCACATAATTCAAAACCTTAGTCATCAAATGCACTCTGTCTTTGCCAATAACATTGTGCTCGTGCATTGGATAAGCAAAGAAATCTACTTGTTTTTCGGCTTCAATAAATTTTTTCAGTAATACAAAATTGTTTTGCATAACCACAGTATCATCACTAGTTCCGTGAATTAGAAGTAATTTTCCTTTCAGGTTTTTTACATAATTCAAAGTACTTGCTTCGTCAAAACCTTTTTGGTTTTCGGCGGGGGTGTCCATATACCGTTCGCCATACATCACTTCATAATAGTTCCAATCGGTTACTGGTCCACCAGCGATTCCTACTTTAAAAACATCTGGTTTTCGAAGCATGATAGAAGTAGTCATGAATCCACCAAAACTCCAACCGTGAATAGCCAAACGGTTTTCATCTACATAAGGCAAGGATTTCAAATAATCAACACCTTTTATTTGGTCTTCGATTTCATTTACACCCAATCTTCCGTGAATCACACTTTCGAATGCAAAACCTCGATTATCTGAACCTCGATTATCAACCGTAAATACTAAATAGCCTTGCTCTGCCATCCAATACATCCAAAGATTGGCACCATCTAAATAGGAATTAGTTATCAATTGAGCATGTGGACCACCGTAAACATAAACAAGTACTGGGTATTTTTTTGTCGGATCAAAATTGCTGGGTTTGATTAATCTAGTATATAAATCAGTAGTTCCATCGGCCGATTTTATGGTTTTGATTTCGGCAGTTCCCATTTTATAGTCTGCATATTTGTTGCTGCTTTCTAAAAGTGTTTTGGCGCTACCGTTTTTGCTATACAGCAACGATTTTGATGGGGTTGAATGATTGGAATATTCATCAAAAAAATAACTTCCATCAAAATTTGGAATGCAATTATGTACGCCTTGGTCTTTGGTAATTAAAGTTTGCTTGCCATTCAAATCTACTTTGTAGGCCAACATATTGGTAGGGTTTTCGCCAGTTGCTTTAAAGTAAATTTCATTTCCAGCAGTATTGCTTCCAATTATTTCTCTCACAGGAAATTTGTTTTGAGTCAATTGTTTGATTAATCTCCCTTCAATCGAATAATAATACAAGTTGTTGAAACCGCTTTTTTCGCTTATCCAAACAAAATTATTGTTGGCATTGCTCGGAAAAAAAGCTGGATGTTCTGGTTCGACCCAATTGTCATTTTTTTCATTAAGAATAGTTCGAACAAAATTTCCCGTTTGGGCATCATAAACGTTTAATGACATATCATTTTGCGCTCGATTGAGTTCGGCAATCAAAACATATTTTTCGTCTGGCGACCAAGAAAGATTGGTTAGATAATCATCCTGATTTCCTTTTGGCGAAATAAAAACTGTTTTCTTGCTGGCTAGATTGTAAATTCCAACTCTAGGTTTTTCGCTCTTTTGACCAATCATAGGATATTTAATATTGACTAGTTTTCCTGGCGTTTCGTTGATGTCTAATATAGGATAATCGGCCACTTCAGTTTGGTCTTTTTGGTAAAAAGCTAAAAAGTTAGATTTTGGCGACCAAAAAATTCCGTCTCTTATTCCAAATTCACTTCTAGCAAAAAATTGACCAGAAACAATAGCCTCGTTGGTTTCATTTGTAACTTGAACTATTTCTTTATTGACGTTGTAGTAATAAAGGTTGTTATTTTCGGTAAAGGCAAGATTTCTCTTTTTTATATCATAAGTTAGATTTTGGCAACTGCTTTTCGGTTCTTGGATCAATGTTCCTTTTTTTGAAGTCGTTAAATAGGCGTATTGTTTTCCGCCTTCAGAAACGAGTAGGGCATTTGAATCAATCCATTGTATGCCAAAAAAGTTTTTTAGTTTTGTGCCTAAAGCTGAATTGATATCTTCTAAAGTTACTGTTTCGGTTGTTTTAGAATCAGTTGCTGAAACAGCTAGCATTTTGGTCATTTTGTCTGTATAATAGACATAATTATTGGTGTTTGGAATCCACTGAAATCCTATTAATTTATCGGCTCTAAACTGTCGGTTTTGTTCTAAAACACTTTGTTCGAGAGTTAGTTTTTGGGTTTGTGAAGATGCGATAATTGAAATCAAACAGCTTAAAACGAGTAGTGATAATCTTTTCATAAATGAATTATTTGGGTGTTCAACAAAAGTATAAAAATCAATAAAATAATTACTTATATATGTTTATAAACTATGGTATGTTTAAAAACAAAAAATCCCAACCTTTCGATTGGGATTCCTCTATAAGTAAGTAATCTTAAATTGAGTTGATAAAACGTTTATTTTACTTTATTAAGTATGGCTTTGAAAGCTACTGGGTGATTCATTGCTAAATCGGCAAGAACTTTACGGTTCAATTCGATGTTGTTAGCTTTACATTTCCCAATGAATTGTGAATAAGACATTCCTTCTAATCTAGCTCCAGCGTTGATACGTTGAATCCACAAAGCGCGGAAATTTCTTTTGTTCACTTTTCTGTCACGGTAAGCATAGCACATTGCTTTCTCAACCGCGTTTTTCGCAACTGTCCAAACGTTTTTACGACGACCAAAGAAACCTTTGGCTTGCTTCATTATCTTTTTTCTTCTTGCTCTTTTAGCAACTGAATTTACTGATCTTGGCATAATTTTTCTGTTTTTTTGTAGCAGGCGTCCCGAATTTAATCAAGGGAACTTATGGCCATACTCCAAGGTTATTTTAAATTGTTTTAACCTAAAGATTAAATAGTAGTTGTGTTGGTTGTCGGTTGTTCGTTGTCGGTTTTAAATCCATCAACTATCAACTGTCAACTATCAACCATTTAGATAATTCTTAATTGTTGTTTGATGCTTTTCTCATCTGTTTTGTGAACTAGCGCTGAGTGTGTCAAAGCTAATTTACGTTTTTTAGATTTCTTGGTCAAGATGTGACTTTTGAAAGCATGTTTTCTCTTAATTTTTCCAGAACCAGTAACTTTAAAACGTTTCTTGGCGCTAGATTTGGTTTTCATTTTAGGCATTTTTTCCTAGTGTTTTTAATTTATTCTTACTTACTTATTTTGAGTAATTAGCCATTAGTCATTAGTCTTGCGACTTTTGCCTTTTGCCTATTAACTATTTTTTCTTCTTCGGAGCAATGAACATAATCATTCTCTTTCCTTCAAGAACGGGCATTGCTTCTACTTTTCCAAATTCTTCCAAATCCGTGGCTAATCTCAATAGCAAGATTTGACCTTGATCTTTGTAGATGATGGAACGTCCTTTAAAGAATACAAACGCTTTTAATTTGGAACCTTCTTTCAAGAATTTTTCGGCATTCTTTCTTTTAAACTCATAATCGTGTTCATCCGTTTGAGGGCCAAAACGAATTTCTTTCACTACAATTTGAGTAGATTTTGCTTTAAGCTCTTTCTCGCGTTTCTTTTGCATGTAAACAAACTTTTTATAGTCCATTATTTTGCAAACAGGCGGTTCGGCATTAGGCGAAATCTCAACTAAATCCAGTTCAAATTCGTCGGCTAATCTTAATGCTTCTGAAAGTTTAAAAACTCCAGGCTCAATATTTTCACCTACAAGCCTTACTTCTTGTACACCACGAATATGATTGTTTATTCTGTGGGCATCCTTTTTTTCTACTCGAGGTTGGTAACCTCTATTACTTCTTATTGCTATGACTTTATTATTTAAGTTAAACTGTAAATGTTTTTAATGTTTTGCCTATTTCCTCGTTTACAATTGCAGCAAATTCTTCAATTGTAACGGTAACGTTTCCTTTTCCTTCCTGTCCATGACGACGTATAGATATGGTTCCGTTTTTCTCTTCTTCCTCTCCTACAATCAACATAAACGGGGTTTTCTGCATCTCGGCATCTCTGATTTTCTTCCCGATGGTCTCGTTTCGATTGTCTATAAGGGCGCGAATTTCGTGATTTTCTAGCAGATTTAAAACTTTTTTTGCATAATTTTCATATTTCTCGCTCAAAGACAATATAATAGCCTGTTCTGGCATCAACCAAAGCGGGAATTTTCCTGCTGTATGTTCTATCAAGATAGCTATAAAACGTTCCATTGATCCAAAAGGAGCTCTGTGAATCATTACCGGTGTATGCAATTGGTCGTCTGAGCCTTTGTATGTCAATTCAAAACGCTCCGGCAAGTTGTAATCCACCTGAATAGTTCCCAATTGCCATTGTCTTCCAAGGGCATCTTTTACCATAAAATCCAACTTTGGCCCATAGAAAGCCGCTTCGCCATATTCGATAACGGTTTTCAATCCTTTGTCGGCAGCGGCATTGATAATCGCATTTTCTGCTTTTTCCCAATTCGCATCACTACCTATATACTTATCTCTATTTTCTTGGTCACGCAACGAAATCTGTGCTGTGAAGTTTTCGAAACCTAAAGAACCAAAAACATACAATACCAAATCAATCACGTTTTTGAACTCTTGATCCAATTGGTCAGGCGTACAAAAAATATGAGCGTCATCTTGAGTAAAACCACGAACACGAGTTAAACCGTGCAATTCGCCTGATTGCTCATAGCGATAAACCGTTCCAAATTCAGCATAACGTTTTGGTAAATCTTTGTATGACCAAGGTCTTGTGTTGAAGATTTCACAGTGATGAGGACAGTTCATAGGTTTCAATAAAAACTCTTCGCCTTCGGCTGGAGTGTTTATCGGTTGAAAACTGTCGGCTCCGTATTTGGCATAATGACCAGAAGTTACGTATAATTCTTTTTGTCCAATATGAGGCGTAACCACTTGCTCGTATCCCGCTTTCTTTTGGGCTTTTTTCAAAAATTGCTCCAATCTATCGCGTAAAGCAGCTCCTTTTGGCAACCACAATGGCAAACCTTGACCCACTTTAGACGAGAAAGCAAACAATTCTAGTTCTTTGCCTAGTCTTCTGTGGTCTCTGCGTTTGGCTTCTTCTAACAATTCTAGGTATTCTGTTAAATCTTTCTGCTTTGGAAACGAAACTCCGTAAACACGTGTCAGTTGTTTGTTCTTTTCGTCCCCACGCCAGTAAGCACCCGCAACACTCATAATTTTCATCGCCTTGATGATTCCGGTATTTGGAATATGACCACCGCGGCATAAATCGGTGAAAGTAGAGTGGTCACAAAAAGTAATCGTGCCGTCTTCCAGATTCGAAATCAATTCTGTTTTATAAACATTGTCTTTGTAAACTTCCAAAGCTTCTGCTTTAGAAACAGGACGCAATTTGAATTCGTGTTTCTCTCTCGAAATTTCCAAAACGCGATTCTCGATCTTTTTAAAATCGGCATCAGTGATTTTGTGGTCTTCGAAATCCACGTCATAGTAAAATCCGTTGGAGATTGCTGGTCCAAGGGTCAGTTTAATTCCAGGATACATTTCTTCCAGAACCTGTGCCATCACGTGCGAAGTCGAGTGCCAGAAAGCTTTCTTGCCGCCTTCGTCATTCCAAGTATATAGTGTAAGACTGCCGTCCGTTGTCAAAGGGGTTGTGGTTTCTACGATTGTACCATTGAAAGAAGCCGAAATCACGTTTCTGGCAAATCCTTCGCTAATGTTTTTGGCAACCTCCATTGGAGTTACGTCTGGCGCAAACTCCCTAACTGACCCGTCGGGCAAAGTAATCTTAATCATTGTTTTTAATTTTGTGAATGCAAATATAGCGCATTACTAAAATACATACAATATATAAGTATAAGTTTATACATTATATATAGGTTTGGTTTTTTTAGGAGCTATTCCCGCTATCCGTTGCAATCTCTTGTGCCGAACCCCGGCACAAGAGGATTTCCACTGCTATCGGGGCTATGGCATTTGTTTTCGGCAGATAGGTTCTATTATCGAAAAGAAAAAAACTACCTTATATATATGTTTGTAATCTGCCAGGATCTGCAAAATCTGCGTACCAATAAGAGGTTTGTTTCTTTTTGGGCTATTTTTGGGGGGGCAAGTTCTGTTTTTGCCGGTTATTTTGATACGACGAATCGTCTTTAATGGGTATTCCAACCAAGTGCCTTCGGGTCCCAATCCTTTCAAAACTGTTCAAATCTTCAAAA
>ERZ1034365.642-NODE-642-length-19059-cov-19.920346_pt1 | contig 19059 bp, 31 predicted proteins | sample MGYA00520615_ERZ1034365 | MGnify/ENA primary metagenome ERZ1034365 (study PRJEB33736, sample SAMEA104284505) | Azolla filiculoides | biome: Urban; feature: Water surface; material: Ditch water | place: Netherlands | collected 2015-10-28 | depth 0-0.1 m ... | reverse complement strand
ACGGCTTAAAAACCTTGCTGAGTGTGTGCGCCGGGGCTACCGCTTTAGTCACATGGGCTGGGAACTACCATTTTTTGCACGGTAGCCAGGCCCCGTCCAGCATGATTGCAAAGGTCAGCTGGTCACTGTCAGAAACAATCATCAACACTGACACAGCTCTAGGAATTCCTCCGTATGAGGCGATGTCGCGCTACCCACTGCTGCTGCAGGCTTTTCAACGCGACATCGAAGCCGCCAGAAAAATTAGTAGGGACTAACCTCGGGCCGGCCAAAAAAACCGCTTAGGCGGTTTTTTTTCGCCTCATCTTTTTTGAGACACATCTTGCGATCAGTGTCAGTGTTTATTTATTTCCAATAAATTAAGCGTTACGCTTGACATCAAAAAGCGACACGCTTAATATTCACCCATGCCGCCAAAACAGCAGCATGCAAGTGAAGCGCATCGACGCCCACCCCAGCGGCCCTTAAAAACCCATCGGACGTAGCGACACCGGCACAGGCAAGCGTGACCCGTGTTTAGCAGTCCACGCACACCCGGCGCGAGAGACCGGGTTGAGGCCATGCCCAAGAACAGCAGCATGGAAACGGCGATGGGGCAACGGGTGTTGCCCACGCATTCGCCGCGATCGAGCTGGAACCTGCACCGCAGGGATAGGCCAGCAACGGCTTCGCAAGAGGCCGCAAATCAAAGCAGCGCGACAGGTTGTTTTGGTTTTCAACAGGAGAGAAAGATGATCGGAAAACACGTAATTGTTCGCACCTATTCAGCCGGTGTATTTGCAGGAATTTTGAAATCACGCGACGGAAAAGAAGTTGTGATGACCGATGCCCGCAGGCTTTGGTATTGGGACGGTGCTGCAAGTATTTCGCAGCTTGCAGTAGATGGCGTTAGCAAGCCAAAAACCTGCAAATTCCCGGCCCCGGTTGCTTTGGTGCTGTTGACTGAAGCGATTGAAATCATCCCAACAACAGATGCCGCGCGCAAATCAATCGACGAGGTGAAAGTATGGGAGATGTGAAGACATCCAGCGACGGCTCCGGCGACGGCTCCGGCGACGGCTACGGCTCCGGCGACGGCTCCGGCTACGGCGACGGCTTCGGCTACGGCTACGGCTCCGGCGACGGCTCCGGCTCCGGCTCCGGCTACGTCTACGGCTCCGGCTACGGATCCGGCTACGGCGACGGCGACGGCTACGGCGACGGCTACGGCTCCGGCTCCGGCAACGGCTACGGCTACGGCTAACAAAAACTTAGCCCTGCACCCGCAGGGCGAAAACACCAGCGCATTGCCACCAGTGCCCTTCTGTTTGACCTCCGCGCAAGCTGCGCCCTAGCACCGCAGCAAACCTCCTTGAGAAACAACGGCAACCCTGCTTCATTGGAATTACGCGGAGGTCATCTTTTTTGAATGTGTAAGCAACCAGCCTGCCTTGAGCGGGCTTTTTTACGACTGGAGAACGTCATGCACCCCCACCGCCTCGCCAAAATCTTCCTGGCCATGCTGCTGGCCGTCAGCCTGGCCGCCCTGCTCAGCATGGCACACCTGCTGTACGGCCAGCCCGACCGGCGCACCGAAGCCGCGCAGGCCAGCGCCCTGGCAGACGCGCAGAAAGACGCGGCCCGCGCCGCCCGCACCGAGCGCGCCGCCGCCCAGCTTTGCGCCAAGACGCACGGCAACGCCGGCTACAGGTGGAGCGACGACGGCACGCTGGTCTGCACCGATAACCGGGGCCGCGTGGCGGTTGCGGTGGCAGCAGGGGGGCGGTAATGCCCACAGGCAGCAAAACACAGCAGCAGCCGGGGCCAGCTATGGAGCTGGAGGCCAAAGGTATGGACCTCGACGCCAAAGGTATGGACCTCGACGCCCTGGCCGCAGCCGCCATGCGCCGCATCGCAAGCCAGATCAACCGCGCAGCCGGCCAGCACCTGCGCGCCATGCGTCGCACTAGTCAGCCCACCACACCACCCAAGGAGCCCACTGCATGAGCACCACCACGACCTACCCGCAGACCTGGCCCGGCACGGCCATCATCAAGAGCCTGCACAGCCCGTTTAACTGGCGCAGTGCAGGCAGCGACCCGCGCCCGCTGAATGCCGATGTGAAGCCTACGGCCACGCTGCCGAAGCACGGCGGAATCCGCGCCGGCAAGAGCTTCGGGCACCCAGGCGGCACCATGCCGCACCTGAACAAACAGCCCGACGAGCGCACGGCAAAAATTCTGGCCTCGCGCCCGCTGCATGTGGCCTTTGTCATCCCAAAGGCCAGCGCCGCCAGCAAGACCGCCCGCGCATGACCTGCCAGAGCCACCACTGCCACCAGGGCCGCCAGCCCTGCCCCACGCCATTCACCTGCCGCCTGGGCCGTGACTGCACCACGCTCAACACCGGCAACAGCGATGGCAGCGACCCGCACCGCAGGCAGCCCACCAGGCGCCGATCGCTGGACGAAATCCTTGCCAATTTTTTTCTGACGCTGGCCTGCGCTGGCGGGCTGGTAGCCACGCTGGCCGTGTTGGTGGGCCTTTTGTCCGCCAAATTGGCGTAGTCCCAGCGTCAGATGGTCATTTGTAGCTATCAATTTTTCCCAACCGCAACCCCTGAAAGGTAATCATGTCGCACTCTTCCACTTCCGCCGCCACCGATGTTGGCGAATTCATCACCGACCTGGACGCCGGCATGCTGGACCGCAAGCTGTCCATCGCCTTGAGCCAGGTGGCTGCCGCCGCCGTGGACCACGACAAGGTGGGCGAGGTCAGCCTGAAGTTCACGTTCAAGAAGATCCCCGGCACCACGCAAGTGCATTGCGAGCACCTTCTCAAGTTCAGCAAGCCCACGGCCGACGGCAAGGCGGGCGAAGAAGAAAAGCGCACCACGCCATTGCACGTCGGCAAGTTCGGCCGCCTGAGCCTCTCGCCCGAGAACCAACTCGACATCTTCAACAAGCAGCCCACGTTGGCCTAAGCCGACCGGGTTTCGCGCCAGCACTCATCCCTTTATTCACCCAACTAAAAGACCCAATGAACTCCAATGAACTCACCACGGCCACGCTGCAGGCCCCTTTTCTGAATCAGGCCAGCACTGACATCCAGCAGGCCAACGAGGCCATTGCACTGGGCATCTACCCCGGCGTGTTTGCGCTGCCTAACAACTTCAATACCCATGATCTGGAGTCGTATCTGCCGCATCGCCGCCGCGCCCGTGGCGAGATGCTGACCAGCAGCATCTTTTCGTTTTCTGAATACGCATCTACGCACGCTACCGAAGGCGCCAGCGTGTTTGTGGACCCCGACGCGATGCGTGCCAAGGCGGTGCTGAACCTGGGTACCAGCGAGATTTCCGGCCACGCTGACAACATGGCGATCTATGCACCCGACAAGACCGCGGCTTATTTGGCCCTGCTAGCCATCACGCGTCAGCCACAGAAGCAAAGCGACATGGCCGAGTTTCTGGAGGACTGGCCGGACCTGATCGAGTGCTTTAACGACGCCGGCCCGGTGAACATCAAGCAGGCAACGGCCGCAGTGCGCAAGATCACCATTGACTCAGCCCGCCGCATCGAAAGCGAAGAGCAGCAGCTGGGCGCTACACGCTCTGCGTTTGAAAGCGTACAGGCCAGCAGCAAAGAGCCGCTGCCCACCACGGTCTATTTCAAGTGCACGCCCTATGCCGACCTGAGCGAGCGCGTCTTTGTGCTGCGCCTGAGCGTGCTGACCGGAGAGAAAGCCCCGTCCATCGTGCTGCGCGTGGTCAAGGCTGAGCAGCACAAGGAAGAAATGGCAACTGAGCTGAGCAAGCTGGTGGCTGAAGCGCTGGCGGGCGACCTGCCCGTGTTGATCGGCACCTACACCCGCAAGAACTAACCCCAACGTCACACCGCCCGCCCTGCGCGGGTTGGTGCTGGCATTTGCCTGATTTTGAAGTCAAAACAGGTAAATGCCAGCGTCAAAAGGTCATTCTTTGCTACTAATTCAGGAGTAATCAGCAATGTCGCATGCCCCCAACGTCATGGCCACCGGCCTCTGGTTTACCACCAAGAGCAAACCCATCATCAACCGCACCAGCGACGGCATTTTCTCGATCCAGATCCACGCCGTGGACCGCATCGGCAAGCACTGCACCGAGTCCTGGCGCTTGATCTGGATTGGCCCGGAGGCCGAAACCTTCAACAGCGCCAACAACCTCGCTTTGTGCACGCCCGGCCAGCCGCTGCGCGTGCAGGTGTACGGCCTGCGGTCGCTGACCACCGGCCGCTGGAAGTCCGGCGAGATCCACGCCCATGTGCACGCGTGTGCACTGGCACCCCGCGCCGCAGAAACCACCCCCGAAACCGCCACCGCCTGACCACCATGACCACCCAAGCCATTCCCCAAGCCGACCCCGCCGTGCTGGCGCGCAGCGTCATCCCCGGCCGCAAAGCCCAAAGCAACCTGAACCGCAATGGCCTCACGCGCCAGCAACAGAACGTGCTGGACTACGTGCGCATCTTCGTCACCATGAACGACCAGCTTCCGCCCTACGCCACTATCGCCGAGGCCTTCGGCTGGCACAGCCCAAACGCCGCGCACGACCACCTCAAAGCCCTGGAACACGCCGGCCACCTCACGCGCAACGAGCTGGGCAACCTCATGCTGGCCAGCCCGGCCCGCAACTTCTCTGCCCCCATGCAACTGCGCAAACTGCAGCAGCTGGCCGAAGACCTTCTTCACCCCGAAGAACTTGGCTGGGCCGCCACCCCCGAGATCCGCGACCGTGCCCGCCAGGCGCTGGGCATGAATGCCTGCGAGACAGCGGCCGCTCAGGTCGCCAGTTATGGGGCCCCCGCATGACCGCCCTCGCCCTGCTCGCCAGCACCTTCGCGCTTGTGTTCTGCCTGGGCCTGCAGTCCCAGCTGGTCAACAACGGCCACTTCGTCAGCGCGTTTTGCAACAGCCTGGCCATCGGCAGCTGCAACCTGGTGCTGTTCAAGCTCGCGCCAGATGCGACCGGGCTTGAAGTCGCCGCGTACCTGGCAGGCGGCCCCTTTGGCATCGTCGCCAGCATGCTGTTTTACCGCGCCCTGCGCCGGCCCGTGGTCGCGCTGCCGGACCGGAGGCTTGTGCCATGAGCTATGCAGGTCGCACGATAGATTCACCTGGGCTGCATATCAGCAATGCCACCAGCTGCGGTACCTACAGCGGGAGCGAGTTGAAGCCCTACACCGGCCGGCCCGGTGCGATGGATGCATTCAAGCTGCCGAGCCGGGTTGGCAACCGCCTGATCGAGCCGCGCGCAGTGCGGGCTGGTGTTTTGTCGGCGCCTGCGCAGGAAAAGCGCGGGGTAGCACGGGACATCATCAACGCAATCAGGGAGACCTCATGAGGACCAAAATACACACCCCAGAGACGCTGGCTAAGTACCTGCATGAAGAAGGCGATTGCCTGATCTGGACGGGCGGCTGCAGCGGGAAATCGCGTGTGCCTTACATCGTGCACGCCGGCAAAAGCACTCCGGTGCGCCGGCTGCTGGCGCTTTTTGCCCGATACCCTGGTGCCGTCAAAGCGGCTGAAGGCACTGGCCCCAAGGGGTTTTGGAGCAGCACATGCCAAAACCCCCGCTGCGTCAACCCCACGCACGCCCAGTGCCTCACGCGCAGCCAGCACATGGCCAGGATGACCCAGCTCAGCAACACCGGCACCGCCCACGCCATCAAGATCGCCAAGATTGCCAGCACCAAGCGCGCACGCTACGGCAAGATCGCCACCGCCGACATCCCCGCCGTGCTGGCGGCCACCACCACCGGCGCGCAAGAAGCCGCCATCCGTGGGGTGAGTCAATCCATCATCTGGCGCCTGCGCAACCGCAACACCGCACTCCAAGCTGGCCACGTATTTTTCGGACTGGGGGCCCGAACATGAACGGCCGCAAAAAACCCCGCGTCCCGCGCTGGCCCGCCCGGCTCGATACGATCAGCCTGGCCACCGGCCGCGCCGGAAAGCTGTTTGACTATGAAGTCAACCACATCATCGGCCAGACCAACGCCGGCATGGACGCCCTGCGCGAAGGCCGTGCGACAGAACACGACTGGAGCATGGTCGCCGGCATGCTCAACGCAGCTTTGCACGTCAACGCCGGCGGCGTAGCCGTGGTGCTGGACGACGTGCTCGAGGATGCCGAAGCCATCGTCAATGCCCTCTGGCAGCGCGCCACCACCACCGGCACCTGGCGTGCCCCAATTTTGCGCGGCCCGGAGATCGAAGCCATCCAGACCGCCATCCGCGCTCACAAGTGGCAGCTGCAGCAGCTCAGCCAAGGCGAGGCGCTGGCCGCACTGCAGCACGCAGAGGCCAACGTGCGGAGGCAAGGCGGGCTGGTGACGCATAGCTACCACACGACGCATCCAGGAGCGACAGCATGACCGACACACCAGAAGTAGCGAACATCCGTGCAGCGCTTAGGGCGTGGTTTGAAGCGACGTGCATCAGTGGTGAGCAGGAAGCAAAAAGCGAATTGCGCAATGCGTGCAGCGTGGATGCGATGACAGCAGTGCTTGCGCAAATCGACGCGCAAGCTGCGGAGATTGAGCGCCTGCGCAAGGATGCTTCGCGCTACCGATTTATACGGGATGCGGACCGCAGCGACACACACATTGATGATATTGCACTTTACGCGATGGGCTTGCTTGATGAGTACATCGACGCAGCCATGAAGGAGCAAAAATGAGCACAGACAAATACCCGCCGCTGCCTACTGCTGCCGCCAAGATTCACGACGATGGCTACTGGACCTCTGTTTCTGGCGGGCCTTTACGCCCAAAGCCCGTGAGTTTCAGCACCACGGAAACGTACACCGCTGACCAGATGCGCGCTTACGCTGACGAAGCAATCGCAGCAGACCGCGCAGCGCGGGGCGTGCCTGATGCTATGGCGCTGGTAGCCCAAAAATATGCCCACAAGCTGGCCCTTGATCTGGAGTGTGTGCTGGCCGACTACTCAGGGAAGTGGTGGGACTCAGCGATGGAAACGATCAGCGGATACCGATCCGAGATGAATGCAATCCATGAGCGCGAAAGCCCTACATGGATGGGGGAGCCTGTCATTGATGACAACACAAGAACGGTTTGAGAACTGGGCGAAAGCACAGGGCTGGTGCATCGACAAAACAGACGAAGGCTCTTACCGAGTGAACAGCACAGACGCAGCCTATGGCGGCTGGATTGCAGCAGAGCGCGATGCGGAAGACCGGCACTCAATGCTCTGTATTGAGTGGGCAAAAATTTGTGATAGCGGGCGGCGCCATGGCGCCAAAGTTGGAGCGCAAGAGTGCGCAAATCTAATCAGAGGATGGAATGGTGTCTATGGTGGCTGAATTTAAAATTGATTGGGCGCGAGCCATTGAAGATGCTGCGATTGAATACGCGGATGCTTACACAGAGTTGCAGTGTGATGCCGACAACGATCACCAGCGAGAGCACCTGAAGGCATTGAAAGATCTGCGCGAGACGATCAAGCGCGGGCTTGAGGTCGCAGCAGCACCACAGCCAGCAGCGCGGGGCGTTCCGGAGGGGTGGAAAATTGTTCCGAAAGTGGCAACAACTGAAATGATCCTTGCGCTGATGGGCACTGGACTGCGCCATGCTGAATACAAGAGCAAGGCAGCAAGCCCTAGCGTTGGAGAACTGCGAGACGGTTACTGCGCTGCGCTCGCAGCAGCGCCACAGCCAGCAGCGCAGCCAGATCGCCATCCGATCCCATCCCCCGACTCCACCGGCCTGGCCGTAGTCGATATGCACTACTACTGGCGCCCCATCGATGCCGCCACACCACGCGGCACAAAGATGCAACTTATCAACCGCGCGGCCGGCGTAGCCACCCTGGGCGCCCTGGGCAGCGACCCGGGCCACTGGACGCACTGGGCACCCCTTCCCACTTTTGGAGACCGCCATGTCGGCTAAAAAAACCACCCCCATCGTGGCGATCGAGCCGCTGTTTCTGGAGCGCGAACACGCGGCCTGCTACCTGTCAATTTCTGCCAATCTGCTCGAAAAAATTGCTGCGCAGGCTGACGGCCCCAAGCCGCGCAAACTCAGCAGCGGCAGGGTCGCCTGGCTGGTCGACGACCTCAAGACCTGGGGCCGTGATCGCCCCGTGTCGGACTTGCTTCCTCCCAGCGGGAGCGGGTATGGGCGGGCGGGAAAGGCGGGGGCGGCATGACAAGCTCCTGTGAAAGAAAGGTTCTTGATCCATGTTGCGGCTCCAAAATGATGTGGTTTGATAAGCAGCATCCGAATGTGATCTTTGGCGACCAGCGTGCAGAGACGCTAACCGTCACAGACAATTCATGCGGAAATTCTTCAGGCCTGCGCACGGTCCACATCGATCCGGACACGTTGCTTGACTTTCGCGCGCTTCCATTCAGTGATGGATCTTTCAAGCTTGTTGCATTCGATCCTCCACACCTGGTTCAAGCCGGACCACGCTCGTGGCTTGCAGCCAAATACGGGAAGTTGGCAGACGACTGGCGAGACGACTTACGTCTAGGATTTTCCGAGTGCTTTCGTGTGCTGGCCAGCGACGGCGTTCTCGTTTTCAAGTGGAACGAGACACAAGTGAAGCTACGTGAAGTTCTTTCCCTGACTCCACATCAACCGCTATTCGGTAACACCAGTGGAAAGAGGGCTGGGACGCACTGGCTTGTTTTCATGAAGCCGGCAGAGTAATTTTCATTTATCAAATTTCTCCAAGCGACTCCAACCTCTCTGCCAGACGCGCAAGCCATTCCCGCCGCTCAGTGTCATAGCTGTAGGCGTTGTACGTCCCCACAATCCCGCCCGGCATGTGCCCCAGGATGGCCTCTCCAACCTCTTCGGGGCACCCAAGTGACGCCAGCAGGGTGCGGCCGGTCTTGCGCAGGGCATGGGGCGTCCACCCCGTCACGGGCAGCGTCAGACCCTCGCCCTGGCGCCGGGCAGCCTTGGCGGAATAGGGCTGCAGGTCGTAGATGTAGGTGGAGTAGCGGTGCTGGGTGTACGGCTCGCCTTGCTCATCTGCAAACAGCCAGCTTGACGGCCCCACGGCCTCGATGCGCCGTTGCACGATCTGCAAGGCACGTCCCACCAGCGGCACACGCAGATCGACGGCCTGGTCATAGCGCTCGTTTTTGGTCAGCGTCACCGGTACCGTCCACCACCAGCCGTCATCTTCTTGCGTGACGTGCTCAGGCCGCAGGCTCAGGATTTCCGACCCTCGGCAGCAGGTCCACAGGTACATCTGCGTCACGTCGCCGGCCAGCGCGTGCATGTTGGGCAGCCAGGCCAGCAGCGCGGCAACCTCTGCCGGCCGCAGCACCCGGCGCTGGCGGCCTACATTTTCACCCCCGATCACCTTGCCCTTGCTTTTGAGCTTGCCGCGCAACACCTCACGCCACCAGTTTGGCGTCTCGCCATCGATGCGGCCGGCGTCCAGCGCCAGATCCCATGCCGCGCCAAGCATCGAGCGTAGCTTTTGCGTGGCCGTCGGCGTAGCTTTTCGGGCGTCCAGCAGCGCGTAGGCATCCGCCCGGGTGATGCTGCCTGCCGCCTTGCCAGCAAAATCATGGTCCGCATCCAGCACCTGCTGCAGGGCCCGGCGCGCAGCCGCAGCGCCCTCTTTTTTGCGGCTGTGGTCAATGTGCTGGTCCAGGTAGTCATGCACCAGGTCGGCCACAGTGTAGACGTGGGCCACCACCGGACCGGTGCGATGCGCCTGGCGCTGGGCACGCACAGCCGCGCCCGGGTCCACCCCGGTTCCGCGCTGGTCGCGCAGGGCCTGCCAGGCCGCAGCAGCCGACTGCACCGGCATTGCTGGCCACTGGCCCAGCGCCACCTGTTTCATGCGCCCATCTTCGGGCGACTTGTAGCGGTAGGTCCATGTCTTGCGCGTGGCGGTGACTACCAGGCGCAGGCCATTGCACCCATCGACTGCAAGGTGCTCGCCAGGCTTGAGCAGCTTCGCCGCCCGGGCGTCAAAGTACATGCATCTATACTCCACTCATTAGGCTGACCACACAATTGATCGGCCGCAGCGCAGGTGGCGCGGCGTAGGCAAAAAACCTACGCCAGAACCTACGCCAAGCGCATAAGTGTATATGGCTCAATATGGCCTGATATGGCAGGCTTTGATTCTGGTGATTTCAGGAAATCACATATAATTCAAGCGCTTACAGACAAAAACCGTTGTAAATCAATGGGTTAGGATATGCGGGTGTAGTTCAATGGTAGAACTCACGACTAGAGGGGGCAGCGTTGATTTTTTGAAAAAGCTACGCCAAAACCTACGCCGACGATATAATGAATTTCCCCATGCGAACCGGGATAGATCGCATGACACCCCGGAAAGACGGGGACCATTAATAAAGTCCTTTGGTAAAAGCCAGAGGCAGATCAATCACCGAGGCGAAAGCTGAGGTTTGATTGGCGGCAGGGGAAGGCCCTGACAAGCCATCCGGGTGCAAGGCCCCGGAGCCATCACGCATGCATCGCGCCGCAGCCATAGACGCTGCCTGATTTGGAGGGTCGAGCAGGTGCAGCCGTGATGGTCAAGCGCGCGAGCAATCGCAACGCGGGAAACCGCAACCAATGCGTCGGTCTGGGGGTGCCCGGGCTCCATCAACCTACCGCCAACCGCGCAAGCTCCAGTGCGGCGCGCAGTCGGGTGACGGCGTTGGAAACTGACGCAGGCGCGGCACCAGTAGCCCGGGCGGCCTCTGCCGGGCGCATCTGGTCGCACAGCACCAGGCGCGCGGCGTCCTGCGCGGGTCCGGCCGGGCTTCTGGTCAGCTTGGCCAGGGCTGCGAATTGGTCGTTGGTCATGCGACCATCCCGCACTGTGCGCACTGCCAAAACTGTCCGTCGGCAACGACGACAAAGGAGCCGCATTTTGGGCAAGGCTCAGATACGTTTTTATTGGCAGGCCGGTCTACCTGCTGGATCACCCAATCCGACAGCTTTTGGCCGCCTGCCTGCCGCACCCAACGGGCTTTCGTGCCTGCTGGGGCCTTGATGACAATGGCGTCAAACGCGCTCGACATTGAGCGATTCACTTACATCAACCCCAAGCGCTTGTGCTGCTGCCTCCGCGATGTCCACGACCCCTCCAGCGGGGACCATGAATCGCTTGGCCTCGTCACGTTTTTCATCTTCCCATGCCTCCCACTCTTCCACCTCAGTGGCTTGAAGCGTGATTTCCCCAGCATCGTCGTAAATAAAATCGGCCGCCATCTCAAGGCTGGCGTACCCAGCGTCATTAACCGACGCCAAAATAGCGGCGTCGGCGTCTTCCGCCTCGTAAACCCCGATGTCATCGCCACCAACCCAGCTAACAAGAAATTTTGCCATGTCAATCTCCAATGCCTGATACCGTCAGGCCGGTGGTGCAGATCGCACTCCACTACCCAGCACGCTGGGCAGCAGGGTGGGATCAGAAGAATTTTGCAAGGGACGCTATATGCCGCTCGATTGCCAGCTCTGCTGCCGACACCTGCTGTTCGACAGTTTCAGCTTCCCCAAAAATGTTTTCAGAGACCGGGCCAAGCTGGCCCAGGGCTGCAAGGCGCAGAGTTTCTCCGGCCTCGGCTAGGCCCTCCCCAGCCATTTTTATACAAAGCGCGCGAAATTCGGGCGATTTTTCAGCCTCCGAAAGGGCTGCAATTTCGGCTTCGTGCCCGGTGATGATTTGTTGGCTTGTCATGATGTTGCTCCTGTCAGGATCCCCGGTGCCGCCGGGGCGGTGCACCCTATTTCGAGTGCATGGCTTAATTATATACGCCGTGACGTAAACGTCAAGCACTTTCGGAAATTATTTCGGCCACGCCTCCACCAGCCGCCTATGCCGGCTTTGGCACTCTCGGTACGACTCCACGACATCGATTGACCAGCGCAGCACAGCGCGGCCGGTGCCGTCTTCGGGCAAGTCAAGATCAGGGCACGGCGTTGCCAGGTTTGGTGGCAGCGTCACCGGGCTTGATTGCTGCGGAGAGTGCGCGCAGCCCATCATCATCAAGACATACAGCAGCGTAGCCGGGGCGCTCCACGATCTTTTCGATGGTCTGGCGGATGATCTTGATGCGGGGTTTGTCATGGGCTTTGTCCTGCTCGTGAGCGGCTGCGGCTGTGGTGGCGGTGCGCTCGGCGGCATGGGTGGCGGCGGCTTGTGCGTGCAGGCGCTCCAGCTCGCGCGACTCAAAGCGCCAGGCTTGCACCTGCCATGCGCCAGTTCCGGCCAAGGCGGCGCCCAGCAGGGCGGCTGCGGCGTGCGTATAGATCACGGCCTGTACCTTTCCGGCTCGGGCTCTGGATACTCCGCTTGCCGGTAGCGCTCCTGCAGCGCGTCGCGGCTCTGGCGCTGCTGGTGCAATCGGCGCTGGTCGGATTGGCGCTGGGTGCGCAAGGTGCGTGGGCGTGGTGGTTTCGGGGTCATGCCCAGCCTTTCTTCCGCTGTGTCCAGCGTTGCCAAATGATGTAGCCAGCCAGCGCCACCACCGTGAAGGCCAGCATGGGCACCAGCCAGCCCTGCAGGTCTTGCAGTCCGTCCTTGATCTGGCTGATGGCCCCCACGGTCGCAGCGGCAGTGCCTGCGGTAGTGGCGGCGCGGTTGATGGCGCTACCGATCATTGGGGTTTCGGGGTCGATCTGCTGCGGCATGGCCTGCACCGGGGGCACCTCGGCAGCACTGGCGGGCGGAATCAGCGCTTCAGCAACTTTGCGCACGGCTGGCGGGATGGCGATAGGCACCGGCTCCAGGTACAGCGCGGCCTCAGCGGCACGGCGACGGGTCAGCCCGGGCCACTCTTTGCCACCGGCTTTGTTCCATAGCCCAAACGCACGCGCAGCGCTTTGCACGTCGCCACGGTTGTGAGCATTCAGCACGGTGGAGCGCCGGAATCCGGCAATGCCCACGTTCCACGCAAAGCAGCACAGTGCGTCGAACTGGTTTTGATTTGGCTCTACGGCACACGCAGACAGCACGGCCTGTTCGTACTGCAGAAGCTCGGTGATCAGGCGGGCCTCGGCTTGTGCTAGGGTCATGTGTTGGCCGGGTTGCACGCCATGGGTGAAGCCAAATCCAATGGTCCAAACTCCGACAACATCCTGATAAGCATCGGTGCGGAATCCCTCGAAGTGCTTGATCAGCGCACGGCCACGCGGCGAGACATGCAGGACGGTCATTTCCTGTTCTCCAGCGCCTTCAATCGTTCTTCAAAGCGTGTCACGGCCAGCTCCCCTTTGGCGATTGCGCCGTGAATGTCTTTGATGTCTTCACGGGCCTGCACCCATATCCCCATGCCGATGACTTGCACCAGCGCGATCACAAACGCCGCGACTTTGTAGGCACCCTTGCCCTGATTTTTCAGCGCGTCGTCTTGTGCGGCCCGCTGCTCAAAATTGGTCAGGTGCTCATCAAACTTTTGGCCGAGGTTTTGAATTGCGGTGGTGTTTTCTGTCAAGTTTTCGTTGAAGGCGTTGACCAGAAGCAGCAAGACCCGCAGCTTGGGGTCGTTTTCTTCTGCGATCATTTTTCCGATGTCGAATCCTGGCGGTGCTGGCATGGTCACGTCCTTTGGTCTTGATCCGCCCACGCTGCCACAAAGTGCAGCACGCAGGGGTCGATGCGCTCGGGCTGGTGGATTCCGAGCAGGTGCGCGCAAAACTCCGAGCAGGTCCAGCGGGCGGACTTGTGCGGGATCAGCCACGCCAGAAAGCTGGCGATGAGCTGCCAGTCATACATGGCGCCCTCGTCGCGACGGGCGATCAGCGCGGCAACTCGCGGGTCGCCGTGCAGCGGCTGGAGGTGCCAGCGGTCCGGGTCGATGCGGATGCGCTTGAACCGCACGCCGCCGACTTTGCCGGCGCGGCGCTTGGACCACGCTGGCAGGCGCTCGGCGGCCACGCTGGAGACGCACCACAGCGCGCCGCTGGCGTCAGGCTGGCAAGTGCCATCTGGCATCCACTGATCCACTCCATCCGACGGCTCGAACACGATTTCGTTGTGCGAGTAGATGCCGCGCAGGCGCAGGCGGATCAAGCGATTGGCGATGCCCTGCCAGCCGGGGCGGGTGGAATGGTATGACGCCAGCTGCATGGTTTACAGCTTGGCAGCCGCCACAAAAAGCGCGTCAATCTGCGCATCGGTCATGCCCAATGCGGGGCCAAGCGCAGCCACAAAACCGTTGTGGCGCTGTACCTCTTGGGAGTATTCCCACTCGATCTTTGCTGCGCTGCGTGTGGGCTCTGGCATGGCTGAGATGGCGGAATCTACACCGGACAACAGGCCAGCGCCTAACAGCGCAAGCCTGGCTTGGCGCATGGTGACGGCGCGCGGGATGGATGCGACTCGGGCTTCTTCCGCAATCGCCGCGTCCATTTCCGCCTGTGTCATGGTCAGCCCACCGGCGTCAATCGCCGCCTCGCACTGCGCCATCGCAGTGCGAATTTGCTGCGCATGGTCCAGCGCCGATTTTTGCGGCTCGGCAGCTTTGCTTAGGTCGGACTGGGCCGAGGCGACAGACGCCTGCGCTGCTGCGACGGCTTCCTGCTGCGCGGTCGTGTCGGCACCCTCAATGGCCTGAGCTTCTGTCAGCAGAGCCTGCGCGTGGACCAGCGAAGCTTGGCAGCCATCAAGCCACGCTTGTGCGCTGTCGATGCTGGGCTGCAAGGCTGCGGCCTGGGCTTCGAGCGCTTCGGCTTCGGGTGCCTGGCGCGCAATCTGGTCGCGCAGTTTGATGTAAAGAGTTTGGTCCATGGTCAGATCGCCGCCAGTTTGAACCACGCAGTTCCATCGGCGTTTCCTTGGATGATGAGCGTGGAATATTGAGAGCCGAGCGTCACCGTGTTGGCGCCGTCGATGGTTTCTGCCGCATTGGCCGCGACAGTCACGGCGTTGGCCCCGGAGTTGAGTCGCTTGAGCACGTAGATGCGGCCATTACAGCCGGACACAGCAGGCAGGGTCAGCGTGATAGCTCCGCTGGTGGCATCGGCTGTGACGGTGCCGTCGTTGGCGGTCAGCGTGTAGGAGGATGTCTTGGCTGCGATGCCGGTGGCGAGGTTGCCAGTGCCTAGAAAGTTGCGCAGCTTGAGGTCGCGGTAGGTGTTTTGATTACCATTTGTCACCTCCACTACCCCAGCGGCATTTCTCATCAGACCTGTGTCACTTGAAGTTGCCGCACTGGGATCGGTGCTGCTCCAAGTAAATCCCTTCCCGGAAGCGCCAGTAACTTGAACTCCAAATATCGACAATACAACGCGTGGCGCCGTCTCGCTGGTAGTCCTGTAGTACCCGAGTGCAGGGTGCCCTCCGTAAGTACTACCCAGCATCCAAGCATCTTGCGTACCGTAAGCTCCATCTTTACGGATGCAGGCCTTACTAACCCCACCCACCCGCCAATCTTCAATGAGAGACGCCGCCGCGCTGGCCGTGCTGGTGATGTCTGTGACCTTTCCGACAAAGGTCACAGACGCGTTGTTCCACGTCTGCGTTGCATTGATGACCGGCGTGCTGGACGTGACTGTGCCGCCTGTGACGGTCACACCCGTGACCGCAATCGTGCTGGGCGTAGTACCACCAATCGGCCCAGGCGCTGCTGGGTCAAAACTGCCCCCACCAGACGCACTCAGCGTGCCCGCGCTCAAAGTCAGTCCGCTGCCAATCGCAAGCTCCTCCACCGCGCCAGTGCTGGCTGTGCTGCGCCCCAGCAGCTTGGCCGTGGCCATTGTCAGGCCGGACGAGCCGATGGCGCCGGTCGATGCTTTGCCGCTGATGGCCGTGGTGTTGTCACTCACCTGCTTTTGCAAAAACCCGATGGCCTGCAGCACGGTGTGCGTGGCATCGACCACGGTGGCAGCTGCGGTGCTCAGGCCGGTCAGCACAGCAGCGCGCACCCGGGCGGCTGTGTGGTAAAGGTTGGTGCTGCCCTCGGTCAGGGCGTCGGTGTTGGACGGGTTGACCTGGGCGCCGGCGGCAATGCCGTCGAGCTTGCTCTGATCCGCCCCGGAAATAAACCCTGCGGCGCCTCCGGCCACGGCGTTGGCGTGGGCCGTGCCGCCTGCGCCTGCGTGCGCGGCGGGGGTGGACGCTGCGGCGGCGGCGTTGGCTTTGCTCGTGGCGTCTGCTGCGGCGGCAGAGGCGACGGCGGCGTCGGCGGCGGCGGCGAAGGCGCGGTCGCCGTGCGGGTCGAGGGCGCTGGCATGGGCGACCACGGCGCTGGCGGCAGTGCCGGCGGGGTCGTAGGTGCCGGTGTGGGTGTGGCCGGTGTCACTCTTGCTGGCCAGGGCGTCGAAAACCCCATTGCTTGCCACGGCGTTGGCGCTGCCATCGGTGGGGGTCGCGTCCACGGTCACGGCGGTGGCGCCCGTGGCGATGCCGGCGAGTTTGCTGTTCTGGGCCGGCGACAGCAGTCCGGCGGTGGTGCTGTCAGCCAGGGGGATGGCGGCGTCGGTGCCGGTGTCGCTGGTGACGGTGCCGCCGGTGGCGCTGGCGGTGTAGCCGAGGTTGGTGGCGCCTGTGCCGCCTCCGCCGGTCTGATCGACCCACGCGGTGTCGTGGTCGGTTGCGCTGGCTTTGGCCAGGACTTGGCCGGTGGTGCCGCCAGTGGGCACGCCGGGGCCGGCTGGTCCGGTGGGGCCTGGCACGGTGCTGGCCGCCCCCGCGGGGCCTTGTTCGCCGCGCAGCACCGGCGCCATGTCGCCGCTGATGACCTGCAGCGGGTTGTCTGCCTCGCTGACGGGCGGGGTGTGGGCGCTGACGTTGATGACCACCGTGTCGGCGGGCACAACCACGGGCGTGGCGCTCGCATCCGTGAAACGAATGTCGCACAGCAGCGCGGCCAGGGGCCAGAGTGCGGTCTCTGTTGCGGTGGCCAGCACGCTGAGTGCATGCGTGTGGCCGTCGGCGTCTGGCGTGCCCAGGGCGGACAGGTTGACGTCCAGCGTCTGCACTGTGGCTCCGGCGCTGGTGCTCACGGTGGCAGTGGCCGACCAGGTGCCGGACGGCAGGGTGTAAAGGCCGGCGCGGCTGTAGGTGGTGCCGCGCGTGTGGATGGTGATGGGGTAGCTGGTCATGGGGTGGGCTCCTGTGCGTCCCGCTCGGCGGCGGTCTGCATGTACAAACTGTAAAGCGCGACGTACAGCTGGGCGTGGGTCATGGTGGCGCCGGTGGGGGCGTTGGTGGCGGGGTCCAGCAGGGGGAAGGTGCCGGCCATGTCAAAGGTTTTTCCGCAGCCCTGGCACCATTGTTTGATGTCGTCGCCATCGATCGCAATGACGCGCTCTTCGGCAAATTCGATGGTGGGCACGCCGGCCAGCGGGTTGCGCACGGTGACGGTGTGGCAGCGCTGCCACGCAGTGCCGGATACCTGGGATTCGTTGTAGTTGGGCATGATGGATCAGGTGAGGTTGACGGTTTTCCAGACGCTGCCGTTTGAGTAATACAGCACGCCACCGATGGAACACAGCTGGCCTTCGGATTTGTCAGAGGGCAGCGATGCAAGCGACTCCAGCAGGAGGGGGCCTTTGGTCGCATTGCCGGAAAACTGCCCCCCGTTTCCAGAGTTGGACCTGCCGAGGTGGCCGGGGCCGCTGCTGGTGTTTTCGGCGTACGCCACGGCCGAGCCGATGCCAGCCTTGGCGCCAATTGTTTTGGTAAAGACGTTGCCCCAACAGAGCAACGTATCGACATGGACGTAGCCGCTCGCATTGATGCCAAAGCGCGCGCCGGCAATAGTGCCCCCCGCGTCTGCTGGTGTCGATCCTTCCAGCGAAAACCCGGGGTATCCGGTCGCGGAAATCGTGCCGCCCGTGCCCACACGCAAGCCCAGGGCATTAACCTTGTCGGCAGCGATGGTGCCTGTGACCAGCAGATTGCCGTCGATCACCTGCCCGGGAACCAGCCAGGCGCTGCCACTCCAGAACTTTTCGGCGGCGAAGGTGGTGCCGTTGCCCATGACCACGGTGTCACCCAGGCGCAGATGCGTCGTTGTGGCCAGGTCCGTGGTGCCGGTGCCGCCCGTCAGCATGTTGTCGATCACGCGGTTGGCCTTGGCGTCTGACCATGCGGCGACGCTCAGGCTGTACTGCGCGCCATTGCCCTTGAGGCTGCCGCGCAGGCCGGTGCTGCCCGTGGCGCCGGCTTTTTGTTTGACAATGGACTGGGTGGCGTAGGCTGTGCCCGATGTGCCGTCGCCTTTGGTGAACGTGATCGTGTATTCGACCGTGGCCTTGTCCGCCGTCATCGTCGAATGGTTGTTGACCGTGGCCACGCCGACAGAAATGCTGTGGCTGCCGGCCGTGATTCCGGTCGCGGCCTTGGTCACGGCGGTGATGGTGCGCTGCGTTCCGCCTTCGTACACCGTCAGCGTGGTGCCCGACAGGCTGTAGCTGCTGACCGTGCCGGCGCTGTCGCAAGGCATGGGATGCAGCGGGTTGTCCATGGCCACCAGCGGCGTCAGATCTCCGTCACGCACGCGCAGGATGGTCACGGTATCTGCAATGCTGTCGCAGGTCGAGGTAATGACGACGCTGGCGTTCGCGCCGAAATCTGCCTTGCGTAGATACACCGTATTGCCCGACGTGGTGGGCGATCCACCCGTGGCGGCCGTGTACAGGGTGACCGCCGGGGACGTGGCCCAGCTGACGGCCGCCGTGGTGTTTTGCTTGGCAACGGCCAGCTGGATTGTGGCGGGCGCGGTGATGGTGTTGGTGCTGTCAGCTCTGAAAATCAGGCCCTCAGCGGTCAGAATGGCTGTTTTGGCGGCGCTTCCTGCCGCGCCGACAGCGTAGGCGGTGGACGTGGTCCAGCTGATGGCGGTGGTGGCGCTGGTGGCGGTGTCGGCATACGTGACAGAGCATCCCCACAGCGTCTGCCCTGGGACCGCTGCGCCGGGCGTGAGCGACCAGCTGTTGAGCGTCGATGGCGCTGTGAACGCGCCGGTGGCCCAGGTGTAGGTGCTGCTGCCCGTCGGAAAGGTGGTCGGGGTGGCGGCTGACCAGCGGTACATCTCCAGCACCGCCGTGCGGGTGCCATTGGCCCCGGCGGCTGCCAGCGACGATGCGCT
>ERZ1034365.640-NODE-640-length-19114-cov-4.369228_pt1 | contig 19114 bp, 28 predicted proteins | sample MGYA00520615_ERZ1034365 | MGnify/ENA primary metagenome ERZ1034365 (study PRJEB33736, sample SAMEA104284505) | Azolla filiculoides | biome: Urban; feature: Water surface; material: Ditch water | place: Netherlands | collected 2015-10-28 | depth 0-0.1 m ... | reverse complement strand
CCGCTTGCTGAAAAGGTGTTCTCGTCAATCGGTTCTGAAATCATCATGGGTACAGCGTTCGCCATTGGCTTTGTTGCATGGTCGATGTTGGGTGCCGTTGCGAAGTTCTTTGAAAAGCGTGAAGGCCAGGACATTGTGCAAATGGCAAAGGCTGCCAAACCAGTAGAGGGCGAATAATGGACGCACAAACAACAATCGAAAGTATCCGGTTTATCTGGGGCATTGCATTCAGCATTAACTTGCTGATGGCAATATGCTTGTTCATTATGATTATTCGGCGCTCTGCTCCCAAGTGGTCAGCAGGTCCTTTGATGTGGATTGCATGGTGGACGATGGCTAACGCCCTGTCGCTGGTCATCAACGATGTACTAGGTCCTGACAATACGTTTTCCTACCATCAGATGGGCATTCTCACGGAGTCTATGGTCAACCTTGGCGTATGCGTCTGGGCATTAACCTACCTAATCAACAACTGGAACCTTAACGGCGAAAAGAAGTGGGAAAAGATGGATGCCCTGCGCCGTAAACTTTCAATGGAGGACGATGATGACTCCAAGCAGTAAATGTTCCGCGTTGGTAGAAAAGTCCGAAGGCGATGTGCTGAAAGCCTACCCAGATCCAGCGACCGGCGGTGCGCCTTGGACGATCGGTTATGGGCATACCGGACCGGAAGTTCACCCGGGCATGCGAATTACCCAACAAGAGGCCGATGCCTATCTGGAGCAGGATCTTTGCCGTGTTGGCCAGCAAATCTCCAAAGTGGTTCACGTTGAACTTTCTCAGGATGAGTTTGATGCGCTGGTGTGCTTTGTCTACAATATCGGGATCGGCAACTTCATGAACTCAACCATGTTGCGATTGCTTAACATGGGTAAATTCGATGAAGCGTCCAACGAGTTTGAAAAGTGGACAAAGGGGGCTGGCAAAGTTATGCCGGGGCTGGTTGCCCGGCGTCAGGAAGAAAAGGACCTGTTTAATGCTAGTGTTTAACTGGGGCTGGATTGGGATTGCGCTGGTTGCATTCTCCACCGGATTCTTCGTTGGCTGTGAGCATAATAAGCGCGTTATTGACGCCTACGAGGCCGCTGGTAAAGCGCAAGACGCGCAGACAGCCCAAACCATTGAGAAGCACAAACAAATCGCCACAGAGGTTAAAAATGACTACGAAACTCGCATTGCTGCTATTCGTTCTGCTTATCGGGTGCGCCCATCCGGTTCCGGCCTTGTGTCCCCCTTCCCCGCAGCCACCATCAGTGCTGATGGAGCCTCCTCCTACGCTATACTTGCTGAACAGTGTACCGAGACAACCCAGCAATTAGTCTCGCTTCAAGACTTTGTAAAGGAAACGCAATAAAGGGTGGGGCAGAAAGTGTAGTTTCCCGCTGCACTTCCTCCTAATAGGTTAGCCCCGTAACTCTTGGGCTTCGTCATTAAGACGATCGGCCTCATGGTCCAGGTAGTCCCAATAATCAGGTTTTCCTGGTTCCGGTGGGTTAAGTGGTTGGTCAGGCACATCCATCATGGCTTCCTTTTATAAAAAGTTTGACGGCTACGCTTAACTGAAATGGCAGTACCTTCTTTAACATGCTTAAACAGGGCGTAACGCACACCAGATAAATGCTGTGTTGATATATCTGCGTTTCGGCATACCTGAGAAGCGCTTTCCCATGTAGTACCTAGCGCTTTCCATACAATCTCAGAAAGCTCACCGGACCTAAACAAGCGTCCGTCGCCCGATTGCATATCTTTTTCTTTGATATTCATCCCAAAAGAAATGGACCGACCCGCCGCCGTGGTGGTTGGTAATTGGATCGGTCCATAAAGCAGCTCCTGAAGTGCGGGCACTCCGAAGCCGACGGGGAGAAACGGTGTATGGCAAATCATTTTGTAAGCCCGGCCAAAATAAGGCCAACTACAACAATGGCGCCAAAGAAAATAGCGCGCTTAATTTCTTGTTTGGTCATACCACGACCAGTATAATAAAAGTCTTTACGACGATACCCAGTGTAGCGGGTATAAGAAAGCTGTTCGCCAGTGTACGGGTCAAATGGGCTTTGGGTATTGTTAAAACGTTGCATTTCAGTTCTCCAGTTAAGTATCGAAATTTGATTATATCGGAGTATACCAAAAAAGTATACTACTTACGGTATCTTTTTCCAGCCCAACCTTCGGCTGCCAACGGGATGCCTGAAGCCCAGGCCGGTAGGCTGGTAATGGTATGCTCAAGATCCTGGACCGTTTTAAGGCCCTTTGGTAGCTCCGTAATGATTTCATCATGTACATGCCCAATAATCTTGTAACCACTTTCCTGAGCACTAAACATGCCCTGCACCAGGAAATCCCGAGCAACCGCTTGTACGGCGTTTTCAGCTAGCTTTCCTGAGTATGTTGAATCTCGCTCAAACTTGCCTGTTACCGCATTTTCTCCCATAAAGGTAATGACTTCTTTATTGCCTATTCTGGTATGAGTAGTTCGAATTTCTGGTTTGTAGTAGGCCAGCTTTCGGCCGCTTGGAAGTTTCATGTAAAGAAAGTCGTTTCTAACGGCTAGCTTTAGCTTACCTACCGTAACTACGTTTCCGGTTGTAATAGCTTCTTTAACACCGTTTTCCAAAGCATACCAAAACGCTGTTGTTGCCGGATGGCTACTACGCCATAGCTGCTTAATTAAGTCAGATGCCAGGAAAGCGCGTTTGTTAGGCTCTGAGCTTTTTGAGTATGCCCATTTGGCTTTGTCTTTCATCTCAGGAGTACAATTGGCTGATAGCGAGTCTAGGGCTAACTCAACCTGGAAGCCGTATAGGCTTGCCATTTTACTAAATGCGCCTACGCCTCCGCCAAACCCTAAGGCTAGCTCTGCAATTTTGCCTAATTGCCGATGTGGCTTAGCTTCTTCAATTGAGCATCCATAAATCCGAGATGCCGAGACCAAGTAAAGATCCGGGCCTTCTCCTCGGTCAAACGCTTCAAAGGCCTGGAGCTTCCATGTTTCGCCAGCCAACCATGCTAAAACCCGGCCTTCGATGTTAGCAAAGTCTGCGGTAATTAATTCATGATCGGCTGGGGCTTTAATCATTGGCCGAATAGCCGATGAAAACGCATCCATAGGCGATGTGTATTTAGCCGTTAATGACTCCAGGTCTCCAATGGCAATATCATTGGCTACCTCGTTCATATCCTTAAACTTGCCACGGGGGAGATTTTGCAGTTGCACAATTCGGCCCGCCCAACGGCCGGTTCCTGCACCATGGTATAAAAACATCCCTTTGATTCGTTGATCAAGAGTTGCGGCCCTGGTCATTGCTTCGTACTTTTTAACACTGGTACGGCTAGTTTCTGCTCGGATCCATAAAACCCTGCGTACGTTTGCCGGAATCTTTGGATCTTGCAAATGCCGAACAATATCAAGTGCCGTATACCCTGTTAAAGAATACCCTTGCATTGCGCACCACGTCATCACAGAAGCCCGTTGGCCTGGTGTAAAGCCACAAATATGCTTGCATTCCTCTTCCAGAGTTTGTTTATGTATTTCGGCCAGGGTAATTACCTTTTGGGCTACTGGTAAGTCTACCTGAAGCCCGGTATCATTAATTTCCTGGTCTAGGCTATACACCTTAGCTTCATCTGCCGTAAGGTCTGGTAATGTCTTATCAATGGCTCGTTCTACGGCCACATCATTTACACAATATGCCTCAAGAATTTTGAAGTCTTCCGGTGCCGTTTGACGGGTCCATCGGGTTGCCGAGTTATCTTTAGTTGGTTTTCTAGGGCGTGATAGCTTCATCATAACCCGTTTGCCGGCATCATCTTTTTGGATAAGCCCTAACGCACTGGATGCGCCTGCCAAACTACGGGGTAAAGAATGCGCGGCCGCTTTTGCTGCCGTACATAGCCATTTAGAAATAGGGGTTGCCGGAAAGCCAATCTTTTTACCGGCGGCACCATTTAATACAATCCGTTCAAAAGAAGCATTGTGGGCAGCCAGCACTGAGACCGGATCATTGACTAGCGCAATTAGAGGTTCAAGGCTCATGCCTGGCGCCCACAATGAGATCTTACCATCATTTACAGCATACGCAATGCACAGAACCTCGGTTGACTGGTCTTCGGCATACCGATATACTCCAGTTTTTGGAAGATCTACTGTTGAGAAGGTTTCAATATCAATGTGGACGCGCATGATTTACTCGGCTTCAGGTTCTTCGGTTGTTTCGGCTTTAGCTGCAGCGGCTTTACGTTGCTGGAGCAATACGGCTGACAAGATTTTAGTGGCCATTTTTGACCGGGATAGCTTTTGGGAGCAAGCAAAAATGTCTAGCTCTTCTAGCAATTCCAATGGAATAACTACGCCAATTTGTACTTGGCCTTTTTTATCAATTTTCATACCACTTCCTTATAGCTTATGCCCGCAGCATCAAATAGATCCTTTGGGCCGGTTGTAAAGAGACGATTAGTCTCAGAAAAGATTACCCGCTTAATGCCTGCATTAACAATGATCTTGGCGCACTCTCCACAAGGGCTTGTGGTAATGGCCAGGGTTCCTCCGCGGCACTGATGACCTGCAACCAGGATCGCATTAACTTCGGCATGAATTGACCGACACGCTAAATGTGATGCTGGTGCTGCCATTTCTAAGGCCTTGCAAGGTTGCTCAATACAATGAGGCATTCCAGATGGCGGCCCATTGTAGCCGGTACCCACAATACGGTTTTGGGCATCGGCTACAACGGCACCAACTGAGCGCTTGGCGCAGGTAGCCCGAGTTGCGGTTACCTTTGCCAAGTCAATCAAGTATTGATCAAGATTTGGTCTTGACATAATGGGCTCTAGAGGCATCCATAATACGGATAACATGGTTATAGTCTGCCGTACTAATTTTGCCTTTTGCCTTAGTCATAATCTTAGCAACGGCTCGACGGGCTGACATGTGAGCGGATTCAGGAATACCGGATGTAATAATTGCTTTCTTAATAGTCATGCTGACATCTCCAATTTAATTGCAGGGTGTGATACGTAGTTAATGAGCTCAAAATCTTGAGGCTCAAACTTTTCAACTTCAGTGCCAGTAGGCGTGTTAAAAATAATTTGTGGCAAACGATGTGGCATACGGTTTAGTGTTTCAACTGCTGCTTCCACGTGGTTTTTGTAAATATGGCAATCCCCTAAAAAGGCTGTTAGAGTTCCTGGCTTAAGCCCCGTTTCATGGCAAATAAGATGCGCCAAAAGCGCATGCTCAGCTACGTCAAACGGAAAGCCCAACATTAGGTCACATGAACGCTGGTTGTAGGCTAGGTTTAACCGGTCGTCGATAACACTTAGTTGCCATTGAGTAATACATGGGGGCAAGCACATGTCTTCTAGTTGGCCAGGATTCCAGGCCGTAACCATTAAACGACGGCTATTTGGGTTATTTCGCAGCTCTTTTAGTACGTTGTACAACTGGTCAACGCCATTAAAGTTGCGCCATTGGGCACCGTAAATAGGGCCTAGGTCGGTTTCATCTGGGCCAAAAGCTTTAGCTAAATTAGCATCCCAAATTTTGCAGCCCCGATTACGGAATTCCCGAACATCGGTATGCCCTTTAAGAAAGCACGCCAATTCGCCGGACATTGCGCGGTAAGCTAGCTTTTTGGTTGTTACAGCCGGAAACCCGGTTGCTAGGTTATGCTTGAACATAGCCCCAAAAATACGAATGGTTCCGGTACCGGTACGGTCCTCAGACTCCACGCCATTTTCTAGCACTTCACGAATTAAAGATTGATAGCTTAACATTATTTCACCAGGTCTTTCAGGCAAGGTGCTGTCCACCCAGCCGGCTTGATTAAATCACGCGCAAAGCCTCGTTTGGAGGCCTCTGCGGAGTTTGCAACTTCCTTTTGTAGGTTTGCTTGCATAACCCGATTAAACGCTTCTTGGAAGACTTCGTGCATACCGTGACGGTGCACTGTGCCTAACAAAAACACTTGTAAATCTACTAGCGCATCGAGCTCATCTTCCAGGGTAACCGCTTCTTCGTACTCGGTTACTTCTTCACGCAATGCAACAATGCGGAAAGTCTTTTCAGCTTCACTCAATGGCTGGGGTTTAGACTCTTGCTGCAGCCCAAACTTATTGTGCATGTCAATAACTTTGCCTAGCATCACAGATCCCTCAATTCGTTAGCAATTAATGTGGCATACCCGGCAATGTCATGCCAGTGGTCATGCACATCCGGATTGCCGGTAACAATACGGGCAATTTTGTGGGCAATCATATCTAGGGCTTCGAGTTGGGCCGAGCTTAGTGCTACTGAGCGGTGCTCACGAATTAGCTGCTTAAGGCCTTGGCTTAGTTGCGCATTAGATGTAAAGTTACCGTGGGTACCATTACGCTGCGCTAGGGTTTGCTTAATATCGGTCATATCAGTTCCTCAGTTATAAAAAGTGGGGGTTTCTATACTGGTACCCCCGGACCAGATTACTTAGAAGTCGGCTTCGTCGAAGTCGTCTTCAGCGCGGGTCTTGCCGGATAGTGCGTCACCCTTAGAAAGGAATTGCGCATTGTTCCAACCAAACGCTACGCCCTTGTTGCCCTTAGCGTCATAAGCATACGCATTCATGGAAACGCGGCCGTAGTCACCCGATACAAACTCGCTTGGCTCTAGCAATGTTTGGCGATCCGGACCAACAACACCCGGTTTTGTATCAGATTTAATGTTGACCCAATAGCAGCCTTTGTATTCGGTCGGCATTGGTGAACCGTCTTCTTTAGTTTCGGTATCGCCATCACGCAAAGGGCTACGACAGCTAACCGGAGTTTTGCCTTGCCATTTTTTAAGTTGCGCTGCTTCAATAGCAGCCTTAATCTTACCGATCGTTTCGGTGTCAGACTTAGGGATGATCACTTGAGTTGAGTACTCAGTTTTGCCGCTCAGGTCATTCAGTTTAGGCGATGCCCAGTTGAGATACGAGAAACGGACTTTTCCAGTTACGACTTTAGTCATTTTTACAGCTCCATCAGTTAATCCGGGAAACCGCCCGGTCGGTACAGCCATTATAACACTGCTTTACAAAAAAAGTAAACACTTTATTAGAAGTCAGACCGGGTAAGGCTTGGGGCTGCTTCAGAGTAGTTTACTAACCCTTCTAAAACTTCTTTACCTAAGATTTTTTCAACCTGGGTTGGAGACTTTAGGGCCGCTGTTGTCCAGGCGTCCGGGATAAACCGAAAGCGATTTTCAGCCACTATGGTGTCTACCCACTTGCGTGTCTTTTTACCGGGCTTTAGTTGCCAACCAATAACCGATTCTCCGGCTGTCAGTTTGTCTTTAGCAAGCTCTTGCACGGCTTCAACCCAGGGCTTTAGCTGTTCGGCCAATTCTAATGCGGCTTCAAGATTAAACATAGGCCCGGCAAACTCCATGCTTGCCGCTTCCGTTGCTTTGGCCCATTTGGTGGGACAAATTGCTTTAGCACGACACCACTGGCATTGCTCGCCGTCAATGGTTGGTGCATTGGGCTGTTCGGTTGCTTCAGCTGCGGCTTTTAGTTCTTGGGCCCAGGCGTATACATAATCTACATCAACTTCCCACTTGTCAATGGCTCCAAGCTTAGGCTGCACAATGTGCATGGCCACTCGATCAACCCCACTTTTATTTGGGATTTCAAGCAATGCACCAAGTGCGTAATACAGCAATTGCGTATTGCCTTCGGCTTCTACTTTGCCAATCCCCGATTTTAAATCGATTACGTGCATGGTATTGCCGGTGATAACAACTGCATCGCAGGTGCCAAACATTTCCGGATGAATCTTGTCTAGGTTAAACGAACGCTCAACCCACAACACCGATTCCGGTAATACATGCGCCGTAACATACTTGGTGTACATCTCAACCACAGCATGAAACTCTGCCGGGATTTCGTACAGATCCATTTGGCCGTTAAGCACGGCTTCCGAAAGATCATGGGCCCGGGTACCCCAATCAGCTGCTGCCGAACTTGGCTTTTGCTGAATTTGCTGTTCCAGGGCAACGGACCCCGGGCAGTTCATCCAGCGATGGGAACCTGATGCCGATAGGGTTGCATGCTTTTTGGTCATAGTAATACCTCCTTAATGATTTCGATTTTTTCAAGTACGCGCTTTAATACGTAATGGTCAATGCTGGCTTCAGTGGTCAACAAATACACTTGCGCTGCATTATTCATTTTGACCATGGATTCGGTTCTTGCTGCAGCTTGTTGGATTACGCCTGGAACCCAGGACGACTCCATAAAGACAATCGTGTCTGCTGTTGATAAGTCAATGCCTTCGCCTGCGGCAATAACATTACCCAGGAAAACCCGATGACTTGGATCTTCCTTAAACTGTTTAACTAGCTCACCGCGTTTTGCGGATGGCGTATCACCGGTAAGCCTTAGTGGTTTGTACTCGGCAAGCTTCTCTTCCAGGGCATCGATTACCGCCTTGTGATGGCCAAATACAACAACCTGCTGCTCAGTGCTAAGTAAGTCTTCAATAAACTCTACACCATACGGAATTTTCTTTAGCCCGGATTGCAGCATGATGTCAGCCAAACCTTCAAAGGCTAACAATGGATTATCGTGCTCAACCAATGCGGCTTTGTCAAACTTAGCTTCTTTACGATCAACCGGTAGGTCAAACGTAATAAGGCTAAACTCCGGTGGTCGGTACGCTGGGAATACTTGTTCTTTGGTACGCCGTAAAACAAATGGCTCCATCATACGGGCAAGCTGCTTAAGGTTGCTGGCGCCATTAACATCGCGACCCCAAGGCGCATCCCAAGCATTGCAAAATTCTCGTGTGTAGTCATACCAGCCAAAGCGGGTAATCCCCATGGAATATAGTAAAGGCCACAATTCTACCGGACGACTTGGCATCGGTGTGCCGCTAAGCGCATACGCATACGTTGCTTTTTTGATAAGCTTCATGGAAGCCTTGGTGCGCTTGGCTTGCGGGTTTTTAATCTTGTGCGCTTCGTCTAGGATTAAGGTCACGTGTTTGGCCGGTTCTACTTTACCGAGCAACTCGTAGTTCATAATATAGACATCGGCTAACCCAAACTCGTGGGCGCCTTTGTGCGCAATATCAATAGTAAGTTTTGGATTGACGCGCTTAAACTCTTGCGCCCAATGGTTTTTAACCGAGCTTGGGCACAAGATCAACGCCGGAAGATTGTGCGTGGCTGCGGAAGCCGTGCTAAGGGTTTTACCCAAACGCATGCTATCTGCTAAGATTGCTCGGCGTTTGGATAAAAGGAATGCCTTAGCTTCCTTTTGATGGGGATGAAGTTTAATCATAAATATGCCTATTACGCAACTGCCGCTTCAAGCTTAGCCGTTACTGACTTAATTTTTTCCATGTGGCGAGCAAAACGCTCAGCCGATATTTCGCTGCTCCAAAAAGCTACTGCATTAAGTATCATGCGAATTTCGGCGTCAGTTAGTTGTACGGGCGTCGTGGTCATAATTAAGCCTCGCCATTTACAAGGTCAACAGCTAAGTCAAAAGGGTCGGCCAAGTACTCAAACAGCTCATCAATGCGTTTATTAATGCTTGGCATTTCTTCTGCTGTAAAAATGCCAATGTCTTCTAGCGGGTCATCAAAATGAAACAGCAATCCGTTAGTGTATAGCTCGCGAATGTAAGCTTCAGCTTCAGCCGCAGAAGTGATTGGTGTAGTGTGGTTCATTTCAGTTCTCCGATTATGCAGCGGCAGATGTTTGTCGCTGTTGATGTATGACATAATGCCATAACTTTACAGAAAATGTACACATTCTAAGAAAAATACTTTTTAAGGCTTTAAGTTTATGAAATCTAAAGAAACTTTGTCCGATATACTGCGACAAACCAAGCTCCGAGCGGTAATAACTATTTTTCATTGGATGCCTCCGTCACAGCTGGCAAGGCTTTTGGGCGTTTCCGTGGGTTCGGTTTGCCACTGGAAAACCCGAGGTGCGATACCCAGGACGATGGCCCGCCGGCTTTCACAGATACCGGATTGCCCGTTGTCCTTACAAGATATGCGGCCTGACGTATACTAATAATGTAAACCACGTTATACTAGCTGTCGGATCAGGTCCCGGTGGCCACCGGCATCGATAAGCTTTCCTCTCCCGAAGCAAACCCGATTAAGACCTGATCCTCTTTTTTCTTGGGAGATTTTGTGGAGAATAGCTATGCCTACTAAACCTAAAGCGTTGCCTATTAGCACGCTTGATGTACCTGCATCTTTGCGCGCTCTTAATCGCTGGGTGTTGTGGAAGTACGAATGGACCGAAGCTCGCCAAGACTTTGCAAAGGTTCCATTTGCTGTTGCCGGTTATCGTGCGTCTTCTGTTAAGGCGTCTTCCTGGTCTAGTTACCAGAATGTTGTGTCTGAATTCTTTGGCAAGCCTGAAGCCTTTGATGGCATAGGCTTTGTACTCGGTGACGGGTTTGTCGGTATTGATATAGATGATTGCGTGTTAGAGGATGGTAGCTTCTCTGCCTTTGCTCAACGCATCTTGGCCCAGGTTGAAGGGTATGCCGAGCTATCGCCTTCGGGTACCGGAATTAAGATCATTACTCGTGCGGCTTTAACTTCCGCTGCGGTTGATCATACTCTTGGCTTAGAGATCTATCCCGCTGGCCGATACTTTACGGTCACGGGCCATGCCATCAACGGTCATAACGAATTGCCGGATTACTTGGTTGATGTTGGGGCGGTTATTGCCGAACACATGGGCAAGTCTTTACCTGTAGTTCACGATCACTTTGATGACCTGAAACTTCCCTTGGCCGATTGGTCGGCTGATCGTATTGGCAAGGAAATCCTGCCGTGCTGTGATCCGGATACCGGGTATTCGGATTGGCTGCGTGTTGGCCAGGCCTTACATCACCAAACCGATGGCGCTATTGAGGGCTTAGAGTTGTGGGATAGCTGGTCACAAGGTTCTTCCAAATACCTTGAAGGCGAATGCGAGTACAAGTGGACCAGCTTTAACGGTTCTCGTGGGAACGTTATTACCCTGGCCTCGCTACTTAAAGAGACCCAGTTGTCCCGGTCTACAGTTAAAGACACCGAGATCGTGGAAAAGGTAACTACTGGCCTTGCACTGGTAAAAACCGGTGCCGAGTTGCTGGCTTACCTACGCGGTCCTGTCCATGCTTTGGGATTGACTAAAGCCCAGTCGGCCCTGATACTCGGTGCCATCATGGGCCGAGTTGGTGAGTTTGGTATTACCTTGACTCGTGGCCAGGCCCAGAAGATGATCACTAATTATGAGAAGACCGGCTTACGGCATTTTTCAGAAGATGGTCATCCCCTAGAAACCGTTGAGAACTTGATTGCCATTTGTGATGCCGAAAACATCGTGATTCGGTACAACGTTATTAAGAAGACTGTGGAAATCCTGCATCCTGGGCTTATTACTACGCTGGACAATGCCTCTGAGGTTAGTTTGGCTAGACTGAAATCCCTGTGTCATGAAAAGGGAATGGGTACACGCTCATTGCTGAACTTCGTAACTGCGATTGCAGATATGAACCCATACAATGCGGTAACCACTTGGGTTGAGTCAACGCCTTGGGATGGTGTTTCCAGATTGCAGGATTTTTATGATACCTTGGTAACCGGTCCAGATTTCTGCAAAGATCTTAAGGCTACGATCATGCGGAAGTGGGCTGTCTCGGCCATCAAGGCTGTGTTTGATCCTGAGGGAATCACGGCTCGCGGTGTGTTGGTAGTTCAGGGTAACCAGTATATCGGTAAGACTCGATGGATTAACTCCTTAGCACCTCGTGATCTGGAAGTAATTCAGACCGGTAAGGATCTTCATCTTAATGACAAGGACTCCAAAATCCAGGCCATTGAGTCATGGATTACGGAACTCGGGGAATTGGATGCAACATTCCGGAAGTCCGATATGGCTGCGTTAAAGGCTTTTATTACTCAGGATGTGGATAAGATTCGTCGCCCGTATGCTGTGGGAACCTCGACTTATCGCCGTCGCACTGTGTTTTATGCGTCGGTCAATGATGAGCAATTCTTGTTTGACAAGACCGGTAACTCTCGGTTTTGGGTCATTCCGGTGCTTAAAGCTGTGCATGACCATGACATTGATACGCAGCAATTCTGGGCTGAGGTTTTAGATTTGTACCGCTCTGGTGAGAAGCATTACCTTGAAGTGGATGAAATGCTGCGTTTGGAACACTCTAATGAGGATGCAACCGTGATGTCTGGACCAGAAGAATTAATCTTAGAAGTGTATGATTGGGATGATCCTAAGCCTGAAACCTGGAGAAGATTGTCTACAATGGGGGTTATGCAAGAGCTTGGATTGCCGGTAAACAGCCAGCGAGACAAGAATTTGGTGGCTGGGATTCTCAAGAAAATAAGCCCGTACTCTTCTAAAATTAAAGGTTTAACTAAGTACACAGTCCCCCCAAAACGTGAATTTGATTGATTTTTACGCAGGCAACCAAGGGGGCAACACCCCTTTTGGTCTACCCTATCACCCGAGCTAAGTACTTGGTTACAAAGGGAAAAGGGCTAAAAGGGGGGTAGGGTGGTGGGCGTTACACACTTCCCAAACATATATAAGGTAAAAAATATAAAATACAAATTACTCTTTATACTTTTAAAATATACTACTACTACTACTACTACTACTACTTAATAGTATAAAAGGTATATAGAATAAGGCTTTGAGCTGGGGGTAGAGCGGGGGGTAGAGGGTGGTAGCATAACAAAAGGAACAAAAATGGCACGTAAGAACAAAGAGCATTCGATTCAAGCACAACTGGTCGCTAGGCTACGGTGGTTCCATCCTGAGTTGAACGACTTAGTGATGGCAATCCCGAACGGAGCACCAGTATCTGCACGTCAAAGAATGTATTTGGTTGCAGAAGGAATGCTAGCTGGAGCTCCTGATCTGTTTATCGCAAAACCGGTCAAGCCATATCACGGGCTATTCCTGGAACTAAAGACAGAAAAAGGTGTTGTATCGGAAGCACAGAAACGCGTCCAGATCGCTTTAAAAGAGTCAGGGTATAGGGTAACAACAGTACACGGGTTTGAAGAGGCGTATGATGCCGTTATGTGCTATTTAGGAGGTATTTAACGATGGACAAAGATGACTTTGATGAAGTATTTCTGGAAAGCGGTAATTTGGTTGCCGAATCTCTGGGATTTAAGCCCTATTCTGGTCCCAATCGAGAGGAAGAAGCAAAGCGTGCTTCTTCTACATTGGCCGAGTCTCAGAGTCACCGGTTGTCTGAGCATCAGTTTGGCGGTGAAAAGAACCCGGGAGGTCGGCCAAAGGGAACCCAAAACAAGGTCACCCGGACGTTCAAGATGGCCGCAGAAAAGGCGTTTGAGAAGGGAGGAGGCGTTAAATGGTTAGTTGGGATGATGAATGGCACGGCATCCGATCGTGCTGCAGTCCTGGCGCTCTTTGGTCGGTTGATCCCTCATCAGTTAGCTGGGGAAGTGAACCATACTGTTAAGGTCGAGCTGAACTGGCTGCAGGGCCGGCAGATAGGCGGCGGCGGGCGTACCTATGAGCAGAGACAATCCGATGTTGCAGACGGAGAAGTACGGATGTTGGAACGTTCGGAAGATCCAGAGTCCGGAACTTCGTGATGTCCGGAATGCTCGGTCGTCGGGAGACCCCCGGCGCCCCGTCGGAGGCGGCGTGGGGTGGCATAAAAACATATATAGAGGGTCATACGAAATTCCCTACTCCAGGAAATCCCTGAGAAACAGCTAACTACGGAGCCCGAAATGCGAAAATTTTTTACCCATAACCAGGGAATTCCTGAGAAAGAGGCAGCCACTGCTACTTTTAGGGGCTCCTGCTACCCACACTGCCTCCAGCTCAAAGCCTTATTCTATATACCTTTTATACTATTAAGTAGTAGTGTAGTAGTATATTTATTGTTTTAAACCTTAAAGAGTAATTTATGTTTTTATGTTTTTTACCCTATATATGTTATAAAGGCACTGTCACCCTACTTCGCTACCACCCTTTTGCCTGTTTTCCTTTTAAAGTCAAGCACTTAACCTAGAGGCAGTCCACCACCATCTGGAGAAAATATGGACCTGAATACTTATAAACCTCGAGAAGTTTTCCTTCCGTTACATAATAGAAGCAAGCGCTGGAGCGTTGTTGTTGCACACCGGCGTTGCGGCAAAACGGTATCCGTGTGCGCCGATTTGGTCATTGGGGCATTGGAAAACCCGATGCAAAACCCGAAGTTTGCCTATTTAGCCCCCCTAAGAGACCAGGCAAAGAAAGTTGCTTGGCAGTATTTGAAGGATCTTACCAAACCATTCTGGAGCAAAAAGCCAAATGAAGCAGAACTTAAAATCGAGATTGACAATGCGCATGGCAACATCAGTACTATTTACGTTGGCGGCGCTGATAATCCTGACAGTATGCGCGGTCTTTATTTCGATGGGGTTGCTCTTGATGAGTTTGGCGACATGCGGCCAAGCACTTGGTACTCAGTTATCCGTCCTGCTCTCTCAGATCGTCAAGGCTGGGCGATATTCATGGGCACACCTAAAGGCCGAAATACATTCTGGCATATAAAGGAAGAAGCCCGATTAAATCCTGAGACCCATCTTCTCTTAGAACTGCCTGCATCAAAAACCGGAATTATTCATCCGGATGAACTGAGAGACGCCCAGGCGCAGATGACGGCGGAAACCTATGCAATTGAGTATGAGTGTAGCTTCGACGCCTCCATACCCGGCGCATACTTCGCCCGGGATCTGGGGCAAATCTATGAAAAGAACCAGATTAACAATACGCCAAACCTGGAAAGAGACCCGAATTTCCCGGTGTTTGTGGCCGGGGACTTGGGGTTTACCGATAGCTGCGCTTGGTGGGTCTGGCAAAAGGTTGCTGGAGGTTTTAAGATTGTGGACTTTTACGAAGCCGACGGCCGGGAAATCCAGCATTATATAGACTGGATCCGAAGCCTGGGCCAAGTGGAAAAGGTTTACCTGCCGCACGATGCCCGGGCAAAGAGCTTACAGACAGGCCGCAGCATTATTGAGGTTTTCCTGTCAAACGGTATATTTCCTGAGATTATTCCCAAAATGAGTTTGCAGGATAGCATTGAAGCTGCCCGTCAGATTATTCCGAAATGCTGGTTTAATGAAGACAGGACGTATGACGGCCTGGAACATCTCAGAGCGTACTCGCGAAGCTGGGATGAGAAGACGTCAAGCTTTAAGGATAGACCAAACCATGATGCGCACAGCCACGCAGCAGATGCGTTCCGGTATATGGCTTTAGCCGCAGGCGAAATTCCGCAAATAACTGATGTACAATATGCGCAAAACCGCGGTATAAATAATGGGGTATACCCATTTTCGCTGGACCAGTTATGGGACAGCCAACCTAAAGCACATAGGCGGCTAGGCTGATGGCAACTGAACAGAGCATTGAACGCGTAGAGGATTTGGGCGAAGGCGACAAAGGCCAGGCGGCGCTCTGGGGCGCTGAGATCAAGTCCGCAAACAAATATCTTCATGACTGGCGCAAAGACGCCAAGCACATCGAGGAGCGATACCTTGATAAGCGAGGCCCGTACGAGGATTCGGAATTCCGGGTCAATCTGTTCTGGTCCACGATGCAAGTCATCCTGGCCTCACTGTACGCACAGCCGCCCAAAGCGGACGTGAAACGCCTTTACGACGATCCCAACGATGAAGCCAGCCGCGTTGCTGGAGAAATCATGGGACGTCTCCTCAACAATGACATCCAGCGTGATGGTTCCACCTCAAACGCTGCCATCCGTACGGCAGTTCAAGACTGGTGCATTGTTGGTATGGGTCAGGTCTGGGCGCGTTACGACGTAGAAACCGAAATTGAGACCTATGCCGAGGTGCAAGATCCGATTACTGGTGAAGTAATGGTACCGGAAGAGCAAGTTGAGCGCATTACCAAAGAGGATGCGCTGATCGAGTGGGTTCACTGGGCAGACTTCCTGTACTCACCAGCGCGAATTTGGGAAGAAGTACGCTGGGTTGCCCGTCGCGTTTACATGACGCGTGAGCAATTGGTCGCCCGATTCGGTGAAGAAATTGGTCGTAAGGTGCCAATGAGCCAAAAACCGGCCACCAAGATGGACCCGCTCAACGGTTCTAGCCAACCAATCCCGAAAGACCCTTGGAATCGCGCCGAAGTGTATGAAATTTGGGACAAGCGGACCAAAATGGTTTACTGGTACAACCAAGAATGCGATTATTTGCTGGATCAGCGCGAAGATCCGCTGCAGTTGAAGGACTTTTTCCCTTGTCCTAGCCCAATGTTTGCAAACTTGACCTCCAGCGCACTGCTTCCACGGCCAGATTTCATTATGGCCCAAGGTCAGTTCGAGCAAATGAACGAATTGAACACCCGTGCCACTTGGCTCACTCGTGCGATGAAGGTTGTTGGCGTTTACGACAAGTCTGCCGAAGGTGTGCAGCGTATGTTGTCCCAAGCCATCGAAAATCAGCTAATTCCGGTCGATAACTGGGCCATGTTTGCTGAATCAGGCGGCGTTAAGGGTAAAATCGACTGGCTGCCACTGGATTTGGTGTCAAGTACAGTCGAAAAGCTGAAAATGTTCCAAGAATCGGTAAAAGCGCAAATTTACGAGGTGCTTGGCATCTCCGACATCATGCGTGGGGCGTCAAAAGCGTCAGAAACGGCCTCTGCACAGCAAATTAAGGCCCAATTTGGCTCTACACGGATGCAATTGAAGCAGTTTGCGGTGGCTAAATTCGTCCAAGGTGCACTGGGAATTAAGGCCGAAATCATCGAAAAACACTTCCAACCAGAGACAATTCTCAAGCGCAGCAACATTATGATGTCCGCTGACGCCCAATATGCCCAACCGGCGATTGAATTGTTGAAGAACCCGGAAGAGTGCGAATACCGCGTCACGGTTGAGGCCGATAGCCTTTCCCTGGTGGACCGCAATGCACAGATCCAGTCTTACACGCAGATGATGACCGCTGTTGGCCAGGCCATGCAGCAGATCACCCCAATGATTGAGAAGGTTCCTGCAGCTGCGCCAGCCATGCTGGGTATCATCAAGTCGTTCGTTGCCAAGTTCAAGGCCAGCGAAGAACTCGAAGGTATGTTCGATCAGGCCATGCAAGCTATGCAGAACCAGATCAACCAGCCGAAGCAGCCTGACCCAATCAAGCTGGCCGAGGTTGAAGAGAAGCACGCGGGCGCTATCCAGCGCAAGGCAGCGGCGGTCAAGAGCCTGGCAGACGCCGAGGCCACCACTGTCGCAGCCATGCTGCCGTTCCCGGCCCCGCCTGAAATGTACGTTGGTCAGCCACCGTCAACCACTGGTGGCCAGCCTCCCGGTCCACAAGGTCCACAAGGTCCACAAGGCCAGCCGCCGCAGATGCGCCCACAAGGCCCACAGATGCAGCAGCCACAGCAACCCCAGCAGATGCCGGGGCAGATGCCACTACCAGGGATGCCACGATGACAGACAAGGAGAAGTACCTGGACTTCTGGGGTTACACTCTCGGTAGTCCAGAGGCCGAGGAAGCTTGGGACGCCAAGGTTAAGATGATGGAAGGCCCGAGGCGTGAAGCGGGCTACATGGTTATGGGGGACCAGTTCTATGACGGTCAGCAAGCGCCGGATGGCTCTGACGTATCAACCCGTAGTAAGCACCGTGAGTACATGAAGCGCACTGGCATGGTTACTTTTGATGACTATGCTGGTACCTTTGCAAAAGAACAGGCCCGTCGAGATGCCTATCATTCCGGCGAACGCGGTACAGTTTCACGAAAAGATATTGAGCAGACCATCGCCAAGCTAACAGGTCAGTATTGACCCAACCACCACTAGGAGAAACACATGTCTGAAGAGAATCAACAGGAAAGTCTACGGGACACGCTAGAAGCGTCGTTTGACTCTGCGGCAGTTGAAACCTCAACCCCAACAGAGACTTCAGCACCAGTAGAAACCAGCGCACCAGTAGAATCAGCTCCTGCAACGGAGTCTACAAGTTCTCAGGAATACGCAGCACCAGAGGCAACTAAGCCGGAAACTACTTCTCAGGAAACTAAACCGCGTGATGAAGCCGGCAAGTTTATTGAAAAGAAAAAAGAAGGCATTACGCCAGGACCTAAAGCCGGCCAGCCTAAAGAAGAACGTGCACCGCAGGCCTGGAAGCCGGAAGCCCGGGAGTTTTGGAAGCAAATTCCTGAAGCAGCACGGCGTGAAATTCTCCGCACCGAGCAGACTGTTCAGCAGACCCTGCGAGACACCGTAGACGACCGCCGCTTTGCCCAGTCGATGCGCGAGACCATCCGTCCTTTTGAGCATTTCATCAAGGCCGAGGGTAGCGACCCAGCCAAGGCAGTGGAAAACCTGTTCTCAACAGCCGCCCGCTTCCGTACAGGCAATTCGTACGAAGTGGCTGCGATGGTTGGTCAGATCATCCACAACTACGGCATTGGTCGCTTCGGCAATGAGTTTATTGGCACCCTGGACAGCATGTTGGCGGGCAGCGCCCCTCCACAAGTTGACCCACAGGTTGCCGCCATCGAGCAGCGCATGATGCAGCAGTTTGCACCAGCCCTCCAGATGGCCCAGCAATTCCAGCAACAGCAGCAACATCACGCCCAGCAGGTCGATTCGTCGGCCCGCAATGAGGTTGGTGACTTTATTGGCACTGCCGAGTTCGCCAGCGATCTACGCCATGAAATGGCCGACATGATCGACATGGCAACCGCCCGTGGCCAAGAGTTGTCCCTTAAAGACGCGTATGATCGTGCTTGTTGGGCTAACCCCGAAATCCGCAGCATTCTGGCCGAACGCCAGACGCGGGAGCGGGCGCAGCAAACGAATCAAGTAGCACAAACTGCACGACGTGCGGCTGTGTCAGTTGGTGGGTCTCCAGCGTTTAATGCAAATCAAGAACCTGGAACCAGTATTCGTGATGCAATTGAATTTGCTATGCGCAAATAAGAATTTTGTGCTAATATATGCAATAAGGAAGGCAATGCCTCGACCTTGTTGCGTGCAGTACCCATCGTCAATGGAGCAACCAAGGTTTTGGACTCCGGTGAGACGAAAACTGAAGCAGTACCTCATTTTTCTTTCTCT
>ERZ1034365.639-NODE-639-length-19124-cov-3.917887_pt1 | contig 19124 bp, 17 predicted proteins | sample MGYA00520615_ERZ1034365 | MGnify/ENA primary metagenome ERZ1034365 (study PRJEB33736, sample SAMEA104284505) | Azolla filiculoides | biome: Urban; feature: Water surface; material: Ditch water | place: Netherlands | collected 2015-10-28 | depth 0-0.1 m ... | reverse complement strand
GATTTCTTTGTTTCTGTTTTTTCCCATGCCACGTCAAACGCATAACGTGCATTCGACGATGACAGGCTTTTGTTAGCCGCTCTTATTCCAGCGTGATCTTCGCGCCCTGGATCACCCGGCCCCAGTAGTCGAGTTCCTTTTTCGTGAATTCGCCCAGTTGGGCCGGCGTCATCTGCGCCACGTCGGTGCCGGATTCCCCGGCCTTTTTGCGGACCTCGGGTGAGGCCAGGATCTTGTTGATCTCGCTGTTGAGCAGTTGCACCACGTCCGCCGGGGTGCCAGCCGGCGCAAACAGCGCAAACCAGGAGTCCAGCTCGTAGCCCTTGAGCCCCTGCTCGGCCGCCGTGCCCACGCCGGGCAGGGACGACAGCCGCTGCTGGCTCGTCACCGCGATGCCCTTGAGCTTGCCGCCCTGGATCTGGCTGACCACACCGGCCGGTGTGGTGATGAAAATGTCCACCTGCCCGGCCATCAGGTCCTGCACCGCCGGGCCGGAGCCCCGGTAGGGAATGTGGGTGATGAAAGTGCCGGTGAGCTGCTTGAACAACTCGCCCGCGATGTGCTGGATCGAACCGTTGCCGCTGGAGGCGTAGTTCAGCTTGCCGGGGTTCGCGCGGGCGTAGGCGATCAGTTCCTTGAGGTTGCTGACCGGCAGCTTCGGACTGACCGCGATGACCTGCGGTGCGCGCGTCATCATGGCCACCGGCGTGAAGTCCTTGATCGGGTCCCAGCCCGACTGCTTGAACAGGTGCGGGTTGCCGACGTGGTAGCCGCTGTAGGACACCAGCAGCGTGTAGCCATCGGGCTTGGCCCGCGCCACATAGGCGTTGCCGATGTTGCCGGAGGCGCCGGGCTTGTTGTCCACCACCACCGGCTGGCCCAGCGCGCGCGACAGCGGCTCGACCATCAGGCGCGCCGTGAAATCGGTGGAGCCGCCGGGTGCGGTGGGCACCACCAGCGTGATCGGGCGCTGCGGGTATTTGCCCTGCGCGAAGGCGGCCGGGCTGGCCAGCAACGCTGCGCCACCAAGGGCTGCGAGCTGGGCGAGGATGTGACGGCGTTGCATGAAGGTCTCCTTGTCTTCGTTCCGGGTCCGTGCGTGGCGCTCAGGCCAGCTCGGAAATCTCGATCAGGTTCAGGTCCGGGTCGCGCACATAGACCGAGCGGATCTTCTGCGTGGCGCCCGTGCGCAGCACCGGGCCTTCGATGATGGGCCAGGCGGCCGCGTTCAGGCGCTCGATCACTTGCGCCAGCGGCACACTGGCGATGAAGCACAGGTCCAGCGCGCCCGGCACCGGCAGGTGCGCCTTGGGCTCGAACTCCCGGCCGCGCACGTGCAGGTTGATCTTCTGGTTGCCGAACTTGAAGGCCTTGCGCTCCACCGGCGGCGTGCCGCCGATGAAGCTTTCCAGCGTCATGCCCAGCACCCGCGTGTAAAAGTCCACACAGGCATCTTCATTAAAGGTGGTGAGGACGAGGTGGTCCAGATGGTCAATCATTTGAAGGTTTCCTTGAGTTCAGTCACGCCGGCAGGGGCCGGGTGCAGGTCGGTGATGCGTCCTGCCTTGGCCACCTGGCCGGGCACGTCGTGGCCGACGATGTGGGGCATCTGGCGCGCCACGGCCAGCAGGCGGGGCAGATCGATGCCGGTGTCATGGCCCATGGCATCGAGCATGTGGATCGCGTCTTCGCTGCTGATGTTGCCGCTGGCGCCCGGCGCGTAGGGGCAGCCGCCCAGCCCGCCCAGCGAGCCGTCAAAGCGGGTGATGCCGCCTTGCACGGCAGCGAGCACGTTGGCCAGCCCCATGCCGCGCGTGTTGTGGAAATGCAGGGTCAGTTGCAGCGCGGAAAATTCCTTCTGCAGCGCCTCGACCAGACGCGCCACCTTCGCCGGATGGGCCATGCCGGTGGTGTCGCAGATCGTCAGCCCGCGCACACCCAGATCGGCAAAACGCCGCGCAAAGCCCAGCACCACGTCCGGCGGCACCTCGCCCTCCATCGGGCAGCCGAAGCAGGTGGACAGCGAGACATTGATCGGCGTGCGCCCGTCCACCGCCCGGATCACCCCGGCCAGCGCGGCAAAACTGTGCTCGCGCGGCATGCGCAGATTGGCCAGGTTGTGCGTCTCGGAGGTGGACATCACGAGGTTCAGCTCGTCCGCCTTCGACTCCAGCGCCCGCTCGGCCCCGCGCTGGTTGGGCACCAGCACGGTGTACTCCACACCGGGCACGCGGCGGATGCGGCCCATCACCTCTTCGGCGTCACGCAGCATCGGGATGGCTTTGGGCGAGGTGAACGAGGTCACCTCGATCTTGGCGTAGCCGCACCCGCTGAGTTCGTCAATCAGCGCGATCTTGACGTCGGTGGGGATGAAAGTGGGTTCAATCTGGAAGCCGTCGCGGGTGGCGACTTCGTTGAAGTAGATGCGGGTCATGGGGATGTGTCTCTGGAAGGTGCGTCTTGTAGGTCGGGTTGGCGCAAAGCGCGTAACCCGACGTTTCTCCTGCTGCGAGATGTCGGGTTACGCCTTCGGCTAACCCGACCTACGGAAGGAGTGCGTTGATGTCCCATGTGCAGGAAGTCTCGTCAGGCGCTGGCCACGATGCCCTGGTCCTTGAGGGCCTGGATCTGCGCGGGCGTGAGGCCGATGTCGCGCAGAACGGCGTCGGTGTCCTGCCCGATGGTCGGCGCGTTGCGGCGGTGGCCGCCGGGCGTGCGCGAGAGTTTGGGCGTGATGCCAGGCACGGCCAGTTCGGTGCCATCGTCCATGTGCACGTGGTCGATCATGGCGCGCGCCTGGTAGTGCGGGTCCTTGGCAATGTCGGCCACGGTGTAGATGCGCCCGGCCGGCACGGCGGCGGCATCCAGCGCGGCCAGCACCTCATCCACGGTGCGCTGGGCGGCCCAGGCGCCGATCGCGGCGTCGATCTCCACCACGCGCGCCACCCGGCCGGCGTTATCGGCCAGCGCCGGGTCACGGCCCAGGTCGTCGCGCCCCATCACCGCCGTGAGCCGCTTGAAGATGCTGTCGCCGTTGCCGGCGATCAGCGCATAGCCGCCGTCGCTGCAGCGGTAGGCGTTGCTGGGCGCAATGCCGGGCAGTGCGCTGCCGGCAGGCTCGCGCACCGCGCCGAACGCGCTGTACTCGGGCAGCAGGCTTTCCATGCAGTTGAAGACGGCCTCGTACAGCGCCACGTCAATCACCTGGCCCTTCCCGCTGGTGTGGCGCTCCTGCAGCGCCAGCAGGATGCCGATCACGCCATGCAGCGCGGCCAGCGTGTCGCCGATGCTCACGCCCACGCGCACCGGCACACGGCCGGGCTCGGCGGTCAGGTGACGCAGGCCGCTCATGGCCTCGGCCACGACACCAAAGCCGGGCTTGTCACGGTAGGGACCGGTCTGGCCGTAGCCGCTGATGCGCAGCATGATCAGGCGCGGGTTGAGCTTCAAAAGATCGTCCGGCCCCAGCCCCCAGCCCTCCATGGCGCCGGGGCGGAAGTTCTCGATCAGCACGTCGGCGTCAGCGGCCAGCCGGCGCACGATGTCCTGCGCGGCCGGGTCTTTGAGGTCCAGCGCCACCGAGCGCTTGTTGCGCGACTGCACCTGCCACCAGACCGAGGTGCCGTCCTTGAGCAGCCGCCACTTTCTGAGCGGATCGCCCGCGCCAGGCGGCTCGATCTTGACCACATCGGCACCGAAGTCGGCCAGCGTCTTGGCCGCGAAGGGCCCCGCAATCAGTTGCCCGAGTTCGAGCACCTTGAGGCCGGAAAGCGGCCCGGCCACAGCGGGAGAGGGAAGAGGGTCAGGATGGGCTTGCATGGGGGCGCAGTGTGCCGCGCCCCCGCCCGGTCGTCCATTACCGTTTGCGGGACTGAGGTTTCGCAGTTTGCGAAGGCTCGACCATGAAGCGCACCAGCGAGGCCACGCCGGCATCCTCCAGCCCGGACGGTGTGGCAACCAGCAGGCGCCGCCGGGCCCAGTCATCGGCCAGCGGGCGCGACGCAAGTTTCATCGCCCGCACGATGGGCAAGGCGGCCGCTGCGGGCAGCACCGCAATGCCCAGCCCCGAGGCAACCAGGTGGCACACGGCGTCAAAACTGCGTACCTGCATGCGCAGGCGCAAGGGCTTGCCAGCGGCCAGCGCAGTCTGCTGCTGCTTTTGCAACATGGCCGCGCCGGCGTTCAGGCTGATCCAGTCTTCGTCCAGCGCCTCGGCAAACGGCAGCGGGGTGGTGCCTGCGGCCAGTGCATGGCCGCGTGGCAACACCAGCACCAATTCGTCGTGCCGAAACACCTGCGTGACCAGCCCGGTCACGTCCGGCCCCTCGACAAACACGCCCAGGTCGGCGCGCCCCTCGCGCAGCGTGGCCACCACGGCCTCTGACACCTGCTCTTCCAGGTCCACGCGCAGCTGCGGATGCAGCGCGGCGTAGCGCGCCAGCAGCGGCGGCAGGAACTGGTTGATGGCCGCGGTGCTGGCACACAGACGGATGTGGCGGGCAATGCCCTGCTGCAGATCGGCCAGCTCGGCCCCCAGCTGCTCCAGCGTCTGCAGCAGCGTCAGGCCATGCTTCACGAACACCCGGCCGGCCGCGGTGGGCAGCAGGCCGCGCGCGTGGCGCTCAAACAGCGGGCTGCCCAGCGCTTCTTCGAGTTCCCGGATGCGGCGGCTGGCCGCCGCCAGCGCCAAATGGGCCTCGCGCGCGGCGCCGGTCAGGCTGCCGGTCTGCGCGCAGGCCACGGCCAGCCGGACGGACACCAGGTCAAAGCGGGCGAGGTTCAGGGGTCCCTGCTCAAGGGGCGTCAGGGACTGGAGCCCCCAGGCGCCAAGCCCGCGAAGATGCCCGGCACGGCATCACGCCTTCTTCTTGCCGCCCGCGGGCTTTTTCGCCAGAAGCGCATCCAGGTTCTTGACGATCTCGGCTTCTATTTTTTCCCGGAACGCGCCGAGCAGAAAGCCCAGTTTGGCGTCCAGCTCAAAGGTGTGCGGCGTCACCCTGAGCGTGCCGTTCACACCCGAGCGGGTGAAGGTGACTTCATCATGGACCGTGCCCTCTTCGTAGGTGCAGTCCATGCCGAACTCTTCCTCGGCCTGCTCGGCCCACTGGAAGGCGACCTTGCGCGCCCCGGCCAGGCCCAGGTGGTGGTCACGGTGTATCTGGATATGGGACAAGTGCAGACTCCTTGAATGTCAATGCGCGGCGCCGCTCTTCTTTCGGCCGGTCCGCCAGTTGCTGGACTGCATCATAAAACCGGCGCCAGCCGGCGGGCGTGTCGCCGCCCGAATGGGCGAACAAAGCCTCAAAGCCCGGCACGAGTTCGTCGTAGGCCGCTTGGGCGGCAAAGCTGGCGTTGTTGGCGCGCGCCACCCAGGCGTCGAAGCCGCGGGTGGCTGCCGGGTCGCCGCCCCAGCCGGCCTTGAGCGCGTCGTAACGCGACCGAAAGCGGGTCATAACTTCGTTTTTCATAGCAAACAATGACCCATTGACGATGGGTAGCACCTCTTTTTTCTCATAAATGACCGCCAGCTCACCCCGCGTGGCCCGCGTGAGCGCCCGGAAGTCCCGCCGGCGCGCGTCGAAGGCCGCATAGGCCTCGCGTGCGGCCGGGCTGCCGTGCAGGGCCAGCCAGCGTGCGACGCCCAGGCGCTCCACGGCCGTGGCAAACGACTCGTTGAACACCGTGTCGTCCCGGGCATAGACCACCTGGTGCGCCAGCTCGTGAAACACCAGCCGGGCCAGTTCGCCCTCGGGGTAGCGGATGAAGGTGCTGACCAGCGGATCGCCACCGGCCCAGTTCATCCAGCCCAGCGTCGAATAGGCCGGCACACCATACACGTCCACTTCCAGCCCGGTGGCTTGCAGCGCCCGGGCTTCGGCGCGCGCATCGGCTTCGCTGAAATAGCCGCGGTAGCTGACGCAGCCCGCCACCGGAAAACACCAGGTGGCCGGGGTCAGCGAATCCGCTGGCGCGGCCACCACGTTCCACACCACGGCCGGGCGCGGCAGGTCGGCGTAGCGCTGGTAGCTGGCGTTGTCGGGCAGTTGCAGTTCGGTCGCCGCGAAGGCACGGATGCGCCGGGCCAGCTGCAGGCGCTCGCGCAGCGCGTGCGGGGTCTCAGGCGCCGCAATCCATTCGGCCACCGGTCGCGCGGCGCGCATCAGCTCGAAATGCCCGTTTGCGGCCTGCCAGTAGTACCCGGCGGTGGAGCAGCCCGACAGCGCCGCCAGCAGCGCCAGCAGACCCAGCCAGCGGATAAGGCCAGGCGCCACGCCCGGCTCCTGCCTTCGGGAAATCAGACAGCGCCCTTTGCCGATGCGCCCGGCCACACGGCGACCTGGACCAGGCAGTCGTAAAACACCGGCGCCCGTCCCAGGTCGGTGAGCTGCTGGCTGGTCAGCTCGTTGACATTGGTGCCATGCAGCCCCAGCTTGCGCCACCAGATGCCCAGGCCGTTGACCACGCCGGGGCGTGCGCGTGGTGAGACCTGGGCCTTGCAGTGGTAGGTGCCACGGTCATTGAACACGCGCACCACGTCACCGCTGGCAATGCCGCGCGCGGCGGCGTCGGCGGCATGGATCTCCAGCAAGGGCTCGCCCTCGATGTCGCGCAGGCTTTTGACGTTCACGAAGGTGGAGTTGAGGAAGTTGCGCGCCGGCGGCGAGATCAGCGCCAGCGGGTAGGCGGCGCTGCTGCCGGGCACTTCGTAGTTCGGCACGTGGTCTGGCAGGCCGTCCAGCCCCCGCGCGGCCAGGCGCGCGCTGAAGAACTCGCAACGGCCTGAAGGCGTGGGAAAGTCGCCTCGTGCAAACGGCGCGTCAGGCAGGGGCAGCGTGGCAAAGCCTTTGTCCAGCAGTTCGTCAAAGTCCACTGCACCGCCCAGCGCGGTGCGGCACAGGGTCTCGTCGTCATCGGCAAAGCACGGATCGGCAAAGCCCAGGCGTGCGGCCAGCGCGCGGAAAATGGCGGTATTGGTGCGGGCCTGCCCGACGGGCGCAATGGCCGGGCGGTTCAGCAGCACATCGGTGTGGCCGTAGCTGGTGTGGAGGTCCCAGTGCTCGAGCTGCGTGGTGGCAGGCAAGAGGTAGTCGGCGTAATCCGCAGTATCGGTCTGGAAATGCTCCAGCACCACGGTGAACAGGTCTTCACGCGCAAAGCCCTGCACCACCTTCGGCGATTCCGGCGCCACGGCCACGGGGTTACTGTTGTAGACGATCAGCGCCTCGATCTTCGGGCCGAAATCGGGCGACGCTGCCCGCAGCAGGTCGTCGCCGATGGTGACCATGTTGAGGGTGCGGGGCCGACGCGCGCCCAGCAGGTCGGGCCGGTGCAGCGCTGCGCGGTTGACCGGGAAGTGCCCCGAGCTGCTCAGCAGCAACCCGCCCGCGCGGTGGCGCCAGGCGCCGGTGAGCGCCGGCAGGCAGGCCACGGCGCGCACTGCGTTGCCGCCGCCGCGCACGCGCTGCATGCCGTAGTTCAGGCGGATGGCGGCGGGTTGTGTCGTGCCGTAGTCGCGCGCCAGGTCGGTGATCTGCTGCACCGGGATGCCGCAGATTTCCGCTGCGCGCTCAGGTGGCCATTGCAGGGCGCGCGCACGCAGCGCCTCCCAGCCCAGGGTGTGGGCCGCGAGGTAGGCGTGGTCCAGCCAGTCGTGGCGGATCAGCTCGTGCATCAGCGCCAGCGCCAGCGCGGCATCGGTGCCGGGGCGCAGGGCGATGTGTTCGTGGCACTTGTCGGCCGTTTCGGTCTTGCGCGGGTCGATGCAGACGATGCGCGCGCCGTCGCGCTTGGCCTGCTGCACATGGCGCCAGAAGTGCAGGTTGCTGGCGATCGGGTTGCTGCCCCAGATCAGGATCAGCTTCGATTCGGCAAAGAATTCCACCTTCATGCCGACCTTGCCGCCCAGCGTCTGCACCAGCGCCTCGGCGCCAGCGGACGCGCAGATGGTGCGCTCCAGGTGCGAGGCGCCCAACTGGTGAAAGAAGCGCGCCGCCATGCCCTCGCCCTGCACCAGGCCCATGGTGCCGGCGTAGCTGTAGGGCAGGATGGCCTGGGCGTTGCGCGCGGCAATGGCCTTGAGGCGCGTGGCGATGTCGTCCAGCGCCTCGTCCCAGCTCACAGGCTCGAAGCGCCCAGCGCCCTTCGGCCCCACGCGCCGGAGCGGCTGCAGCAGACGCTCGGGGTGGTAGGTGCGCTCGGTGTAACGCGCCACCTTGGTGCACAGCGCCCCGGCCGTAGGGGGGTGGTCGGGATTGCCCTGCACGCGGACGGCGCGGCCGTCCTGCACGGTGGTCAGCAAGGCGCAGGTGTCGGGGCAGTCGTGTGGGCAGGTGCCGCGCACTTGCAGTGTGGACGCGGGCAGGTGGCCGGAGATAGAGGTCATGGAGAAAGGTCCAGCAGGAAAGGCAACAGGGCGTGGTCAGTCGATCGAGCGGCTGGCCGCCAGGCCCTGCAGGAAGGCTTCGCAGCGCGCCAGCTGCTCCAGGCTCACGTATTCATCCGGCTGGTGCGCCTGCACGATGTGGCCCGGTCCGCACACCACGGTCGGGATGCCGGCGCGCTTGAACAAACCGGCCTCCGTGCCAAAGGCGACCAGCGTGGTACGGTCCTCGCCGCTCAGGCGCCGGGCCAGACGCGTGACCGGATCGTCCGCCGAGCCCAGGAAGCTGGGCACCTCGCAAATCGTCTCGAAGCTGAAGCCCGCATCCGGCGCCACGCGCTGCATGGCCGGCTCCAGCGCGCGGGCCTGGTCCAGCACCGCCTGTTGCATGGCCTGCACATCGGCCGTGGGCAGGTCGCGGAATTCGTAGCGAAACTCGGCGTCCCGCGGCACCACGTTGTCGGCGATGCCGCCATGAAACTGCCCCACGCTGGCGGTGGAAAACGGCACGTCAAAGCCGGCGTAGCGCGGCTCGTCGCGCTCGAAGCCCTCGGCCAGGTCGCGGATCTTGCCGATCACGCGCGCCGCCATCTCGATGGCGTTCACCGACTGCGGCGTGAGCGACGAATGCGCCTCCCGTCCGCGCACGCAGCACTTGTAGCGGTACACGCCCTTGTGCGCGATGGCCGGCACCATGCCGGTAGGCTCGCCAATGACGCAGGCCAGCGGGCGGATGCCGGCGTCGCGCAGGTCGGCAATCAACTCGCGCACGCCGAAGCAGCCAACCTCCTCGTCATAACTGAAGGCGAAATGGATGGCAAACGGCGCCGGGCTGTCCAGGAACGCCTGGGCGTTGGCCAGCGCCAGCGCGATGAAGCTCTTCATGTCGGCCGAGCCGCGCCCGAACAGGCGCCCGTCCTGCACCGTGGCCGACAGCGGATCGACCGTCCAGGCCTGGCCGTCCCATGGCACGGTGTCGGTGTGGCCCGAGAGGATCACGCCGGCCGGCTTGCCTTCGCCCAGCGTGGCAAACAGGTTGGCCTTGGTCTTGTCGGCATTGAAGGTCAAGCGGCTGCTGACGCCCAGCTTGTGCAGTTCGTCGCGGACGAAGTGGATCAGTTCCAGGTTGGAGTGGGCGCTGACCGTGTTCATCTGGACCAGCGTGCGGGCGAGTGCAAGGGCGTGTGCGGAAATCATCCGGAGATTTTGCGGGAAATCCCCATGACGCGCAGTGGACATGCGCACGGGACGCAGTCTGGCTAGACTGTGGCCATGAAACTCATCGACTCCCTCGTGACCGAAGCGGCCGGTATCGCCGCCATCCGCCGTGACATTCACGCGCATCCTGAACTGTGCTTCGAGGAGCAACGCACCGCCGACGTGGTGGCGCAAAAGCTCACCGAATGGGGCATTGCCGTGCACCGGGGCATGGGCACGACCGGCGTGGTGGGCATCGTCCACGGCCGTGACGGCGGCGCCAGCGGCCGCGCGGTGGGCTTGCGCGCCGACATGGACGCCCTGCCGATGCAGGAGTTCAACACCTTCGCCCATGCCAGCCAGCACGCCGGCAAGATGCACGCCTGTGGCCATGACGGCCACACCGCCATGTTGCTTGCTGCGGCGCAGCATTTCTCGAAACACCGGAACTTCGACGGCACGGTGGTCCTGATTTTCCAGCCCGCCGAGGAAGGCGGTGGCGGCGCGCGCGAGATGATCAAAGACGGGCTGTTCGCACAATTCCCGGTTGAAGCGGTCTTCGGCATGCACAACTGGCCCGGCGAGCAGATCGGCAAGTTCGCGGTCAGCCCCGGGCCGGTGATGGCTTCCAGCAACGAGTTCAAGATCACCATCCGCGGCAAGGGCAGCCATGCCGCCCTCCCCCACAACGGCATTGACCCCGTGCCGGTGGCCTGCCAGATGGTGCTGGGCTTCCAGACCATCATCAGCCGCAACAAGAAGCCGATCGACGCGGGCGTGGTCTCGGTCACGATGATCCATGCCGGCGAGGCCACCAACGTGGTGCCCGACTTCTGCGAGTTGCAGGGCACGGTGCGCACCTTCAGCATCGAGGTGCTCGACCTGATCGAGGCGCGGATGAGGCAGATCGCCGAGCACACCTGCGCCGCGTATGACGCAACCGTCGAGTTCGCGTTTGACCGCAACTACCCCCCCACCATCAACTCCGCGCCGGAGGCCGAATTCGCGCGGAAGGTGATGGCCGACATCGTCGGCGCGGACAACGTGGCCGTGCAGGAACCGACCATGGGCGCCGAGGACTTCGCCTACATGCTGCAGGCCAAACCCGGCGCCTACTGCTGCATCGCCAACGGCGACGGCAGCCACCGCGAGATGGGCCACGGCGGCGGGCCGTGCATGCTGCACAACCCCAGCTACGACTTCAACGACGACCTGATCCCGCTGGGCGCCACCTACTGGGTGCGTCTGGCCGAAGAATGGCTGGGCACCCCACGCGCCGCGCAGGCCGGAGGTACCGCGTGATCGCCATCGCGCAGGCGTTTTCCGCCAGTTATGCCGAGGCGCGTGCCAAGTTCCTGGGAGCCGCCGCAAGCGCCGGCCTGCCTGTTGAATCCCACCCGCACCCCCTGCCTGGCCGCGACGGCGAAACACTGGCCATGGACGTGGCGCGCGACGGTTCCGCGGAGGCCGGCAAATTGCTCATCGTCAGCAGCGCCTGCCACGGCGTCGAAGGCTTTTGCGGCAGCGGGGTGCAGGTGGCGGCGCTGCACGATGCCGAGTGGCGCGAGAAAGCCCGCGCGCAGGGTGTGGCGGTGCTCTACATCCACGCGCTCAACCCGTATGGCTTTTCGCACATCCGGCGCGTCACGCACGAAAACGTGGACCTGAACCGCAACTTCCACGATTTCTCGAAGCCCCTGCCAGTCAACACGGCCTACCGCGAACTGCAGCCGCTGCTGCTGCCAGCCGAGTGGCCGCCCTCCGCAGAAAACCAGGCCGCCACCGGCACCTTCATCGCCACGCGCGGCCTGCCCGCCTTCCAGGCTGCGGTCTCTGGAGGGCAGCATGAATTCCCCGATGGCATGTTCTTCGGTGGCACCGCACCCACCTGGAGCAACCAGACCGTGCGCGCCGTGCTGCGCCAGCAGGGCCCCGGCGTGAAGCAACTGGCCTGGATCGACCTGCACACCGGCCTGGGCCCCAGCGGCGTAGGCGAGCGCATCTTCGCCGGCCGCGACGACACCGCCACGCTGGCCCGCGCCCGCGCCTGGTGGGGTGAGGCGGTCACCTCGATGTACGACGGCTCCTCCACATCCGCCCGGCTGACCGGCATGATGTGCCTGGCCGCCCACGACGAACTGCCGCAGGCCGAGTACACCGCCATCGCCCTGGAATACGGCACCCAGCCGATGACGGAGGTGATGCACGCCCTGCGCGGCGAGCACTGGCTGCACCAGCACCCGGAGGCACCGCCCGCGCTGGCCCGGCAAATCAAGCAGGCGATGCTGGAAGCTTTTTACACGGACACCGATACCTGGAAGGGCCAGATCGTCAGCCAGGCGCGGCAGGCAATGTTCCAGGCGGCGGAGGGGCTGGGGGACTGAACCTCAGTCCGAACTCTGCTGCAAGGCCCACATCGCGGCATACCGCCCCTGCCGGGCCAGCAGTTCGGCATGCGTGCCGCGCTCGATGATCCGGCCCGCCTCCATCACCAGAATCTCGTGCGCGTCCACCACCGTGGACAGGCGGTGCGCAATCACCAGTGTGGTCTTGTTCTGGGCCACGCTCTGCAGTTCCGCCTGAATAGCCCGCTCGTTGGCCGAATCCAGCGCCGAGGTGGCTTCGTCGAAGATCAGGATCGGCGGATTCTTCAGCAGGGTACGGGCAATGGCCACGCGCTGCTTTTCGCCACCCGAGAGCTTCAGGCCGCGCTCGCCGACGATGGCAGCGTAGCCCTTGGGCGTGGAGGCGATGAAGTCGTGGATGTGCGCGGCGCGGGCGGCGGCCTCGACCTCGGCGTGGCTGGCGCCGGGGCGGCCGTAGGCGATGTTGTATTCCACCGTGTCGTTGAACAGCACCGTGTCCTGCGGCACGATGCCGATGGCCTGGCGCACGCTGGCCTGCCGGACCTGCCGGATGTCCTGCCCCGCAATCACGATGCGGCCTTGCTGGACGTCATAGAAGCGGTACAGCAGGCGGGCCAGCGTGGACTTGCCCGAGCCGGACGGGCCGACCACCGCCACGGTCTTGCCGGCCGGAATCTCGAAGCTGATGTCGTGCAGGATGGGGCGGGCGGCGTCGTAGGCGAAGTGCACGTGCTCAAAGGCCACCGACGGCGTGGCCGCCAGCGCCAGCGGCAGCGCGCCAGGCGCATCCGCCACCTCGCGCTCCTTCTCCATCAGCGTGAACATCTTGTCCAGGTCGGTCAGGCTCTGCTTGATCTCGCGGTAGATCACGCCCAGGAAGTTCAGCGGGATGTAGAGCTGGATCATGAAGGCGTTGACCATCACCAGGTCGCCCAGCGTCATGCGCCCGTCCACCACGCCCTGCGTGGCGCGCCAGAGCATGGCGACCAGGCCCACGGCGATGATGAGCTGCTGGCCGAGGTTGAGCATGGACAGCGTGGTCTGGGCCTTCAGGCGCGCGCGGCGCAGCCGCTCCAGGCTTTCGTCGTAGCGCCGGGCCTCGAACGCCTCGTTGTTGAAGTACTTGACGGTCTCGTAGTTCAGCAGCGAGTCCACCGCCTTGGTGTGCGCCGCCGAATCGAACTCGTTGGCCTGGCGGCGGTACTTTGTGCGCCACTCGGTGACCCACACCGTGAAGGTGATGTACAGCGCCAGCGCGGCCAGGGTGATCCAGGCGAACCAGGCGTCGAACTTCACGCCCAGGATCGTCAGCACCAGCACCACCTCGATCAGCGTGGGCACGATGCTGAACAGCGAATACGAGATCAGCGACTCGATGCCGCGCACGCCGCGCTCGATGTCGCGCGTCATGCCGCCGGTCTGGCGCTCCAGGTGAAAGCGCAGGCTCAGGGCGTGCAGGTGCTCGAAGGTCTCCAGCGCGATGCTGCGGGCCGCGCCCTGCGTGGCCTTGGCAAACACCAGCTCGCGCAGCTCGGTGAACAGCGTGGTGGACAGGCGCAGCGCGCCGTAGGCCACCAGCAGCCCCACCGGCACGACCAGCAGCGCCGTGACCGGGCTGGCCGAGGGGGTCATGGCGTCCACCAGGGTTTTCAGCAGCAGGGGCACGCCGACGTTGGCCAGCTTGGCGCCGACCATGAAGGCCAGCGCCGCCATCACGCGCCACTTGTAGCGCCAGAGGTAGGGAAACAGGCGGCGCAGGGTGCCCCAGTCGGAACGCGGGGCGCCGGACGGCGCGGAAGGAGCGGGGCTGAGATCGCCGTGACGACGCATGGTGGACAATCCAAAAAAATGTGGGGGGATGGGCTGGCGCGCTGTGCGTCGCAGAGGTCTGTCCCGCCAAGTATCAACGTTTCCAGATTGTGACCATGTCCAACGCTTCAAGCCCCGCCACCCCGGCCAACAGCATTCACGCCAACCCGCTCCCGGTGAAGGCCCCCCGGGTGCCGCTGCCCACCGACAAGGAACTGGTGCTCAAGGTGGTGCCCATGCCGGCCGACTGCAACGCCAACGGCGACATCTTCGGCGGCTGGGTCATGGCGCAGGTGGACATTGCCGGCTCCATCGTGCCGGCCCGCTACACCCGCGGGCGCATGGCCACAGTGGCGGTCAACGAGTTCATCTTCAAGCAGCCGGTGCGCGTGGGCGACATCCTGTCGTTCTTCGGCGGCGTCTCGCGCATCGGGCGCACCTCGATCACGGTGCAGGTGGAGGTGTATGCCGAGCGCTATGACACGCAGGGCCACTACATCAAGGTCACAGAAGCCTCGATCACCTACGTGGCCATTGACGAGCACGGCCGGCCCCGGCCGATCGAGCGGCCGGAAGTTTGATGCCGGAATCATTGCGCCCCAAAGCGCTGGAGGGAACGAGCCGGTGGTGCGCTCATCGCAGCGAAGTCAAGGAGGAGGCCGAAGGCCGGGGGACATTCGCGGAGATGAGTGCTCCGCCGGTTCGTTCCCGGCCTGTTCCGACATCGCGCAGATAGCTACAACTTCAATAGCTATCAAGAACCATTCCACGCTGGGAAGGGGCTAATTTGAATCAGAATTTCCCGTGGCGACCCTCGCCCGCGGCAAACCGGGCTGCGCCAGCCAGCGCATCGTTCAGGCAGCCCCGCCCGGCGGCCCATTCCTGCTGCAGCGCGGCGTCGAGCGACAGGCCGTCCTGCCGGTAAGCGCTCAGGCGGTCGGCGTTCATGGTGGCCTGCGGAAAGCCAGCCAGTTGCCGCGCCAGGGCCAGCGCCGCGTCCAGCCCGCCACCCTTGGGGGCGATGCGGTTGCACAGGCCCATGCGCAGGGCTTCGTCGGCCTCCACCTTGCGGCCGGTCAGGATCAGATCCATCGCGTGGCCCAGGCCGATCAGGCGCGGCAGGCGTACCGTGCCGCCGTCGATCAACGGCACGCCAAAGCGGCGGCAGTAAACGCCGAAGTAGGCATCCGCCTCCATCACGCGCAGGTCGCACCACAGCGCCAGCTCCATGCCGCCGGCCACCGCTGCGCCGCTGACGGCGGCGATCACCGGCTTGGACAGCAGCAGGCGGCTGGGGCCCATCGGACCGAGCGGCCGTTCAGCACCCGGCGCCCAGGCGAGGTGCGTCAGCCCCTCGCCTGAAACCCCGGCCGCGTGCAGGCGGGCGCCGGCCTGCAGGTCCCAGCCAGCGCAGAAATGGCCGTGCGCGCCGTGAAACACCGCCACACGGCTGGCCGGGTCATCGTCAAACGCGAGAAAGGCGGCGTGCAGCGCGCGGGCGGTGTCCGTGTCCACGGCGTTGCGGACTTCCGGGCGGTTCAGGGTGACGACGGTGATGCCGTCGCGGCATTCGGTGGTGACAGGAATTGGCATGCGGGCATCAGGCCTGAGCCTTGGGCGACACGGTATCGGGAACACCCTGAGAAGCTTTCCGGAGGGCGCCGATATAAACAGGCATCGCTTCAGGAGACAACGTGCAGTTTCTTCAACTGGTCATCAGCGGCATTGCGCAAGGGTGCATCTACGGCCTGATTGCGCTGGGCTTCGTGCTGATCTACAAGGCCACCGAAACGGTGAGCTTCGCGCAGGGCGAACTCATGATGCTGGGCGCGTTTGGCGCACTGGCCGGCATGACGATGGTGGGCCTGCCGTACTGGCTGGCCGTGCCGGCGGCCATTGCGGGCATGGCGGTGTTTGGCGTGCTGCTGGAGCGCGTCGTGATCCGCCCGATCCTCGGCCAGCCGGCGTTTTCCATCGTGATGCTGACCATCGGCATCGGCTACGTGGCGCGCGGCATGATCACCATGATCCCCGGCATCGGTACCGAGACCCACACGCTGCCCGTGCCCTACAAAGACCAGATCTGGAACGTCGGCCCGCTGGTGCTGAACGTGGAGCAGATGGTGGTGATTGCCGCCACCGGCGTGCTCTGCGCCGGGCTGTTCGCCATGTTCCGCTACAGCAAGCTGGGCATCGCGATGCAGGCGTCGTCGCAGAACCAGCTGGCGGCCTACTACATGGGTATTCCGGTCAAGCAGCTCAACGGCCTGGTCTGGGGCCTGGCCGCCGCCGTGGCGGCCGTGGCCGGCCTGCTGCTGGCGCCCATCACCTTCGTGCACGCCAACATGGGCTTCATCGGGCTGAAAGCCTTCCCGGCCGCGGTGGTGGGCGGCTTCGGCAGCCTGCCCGGCGCCATCGTGGGCGGGCTGGTGATCGGCATTGTCGAGTCGCTGTCGGGCTTCTATTTGCCCGACGGTTTCAAGGACACGGCGGCCTATGTCGTGGTGCTGGTCATGCTGATGGTCAAGCCCAACGGCCTGTTCGGCGAAAAGCTGCGCAAGAAAGTCTGACATGCGATTCATCTTCAAAACCAGCTACGCGCAGGACATCCAACTCGCCAAACATGGCGGCCACGTCTTCTGGTACAGCGTGCTCGGGCTCGTGCTGCTGGGGGCACCCTGGCTGTTTGCCGAGTACTGGCTGGCCCAGCTGACCTTCGTGCTGATCTATGCCGTGGTCGGCCTCGGGCTGATGCTGCTGGCGGGTTTCACCGGACAGTTTTCGCTGGGACACGCGGCGTTTCTGGGCGTCGGGGCCTATACGCAGGCGGTCATGACCAATGCCGGGCTGCCGTTCCCGCTGGCACTCCTGTGTGCCGCCGGCCTGTCGGCGGCGGTGGGCATCGTGGTGGGCCTGCCGGCGCTGCGCCTCAAGGGCATTTACTTGGGCATGGCCACGCTGTCCTTCGGCTTCATCGTCGAGGAGGTGCTGGCGCGCTGGGAAAAAGTCACCGGCGGCAATGCCGGGATTCATGTCAAGGCGCCCGACCTCTTTGGCTGGAAGGTGGACTCGGGTGAAGGCTTCTACTTCCTGTGTCTGGGCATCGCGGTGGCGTCGACACTGGCGATCCTGAACCTGCTGCGTTCCTCCACAGGCCGCGCCTTCGTGGCCATCCGTGACTCGGAAATCTCCGCGCAAAGCATGGGCATTCACCTGGCGCGCTACAAAACGCTGTCTTTCGCCCTCTCGGCGGCGCTGGCCGGTGTGGGCGGGGCGCTGTATGCGCACAAGCTGCAGTTCATCTCGCCCGACCAGTTCAACATCATCCAGTCCATTGACCTGCTGCTGATGGTGGTGATTGGCGGGCTGGGCTCGGTGCACGGGGCCTTCCTCGGTGCGATCTTCCTGATCACCATGCCGCAGGCCATTGCCCTCATCAAGGATTACCTGCCCGCCGTGATCGGCCAGGCGCCCGGGCTGCAGGCCGTCGTCTACGGCGTGGTGCTGGTGTCGTTTGTGCTGTTCGAGCCGCTGGGCCTGTACGGCCGCTGGCTCAAGGTGCGCACCTGGATCCAGATGTTCCCGTTCTACCGCAAGGGCATGTTCAAGCGGCAGAAGTCCTTCCAGAAATCGGACCGACTGAAATGAACGAAAACATCCTCCTTTCTGCCCAGAACCTCAGCGTGCGCTTCGGCGGTGTGCTGGCGGTCAACAACGTGAGCTTTGACGTCAAGGCCGGCGAGGTCTTCACGCTGATCGGGCCCAATGGCGCCGGCAAGACCACCGTGTTCAACCTGATCAGCCGCATTTACACACCCACGACCGGCAGCATCGACTATCGGGGCGCGCAGGGGCTGATGAAGCTGACCGAGCAGCAACCACACAAGATCGCCTCACTGGGGATCGCGCGCACCTTCCAGAACATCGAACTGTTCGAGCACGCCACCGTGCTGCACAACCTGCTGATCGGCCGCCACACCCACCGCAAGACCGGCTTCTGGAGCGAGCTGTTTTTCACGCCGGCCACGCGGGCCGCAGAAATCGCCGCGCGCGAAAAGGTCGAGCAGGTCATCGACTTCCTGGACCTGCAGCACCACCGTGATTCCATCGTGGCCGGCCTGCCCTACGGCGTGCGCAAGGTGGTGGAACTGGCGCGCGCACTGTGCACGGAACCCAGGCTGCTGTTGCTGGATGAGCCATCTTCCGGCCTGAACGTGGAGGAAACCGACGACATGGCGTTCTGGATTGCCGACATCAAGAACGATCTGGGCATCACGGTGCTGATGGTCGAACACGACATGACGCTGGTCTCCAAGGTCTCGGACCGCGTGCTGGCCATGAACCAGGGCGAGGTGCTGGCCATGGGCACGCCGCGCGAGGTGCAGACCGACCCCGGCGTGATCGAGGCCTATCTGGGCTCGATCGACGACGTGTCTTCCCTGCGGAGGCCGGCATGAGCGAAAGTCCCCCTCCGGTGAGCGACCAGCCCGTGCTCAAGCTGCTCAACGTCGAGAGCGCCTACGGGCCGATCAAGGCCATCCGCGGCGTGAGCCTGCAGGTGCGGCGCGGCGAAATCGCCACCGTGCTGGGCTCCAACGGCGCGGGCAAGACCACCATCTTGAAGACCATCTCCGGCATCATCGACCCGCGCAAGGGCTCGATCGAATTCAAGGGCGAGGACATCACCGCGAAAGACCCGGCCTTCATCGTGCAGCAGGGCCTGAGCCACGTGCCCGAGGGGCGCGAGGTGTTTCCCCTGCTCAGCGTGCACGACAACCTGCTGATGGGCGCCTACACCCGCCGCGACCGCGACGGCGTGGCGCGCGACATCGAAGCCGTCTTCGGCTACTTTCCGATCCTGCGCGAGCGCTCGGCCCAGGACGCCGGCCTGCTTTCGGGCGGGCAGCAGCAGATGCTGGCCATCTCGCGCGCCCTGATGGCCAACCCCGACCTGATCCTGCTCGACGAGCCCAGCCTGGGCCTGAGCCCGAAGCTGACCAAGGAGATCTTCGAGATCGTGGTGCGCATCAACCGCGAGCGCGGCACCACCATCCTGCTGGTCGAGCAGAACGCCAACATGGCGCTCAACGCATCGGACTACGGCTACGTGCTGGAGAACGGCCGCATCGTCATGGAAGACACCTGCGCCCGCCTGCGCGAAAAGGAGGACATCAAGGAGTTCTACCTGGGCATGAAGGAAGTCGGCCAGCGCGGCGAACGGCGCTGGAAAAAGAAGAAGAACTGGAGATAAGCATGAACGCCGCGCAGAGCCGCCTCAAGCAAGTGAAGGCCCCCTCGGGGGGCAGCGCAGTACACGAAGTGACAAGCGTGGGGGCCATGAGCGCCGCAGGGCAGCCCCAAGGCGCGAGAGC
>ERZ1034365.637-NODE-637-length-19175-cov-3.641167_pt1 | contig 19175 bp, 16 predicted proteins | sample MGYA00520615_ERZ1034365 | MGnify/ENA primary metagenome ERZ1034365 (study PRJEB33736, sample SAMEA104284505) | Azolla filiculoides | biome: Urban; feature: Water surface; material: Ditch water | place: Netherlands | collected 2015-10-28 | depth 0-0.1 m ... | reverse complement strand
GTCGTCGCGCTTGTGACGGAACTCTGCGTTTTCGTCTAGCGAAACCTTTCCATAGAGAGCAAGAATCTTGCCGTCGGTGGTTAGCACGAGTGGGTTTACCTCAACGAGAGTTGCGTCTTCTTCAACGAACACCTTGTATAGGGTTACGAATACGTCGGCAACCTTTTCGGCGAGGTCTTCGCCGAAGCCACCCTTGCGAGCGATGTCGAGTGCAACTTCTTTGGTAATACCGGTTACGGCATTCACTGGAACCTTGGCTAGTGCCTCTGGGCGCTCTTCAGCCAACTGCTCGATTTCCATTCCACCCTCAACGCTGCAAAGCGATAGGAAGGTGCGGTTTGATCTGTCTAGCAGTACTGAGAAATAAAATTCTTTGTCGATCGATGCACCCTGAGCAACCATTACGCGCTTCACGATGTGACCCTTGATGTCTAGACCAAAGATGTTCTTTGAAAGCTCTTTTGCTTCTTCTGGAGTCTTGGCAACCTTTACGCCACCAGCTTTTCCACGGCCACCGGCTTTAACCTGAGCCTTTACAACTACTACTCCACCGATCTTGGCAGCTGCTGCCTCAACCTCTTCTGGGGTATCTGCGGTAATTCCCTGCAGTACTGGTACACCGTAGGCCTCGAACATGTCTCGGGCCTGGTACTCAAATAAATCCACTTTGATTCCATTCAGTTATCGGACAACCGTCCAATTCTAAACCTTCTGGATAGGGGCCACTTTCACCAGTAATCGCTTGATTCCCACGCTGCCAAAGTGGATTTCGGCGGTTTGGCGGGCTCCTTCGCCCGCTGTGGCGACAACCTTGCCGCGGCCAAAATCTGAGTGCTCAATCATGTCGCCAACCTCAAGCTGCAGTTCACCGTTGTTTCGAACCGATGAAATTGCCCCATTCCACACCTTCTTCTCTTTGGTTGAAGGAGTGCCGCCGTATCCAGCAGAGGATTCGGCCGAGCCGTAGCCCTGGTCGTCGGCTATCGAAGAGCGGTATCGGGTGCTTGGTAGCCCGCGGCCAGAACCAGATTCACGCCAGTCGATGAGGTCGCCAGGTATTTCTTGTAGGTAGCGCGAAGGCGTGGCCGACTCAGATTCACCAAAGGTGGTTCTGGTCATGGCAAGAGAAATATGCAACTTTTTACGAGCACGAGTGATGCCCACATAGAACAATCTGCGCTCTTCGGCCATGCCGCCGGGGGTGATAAAACTCATGCGGTGTGGAAGCAGGCCCTCTTCTATTCCGGTTAGAAATACCGCTTCGTACTCAAGACCCTTTGCGGTGTGCAGGGTCATCAACGATACGGTTCCAGACTCGTCGTCAAGTTCGTCGGCGGCGGCAACCAGGGCAACTTCGTTCAAGAAATCTGGCAGGCGGCCCTCTGGATTGTTGCGCTGAAACTCGCGCGCCACAGAAACAAGTTCTTCAAGGTTTTCAACGCGGGCTTCATCTTGTGGGTCTTTGCTGTTGCGAAGCGATTCAAGTAACCCGGTGCGATCAAGCACGGCACGAAGAATTACGTCAACCTGCTCGTTTGGAATCATGGCCTCAAGGTTGTCCATTAATTCGGCAAGCTGATTAACGGCACCGGTGATCTTTGGGCCAAAGCCAAGATCACTAACGTGCGAAAGAACTTGGCGCACAGAGAGGCCGTTCTTTTCGGCGTAGCTGGCAATCTGCGTTTCTGATGCGTCACCAATTCCACGTTTTGGCACGTTAAGAATTCGGCGGGTAGCAAGATCGTCGCGGGTGTTGGCAATTGCCACCAGGTAAGCCATGGCGTCTTTGATTTCTTGGCGCTCGTAAAACTTGGTGCCGCCAACTACGCGATACGGAATTCCCGAGCGAATGAAAATATCTTCAAGGGCACGGGTCTGCGAGTTGGTTCGATAGAAAACGGCAATGTCTCTAAAGGCAAGAGCGTCATCACCTTCTGACTTGCTGTGCAGCTTGGTAATTTCATCGGCTATGAACTGAGCTTCGTCGTGCGCTGAGTAACCGGTGTAGCCAACAATTTTGTCGCCGTCGCCAGATGCGGTCCAAAGGTTTTTTGCCGGGCGATCAAAGTTGTTTGAAATAACAGCATTTGCCGCCGAAAGAATGTTTTGAGTTGAGCGATAGTTTTGCTCTAGCAAAATGGTCTTGGCGCCAACGAAGTCTTTTTCAAACTCGGTGATGTTGCGAATATCTGCACCGCGGAACGCATAGATGGACTGATCTGAGTCACCAACCACGGTTAACGATGCTGTCTTGGCCAGCTCGCGAATCAAGGCGTACTGGGCGTGGTTGGTGTCTTGGTACTCATCAACCAGAATGTGCTTGAACTTTTGCTGATATGTGGCCAGAACCTCTGGAAAAGCGCGAAACAGGTGAACGGTTTCACCAATCAGGTCGTCAAAGTCAAAAGCGTTATTCTTGCGAAGCTCGTGTTGGTATCGGGTGAAGATTTCAGAAATTATGCGAGCTACAGGATCATTTTGATCAACGTTGCGGGCATAAGACTCGGCGTCGGCTAGCTCGTTCTTTGCATTAGAAATGACTGCCCCAACACCGGCGGGGGTGAGTTTATGTACGTCGGCCCCAAGTTCTTTGATTAGACGCTTAAGAATTGCGCGGGTGTCACCGCTGTCGTAAATGGTGAAGTTTGAATCGTGGCCAAGGCGCTCACTTTCGCGGCGAAGAATAAGCACACAAGCCGAGTGGAACGTTTTTAGCCACATGCCGTCGGCAGCCTCACCAAGAAGGTGGCGCACGCGCTCACGCATTTCGGCTGCAGCCTTATTGGTAAAGGTGATAGCCAAGATTTGTGAAGGCCAAGAATCTTTGGTGGCCAAAAGGTGGGCAATGCGGTGAGTAAGCACCCTGGTCTTGCCAGAGCCGGCACCGGCAACGATAAGCAGGGCCTGGCCGCGGTACTCAACTGCCTCGCGCTGTTGCGGGTTTAGCCCCTCAACCAGTGCGGCCGTTTTATCTTCGGCAAAAAAGCTCAACTCATTCATAACTAGGCAATCTTAGGCGCACGCGCCGACTTTGACTTGGGCAGACTCAAACCGGTTAGTGTTCCAAGCCTTTGGCAACCTCAACCAGCAGGTCTGGCTGATCGGCAAATACGCCGTCGGCACCGCTTAGAACAAACTTTGAGTAGTACTGCTCTATAGATGCTTCGGCTTCTTCGGCCTTTGCTGTCCAGATGAATACCTTGAGACCACGAGCCTTGGCCTGTTGAATCCAATCGCTGTCCATAGTCAAACGGTAGTTAAAGCTAATTCCGTCAAAAATTTTGGCAGTCTCATCGAATCTAGGTTCACCCCAGGTGTCAACCAAGAAAACGTATTCACCAACTTCGCCACAAACGCGTTGCATCTGCTCAAGAACTTTGAAGTCAAAACTTTCCAAAGTCAGAGTCACACCCCTATGCTTCCAGTTGCTTTCACGAAGCTTGCGCGCCAAAATTGCCGAGACTGGAAACCCCTGGGTGGCAAAGTACGCCCCGTGCTTCACCTCAAGAATTAGGTGCTTGCTAGAAACAAAATCTGCAGCCAAAAGTTCATCAAGAGTTGGAATCTCAAATTGTCCATCAAACTTAGCGCTGCCCGGGCGCTCATCGGGCACGCGCTCAATTGCACGCAGTTGCTTTATTTCGGCAAGAGTGAAGTCTTCGCAAAACCAGTCTTCGCGATAGTCTTGCCAGCCAACCAAACCTTCACGCTTTAGGTGCGCGAATTCTGGGCGCGTGGCCACATCTGTAGTAGTTGAAAGATAGTTGTCGTGACGAATGATGAGGTCGCCATCTTTGGTTGGCAATAGATCGCATTCAATTGCGTCGGCGCCCATATCAAAGGCAAGCTTGAAGGCCTCGAGAGTGTTTTCTGGTCTGTAACCAGATGCACCGCGGTGCCCAAAAACTTTAATCACTTGAGGATTATTCCCATTCACAGAGTAGATCGTTGCGATCTACTCCCACTCAATCGTGCCTGGTGGCTTTGAGGTCACGTCAAGCACAACGCGGTTTACGCCTTCTACCTCATTGGTGATGCGGTTTGAAATCTTGGCAAGCAGGTCGTAAGGCAAGCGAGTCCAGTCTGCGGTCATTGCGTCTTCTGAAGAAACCGGGCGAAGCACGATTGGGTGACCGTAGGTTCGGCCGTCACCCTGCACGCCAACTGATCTAACATCGGCTAGCAAAACAACCGGGCACTGCCAGATTTCGCCATCAAGGCCAGCAGCAGAAAGTTCGGCACGCACGATTGCATCTGCTTTGCGCAACAGGTCTAGACGCTCTTTGGTGATTTCACCAACGATGCGAATGCCAAGGCCGGGGCCAGGGAAAGGCTGGCGGCCAACGATCTCGGCAGGCAGGCCAAGCTCGGCACCAATTGCACGAACCTCGTCTTTAAATAGGGTACGTAGCGGTTCTACCAACTCAAATTCGATGTCATCTGGCAAGCCACCAACATTGTGGTGACTCTTGATGCCAGCGGTTACGCCGCCGCCAGACTCAACAACGTCTGGGTAGAGAGTTCCCTGCACCAAGAATTTGATTGGGCGGTTATCGGCTTTTGACTCTTCGTAAAGAGCAGCCTGGGCCTCTTCAAAAGTGCGAATAAATTCACGGCCAATAATTTTGCGTTTGGTTTCTGGGTCGCTAACCCCGGCAAGTGCGCTTAGGAACTTGTCTTCAACGTTTACTGTCACGAGGCGAATACCGGTTGCTGCAACGTAGTCGCGCTCAACCTGCTCGGCCTCATCTTGGCGAAGCAAACCGTGGTTTACAAATACACAAACCAGTTGGTCACCTACGGCCTTGTGCACCAATGCTGCTGCAACGGCTGAATCAACACCACCGGATAGACCGCAGATAACACGAGCATCGCCAACCTGCGCGCGAATTTTTTCAACCTGCTCGGCAATCACGTTGCCAGAGTTCCAGGTTGCCGGAATGCCAGCTGCGTTGTGCAAGAAGTTGGTCAAAACATTTTGACCAAACTCAGAGTGCTTAACCTCTGGGTGCCACTGCACTCCGTAGATCTTTTTCTGACTATTGGCAAACGCCGCAACGGGTGTGATCTCAGTAGATGCCAAGACTTCAAACCCGGCTGGGGCTTCCATTACCTGGTCACCGTGGCTCATCCAGCAAATTTGCTCTGCCGGTTGGCCGGCAAGAATCTCTCCGCCAGCTTTTACGTTCAATTCTGTTGCGCCATATTCGCGCTTTCCGCTGCGATCTACACGACCACCAAGAGCGTTTGCCAAAGTTTGAAAACCGTAGCAAATTCCCAGCACAGGAATTCCAAGTTCAAGAATTGCTTTATCTAGCTGCGGTGAGCCCTCTTCATACACAGATGAAGGGCCGCCGGAAAGAATGATTGCCAACGGGTTTTTAGCGGCAACTTCGGCAGCGGTCACGTTGTGGTGCACGATTTCTGAGTACACGTTTGCTTCACGCACCCGGCGTGCAATTAGCTGAGCATACTGTGCACCAAAGTCCACAACTAGTACTGGGCGATTAGCGGTCATTTTGACAGCTGCCTTTCTGCAACCTTGCTGTAGTGGCGTTCGGTAAAGAATGAAAGCAAAGGCACTACTCCGCCAAGAGCAATTACCAGGAAGCGCATGAAGTTCCAGCGGTATAGAGTCCACATTCTGAAATCACCAAATAGGTAAGCCACGTAGAGCCAGCCGTGAATAATCAAAGACACCGATGTCAAAGAGAATCCGGCTTCAGGAAAGCCAACCTTTTCACCGGCTGAATCTAGCGAGTAATAAGCCAAGTAAAGGAACCCATCTGGGCCAGCTAGCCAAACATCAGCCTGCCAAGCAAGGCGAATACCCCAGAGAATCATGATCAGAATCAAGAAAATGCCCGTGATATAAGAGGTGACCTTGAAATACTTCAAGACCCCGCGAAGGGTTGCTTCTTGTGGATTCATTGGTCTAGTTTACCTTTTCGCTAATTGTGTCATTGGCCAGCTGCAGCTGCTCATCCTTTACTAGGCGCCACCAAAGGAACACCGCAAAGCCCGCAAACACCAGCCACTCTAAGAAATAAAAGGCGCTTAGCCAGTTGATGTTTTGGCCTGGTGCGTAGGCAATTTTTATTGCCTGCAGTGGCGGCCAAGCCGAGGCCTGACTGCTGCCGGTTAGCGCCAAAATTTCTGGCTGCGCCTTAATTGGCTTTTCTGGTGAATAGACATTTACCAACTGCGCCAAAGAGAGCGAATCAAAGACATAGGGCAAAGCGTTGCTCTGCGGCAAAGGTGCCTCTGTGGGTATAAACACGCCTTCCAATTTGGTCTCATACTTTTGCAAGTCTGATTCCATTAGCGCCTGACGTTCTTGTTTCAAAAGATTTAAGTCGGCCGACCAACCAAGAGCAATTGTCAGCGATTTATTTTGTGAGTCTGTGGAATTTGCAATCAACCAGTAGCCACGCTCGCCTGCCGACAGGCGGTTAGCAATTAGGTAAATGTTTTTGGTGTCTATTTTTACTTCAACAGACTCTAAGTTGTAGGCCAGAACCTGTGGTTGATCTTTGGTAAATGTTCTATCCAGTTGCCACTGACCTAATGTTGCAAATATTGCGGCTACCGCAAGAGCCAAAAATAAAGCGCCAATCCACTTTGGCTGTTTTGCAACAGTAAAGAAGCTTGGCGCTTTATTAGGCATGAAGTTTTAAGCGTGGTAAGGAGCAACTACAACGTCAACGCGCTGGAACTCTTTAACATCTGAGTAACCGGTGGTGGCCATTGATCGGCGCAGCGCACCCATAAGGTTTGTTGTGCCCGATGCAGAGGATGATGGACCAAGCAAAATTTCTTCTAGGGTTCCGCTGGTACCAACCTCAACTTTGTTGCCACGTGGCAACTCTTGGTTGAAAGCTTCTTGACCCCAGTGTGAACCTTGGCCAGGTGCTTCTTTGGCGCGAGCCAAAACAGAACCAAGCATTACCGCATCGGCACCAACTGCAATTGCCTTGACGATGTCCCCTGAAGTTCCAAGACCGCCATCGGCGATTACCTGAACATAGCGGCCGCCAGATTCATCCATGTAGTCACGACGCGCACCGGCAACATCGGCAACCGCGGTTGCCATTGGTGCGTGAATACCTAGAACGCGGCGCGTAGTTGAAGCAGCACCGCCACCAAAGCCAACCAGCACACCGGCTGCACCGGTACGCATTAGGTGAAGTGCTGAGGTGTAAGTCGCTGCGCCACCAACGATGACAGGAACATCAAGTTTGTAGATGAATTCTTTTAGATTTAGTGGTTCAACATTTTTTGAAACGTGCTCAGCCGAAACGGTTGTTCCACGAATTACAAATAAATCAACACCGGCTTTTACTACAGTGTCTGAAAATTCTGCTGCACGCTGCGGAGACAAAGCACCGGCAACGGTAACTCCGGCAGCACGAATCTGCGCGATGCGGTCACGAATTAGCTCTGGCTTAATTGGTGCCGAGTAGATCTCTTGCATGCGCTTGGTTGCCTTTGCGGCATCAAGCTTTGAGATCTCGTTTAGCTGCTGGGTTGGGTCTTCGTATCGGGTCCATAGGCCCTCTAGGTCAAGCACACCAAGGCCACCAAGCTTGCCAATGGCAATTGCTGTGTCTGGTGAAATCACTGAGTCCATTGGTGCACCAAGCACTGGAAGACCAAATTCGTAGGCGTCAATCTTCCATGAGGTTGATACGTCACGCGGGTCGCGGGTGCGGCGGCTAGGCACGATAGCAATGTCGTCAAAGGCCCAGGCACGAGTGCCGCGCTTACCGCGGCCGATTTCCATTTCGGTCATTATTTCCTAAATCGCTTTTAGCGAGTTCCGTAGTTTGGAGCTTCTACGGTCATTTGAATATCGTGAGGGTGAGATTCTTTCAAACCTGCAGCTGTAATGCGCACAAATTTTCCGCGGTTTTGAAGTTCTGGAATTGTCTCGCCGCCAACGTAACCCATAGATGCACGTAGGCCACCAATAAGTTGGTGAACTACCGATGCAACTGTGCCGCGGTAAGGAACTCTGCCTTCGATGCCTTCTGGCACGAGCTTGTCTTCACGAAGAACATCATCTTGGAAGTAGCGGTCTTTTGAATAAGACTTTGCTTCGCCGCGAGATTGCATTGCACCAAGTGAACCCATGCCGCGGTAAGTCTTGAACTGCTTGCCACCAACAAAAGTAATTTCGCCCGGCGCTTCATCGGTTCCGGCAAGAAGTGAGCCAAGCATCACGGCGTTGGCACCGGCAACAAGTGCCTTTGGAATATCACCCGAGTACTGCAAACCGCCGTCGGCAATTACTGGAACACCGGCAGGCTTGCACGCAAGTGATGCCTGGTAAACAGCCGTGACCTGAGGAACACCAACACCGGCAACAACGCGAGTGGTACAAATTGAACCTGGACCAACGCCAACCTTTACACCGTCGGCTCCAGCATCAACCAAAGCCTGAGCACCCTCGCGGGTTGCAACGTTTCCACCAATGATGTCTACGTTCTTGGCAAACGGTTCTGCCTTCAGCTTGGCAATCATCTCTAGAACTGCGTTGTTGTGGCCGTGTGCGGTGTCTACAACAAGAATGTCTACACCGGCATCAATCAAAGCCATTGAACGTTCCCAAGCATCTTGACCAACACCAACCGCTGCCGCAACTAGCAAACGACCATTGGCATCTTTTGAAGCAAGTGGGTACTTCTCAGATTTGTCGAAGTCTTTTACGGTGATCAAACCGCGAAGCTTTCCGTTGCCATCAATAAGAGGTAACTTTTCGATGCGGTGCTGGGCAAAAATGCCAATTGCGTCATCGGGGTTGATATCGTGCGGAGCTGTAATAAGAGGCATAGGCGTCATTACATCTTTAACCAGGGTTGTGGTGCGCTGAACATCAAGCACGAAACGCATGTCGCGGTTAGTCACGATGCCAACCAGGCGGTCATCCTCATCAACCACCGGCAAACCCGATACTCGGTATCGGCCGCAAAGGTCATCTACCTCTTGAATGGTGGCAAAAGGGGTGGTGGTTACCGGGTGGGTGATCATGCCGGCTTCAGAGCGCTTGACCAGGTCAACCTCGCTGGCCTGGCGGTCTAGCGAAAGATTACGGTGCAATACCCCGATACCGCCCTGGCGGGCCATGGCGATTGCCATTCTGGCCTCAGTTACGGTGTCCATAGCCGAAGAAAGCAACGGAACGTTGATCTCGATGCGCTTGGTAATGCGGGTTTTGGTGTTTACGCCCGAAGGAACGATGTTTGACTCGCCTGGAAGCAGCAGTACATCGTCGTATGTGAGGCCAACAAAGCCAAACGGGTCATTTTGAGTCATCGAGGGTCCTAGCTGAGGGAGGGCACTTTTACCAATTCTAGCCTTTGGAATGCGACTGTAATAAAGGCATAACAATTGGGCTCTAGATTGGGAAACAGAGCAAAATGCCATCATTTTGTGGCGTATTGTAAATAATCGACAATGCGACGGGGCAAGCTGCCTCGTTTATATGACGGAGGCTAGATTTTGAACCCCCTATCGCTCAGCACTAGGCGCCCGTTCGCCTTATGGCTTGGTGCCCTTGCCGTTTTGTTCGGAATGCTGTTTTCAGCTGCTCCGGCGAGCGCGGCCGATGAGGCATCTAACCCAGACAGCACCACCTTTTCTATCGGTGGAATCATTAAAGACGGCGAGACCCTTCTAGAGGGCGTGCAGATCTTGGTTACTGGCGAAGCTTTTGAAGAAACCGGTACCACCGGTGCCGATGGTCGCTGGTCTGTTGTGGTTCCTAATAAAGGTGAGTACACGGTTGCACTGCAACTTGAGACCCTGCCTGAGGGAGCAAGCCTTCGCGATGAAAAGAAGGCCACCAAGACCGTCACCGTTGACCTGGTAAACACCGTGAACGTGCTTTTTGCCCTCAATGACACCACCTCGACCGGCGATGCTGCCGGCGAAGGTTCTGGTGCACCGCAGGCAAATGTTTTTCTGGGTCGCCTAATTGCTGGTCTAAACCTTGGCATTCTGTTGGCTATGGCTGCCATTGGTCTGAGCTTGATTTACGGAACCACCGCTCTAAACAACTTTGCCCACGGTGAAATGGTTACCCTTGGCGCATTGCTTGCCTTTACCTTGAACCGCATTCTAGGAATTGACCTAATCATTTCAGCGGTGATCACCATGGTGTTAGTGGCGGGTTCAGGTTGGTTGCAAGACGCAGCCATTTGGCGCCCACTGCGTAAGCGCCGTGTGGGTCTAACCCAAATGATGATCGTGAGCATTGGTTTCTCACTTGTGGTTCGCTACGTATTCCAAATCATTTACGGTGGTGACACCAAGGTTCTAAGCCAGGGTGAAATCTGGGACATCTTTGGTGTGCCAACTCAGGCTGTAAACGTAATCAGCGCTGGAATCGCCGTTGTGATTCTGCTCTTGGTTGCGCTGTTCCTAACCCGCACTCGTTTAGGTAAGGCAACCCGCGCGGTTGCAGACAACCCTTCACTAGCTGCAGCAACGGGCATTGATGTTGAATCAATTATTCGAATCGTTTGGGTAGTTGCCGGTGCGCTTACCGGTATCTCAGGCGTGATGCTTGGTCTATTTGTTCAAGCCTCATGGGACATGGGCTTCTCAATCTTGCTATTGCTATTTGCTGCGGTAACTCTTGGTGGTCTTGGTACCGCTTTTGGTGCGGCAGTTGGAGCCATGGTGGTTGGTTTGTTCGTTGAACTTTCAACACTTGTGATTCCATCAGACCTTAAGTTTGCTGGTGCGCTAATTGTTTTGATTTTGGTACTGCTTGTTAGACCTCAGGGAATCCTGGGTAAAGCGCAGAGAATCGGCTAAGGGAAAATCATGGATTGGTCACTCGTAATCGGAAACGCGGCTGCTGAACTCATCAGCCCAACCACCGCGGCCTACGCTCTTGCAGCAGTTGGTCTAGCGGTTCACTTTGGCTACACCGGTCTTTTGAACTTTGGTCAGGCAGCCTTCATGGCTATCGGTGCCTACGGCTTTGCGGTATCGGTGTTGTATTTTGGCTTGCCATTCTGGGGCGCGGTTCTTGCCTCACTTCTAGCCTCTGTGGTGTTTGCTTTGATTCTTGGAATTCCAACGCTTCGTTTGCGTTCCGATTATCTAGCCATCGTAACAATTGCCTCGGCTGAAATTTTGCGCTACATAGTTTCAACCACATCGCTTGCATCAGTAACCGGTGGTGCCGGTGGTCTTTCAGCTTTTGCCGGAGAGTTCTACGCGATGAACCCGTTCGCAGAAGGCACCTACCTGTTCTGGCCTTTTGATGTAACCGCAAAAGACCTTTGGGTTCGCGTGGTTGGTTGGTCAATCGTTGCCCTAGCGACCCTGTTGGTATTTGCATTGATGCGCAGCCCTTGGGGCCGTGTGGTTAAAGGTATTCGCGAAGACGAAGACGCTGTTCGAAGCTTGGGCAAGAACGTTTACTCATACAAGATGCAGTCACTGGTATTTGGTGGCGCACTTGGAACACTAGCCGGAATCATTTTCATTTTGCCTCGTTCAGTGCAGCCTGGAAACTACGGAACCGGATTGACTTTCTTTATCTGGACAGTGATGTTGCTTGGTGGAGCGGCAACAATTCTTGGTCCGGTTGTTGGCTCAATGGTTTTCTGGGTTCTACTTTCACTAACGGATGGCTTGCTACAGGGTCTGGTGAATCAGGGAGTAATTACTTTCCTAACCACCGATCAAATTGGTCCTGTTCGATTCATCCTGATTGGTCTTGGTTTGATGGCACTGGTTGTCTTTAGACCTCAAGGTATTTTTGGTAACAAGAAGGAGTTGCAGTTCAATGGCTAATGACATCTCAGTTGGCAAGGCTGCGCCGGGTTGCAAAAAAGTTGACCCAATTCTGGTTGCAGACAACGTGACCCGTCAGTTCGGCGGTCTAACCGCAGTGAACGTAGATCACCTAGAGATTCCTCGCGGAATGATCACAGCGCTGATTGGCCCTAACGGTGCAGGTAAGACCACACTGTTCAACCTGCTTACCGGTTTCGACAAACCAACCACTGGATCATGGAACTTTGAGGGAAAAGACTTAGCCGGTGTGCCTTCTTATAAGGTTGCTCGTCTTGGAATGGTGCGAACCTTTCAGTTGACCAAGGCGCTAAGCATGTTGACCGTAATGGAAAACATGCGTCTGGGTGCTCAGAACCAGCCTGGTGAAGGATTCTTCGCTGCGCTAATCAGACCGCTTTGGAGCTCGTTCGAGGCCAAAATCACCACCCGCGCCGAAGACCTACTAAAGCGCTTCAAGCTAGACGCTAAGCAAGATGATTTTGCTGCTGCTCTTTCTGGTGGTCAGCGCAAGTTGCTAGAAATGGCTCGTGCACTGATGAGCGAACCAAAGCTTGTGATGCTTGATGAGCCAATGGCCGGTGTGAACCCAGCACTGACCCAGAGCCTGCTTGAGCACATCAAAGACCTAAAGAAGAACGGCACCACCGTGTTGTTCGTAGAACACGACATGCACATGGTTCGTCACATCAGTGACTGGGTTGTGGTTATGGCCGAAGGCAAGATTGTTGCCGAGGGCCCTCCTGCAATCGTCATGAAGGACCAGGCGGTTATCGATGCTTACCTTGGTGCTCACGCAGATACAGATCTGGGTACTGTGGCAATCAAAGTTGTGAAGGAAAAGAAGTAATGGCTGCCAAGACTCCAGTAGTACACGCCAAGGATTTGCACGCGGGCTACCTGCCGGGCATCAACATTCTTAACGGCTGTTCCCTAACCGCATACGAAGGTGACCTAATTGGCATCATTGGCCCAAACGGTGCCGGTAAGTCAACTTTGCTGAAGGCTATCTTTGGTCAGGTAAATGTTCGTGAAGGTCAGGTGCTGCTTAAGGGCGAAGATATCACAAACCTAAAGGCCAATAAGTTGGTTACCAAGGGTGTTGCGTTTGTTCCACAGACCAACAACGTGTTCCCAAGCTTGACCATTGAAGAAAACCTAGAGATGGGTGTTTTCCAAACTCCAAAGCGCTTCAATGAGCGTTTTGAATTTGTGACCAGCATTTTTCCTGATCTTGGTAAGCGCCGCAGCCAGCGCGCTGGCTCACTTTCAGGTGGCGAGCGCCAGATGGTTGCCATGGGTCGTGCATTGATGATCGATCCATCGGTGTTGCTGCTTGATGAGCCATCAGCAGGTCTGTCACCAGTGCGTCAAGACGAAGCGTTCTTGCGAGTAAAAGAAGTTAACCAGGCCGGTGTAACTGTAATCATGGTTGAGCAAAACGCACGCCGTTGTTTGCAGATCTGTGACCGCGCTTATGTGCTTGACCAGGGTAAAGACGCTCACACCGGTACCGGTCGTGAACTACTAAACGACCCAAAGATGATTGAGCTTTACCTGGGCAACCTAGCTGACCTGAAGTAATCAAATGCACCACTTAGGTGACTCTTCAGAAAAACTGCGCGAAGAAGTTTTTGCTTACGCACGCACGCGCCTTGAGTACAACCCGCCGCCGCTAGACGGGCCTCAGTCCCCTGAGTTCTTACTTGCTGCAGCAGGCAAAACAATAACCGAGGACGGCATTGGCGGCACCGCGGCGCTGAGTGTATTTGCCGATGTACTAGCCCCAGCCACCATCTCTACCGATCACCCAAACTATTTGTCATTCATTCCATCGGCACCCACCGAGGCATCAAAGCTTTTTGACCTAATCGTTTCGGCTTCGGCAATTTACGGTGGCTCATGGATGGAAGGCGCTGGCGCAGTGCACGCCGAGAACGAGGTGCTTTCTTGGCTGGCCAACGAGGTTGGCTTTGGCCCGCAGGCCGGCGGTGTTTTTGTGCAGGGTGGAACACTGGGAAACCTAAGTGCCCTGGTGGCGGCCCGCCACGCAGCCAAGCGCAAGCTAGCTAAGGCTTCAAAACCAATGCCGGCAAAGTGGAAGTTCATCTGCAGCGAAGAGGCACACTCATCTTTGAAGTCGGCCGCATCGGTAATGGATGTCGAGATTATCAAGGCTGCCGTTAATGAAGAAGGCAAGCTAACCGGAGCAGCGGTTGAAGCTGCGCTAAAAGATTCTGCCGGCGATGTTTTTGCAATTGTGGCAACCTCTGGCACCACAAACTTTGGAATTGTTGACTGCATTGGTGAAATTGCCCAAGTTGCTAAGCAGCAGGATATTTGGCTGCACATAGATGGCGCGTATGGTTTAGCAGGCATCATCTCGCCTGAGAGCCGCAATCTTTATACCGGCATCGAGCATGCCGACAGCTTTATTGTTGACCCGCACAAGTGGCTATTCGCACCCTTCGATGCCTGCGCACTGGTTTATAAGAATCCAGAAATTGCCCGCGAGGCGCACACCCAGCACGGTGATTACCTAGATGTTCTCACCGATAACGGTGATTGGAATCCTTCTGATTATGCCTACAACCTAACCCGTAGGCCACGTGGTTTGCCGCTGTGGTTCTCACTTGCCACTCACGGTATTGCCGCCTACCGCGAAGGCGTGAAATACAACATTGATCTTGCCCGCCAAATTGCCGATGAAATAAAACAGCGCCCTGATTTGAAACTGGTGCGCGAGCCAGAGTTATCGGTGGTGGTATTTGAAAAAGCAGGCTGGACAATCAATGAGTACAGCGCGTGGTCTGAAAAGCTACTTGCCCGCCAACAGGCTTTCGTTGTGCCAAGCTCACATCACGGAAAACCAAACGCAAGATTTGCAATCGTAAACACCAAAACCGAATTTTCGGAATTGGTAAGCATTCTCGACAGTATGAACGAATAAACAAAGGTAAAAAATTGAAGGTCACCGTAGCCCAGGCTCAGCCATCACTATCTAGAGTTCATGATCCAGAGCGCACTCCCCTGCGCGTGGCCCTGGTGCAAACCAAATGGCACAGCGATACCAGTGCACACCTTGAAAAATTAAACGAAGGCATCGCGGCTGCAGCCAAAGAGGGCGCCAAGATTGTGTTTCTACAAGAGCTAACCCTTAGCCGCTACATGGCCGATGTTAAGCCAACCGGAGACCCGGGTGCCGAGGCCGAGCAATTGGTTGATGGTCCAACTCACCGCTTTGCCGCAGCTGCTGCCAGAGCCAACAATATTTATGTGCACGCTTCACTTTTTGAAAAAGCTAATTACGCCGATGGCCGCGGGCTAAATGTTGCAATCGTGGTTGCGCCAAATGGTGAAATCATTGCCCGCACCCCAAAGCTGCACATTCCGGTGACCGCGGGTTACTACGAAGACAAGTACTTTACCCAGGGCCCAAGTGAGGGGCCGGCCGGCGACCCGTACCCGGTTTATGAAATCAACATCAACGGAACCGCTGCAAAGTTTGGCTTACCAACCTGCTGGGACGAATGGTTCCCCGAGGTTGCCCGCAACTACTCGCTTCGCGGCGCAGAGGTTATTGCCTACCCAACCGCAATTGGCTCTGAGCCAGATCATATTGACTTTGATACCGAGCCACTTTGGCGCCAGGTAATTATTGGCAACGGAATTGCCAACGGAACATTCATGGTGGTGCCAAACCGATACGGCAACGAGGGCACAATAACTTTTTACGGCAGCAGTTTTATTAGTGACCCTTATGGTCGCGTATTGGTTCGTGCGGCCCGCGAAGGCGACGAAGTGTTAGTTGCCGACCTTGATCTAGATCAGCGCCGAGACTGGCTTGACCTGTTTCCTTTCTTGGCCACCAGGCGCCCAGACACCTATGAAGCACTTATCAAGCCAGTTATAAAAAATGACTAGCTATGTAATGCCTGCCGAATGGCAAGAGCACTCACAAACCTGGATGGCCTGGCCTTCATCGGGTTACACACTTGGCGACACCGATGCCGCTGTTCATGCGGCACGCAAAACCTGGGCTGCTGTAGCAAATGCAATCGTGCGTTTTGAACCCGTGACCATGCTTTGCGAAAAACAAGACTTTGGCGTTGCGGCGCAGTACCTCGATGAAAGCGTGGTGCTAATTGAGGCCCAGCTAAACGACGCCTGGATGCGCGACATTGGCCCAACTTTTGTGAAAGACGCTGCCGGAAACCTAGCCGGGGTTGATTGGATCTTTAACGGTTGGGGCGCGCAAGCTTGGGCAAGCTGGGATAAAGACAGCAAAGTCGCCGCCACCATCAATGAACTGGTTGGCGTGGCCAACCTGAAGTCTGAGTTGATTAACGAAGGCGGCGGAATTCACGTGGACGGTGAGGGCCGCGTGCTACTTACCGAGACCGTGCAACTTGGTGAGGGGCGAAATGCCGGCCTAACCAAGCAGGCCGTAGAGGCCCAGATTCACGCCAAGCTAGGAACCAATCAGGCCATCTGGCTAAAGCGCGGCCTAACCCGCGACTACGACGAGTTTGGCACCCGCGGCCACGTAGACATAGTTGCTTGCTTTGCCCCCGGTGACAAGGTTTTGGTGCACGTTCAGGAAAACCCTGAGCACCCGGATTTTGAAGTCTCAAAAGAGGTTCTAGCTACCTTTGCCGAGCACCCTGAGCTAACAGTTGTGCCTGTGGCTGCTCCTCAGGTGCTGCGCGACGAAGAGGGATTCGTTGACTACAGCTACATCAATCACTACGTGGTGAATGGTGCCGTGATTCTCTGTGGTTTCGATGATCCAAACGATGTGCGCGCAGTTGCGACTCTTCAAAGCGCCTACCCAGACCGCGAGATCGTTCTAGTTGATGCCCGCGAACTATTTGCACGCGGCGGCGGCATTCACTGCATTACTCAGCAGCAACCTAAATAATCTTTCAATTAGAAAACCCTCCGACCAATGGCCGGAGGGTTTTCTGTGTCTGATTAGTTAGCTAACTAAATTAGTTAAGCTTTCCGTACTCTGACTTGGTTGCTGTGTTGGTGTTGTCAGCGTTGAACTTGTAGATACCAACGTAAGCCTCAGTTGGGTCTCCGTTGTCATCGAAGCTGATTGGACCTGAAAGACCATCGAAGTCGATGTCCTTTCCATCCTTCAACATCTGAACTGCAGTTGCGAAGTCGGTAACCTTCTCGCCGCCCTCAGAAACTGCCTTTAGGTTTGCCTTGATGGTTTCACCATCAGCAGCGCCACCAGCAATAGCTGCAAGAGCGATCAATAGGGTTGCGTCGTATGACTCAGCTGCGTATGAGAAGTCGGTTAGGTCCTTGTTTACAGCTAGGAACTTTGACTTGCTGTCTTCAGTTGCAACAACACCAGGAATGGTTCCCTGTGCGCCTTCGATGCTGAAGTCGGTGAATACCTCTGAGTAGTTAGCAACGTTTCCGTCAACTAGGTAAACCTTAGTTGCTGGGAAACCCTTTACCTTTACTAGCTCTGGAAGGATTGACTTTGCCTCATCGAATGAGATAACTGCAATTGCGTCTGGCTTTGCAGCAAGAACCTTGTCAACCTGAGCTGAGAAGTTCTTGGTACCACCAGCGAATTCTTCGTTAGCAACTACTGAACCGCCAGCTGCCTCGATTGAAATCTTTGCGTTGTCGTATAGACCAGTACCGTATGGGTCCTGGATGGTCAAGAAACCAACGGTTTCGTTTCCGTCACCAGTGATTAGGTTTCCAAGTACGCGACCCTGAAGTACGTCTGATGGAGCAGTACGGAAGTAGAAACCGTTGTCTGCGTAAGTGCTTAGTGAAGGAGCAGTGTTAGCAGGTGAGATCTGAACTACACCAGCACCAGTTACCTGGTCGATAACGCTTAGTGATACACCTGAAGATGCAGCACCAACGATTGCGTCAACGCCCTCGTTGATTAGAGCGGTAGCTGACTGGGTTGCGGTGTCAGTAGTGGTGTCACCTGAGTCCTTGTGAGAAACAGAAACACACTTACCAAGTACACCACCGGCTGCGTTGATCTCTGCAATAGCAGCGTCAACACCAGCAATTTCTGGTGGGCCAAGGAACGCTAGGTTTCCAGTGGTAGGCAGTAGCGAACCAATCTTCAGTTCTGCATCGTCACAGTTAGCTGCGTCGAGTGCAGGAGTTGAAGCTGCGCAACCGCTTAGAACTAGCGCAACGCTAGCCGCTGCGGCTAGAGCAATCGCGCTCTTCTTTGCAAGAATAGACATATTTTGTAGCTCCTATATTTAGGGAAATGCGATTCCCTTCCTTGGAAACCGCCCAAGGTAAGTTTACCCAGAGCCTTATTTCGATTGGGTTACGGTCTTAATAAAACGACACTTTTGTGGCCGATTTGGCCCAAATTTAGGCCTTTTGGCGCCTAGATGAGCGCAATCCATCCCAAATCAGCAGGGCAAGACCTAGCCAGACCAGAGCAAAGCCAATCAGGCGAACCGTTGGCATCGGCTCTTTAAGAATGAAAACCGCGGTGGTGAACTGCAGCACCGGGGTTAGGTACTGCAAGAAGCCAACAAATCTAAGCGGTAGTCTCTTTGCCGCACTGCCAAAGAGAATTAGCGGAATGGCGGTTAGAAACCCAAAGGCAATTAGCCCAAGAGATCCGGTTAACCCAGCAGCGCCAAACCTGAGGCCATCGGCAAGGTAAACCAGGTACAAGATCAGGCCGGCAACTGGCACCAGCATTCCCGATTCCAACGCGTAGGAATTCACGGCGGTTATTTGACCGCCAATTTTGTTCTTGGCAAGCCCGTAAAGGCCAAACGAGAGGGCCAACAAAAATGCCATCCACGGTAGCCGACCATAATCAATGGTCAGAACCGTCACAGCAATTAAGCCCAACACCGATGCCGCCCACTGTAACCGGCTTAGCTTTTCGCCTAGGAAAATTACTGCCAGGAAAATGGTGACCAACGGGTTGATGAAATAACCAAGCGATGCCTCGAGGGTTTGCTGTGAGGCCACGGCAATAACGTAGACAGACCAGTTGATAAAGATCAAGACTGTGGCAAACAGATTCCACAGCAGTAGCCTTGGCTCTTTGAAAATGCGAACGACTTGCTTCCAAGATTTACCAAAGGTCAAAATGACGGCGGCAAGCACAAAACCGAATATCACTCGCCAACCAACAATTTCCCAAGGTGAGGCAAAGTGCAGGGCGGTGATGATTAGCGGAAAGCTACCCCAGATTAGGTAGGCGCCAAAACCAAATAAAAGACCCCGGCCGAAGCCAGGGTCTTTTTGTGTGCTCATTGCTCGAGCCTATCGAACAACTTGCAATGAATTTGGTGTCTAGCGAACTACCACTGCTAGAACGTCGCGAGCAGAAAGCACTAGGT
>ERZ1034365.636-NODE-636-length-19180-cov-3.608753_pt1 | contig 19180 bp, 13 predicted proteins | sample MGYA00520615_ERZ1034365 | MGnify/ENA primary metagenome ERZ1034365 (study PRJEB33736, sample SAMEA104284505) | Azolla filiculoides | biome: Urban; feature: Water surface; material: Ditch water | place: Netherlands | collected 2015-10-28 | depth 0-0.1 m ... | reverse complement strand
CGCTGCGCACCGGCGCCGCCGAGCAGGCCGCGCTGCAGAACTGCCTGCTGCCACAGGCCGAGGCCGAATACGGCTTGCCCGCGCGCATCGGCGACTACACCGACTTCTACACCTCGGTGCACCACGCGACCAATATCGGCAAGCTGTTCCGTCCGGACAACCCGCTGCTGCCCAACTACAAGTGGGTGCCGATCGGCTATCACGGCCGGGCGTCCAGCATCGGCATCTCGGGCCAGGCCTTCCCGCGCCCGAAGGGACAACTCAAGGCGCCCGATGCCGACGCGCCGGTGCTGGCGCCGAGCAAGCGGATGGACATCGAGCTCGAGCTCGGTGTCTTCATCGGCCAGGGCAATGAGCAGGGCACGCCGATCGGCATCAACGAGGCGGAAAACCATGTCTTTGGCATCTGCCTGCTGAACGACTGGTCGGCGCGCGACATCCAGGCCTGGGAATACCAGCCGCTCGGCCCCTTCCTGTCGAAGAACTTTGCGTCAACCGTCTCGCCCTGGATCGTGACGCTGGAGGCGCTGACGCCGTACCGCGTGCCGTTCACCAGGCCCGAGGGCGACCCGCAACCGCTGCCCTACCTCGACAGCGCCGCCAACCGCGCGGGCGGTTCGTTCGACATCCAGCTGCAGGTCGGACTGCTGACCGACCAGATGCGTGCCGCCGGCCAGTCCGACGCGCAGATCTGCCGCACCAGCTACCGCCATGCCTACTGGACCGTGGCGCAGATGGTGACGCATCACACCGTCAACGGCTGCAACCTGCAGCCAGGCGACCTGTTCGGCAGCGGCACCCTGTCGGGTCCGACGCTGGACCAGGCCGGCGCCCTGATCGAGCTGACCAGCGGCGGCAAGCACCCGATCGCGCTGCCCAACGGCCAGAGCCGCACCTTCCTCGAGGATGGCGACGCGGTGGTGCTGCGCGGCTGGTGCGAGCAGGCCGGTGCCGCGCGGATCGGCTTTGGCGAGTGCTGGGGTCAGGTGCTGCCGGCACGGCCTTGATCCGGTGACTGGCGGCCGCTTCACAGCGGTCGCTTGCACTCGATGGCGATATCGTTGACGTTCGCTTTGACCCCCGAGCCAGAGATGTTGGCGAAGTCGCAGACCTTTCCCGTAGGAGGGGCTGCGACCGTCACGATGTAGCTGCCGTTGTATGCCACGGGCACCGAAAAGGTGAAGGCGCCGTTGGATGACACGATCAAGGGATTTGCCCCGTTGTTGAGCAGGGTCACTTGCTCTCCGGCGGATAGGCCGCCGATCATTCCTCCAATCGTGTAGCTTCTGCTGGAGCAGACGACGGCGACGTCGGACACGTTGTGGCTGGTACCAGTGCCCGAGCCCAGGGAGACGGTACAAGTCTTGCCCACGGGCTGGGTGCCGATGGTCACGGCATAACTGCCGCCTTCGACGATGGGCGTCGCGAAGGTGAAGGGTCCGCTGCCAGTGACGGTCAGCGGATCGGCCGCGTTGTTGCGCAACGTGAGCTGTTCGCCTGCCAGCAGGCCCGTGACGGCCCCACTCACGGTGTAGGTGATTGCCGAACACAGGACCTGGACGTTTCCGATATCAGCGATGACACCGGCACCAGTTCCGTTGCTGACGGTGCAGATCTGACCCACCGGCTGCGTGCCGATGGTGACGGCATAACTGCCGTTCTTCGCGGTCAGCGTGCCGAACTGGAAGCCTCCATTGGCTGAGACCGTTGTTTCGTCTCCACCCTGGTTAAGCAGCTTGACCTGTCCCCCTCCCGTCAGCCCGGTGACGGTTCCCGAAATCTTGTAGACCAGGTCGCTGCAGACGACGGTGACGACGTTGACGTCCGTTTGAACACTGGTGCCGCTGGCGCTGCTGCTGACGGTGCAGCTCTGCCCGGCTGGCTGCGAGGCCACGGTGACGGCGTAGCTGCCGTTCGCAGCGATGGGCTCGCTGAAGCTGAATTTTCCGTTGCTGGAGATTGTGGTCGGGTTGGCCTGGTTGTTCTCCAAGATGACCTGCTTGTCGGCACCCAGTCCGGACAGGTTTCCGCTTATCTTGAAGGTCTGTGCCGTGGTTGCGTCGTTCCCGCCACCTCCGCATGCCGTGAGCGCGAGAGCTAGCGTTGCGAACCAGAGTATCGTTATATTGCGCATGATTGCCGTTGGTTTGGAAGGCCGGAAGCGTGCCTGGCAAGGCTCCACGGTTGACCGGATAGCGAGGCGTGCTGTGACGGATGCTACAAGCTAACATGCCGCGCATGACCGTCCGAACCCACCACCCTGTTGACACCTGCGTCACTCGTCATGGCAAAACCCTGCGCCCCGGCGTGCGCAAGCGCGAAGCCTGGGCCTGGGCCATGTACGACTTCGCCAACTCGGGCTACACCACGGTCGTGATCACGGCGGTGTTCAATGCCTATTTCGTCTCGGTGGTCGCGGGCGGTGCGCCCTGGGCCACCTTGGCCTGGACCGCCGCGTTGTCGCTGTCCTATGCGCTGATCCTGCTGAGCGCGCCGCTGCTGGGCGCCTGGGCCGACACCCATGCGGGCAAGAAGCGGCTGCTGGCCTGGACCACGGTCGGCTGCGTGCTTGGCACCGCCGGGCTGGCGCTGGCAGGACCCGGCGCGGTGGCGCTGGCGCTGGCCTTCGTCGTGCTGTCGAACTTCTGCTTCGGCAGCGGCGAGAACCTGATCGCCGCCTTCCTGCCCGAGCTCGCCGAGCCCGACAGCCTGGGCCAGGTCTCGGGCTGGGGCTGGGGCCTGGGCTATGTCGGCGGGCTGCTGAGCCTGGGCGCCTGCCTGGGCTACATCAGCTGGGCCCAGGCCAATGGCCAGGGTGCGGCGCAGTTTGTCCCGGTCTGCATGCTGATCACCGCCGCGCTGTTCGCGCTGGCCTCGCTGCCGACCTTCCTGCTGCTCCGCGAGCGCGCGACACCGCAACCGGTCAGCGCCGGACCGGCCTGGAGCCGGGTGTGGGCCACGCTGCGCCAGGCCGCCCGCTACAGCGACATGCGGCGCTTCATGCTCTGCATCGTGTTCTACCAGGCCGGCATCCAGGCCGTGATCGCGCTGGCGGCGATCTATGCCGAGCAGGCGATGGGGTTTTCCACTGCCGACACGATCGGGCTGATCTTCCTGGTCAACATCACGGCCGCGCTCGGCGCGCTGGCCTTCGGGCGCTGGCAGGACCGGATCGGCCATGTGCGCGCGATCGCGCTGACCCTGGTCGGCTGGATCGTCATGGTGCTGCTGGCCTGGTCGGCGCAGGGACCGACGCCGTTCTGGATCGCCGCCAATATCGCCGGCCTGTGCCTGGGCGCGAGCCAGTCGGCGGCGCGCGCGCTGGTCGGCTATCTGGCGCCCGAGAGCCGGCATGGCGAGTTCTTCGGCCTCTGGGGGCTGGCGGTCAAGCTGTCTTCGATCCTCGGGCCGCTGACCTATGGCGCGGTGACCTGGCTCAGCGGCGGCGACCACCGGCTGGCGATCCTGGCCACCGGCAGCTATTTCGTGATCGGGCTGGCGCTGCTGGCGGGCGTCAATGCCGAACGCGGCCGGCGCGCGGCGCTGGAGGGCTGAGGCTCAGGCCCGTCAGCGCTGCAAGTCGGGTTCGCCGCAGCCGGCCAGGATCGCGGCGCGCGCGGCGTCGCGCAGCGCGAGCGCGCGTTCCCATTCACTGCCTGACAACGGCCCGGGGTCCAGCGCCGGACCGAGCGTGACGCGCACCGTTCCGCGCCTGGGCAGCCAATGCCCGTCGCGCAGCCGGTCGCGGCTGCCGGCGAGCGCCACCGGCTGCAGCGCCAGGCCGGCGCGGGCTGCCGTCACGAAGGCCCCCATGTGAAAAGGCCGCAGCCCCGGCGCGCGCGTGAAGGTCCCCTCGGGAAAGACTGCGAGCCGGTGGCCCTGTTGCGCCGCCTCGGCCAGCCGCTCGGCGTCGGCCAGTCCCTGCTGCAGGTCGAAGCGCTCGACGAACTCGCAGCCCAGCTTTTGCAGCAAGACACGCGACCAGAAGCTGCCGGCCAGCTCACGCTTGGCGACGAAGCGCCAGCCCGGCGCAGGCAGTGCGGCGATCAACACCAGGCTGTCGAGATAGCTGGCGTGATTCGCGACCAGCAGCTTCGCATCTGCCCGTGCCGGACCTGACTGGTCGATGATTTCCAGCCTGATGCCGGCCAGTGCCAGCCAGAGCCGGGCCGCCCGGTGCACCAACCGCCAAGCCGAAGCGGGCTGGCGCGTCAGTGCGACGCCCAGCCAGACCGATGGCGCCAGCAGCGCGAATGCCGTAACGGCCCAGGCACCCGTCAGCCGCTCGGTGACCCGCGTGGCCTGCCGTCTGAACCTCGGCAGCGCGCCGGCAAGAAATACCCTGGCCAACTGCTGCCAGGCTGCGCGCGGCTTGGCCTCGGACAGGCCCTGCTCGAACAGGGCCCGGCTGGCGGCACGGCGCACCTTGCCGCTCGAGGTCTTGAGCACGATGCGCTGCGATGACAGCCAGACCTCGTCGGCCGGCAGTCCGAGCAGCGCGATCACCTGATCCTGGATCGCCTGCCGCAAGACGGCCAGCACGGCGGCTTCGGTGAGACGGGTCTCGGCCGCGACGACCAGCCGCTCGGTGCCGCTGACCGGGTCGGGGCTGCCGAAGACCGCGACGCAGCCGGGGCGCACGCCGGCAATCCGGCCCACGGCCTCCTCGACCTCCTGCGGGTAGATGTTGCGCCCGGCCTTGATCACGATGTCCTTGGCGCGTCCGCTCGGGTAGAGCTCGCCACCCGCGAGGTAGGCGTAGTCGCCGCTGTCGAGCCAGTCGCCATCGAACAGTCGGGCATTGGCCTGCGGGTTGCGCCAGTAGCCTGAGGTGGCAGAGGGTCCGCGGAACTGCAGCCTGCCCTCGCGCCGCTCGGGCAGTTCGGTACCGCTGGCGTCAACGACGCGCAGTTCGTAGCCCGGCAGCGGCCGGCCGCAGGCGACGAAGCGCAGCGGATTCGGGTCGTTCGGCGCAGCCGGGACCGCCTGGCCAAGGGTCGAGAACGCCGCCCGTTCGATGCGGTCGACCTGCAGCCCGCACTGCGGCGTGAACGCGAGCCCGACCGCGCATTCGGCCAGGCCGTAGACCGGCGCCAGCGCCTTCGGGTCGAGTCCGCAGGCGGCAAAGCGCGCCGCGAAGCGCTCCATCGTGCCGGGGTTGACCGGTTCGGCACCGTTGAACGCGATCCGCCAGCAAGACAGGTCGAGCTGCCCGAGCAGATCGTCGGGCACGCGGTGCAGGCAGAGTTCGTAGGCGAAGTTGGGCGCGCCCGACAGCGTGCCGCGGTAGTCGTGGATCGCCTGCAGCCAGCGCTGCGGCGCCGCCAGGAAGCGCAGCGGCGACATCACGACGAAGGGAATCGCGTAGACCAGGCAGGACAGCCAGGCGCAGATCAGTCCCATGTCGTGATAGAGCGGCAGCCAGCTCACGAACACATCATGGCGCCCGACCTGGGCCGCGCGCGCCATCGCTCGGATGTTGGCCAGCAGCTGGGCATGGGTCAGCGTCACGCCCTTGGGGTTGCCGGTGCTGCCCGAGGTGTATTGCAGCAGTGCGAGGTCGGCGCCGGCAGTCGGTGCTTGCGCCGGACTGGCGCTGCAGGCCAGCAGCAAGTCGGCCAGCACCACGCCGCGCAGGCCAGCCACCAGCCCGTGCAGCAGCCCGGCCGGCAAGGCGACTTCGCCGCTGGCGATCAGCAGCTTGGCACCGGCGTTGTCGAGGATGGCCGCGTGGCGGCGCAGATGGTCCTCGAGCTGGGACGGCCGCGCCGGCGGGTAGATCGGCACCGGCACCGCGCCGGCCAGCAAGATGCCGAGGAAGCAGGGAAAGAATTCCAGCCCGGTCGGCAGCATCAGCGCGACCGCATCGCCGCAGACGATGTCGCGCGCCTGCAAGCCGGCCGCGACGGCGCGGGCCCGCTGCAGCAGTTCGCCGTAGCCCAGGCGCTGCTCGGCACCATCCTCGTCGAGCAGGATCAGGTGCGTGCGCTCTGGCTGGCGCTGGGCATGCCAGACCAGCACCTCGGTCAACGTCGCCAGCTGGTCGGGGGCCGGTTCACCCGTACCCGCTACGCTTGTCGCCACCGCAGGCACGGACTCAGGCGCCGGCCGGGCCTGGCTGTCCGCCGCCGCCAGCGCGCGCAGGAAGTCGCGCGGCGTCTGCGCCTCGCCGATCAGCCGCTGCGGCAGCCGCACGCCGAAGGCCGCCTCGATCCGGACCAGCAGCTCGGCGCGCGCCAGGCTGTCGAGCTCGGCATCGCGTTCGAGCTCGCTGTCTGGCGTCAGCGCGGGCGCCGGCTGGCCCGGCCGCAGCTCGCGGCACAGCCCGGCGATCAGCTCCAGCAGGCGGTCGGTCTCTTGCTTCATCGCAGGGGGATCATGAAGCAAGGCCCGTTGTGGGTCAATGGCGGTCAGCTGCGGCTAACGACTGGCCGCAGCGGCCAGGCCGGCCGCCAGCCGGCCGATCACGGGCAATGCCGCCGCCAGCCGGGCCAGGTCCGGATGGCCATAGTTCAGCCGCAGATGGTGGCTGAACCGTTGGTCGGCCGAGAACAGGTGGCCCGGAGCCACGCTGATGCCTTGCTCCAGCGCCAGCTGCTGCAGGCGCAGGGCATCGACCGTGGGCGGCAACTCGGCCCAGAGAAAGTAGCCGCCCTCGGGCCGGGTCACCCGGGTCCCGGGCGGGAAATGCTCGCCGATCAGCCGCAAGGCCAGTGCCTGCCGCGCGGCCAGCGTCTGCCGCATCTGGCGCAGATGGCGGTCGAAGCCACCGCTCTGCAGGAAGCTCGCCAGCGCCAGCTGCGAGGGAATGGCGCTCGACAGGGTGCTCATCAGCTTCAGGCGCTGCACCTGGGGTGCGAAGCGGCCGGCCGCCACCCAGCCCACGCGGTAGCCGGGCGCCAGGTTCTTCGAGAATGAACTGCAGTGCATGACCCAGCCCTGGCGGTCGTGGGCCTTGGCCGGCAAGGGATGCTGCAGACCGAAGTAGAGCTCGCCATAGACATCGTCCTCGATCAGCGGCACCTGATGCTGCGTCAGCAGTTCCACCAGCGCCTGCCGGTTCTGCTGCGGCATCAGGCTGCCGAGCGGGTTCTGGAAGCTCGGCATGAACCAGCAGGCCTTGACCGGATGGCGCCGCAGCACCTCGGCCAGTGAATCCAGATCGATGCCGTGACGCGGATGGGTTGCGACTTCGACCGCCCGCAGGTTCAGTCGCTCCAGCGCCTGCAGGGCGGCGTAGAAGGTCGGTGACTCGACCGCGACCACATCACCCGGGCTCGTGACCGCCTGCAGGCACAGGTTCAGCGCCTCCATGGCACCGTTCGTGATCACCAGTTCCTGCGCGTCGATGCCCAGGCCCTCGATGCCATAGCGCAGCGTGATCTGGCGCCGCAGTTGCTCGTCGCCGGTCGTCAGGTATTCGGTCAGCCGCTCGGGCGGCAAGCGCCGCATGGCCGGGGTCAGGCCGCGCGCGAGCTTTTCCAGCGGGAACAGCTGCGGTGACGGAAAGGCGGAACCGAGCGGTGCCAGCTCGGGGTTGCGGGTCGAGCCCAGCACCGCGAATACCAAGTCGCTGATCTCGACCACGGCCGACTGCGCGGCGGGCCGCGCGGTGCCGGGCTCGGTGCTCGGCTGGGAAGCGTTGACGTAATAGCCGGAGCGCGCCCGCGCCTGGATCAGTCCGCGCGCCTCCAGCAGGTAATAGGCCTCGAACACCGTCGAGGCGCTGATCTGGCGGCTGCGCCGCGCCTGGCGCACCGAGGGCAGGCGGTCGCCCGGGCGCAGGACCTGGGCCCGGATCAGTTCGGCGATCTCTTCGGCGTAGCGCTCGTACAGCTTCATGCGTTAACTGATACGGTGATTTTTCAGGAAACTGGATCTTACCGATCAGATGCAGGAGCGGCACAGTGAGGCTTTTCTCAGCCGTTCGCATCATGTCCCAGTTCTCGACCTCACAGCCCGTCAGCAGCAAGATCCATGTCCGAGCCAGCAGCGGGCGCTTCAGCCGATGGCGTTGGGCCATGGTCTGGCTGACCCAGCTGCTGTTCTACGGCCTGCCCTGGCTGAGCTGGAACGATCGCCAGGCCGTGCTGTTCGACCTCGATGCGCGTCGCTTCTACCTGTTCGAGCTGGCGCTTTATCCGCAGGACTTCATCTACCTGGCGCTGCTGCTGGTGATCTGCGCCCTCGGGCTGTTTTTCGTGACGGCGGTGGCCGGGCGGGTCTGGTGTGGATTCTCCTGCCCGCAAACGGTCTACACCGCGATCTACCTCTGGGTCGAGCGCCGGTTCGAGGGCGATCGCAGCGCCCGCATGCGGCTCGATGCCGCGCCCTGGACCGCGACCAAGCTGGCACGCAAGGCCGGCAAGCAGGCGACCTGGATCGCGATCGGCCTCTGGACCGGCTTCACCTTCGTCGGCTACTTCACGCCGATCCAGACCCTGGGTGGCCTGGTGCTCCACCTGGACACCGGGCCCTGGGAGTCTTTCTGGATCGGCTGCTACGGTCTGGCCACCTACGGCAATGCCGGCTACCTGCGCGAGCAGGTCTGCAAGCACATGTGCCCCTACGGCCGTTTCCAGAGCGTGATGTTCGACCGCGACACCCTGATCATCGGCTATGACCAGGCCCGAGGCGAGCCCCGTGGCTCGCGCCCGCGCGGATCGGATGCCCAGGCGCTCGGCCTCGGGGACTGCATCAACTGCACGCTGTGCGTCCAGGTCTGTCCGACCGGCATCGACATCCGGAACGGCCTGCAGATCGACTGCATCGGCTGCGCCGCCTGCATCGACGCCTGCGACGCGGTCATGGACAAGATCGACCGCCCGCGCGGCTTGATCCGCTACTCGTCACAGACCGGCCTCGAGCAGGGCTGGGGCCGGGACCGGGTCCTGCAGCGGACGCTGCGGCCGCGGGTGCTGGTCTACGGTGCCTTGCTGCTGGCCATCGGCGCTGCCTTCGTGATCGGCCTGCTCCAGCGCAGTCCGTTCCGCGTCGATGTGATGCGGGACCGGGGCGTGCTGGCGCGGATGGTCGAGCAAGGCGCGGTCGAGAACGCCTATCGCCTGCAGATCATGAACAGCCTGGAAAGCGTGCAACGCTACCGGATCGGCGTCACCGGCCCGCAAGGCCTGACGCTGGTCGCCTCGCCCAGCATCGAGCTGGCACCGATGGCCGAGCGCACCGTCACTGCGACCGTGCGCCTGGCCGGGCAGCAGGCCGCGGCGCTGGCGGGCCAGGCCCTGACTATCCATTTCGCGGTCGAGCCGCTCGGTGGCGACCAGGCGGGCCGCCAGGTGGTCGAGAAGAGCAGCTTTCTGGTGCCTCGATAAGCTCGCTCGGACCGGCCTGGAATCGAGCGTGTCTCAGCGCGGACGCTCGAAGCCGGACTCGATCCAGGCTTGCGCGCTGCCCGCGTTGAGCTTGAAGGTCGGCGACACCGGCACCCTGGCCAGCAATTCGCCGAACTCGTCCTCGGCGCTCAGGGTCGCGGTCGCGCCTTCCTCGTCGGGCACGATCGCCAGCAGCACCTTGATCCGCTGTCCCTGCAGCGTGGTGACGGTCAGGTTCTTGTTGAGCTGGGCATGGAGCTGCTGCTCGTGGCGGCGCAACACCTCGCTGGCAGTCTTGACCAGGGTGTTGAAGGCGGCGGTATCGAGCGGCTTGGGGTTCTTCTTGTCGCGCCCCATGGTCCAGGGGCCGACCAGCGCGGGCTCGTCCTGGCCACGCAGCAGCATCGCCACCGCCCAGCCGTCGTCGTCCTCGTTCTTGATCACGCGCGCGGTCCAGCGGCCGTCACTCCAGAGCCGCGGTTCCTGGATCGCTTCGGGGCTGTCGTCGCTCATGGAGCCTCCGGCGCGTGCGGTTTGCGGCTGATGCGGTCCCAGTCCTTGAAGGTCTGCTGCAGCCGGTTCCTCGAGTTGGGGTGGCCGGCGCGAAACACATGGGTCAGCCGCTTGCGCAACGCTTCGTCGGGCGCCGGCGCGGCCAGCCGCTTGAGCTGGTCGATCACCAGCATCACGACCTGGAAGCTTTCGGAATCGGTCGCCAGCTCCAGCAGGCCGCGTCCGTTCTCGGTCCGGTCCAGCATGTCGGCGCCCTGCTCGATCATGTACTTGACCAGTCCGGCCTTGCCCTGCCGGCAGGCCCAGTGCAGCGGCACCAGGCCGTCAGCCAATCGGGCGTTGAAGTCGGCGCCAGGCGCGAGCAGCTCGGGCGCCAGTGGCCACTCCGAGGCCTTGATCATTTGCTGGATTTTCCAATCACTCATCGGGTCGGTGTTTCTATGCGGGCAGGGTTTGAAAATCTGGCGGACGCGCAGTCTCTCACAAAGCCGCGTGGCAGCCGCCATCCCCGCGCGCCTTCCCGCTGCCATGATGCCGCTATGCTCACGGTTTGTCCAAGTTCCGCGCGTACCATGCTGCTCACCATTGTCTTCCTTGCCGGCCTCTGGGCCGGATTGCAGAACACCCTCGCCGGCGGCGGCTCCTTCGTCACCCTGCCGGCGCTGATGCTGACCGGCATGTCGCCGCTGGCGGCCAACATCACCTCGACGCTGGCGCTGTTCCCGGCCCAGGTCAGCACCGGTTTGGCCGGCCGCAAGCTCGCCAGCGGCGCCGGCAAGCTGCCGTTCAAGGCGCTGTTCTGGATCAGCCTGGCCGGCGGCGCGCTCGGTGGCCTGCTGCTGCTCAACACGCCGTCCTCGGTCTTCGCGCGGCTGGTGCCCTGGCTGGTGCTGTTCGCGACCACGGTCTTCGCCTGGGGCAATTTCCTGCGCAAGCCAGCGGCACCGGGCGCGCATCTCGGGCCGACTGCGGCTGCGCTGATGCAGTTCCTGATCGCGATCTACGGCGGCTACTTCGGCGGCGGCATCGGTTTCCTGATGCTCGCGGCGCTGACCATGGCCGGCCTGGCGGCGCGCAACGCGGCCGCGACCAAGAACCTGCTGGCCGGCGTCATCAATGCCTCGGCGGTGGCGCTGTTCGTGCTGTCGCCCGAGGCCCACTGGCGCGAGGCGCTGGTGCTCGGCGCGGGCGCCGTGCTTGGCGGCATGGCCGGTTCCTGGGCGCTGCACCGCATCAACGAAAAGCTGCTGCGCGTGCTGGTGGTCTGCATCGGCATCACGCTGACGATCGGCCTGTTCCTGCGCGGCTGAACTCCGGCGCCAGCAGATAGCCATGGATGCTGCCGATCTGGTATTCGATTGCTTCCTGGTCCATGGACGGCAAGTCTCTCACAGTCTGCCGGCAGGAATGCCTCCCTGGTGCAGCGCCTGAGGCGCAAGGCATTGCCGATCACCGAAGCGGAGCTGAAGCTCATGGCCAGTGCCGCGACAAGCGGCGACAGCAGCCACCCGGTTAGGGGATAGAGCACGCCCGCGGCCACCGGAATGCCGAGTGAGTTGTAGAGGAAGGCAAACGCCAGGTTCTGCTTCATGTTCCTGACCGTGTCCTCCGACAGGGTGCGCGCGATGGCAATGCCCCGCAAGTCGCCCTTGACCAGGGTGAGCTGCGCGCTGTTCATGGCCACGTCGGTGCCAGTACCCATGGCCACACCCACATCGGCCTTGGCCAGCGCGGGAGCGTCGTTGATGCCATCGCCGGCCATGGCCACGATTCTCCCCTCCTGCTGCAGGCGCTCCACCAACTGCAGCTTGTCGATGGGCTTGACTTCACCATGGACCTCGTCAATGCCGAGGCGAGCGCCTACCGCCCTGGCTGTGGTCCATCCGTCTCCGGTGGCCATGATGACGCGCAAACCGGCCTGCTTGAGAACGGACAGCGCCTCCGGTGTGCTGGTCTTGATCGGGTCCGCCACGGCCAGCAATCCCGCCAGTTGACCGTTGATTGCCAGGTACATCACGCTGGCTCCCTCCGCTCTCAGGCCCTCGGCTTCGGAGACCAGGGCATCGACACCAATGCCCAGCTGCTGCATCAAGGCTGTATTCCCCAGCGCCAACTCAAGGCCGTTGACGGTGCCATGCACCCCGATGCCGGAGCTGGACTCAAAGGATTGCGGTTTGTCCAGGAGCAGGCCACGCAGGCGTGCTGCGGCAACGATAGCCTGCGCCAAAGGATGCTCGCTGCCTTGGTCGAGGCTGGCGGCTAGACGCAGCACCTCGTCTTCAGCAAATCCCGCTGCGGAGACCGCACGATCGAACACAGGCCGACCCTCGGTCAGAGTGCCCGTCTTGTCGATGATGAGGGTGTCGATCTTGCGCAGGCTCTCAATCGCCGCTGCATCCCGGAACAACACCCCTTGCGTCGCACTGCGCCCCGTCGCCACCATGATGGACATCGGCGTTGCCAGGCCAAGCGCACAGGGACAGGCGATGATTAGCACCGCCACTGCATTGATCAGGCCAAAGACCCAGCGGGGCTCGGGACCGAACAGCCCCCAGCCGAAAAAGGTGAGCACGGCGATGGCCACCACCGTCACCACGAAGTAGCCTGCCACCTGATCGGCCATGCGCTGCATCGGTGCCTTGGACCGCTGCGCCTGAGCGACCAGCTGGACAATTTGAGACAGGACGGTCGCAGACCCCACGCGCTCTGATCTCTTCACCAGGGCGCCGCTGGTGTTCATGGTTGCACCGATCAGCTTGTCACCGACCCGCTTGGACACGGGGACCGGCTCTCCGGTCAGCATGGACTCATCCACCGAGCTGGCGCCCTCCAGGACCAGACCGTCCACCGGAACCTTTTCTCCAGGTCGAACCCGCAGGACATCCCCTACGTGAACATGGGACAGGGGGACATCCGCCTCGGTGCCATCGTCATGAATCCGACGTGCCGTCTTGGGCGCCAGGCCCATCAAGGACTTGATTGCTGCCGAAGTCTGTGAGCGAGCCTTGAGTTCCAGTATCTGACCCAGCAGCGTCAAAGAGATGATGACTGCCGCAGCTTCAAAGTAGACCGCCACCCGTCCCATCGAGATAAACGACGCCGGAAAGACCTGGGGTGACAGGGTGGCCACCATGCTGTAGATGAAGGCAGCGCCCGTACCCAGGCTAATCAAGGTCCACATATTGGGACTTCGGCGCAGCAGCGATTGCCAGCCACGCAAGAAAAAGGGCCAACCCGCCCACAGCACGATGGGTAATGAGAGGGCCATTTCGACCCAGGTCCTGGTGGCGGTTTCGAACCATGGCCACTGGTGGCCGAACATGGACAGTAGCGTGACCATCACGCTCAGTGGCAGCGTCCACCAGAAACGGCGCTGAAAGTCGAGCAACTCCGGGTTGTCGTCTGCCCCCAGCTCTGGAATGACCGGCTCCAGCGCCATTCCGCACTTGGGGCAATTTCCCGGGCGGGTCTGCTGGACTTCCGGGTGCATGGGACAGGTGTAGACCGTTCCGGTCCCGGTGGGGGCTGCAGGAGCGGACTGGCCTGCCGATGTCGCAGTTTGGGCGTGGTGATGGTCGTGGTTCATGATGGCTTGCGCGTACCGGCCTTGCCTGAAGAATCAGACGGTTCCTGGCCATGGTGATCACGCCCATGTCCACCATGCCCGTGGAGCAGATGCATCAATGGACAAGCCAGCAGCAACAGGTAAGGCGCCAGACCCAGCACATGGCCCCAGTGCTCACGCAGGAAGAAAAAGCCCACGATCACCGCCAGCGAAATGCCCGCGAGTGCCGCTGGACGACGCCAGGGCGATGGCGGCCGGGGATGACCGGAGTGGTTGTCAGAAGCAGCCATGTGTACCCCCAATTCCATTGGATTGAACCAGGGAGCGACAGCAAGGTCGCTCTCAAACTGGCGACTTGACCAGCTAGCGGACCAGGAAAGTGACCCCGTTCGGGCCAGCGCCGACCTGGTGCGTCGCGATCACCTTGCGGGTCGCGGTCTCGATGACCGACAGCGTGGCGGACTCGATGTTGGTGACGAAGACATAAGCCCCGTCCGTGCTGCTGGCGACGCCATGGGCGCCTGGGCCCGTCTTCAGCGTAGCCACCACCTTGGCCGTGGCAGTGTCGACGACGGAAACGGTGTCGGCCGGGCGCTGGCTGCTGCCCTGGTTGGCGACATACACCTCGCGCGTGCCGGCGGGCGCCATCATCTGGATCGGCGTGCGACCGACGGCCACCTTGCCCACGAGGCGCTGGCTCGCGGTGTCGATCAGGCCGAGCCGGTTCTCGCCGCTCAGCGAAACATAGGCCTGCTTGCCGTCGGGGGAGAAACCGACCTGGACCGGCCCCTTGCCCACGGCGATGCGCTTCGTCTCCTGGAGCGTTGGCAGGTCGATGACGGAGACCGTGCCACCCTTCATGTTGGCCACATAGAGGGTCTGGCCATCAGGGCTGAGTCGCAGACCGTGCGGATACTGGTCGGTGGCGATCTGGCCCAGCTCGGCCTTGGCCTTCAGGTCGATGACCCGAATCAGGTTCGCTGCCGAATCCGACACGAAGGCGCGCTCACCGCTGAGGTCGGTCACCACATGCGCCGGATGTTCGCCGGCGGCGATGCTGCTGGCCCCGGCGTCCAGCGCCGCAGGGCGCAGCAGCAGCAGCTGTCCCTGGCTGCCGGGGCCGTGATGGGCCGCATGAGCGGACATGCCGACCGCGAGCAATGAGGCCCCGTCGGCCGCGATCTGGACATTGTGTGGCGCGATGTCGAGCTTGATCGTCCTCACCTGGCCATTGTCGAGCTGCACTTCGCTGATCGAATGGTCGCGTTCGTTGGCGGTGTAGACCCAGCCAGCGGGTGCCGCCCCGGCGCTCCCCAGGCCGAGGGCCAGCGCCCAGGCCATGAGAGTCCTGACCGGTTGGTGCATCGATGGTCGTGTTGGCATCCCGGTGCCTCGCTTACTTGGGGGGCGGCAGGCGGTCCATCATCATCTGCAGCATGGATTCCATCATCTCCATGCGCTTTTCCATCAGCTGATGACGCTCGGCCAGATCGGCTGGCATCCCCTTGCCTGCGGCCATGCCTCCCATCGGGCCCATTCCAGCTTGACCTCCGATTCCCTGCATGCCGGCACCCATCTGCTTCATCATGCCCATGCCTTCCTGCATGAGCTTCATGTGCTCGGCCATCAATGCCTGGCGCTGCTCGGGCGTACTGGCTGCGGCCATCTGGTCGTGCATGGCACGCATGGCCTTCATGTGCTGGTCCATCCTGGCCATGTTCGCCATCTGACCGGGCCCCATGGCATTGGGCGGCGTGGCAGGCTGAACTGCGGTTGGCGTAGCCGGAGCGGTTGCCGTGCCTTCGGGGTGGTGTTGCTCGTGCTCGGCGGCGGTTTGTGCCGTGGCCCCGAGCGCTGCGCCTGCCAGCAGCATTGCCAGCACGGTGGTGCGAAGCTTGGACATGATGAACTCCTATCTCAAACACCAGGGTGGGCCGTCCTGGTCGACACAGCGATCGGCCTTGGACGGCATTCAAGGGAAACCCCCTCGGTCTGCGGCGCGCCTGGAACCGCGCCCAAGATCCTGCTCAGACCAGATGATTGTGGAGCGCCAACACCGTCAATGGGATTGCGACTGCATTACAAATTTGTCATCTTGCTGCTGCCGGTCCGCGCACCGGCCTGCAACAGCTGGCGCAAGCACCATTCGTCGAGGTTGTCGCAGGCGAAATTGCTGACTTCCTGCAAGCCGGCCTCGACCGCCAACCCCATCGGCTGGCAGCCAGACAACAACCGGCTCAGGCCTCGGGCTGCCAACGTTTGAGCAACAGCGCGTTTCCGACCACGCTGACCGAGCTCAGCGCCATCGCGGCGCCCGCGAACACCGGGTCCAGATAGCCCAGCGCCGCCAGCGGAATGCCCGCCACGTTGTAGGCAAAGGCCCAGAACAGGTTCTGGCGAATCTTGCTGACCGTGCGGCGCGAAATGTCAAGCGCTGCCGCCACCAGTCTGGGTTCGCCGCGCATCAGCGTGATGCCGGCCGCATGCATCGCGACATCGGAGCCGCCACGCGCCGAGGCCATCGCGATCCCGACATCGGCAGCGGCCAGCGCGGGCGCGTCATTGACGCCGTCGCCGACCATCGCGACCTGATGACCGCCTTGCTTGAGCGCGGCGATGCGCGCGGCCTTGTCGCCGGGCAGCACCTCGGCCAGCACCTCGCCGGCATCGGGGTTCAGCCCGAGACGGCGCGCCATCGCCTCGGCCGCGCCCCGGTTGTCGCCCGAGATCATCGACAGCCGCAGGCCGCGCGCGCGCAAGCGGGCGACCGCGATCTGCGCGCCGGGCTTGGGCAGGTCGGCAAAGGCGAGCAAGGCCAGTGGCGCGAAGCGGCCGTCGGGTAGCTGCAGCGCGAGCGCCGAGACGGTCGCGCCCTCGTTCTGCAAGGTTTCTGCCCGAGCGCTAAGCTCGCCCAACCCGGCGCCGAGTTCCTCCATCCAGCGCAGGCTGCCCAGGTGCAGATGGGCGTCCTGCACCAGGCCATGGCTGCCACGCCCCGGTACTGCCTGCACCTCCTGTGCCGTGAGCGCCTGGGCGTCGGGCACCGCCTCGGCGGCCACCACCACCGCCCGCGCCAGCGGATGCGCACTCTGGCGCTGCAGCGCGGCAGCCGCCTGCAGGGCGCCGGCCTCGTCCACGCCGGGCGCGGCCACCAGCGCGCTCAGCGTGGGCTCGCCCAGGGTCAATGTGCCGGTCTTGTCGAAGGCGACCGTATCGATCCTGCAGGCGGTCTCGAGCGCCGCGGCGTCTTGCACCAGGATGCCATGCTGCGCCGCCACCCCGGTACCGGCCATGATCGCCGCCGGTGTCGCCAACCCGAGCGCGCAGGGGCAGGCAATCACGAGCACCGCGACCGCCGGAAGCAGCGCGTCCTCGAGCGCTGCGCCCTGCCAGAAGTACCAGGCACAGAAGGTCAGCAGCGCGATCACCAGCACCACCGGCACGAACACCGCCGCCACCTGGTCGACCAGACGCTGGATCGGCGGTTTGGCCGCCTGTGCATCCTGCACCAGCGCGATGATGTGGTTCAGCACGCTCTGCGCGCCGACTGCGGCCACCCCGAGCTCGACCGCGCCGTCGCCGTTGAGACTGCCGCCAGTCAGCCGGTCGCCCGGCTGCTTGGGCACTGGCATCGGCTCGCCAGTCAGCATCGACTCGTCGACCTGGGTGCTGCCCTGCAGCAGTTCGCCATCGGCCGGCACGCGTTCGCCTGGGCGCACCAGCACCCGGTCACCCGGCAGCAGCTCGGCCACCGGCACGTCGACCAGCTGTTCGCGCTTGATGCCGTCAGGCAACAGATGCGCCACCTCGGGCCGCAAGGCGTGCAGCGCCCGGATCGCCTCGGTGGCCTGGCGCTTGGCGCGCGACTCGAGCCATTTGCCCAGCAGCACCAGCGTGATCACGAGCGCCGAGCCCTCGAAGTAGAGATGCGGCATTTCGCCAGCCTCGGCGCGCCACCAGAGCCAGCTGCTCAGGCCCCAGCCCGCGCTGGTGCCGATCGCGACCAGCAGCTCCATATTGCCGCTGCGGGCCTTGAGCGCATGCCAGGCCGAGCGGTAGAAGCGCGCGCCGAGCCAGAACTGCACCGGCGTCGCGAGCGCGAACTGCAACCAGGCCGGCAGCATCCAGTGCTGGCCCAGCAGCGAGCCGAACATCGGCAATGTCAGTGGCGCCGACAGCAGCGCTGCCAGCAGCACCGGCCAGGCATCGCGCGGCACGCCAAGCCAGCCTGTTGCCGGTTCGGCCTCGGCAGCCTCGAGCGGCCTGGGCTCGTAGCCGGCGTCGCGCACGGCCCGTTGCAGGCGCGCCGACATGGCGACCGCATCGCCAGCATCCGCTTGCCAGTGCACCCGTACCGACTCGGTCGCGAGGTTGACGCTGGCCTGCCGGACACCGGGAATTTTCTTGAGCGCGCGCTCGACGCGTCCCACGCAGCTGGCGCAGGTCATGCCGCCGACGCCGAAATCCGTCTCACTGGTGGAAGGCTCCACCGCTGCTGTCGCTGTGCTTGCTTGTTCCATGCGGTAAGTATGAACCGGAAGTCGATCCCCTTCATGCTGCAGCCGCTCATGTGCGACATCGACTGGCTGGCGCCATACTTCGAGGGCTGACTACTCATTGAAAGGAATCATTGATGCAACAAATCTTCACCGTCACCGGCATGACTTGTGGCCATTGCGAAAAGGCTGTGACGCAGGCGATCCGAGCGCTCGACCCGCAAGCTCAGGTTCAGATCGACCGGAGCCAGAACCGGGTCGAAGTCGAGTCTACCCAGCCGCGCGAGCGGCTGGCTGGAGCGATTGCCGAAGAAGGCTATCAAGTCCAGACCTGATCCTCCCTGCTGCGCTGCCAGCACAGCCACAGGCAATGCCGCCCCGAACGGGCGGCATTTTTTTATAACTCTGTGGATAAGATTTTGCTTAACTCGAAGTTATCAACAGGATGTGGGTATTTTATTGGGTTGTTAGCTCCCAGGCCGGTCAAAAAAGCCCCGCCTTCCACAGGCTTGTGCAATGACAAAGCTGTTGATAAGAAAACACAAAGTAAACTTATCCACAGATTTCGACTGCCTCCTACTATTACGACTATTTTTAATGTAAATTCAAGTAATAAAAAGCGATAAAGTTCTGCTGGCTGACACGAAGCCTTTGCTGCAGAGGTATGAATGGCTTTTTTGGCATTTCAGCGCTGGCTGTTAAGATTTATGTTTTCTGACTGTTATTTGCATGTCTTCTGCCGCACCGGGCTCGACAGCCCATCTGTTCGAGGTCAAGAGCGCCCAGCTCCCGCTGGTGACGCTGTTGCTGAAGTCGACTCATCTCAACGAGGTGGCGAATGAGCTCCAGCAGCGCTATGGCAACAGCCCCGATTTTTTCGCGGGCGACCCGCTGCTGATCGACCTGTCTGCCCTGCGTGACAGCGAAGAGTCAGTGGAATGGACCTTTTTTCTACCGCTGCTGCGTCGTTATCACCTGGTGCCGGTAGCGGTCAAGGCTGGCAATCCCAAACAGATGCAGTCGGCACTGCAAGCCGGGCTGGCGCATGCCGATGAGGCCACCTATACACGCGCCGACATGGCCAGCCAGAATCTGGTGCAGGCTGCCTGCGTGCCGGAGCCCGAGTTGCTGCCGGCCCTGATCGTCGACAAGCCGCTGCGCTCAGGCCAGCAAGTCTATGCACGTGGCCGCGATCTGGTGGTACTGGCCATGGTCAATCCAGGCGCCGAAGTGATCGCCGATGGACATATCCATGTGTTCGCCCCGCTGCGCGG